>OGCH01000048.1_pt1 | contig 81434 bp, 67 predicted proteins | sample 1570111 | NCBI WGS metagenome assembly OGCH01 (sample SAMN03436243, study PRJEB24508) | hot springs metagenome | biome: Desert Springs; feature: Hot Springs; material: Water | place: USA: Great Boiling Spring, Nevada | collected 2008-12-01 | depth 0 m m | reverse complement strand
GGGCGGACTCGAACCGCCAACCTGCGCATTACGAATGCGCTGCTCTGCCGATTGAGCTACGCCAGCTTTACTTAGAAATACCAAAAAATTTTTTTTGAACACCAAACTTTTTGACCAAGCTTTTAAACCCAAAAAATTTGACCAATACTTGAAAATCCTGAAAAGAAATAGAAATTTCTTTGGTCAAATTCTTTGTCAAATTTGACCAATTTTTTACTCTATGTGCTGTACAAAATTTATGTGACAAACTATGTGACAAAACGGGAGGCTTCAAATGAGCGACCAAACCATGAAGAGTATTTTTGACCAAATAGCAATACATAATGACAATATTGTAGAGTTTAAGAGTCAAACGTTCAAGATAATAGATGGTAAGTACATTGAGATAGGTCATCGATTACGCAAAATCCCTGAACCGAGAATAAAAGGGCGTAGTAAGAAGTTCAAAGTCGAAATTCAATTGGCAAATATAAATGGCAAAAGAAAAAGGAAATATAAATATTTCGATTCATACGAAGAAGCTAAGAATTATGCAATAAAAGCCATCATAATAAGAGAATTAATATCACCTGCAGAACTTGATAATTTGGATCAAAAAAAACCAAGAACACAGAAATTGAAATTCGGAAAACAAAAAGAGAAGAGAAAGCATGCGAACTCCTAAAATAGAAAAGCGTGGCAGAAAGTATAGGATTAGAAAATGGGAAGATGGAAAAATCAAAATTTATACTTTCGATACATACGACGAAGCGCTAAATTTTTTGCATCATCTCGAGAAAGGGAAAATATTGAAGCAAAAAAGCATGAAACTATCAGAAGGGTTTAAAATATACGAGGAGTACCTTTACTCTCGTAAGCAAGATTTAGTAAAAGTAAAGAAGTTTCACTATTCGTTTGTTAGATTCATCGAAGTATGGGGCGATATAGAATTCGCAAAAATAACCAAAAACCACATAGAAAATTACATTTCTATTACATTTCTATAAGGTCTAAGCAAATTAACAAAAGAACACAAAAACCACTATCAGAATCAACAATTAAGAGTGATCTTGCAAGGTTGAGCACAGCATGGAACTTTCTAATTAGAAATGGCTATGTTAAAGGGCCCAATTATGCTGAAACCGTTCTTAAAGAGCGCAGACTTAAGATAAAGATCAGAGAAAGAGCTTTATCTTATGGAGAAATTTTTAAATTGCTCAAGGAAACCTTTAATCTCCCTAAAGGCCCAAGATGGAACGAAAAAAAAGGCTTTTATTCTAATTGGACTTTTTACAGGTGCACGCAAAGAAGAGACTTTAAGGCTACGGAAAGAACACATTAGAATTGCAAAGGATGAAACAGGATTTTATGGAATGATCTACTTTACAAGTGACATTACAAAAACTGGAAAGACAAGGAAAATAGACATCCCTTACGAGTTCGCATTGTGGTTACTAAAAAATTGTGGAAATGATAAAATCCTGTTCCCATCTTTCCAAAATAGCTATCAAAAAAGGAAGTTGACTGAATGGTTCCAAAAGTTTTTAAAGGAAAAATGTCACATAGAGAATTTTTATTATCATGATTTCAGACACACCTGGGCCACAATCGCAAGCGAGTTAGGTTTTTCAGATAGGACAATCGCATTGCTGGGAGGATGGAGGTCGCTATATTCAGTGAGTAGATACATTAACCTAAGAAAAGAATACAGTCAGAATCCCATGAACCATTATTTGAACGGAATGTTACAAAATATAACCAGCCAAAAAATTGAGGAGGAAAAAATCATTCCTCTTCCTGAAAGTGATATAAGAGAAGAACCAAAAGCAGAAGGAAAGAGAAAAAGGGGTAAAGTTCCGAAAATTGAAAAGGTAGGAAATAAATACAGGATACGAGAACATAAAGGCAGTAAATGGATAATACATGTTTTTAATACCTATGAAGAAGCCCTTGCATTCCAAAAAGAATTAGAGAAGGAGAGAAAAAATCATGATGAAATGTGACTTATGCAATAGAATCTTAAAATATGATGAGGAGATAATAGAAATTAAGAGAAAATTTGCCCATGGGCTTAGAGAGTTTGAAATTACCGGCACGATATGCAATTGGTGCTATAAAAATTTTCATAACTTTCCCAATAAAATAGTTTTTGATGGTGAAAAATGGTGGTATATTTCAGATCCTGCCCTTTATGGTGAAAATTCAAAGTTAACAATAAATCCCTATGAACGCATGGCATTTAAAGAATTCAATCCGTGGCGCAGAATATGGGAGATTAATACTCGACATGGAAAGTTTAAAGTATCTTTCTACTGGATGTTTAAAAAAGGTGGGATAAGAAAAGGGCCTTATTTTTGGAATCCTAATAGGAGTGATGTTTATACCTCTCCAAAGCAAATAAGGGCCGTCAGATAAGGCTCAAATAGGTCCTTAATATAAATATAAATATCTTTAAAGGGGGTACCCAAGCTTGTTTAAGGGCCTCTTACGACGTCATTTTAAAACTTCTTAAACCTCAACAACTTAAATTTTTTTTTTTAACACAAAGTCAGAGGTCCTCGCATACAAATTTTTAATTTATGATTTAGTGATGCGGTTTTTTTATGCAAAAATTTATAAATCTTTGAAAAGCAAAAAGTTTTAAAAAAATAATTAACACGTGGTTAAAACTTATAAGAATAGAATTCTCGTTTGCCGAGGGTGTTCCAGATCCCTATCTTTTCTTCAATCTTTCTAAGGTTTATTCCATCTTTGCGAGCTTTCTTCATCAAACGGTAATTGGTAATCCTTGAAACACCAAAGCAATAAGCTAAAACATCGTAAGGAACATTGTATTTTTCGTTTAGGATTATAATAGATTCGAGCATATTATCCACTTGCTTTCTCATGGGTTAAATTTTAGCTTGATACCCGCTTTTTGTGCAATTATGGGAAGGTTTTCAGTGATAAATTCATAACTTCTTAGAAAAGCTTTTTTTGAAATGTAATTGTCATGAAAACCGTATCTATGTAAAATAAGAGCTTTATCCCAGATGTGACCAATTAAATTTCCAATTTTATCTGGCTCTTTGCTATATTTCTCTTCTAACTCAGCAACTGCTTCTCCTAAAAGATAAGTATTCCATCCTCTACCTGATATAGCTTTTTGGTAAGCTTCGACATTTTCCTTCTCCGCGAGTATTTTAATAATACTTTCAACGACCAAATAAAGCTTCTCGCAGGATTGCTGGATGTCGCCTTTCTCTTTGAATTCTCTGGCCTCTTTGAGCCTTTTCTCTAAATGCTCCGGAGGAGAAAGCTCAACCATCTTAGGATAATTATAAGGATTAGACTTACTTTCTATCAAGTCTTTTGTGGCGTCAGTAAAACCTACAATGGCTCTTATGCCAGTATTTTCTCCAAAATCTATCATACGAAGCTTTTCAAATTTTTCAGGGTCTTCCTGTCTAAACCAATAATAGTTCTGGGTTTTCTCAGAAAGTCTTGTTTTATATCCGTGTTCTTTAAGCCATTTTTTGGCTTTACCTAATGCGCTGCTCTGCCGATTGAGCTACGCCAGCTTTTTCTGTCTTTTTAATGTGGCAACCTCTGCCTTTTCATTTTATCCTTTACAACAGCTTGAGCAGCTGCGAGTCTGGCAATTGGCACGCGGAAGGGTGAACAGGAAACGTAATCCATACCGACCCTGTGGCAAAACTCCACTGAAGAGGGTTCACCGCCATGTTCACCGCAAATACCAACCTTGAGATTTGGCCTTGTAGATCTACCCTTTTCAATACCGATTTTAACAAGAGCACCCACTCCTTCCTGATCAAGCACCTGGAAAGGATCATCCTTCAAAATGCCCAGTTCAATATACTTAGGCACAAATTTTCCGACATCATCCCTGGAAAAACCGAAAGTGGTCTGGGTCAGGTCATTGGTACCAAAAGAGAAGAACTCTGCAGTCTGGGCAATCTTATCTGCAGTCATGCAAGCCCTGGGCAACTCAATCATAGTTCCTACACTGTACTCCACCTCAATTCCCTTTTCATTCATAACCTCAACGGCGACCTTGTCGATAATTGCCTTCTGGTTATCCAGTTCTTCTTTCAGCGATACAATAGGGACCATTATTTCAGGAATAGCCTTGATCCCTTCCTTTATGCATTCACACGCAGCCTCAAAAATTGCCCTTGCCTGCATCTCAGTAATTTCTGGATAAACGATACCAAGACGACATCCTCTATGACCAAGCATAGGGTTTGCTTCTCGGAGAGCCTCAGACTTTGCTGCAATCTCTTCAACTGGTATTCCCGTCCTTTTTGAAAGCTCCTCCATCTGCTCTCTTGTTTTTGGAACAAACTCATGAAGAGGTGGATCCAGTAAACGAATCGTGACCGGGAACCCATCCATTGCTTTGAAGAGCCCTTTGAAGTCTTCTCTTTGCATCGGCAACAATTTTGCCAGCGCCCTTTCTCTTTCTTCCTTAGTCTTTGCCAGTATCATTTCCTGCATTGCATAAATTCTTTCACCCTCAAAGAACATGTGCTCGGTTCTACAAAGTCCTATTCCCTCAGCTCCGAATTTCCTGGCCCTTTCTGCATCTGCTGGAGTATCGGCATTAGCACGAACGCCAATCCATCTAATTTCATCAGCCCATTTGAGGAGCTCGTTAAACTCCTCAAAAAGTTCAGGATCTACCGTTGGGACTTTGCCAAGCAAAACTTCCCCCGTCGAGCCATCAATGGTAATTATATCACCCTTCTTAATAATAACGTCTCTTACTTTGAAGAGATTATTTTCGTAGTCAACTTCAATCTCCTCAGCCCCTACAACACAGGGCTTTCCGATACCCCGTGCAACGACAGCCGCGTGAGATGTCATTCCGCCTCTTGCAGTAAGAATACCCCTTGACCTTGCCATTCCGCGAATATCATCAGGAGAGGTTTCATCTCTTACGAGAATGACAGGTTCTCCAGCCTCTGAGAGGTCAGCAGCCTCGTCGGAATCAAATATTACCTTACCCCAAGCTGCACCAGGTGAAGCGGGAAGACCTTTTGTAAGCACAACCTTCTCCGCCTTCGGATCAATCATCGGGTGTAATAGTTGTTCAATCCTCCTTGGGTCAACCCTTAAAATTGCTTCTTCTTTTGTAATTAAGCCCTCTTTTGCCATATCAACAGCAATTTTAACCTCTGCACGAGCACTTCTTTTTCCAACTCTCGTCTGAAGTATGTAAACTTTTCCTTTCTCAATAGTGAACTCGATATCCATCATGTCCCTATAGTGCTTCTCGAGTCTGTCAAAAATCTCGAGAAGCTCTTTATATGCTTGAGGCATATCCTTGGCAAGCAATTGTAGTTTCTTTGGCGTCCTTATTCCTGCAACAACGTCCTCACCCTGAGCATTGGGAAGATACTCCCCATAAACCGTCTTTTCACCTGTAGAGGGATCCCTTGTAAAGGCTACACCTGTTGCACAATCGAAGCCCATGTTTCCAAAGACCATTGTCTGAACATTACATGCGGTTCCCCATTCATCTGGGATCTTGTGAAGCCTTCTGTATTCAATGGCCCTCTTATTGTTCCAAGATTTAAACACTGCTTCTATAGCGAGCCAAAGCTGTTCAACAGGATCTTGTGGGAAAGGCTTCCCCGTAATTTTCTTGACGATGTCCTTATATTCCTCAACGAGTTCCCTTAATTCTTTTGCCTGGAGTTCAAAGTCTTCCTTTACACCTGCTTCAGCCTTTTTGGCTCTTAACCTTTCTTCAAAAAGGTTCCTATCAACACCAAGCACTACGTCTGAGAACATTTGAATAAATCTACGATAAGAGTCATAAGCAAATCGCTCATCGTTGGTTCTTTTAGCAAGCCCTTGTACTGACTGATCATTCAGACCGAGGTTGAGAATTGTGTCCATCATTCCAGGCATTGAAGCACGAGCACCAGACCTCACCGAAACCAGCAACGGATTATCAACAGAACCAAAGGTTTTTCCTGTCAAATTTTCCAATTTCTTTAAATTTTCTTTAACCTCCTCTTCGAGACCTGGAGGGAAAGTTCCATTTTTGAAGTAGTAAACACAAGCCTCCGTTGTAATTGTGAAACCAGGAGGGACAGGAATACCAATGTTAGTCATCTCATGAAGGTTGGCACCTTTACCACCAAGCAAATTCTTCATGTCTTTGTTGCCTTCAGCCCTTCCACCCCCAAAAAAGTACACATATTTTTTCGCCATTGAATACCTCCTTTATTTCAAATTATAAATTCCTTGCCGCGTACACTCAACAAAGGGGCAATAAAATTATCTTAGGAGAATCTTAACAGGTTTCCTATCACCAGAGAATATTATATAAATTCCTCTTGCCCATCCATTGGTGTCGAAGAAATACAAATCACCATCTAACTTAGCTCGGTATGGCAATCTTCTCATTGAGAGGTCGTAAACTACCGGCTCTTCAGGCGCATCAACGTAAATTCTCTCGCCAACCCTCGCAGGATTTGGAAAAACACGGAAAGATTCCTTTTTTAGATCGGGAAAGAGAACTTTCATTAATAAAATGCCCTCCTGCCCTCCAACTACCAACGTTCCATCATCCATTATTTCCAACACATCCCTGACGCGGTAATACTGCTCATTAATTGGGGTAAATGGAGAATTCATACTGGTAAAGGAATAAACCAAAGAGTCGTCGTAAATTAATTGAATCGCCGAATCAGTTAACGCGATTACAAAATTTTTGTAAAATTCGATATCCCTTACATAACCTGTTGAAATCTTTTTTATACTCATGCCACGATAAACGAGGAGGCCATTGCTTGTGCCAATATATATCTTTTCACCTTTGCTCTTCGCAACGCTCACCAGCGCGGAATTAAGATCCGAAGGATTAAGCCTTAAAACCAAATTTCCCGAGGTGTCTATAATTATAAGTCCCTCATTTTCTGTGCCTATAAGGTAACGGTCATTCCCTGACTGTTCAACAAAAAATGGATAATCTACCATAAATACTCGCTCAGCTGTAAAGAACGAGCCGTCCCGGTGAATACGGTATATCCCATCTTGCCAGAGAGCTACCAGAGTATCCTTCGCAATGGAAATGTGACATACAATCCTCGATGGCAAGTTATCGACAATATGTTGAAGACGACCTGAGCTATCGTATATATAGATTCCCGGACTGTTTGCTGAATAAAGTCCAACCCAAATTTTACCAGAATCATCAATATCTACACTTCTTATCGCATGATCAATGTTCCTTAAACCTTCACCATAGCGTAATTCCTGACCATCAAAAATTAAAAGTTTTGAAGGTAAAGAAATAGAATCTGAAGTCCAGGCAAGGATACCCGATGCTAAAACGCCTCCCTTAAATTTGAGAGATGTAACAAGGTTGAACAGAACAGGGGTACTAAATGAATAAATTGTGCTTCCGTCAAAATACCTCCAGGGAGGCCCATAGTAAGAAAACTCGCGATTAGTTGAGAAATAGGTAAAAATGATTCCTGAATCCTCTATGGGAATAATGCAAGAGGACGGATAGCTCAAAATTTTTGTCAATCTTCGATTTTCAAATAAATAGGTTCCCCAATTGCTTCCAATATAAACCCTGTTATCATCCTTAACAGCAGCATATATAGAACCTGCATCAAAAATTAAAGTGGTCTCAGCAGAAGCAAACACGAGTTTTGTGCCTGTAGAGTAGAGAATACCATCAGCCAATTCCTTTACTATCCTAAATCTTCCGTAATTCAACGGAACATCAATCCTGAAAGTACTATCAGGTGTCCAGCCGTAAATATTTAATGGTGTTACGATATAAGCAAAATCCTTTCCTCTCTCAATAAATTTAACTGAGTCTCGTATAATCAGCGGTGGATAAATTCTGTCATCTTCTGAATTTATGTTTCCGCCGGTCTTTAAAACAAACAAACCGTAATCTGTTCCAATTAAAAAATAGTCATCACCGAAATATCTAATTATTTTAGCCTTGCGCAAAGTAACTATCGGCAGATCATAGGCTTCGAATCTATCTGAGTCCTTTCTTTTGACCTGGATGCCAACATCCCTCACAATTACCCACAAATTGCCTACCCCATCTTCATCTATATCTAATACATAGTTGCTCCTCAACCCATTGGCGGTTGTGAATACCCTGTAGGAAAAACTAAAATTACTATAAAAATGGGAAATTGTCGAGGGCACAAAACTCACCACACCACCTGCGGTTGCAACATATACCGTATCTGAATTTTCTACAAAGGAAAAGGCATTATTGAAATTAGTAAGATATTGAGCGCTAAAAACATAAGAAAAAAGCAGAAATCCGATTAACATATAGAAATATTAAAGCCTTCAACGTGCATAGCAAAAAACTGACGAAAAAACAGCATTATAATTTATTTACTATGGTTGTCTTCATAACAATTTTAACATTAACTTTAAGCAGTGGTAAAAAGTTGAATCCCAGAGCTATGGAAGATGTCCTGAAAAGAAATGGATTCGTTGCAATAAAGAGTAGCGAAAAACACTTTCCAGGAGTCTACAAAAAAATCAAAAACCAAAATGAACCTATGTACATCACTATTGACCCTCTTCTACACGGAGTCCATCTTATCTACGATTTAACCCTGAGGGCTCTCGAAACTGAGCAATTTTATAGTGACTTGAAATCTATCCTCATGAAACTGGACAACAAATTCAGAGACCTCAAACACGTTAAAAATCGAGATATTAAAGAAGCTTCACTCACTAACCTCGCTTACATTGAAGTTGCTTTAAAACTGTTAGAGCCTGAATTTGAAATAGATAAAGATGTCAAAGAAGTTGTTGAGGCAGAGCTAAAATTGATTTATGAGCACGCCGGATTTGACACTTCAAGAATATTAAAGGTTCTCGAGGACTACTCTCAGTACGTTCCCAGAGGGCATTATACAAGGAGCGATACTCTTAAAAGATATTTCCTCAGTATGATGTGGCTTGGAAGGATGCCTTTTTACCTTTTTCCTGATACAGAAAATCTCAATCGCAATATTTTCCTTACAAGATGCGCTATTTTGTTGGCAAGGGTCATATCAGAGGATTTGGAAATTCAAAAAATTTATGACCGTATTTACGATATGACTTCTTATCTTGTAGGAGAGAGCGACGACTTGAACTTTGTGGAATTGATACCTCTAATAAAAAAGCAATTTCCTCACTTTCCTATTGGATTTTCTGACGATTCACAGATTCTGGAATTTATGAAAATAGCCTCTAAATTGAGAAAACCATCAATCTATTCAACCTGGTTCAGGGACATAGACAATCCAGAAGAAATTCTTTTATCCTGCAAATTTATGTCCCAGAGGTTTATACCCGATGCCTACATATTCCAGAATCTCGTTTACGCAAAAGTTGGAACAAGAGCAAAACCAAGGCTCTTTCCGAGAGGGTTAGACATCCTTGCAGTTTTTAGCAACGAAAGAGCCAGAGAGATATTACTTAAATATTACAACGAGCATCAATACAAAAACTATACGAAAATGCTGGACAGCCTTCAAAAATGGGCACAGACAATAGAAATCAATGAATGGCGCCAAAATGCATACTGGCACTGGCTTTATATAATTAAAACCTTGAATGAAACGCCCGCTTTCCCTTCTTCTTTAAAGGTCAATGCCACCGCCTACCGGGACAAACTGCTGGTTACGCAACAGGGCTTCTGGGCGGAATTAAGGCATGATACAATTCTTTACGCAAAACAAAGTTACACTGCAAAGGTTACCGCTATTAGACCTGAACCAGTTTTCCTCGATGTCATGGTAGAACCTGTACCTAAAAGCTATCGCGAAATAATAAACTTCCTTGATGCTTTCAAAAACAAACTTGCTTCTTATAACTTTAAAAACGAAACTATTTTTGAAAAAATTGAAGAATTAAAAGAGTTAACGGAAATTATTCTTGAAGCCTGTGAACTTCAGAATGAAAACAAACGGTTACCTATGAACAAAGCCAAATACCTTTACTCCCTGGGAGAAATACTGGAAAAAATTTACACTTTCCCTTCATCCTTCGCACAAAATGAAGAAGACACTCTATTGCCCTTAATAGCCGACGTACATACCGATGTAAATTCTGGCCTCGTGCTGGAAGTCGCTGTCGGGTTTCCGCTGGAAATTTTTGTTCAAGGCGAAGGAAAAGTGTTTAAAGGTGCCATGTTTTCATATTACGAGTTTAAACAGCCTATGAAAGATAGACTTACAGACAAAGAATGGCAGGAAAAAGCAAATTCTGTTCCCTTTGAAGAGTGGATGTCCTTTATCGCGGAGTAAATTTCTTTATAAGTTCTCCAAGGTTCAACGTTAATCCTTCCACAAAGAAAGCGGTTCTTCCATTGAGAAGAAGAATAAAAGAGGGCATTTTTTGAAATCCTGCTTCCGTTACCCTATCAGAATCAACTTTAAGTATCTCTCCTTTGAGATCATTTTCCTTTAGATATGAACAAGCTGAAATAGTATCGGAAGTCAGAACTATTAATTCACCGGTAAAGTTACGAAGTTCTTTCAATGCAGAGTTTAGTGAAGATTTAGACTCCTCCGATGTAAGATCTACCCACGCAATTAAAAAATTACCCTTTTGTAACTCATAGCCTTTGAGGAGTTCTTTCAGTCTTTCTAAGTTAATTTTTCTCACAACTAAATCACCTTCTTTTAGCAAATCGATCGGGATGGTAATATCAAACACAATTGAAGTTATACTGTCCTTTACCACAGTGAATTTCCTATTCTTACCAAACACATCACCCCATGCATTTCTGAAACCATACATCAAGTGGTATTCTCCCGCGTCAAGCTCAAAGATAACACATGTATCAAGAGAAACGCCATCAACATCAAGCCTCACAGGGTAATCTTTGAAACGTTGAATCGAATAATTGTAGTAATAATTTAAATCAGCGGTAACGTTAGCGTCACCTTGGTAAAAAGACACTACCAACTTACCCTTTTCCAGCTTTTTAGGGATTTTTCTTTCCAAGGTAAAAATTTTCCATCTATCCAGATAATACTGAACACCGTTTAAGTCATCGGTAAGTTTTGCGGGAATACCAAAGGTCCTTAAAACAGCAGAAACAAACACATAAATTTCCACATCATTTCCCTGTTTCAGCATCAAAGTCTGCACAGGATTCTGCAAAGGTTTATAAAATTCTCTGGTATTAACTCTCTTTATATTATTTACTACCCATCGGAACAAAGCGTGGTCAAATTGCCTTTTCTCGTAAATCGACTTGAAATTATCGTAAAGAGTTTTTCTGTACCATCGGAACTCCTCATAGTAAATTCGCGGCGGAATACAAAAACTATCTATAAGGGCTTGTGGAGCCTTTGTTAGTTTAAGAGCACTATCAACAAAACAAAGTTCATCATAAAGTCCTACCGTGTCAAGCATAACCAGGTCCTTGGGCTCAAATTTAGATAAATAGTTTTTAAATGACGCCTCTCTCTCCTTGTGATTTTTGTAGAAATTCCACAAAGATTGCCAATTTCCCCTTGATTCGCTAAAAATTCTCATTAAAACAGTATCGATAATTGAATCCGCAAAGGGGAACTCCAGCTTTTTAAAATACTCCTTACGTGCCTGCTGTAGAGTCTCCAAATCTGGTGAATACCTTGCCCTTTGTGTATCTTGCGATGTCCGCACTGTCTTTAACACAAATAGGGTGTCTATTTCTGAGTCTTCGTTTAAATCCAAGCTAACTTCAACAGTATCTCTCTCTGGCCTTAAAAAGTAAAAGGTTCTTCTATTACCCTTCTTGGCGTAGAGAAGAAAATCAGTTCTCCCAAGGGTAAAAATCCCTTCCCCATAACTCAAACTACAGGCATAAACAGGCACGAAGGCTGAATAATTCCAAACATTCATTGAAAAGGATACATCCTTTGCAGGACGACCCTTGTCGAAAACTTTCACTTTCAAAACAAAGGGATTAGCATAATTCCTCGTCACATTCAATAAAGTATAATTCTTGTACTTTCTGAGCACTTCATCGGAAGAACCTTCAATATTCCCAAAAGCTACCGCAAGTATGATTCCTGCCCTCTTTGAAGATTCACGGAACCAAGCAAAATTTAAGTCTGTAGGCTCGGCAGAACCAAGGAATTTCCATCCATCTTCAGTCCAAACTTCAACCCATGCATGGTTAGACTCCGTAAAAGGCCACCAAGGCGTGTAAACGTAACGGACGGGAATTCCTACTGTTCTTAAGGCTTTCATAAAAAGAATAGTCATTTCCTCGCATCTTCCAAAACCTCTCTTAAGAGTGGCAGTTGCTGACTGATCCCATGGCGCAGTAGGCTTATATTCCATGTGAGTAAAACACCATTCATTTATCTTGAGTATCGCCTCCTTCATAGTATTGCAATTTTTCACCAAATCATATAGCGTATCTTTATAAAGCCAAGTGAAGTTTTCCAGAGGCTCTTGAGAAACTCTTGGTGGAATAACATAGTGGTATATAAGCTCATCAGTCAATTTTTTGCCCCATGGAAGCCTTTCCATATTTATTTTTATCGCCAAAAGATGCTTAAGAAAGTTCTCTTCATTAAAATAAATCCTGTCAACGGGAGTGGAATACTCCCATATAAATTCAGCCCACTCTCCCACTCCCATCATGTATGCTTTATCAATAAGAGGGGTTCTTTGTATCACAATTAATAGATAAAACAACACCTTCATACTTACACCTCCAAAATTTAGATAAAAAAAAGCTCGCCTTGTAATGCAGGCTTTCTTGGCCTTTTTCCCTTTATAGTTATGTAGGGAAGCGCCCTTCTCAAATTCGGATAAAATTTTAGGGCGTTTAATATTTGGTATGTTGAAAGGGCTTCCCTTGTCTTTAAAATCCACCTCGCCGTTTTTGGCCCAATTCCAGGAACCCTTAGAAGTTCAAAGAAATCAGCCCTGGTTATTTCTACTGGAAAAAATTCCGGATGTTGCAAAGCCCACGACTCTTTCGGGTCCTTCGTAAGGCTCAAAAAACCTCTATTATCAAAACTGAGCTCTTTTAAAGTAAATCCGTACTTCCTTATCAAGTAATCTGCCTGATAAAGCCTTACTTCCCGCATTAAATTTGTGGGAGGTTTGCTCTGTAGAGGGGTCCCGGGTATAGGTTGGAAAGCACTGTAATAAGCCCTTGAAAGTCTAAGATTCCGATAAAGTTTATCCACCGTTTGCAAAATTTCAAAATCAGATTCTTCGGCAACTCCAACAACAAATTGCGTAGTGAATCCGTCCTTTAGTATACCTGGTTGGCTCTCTTTAGTAACAGAAATCCTGTTAAGCTTTTCCAGCAAATCTTTTCCGATTTCCTTTTTTGACGAAACCTTCCTTAAATAAGTATCGTTAGGAACTTCAAGATTGACTGAAACCCGTGAAGCCAACCTTACAGCTTCTTCGACAGTTTGAAGCGAAACCCCGGGCAAAATTTTAAGATGTACATAACCCTTAAAATGATACTTTTTTCTCAAAAGCCACACTGTATCGATTAACTCCCTCATAGTCTTCTCAGGATTCCCTTTTACTCCTGACGAAAGGAATAAACCATTAACTAAACCCCTCTGATAAAGATTTACGAAAATTTCGGCAAGTTCTTCCGAAGTAAAGGATACCCTTACTATGTTCATAAATTTGGAAATTGAACAATAAGCGCAATCATTCTCGCAGTAATTTGAAAATAGAACCTTTAGAAGGCGAACTTTTTTTCCATCAGGCAAGAGCTCAGGATATATCCATCGAGTACGGTTCAGATCTTTAGTTCTCTTGATTTCCTTCGAAAGTAAACAATCACCACATAAATCATATCGGGCTGCTTCTATAAGCAGCTTGATTTTAGACACCCTATCCATGTTCTTAATTAATATATTAATCCGAAAAGTCAGTTTTTAAAATCTTTGCAAATCCAATACACAACCTTTAAACTTTTATTAGAAGGAGGTGAAAATGAAGGGAAATGAAAAAATATTGGAAGTGCTGAATGATTTATTGGCCGATGAAATTACGGCAATAAATCAGTACATTGTGCATGCTGAAATGTGTGAAAGCTGGGGATACGAAAAACTAAACAAAATGATTGAAGATAGGGCAAAAGTTGAGATGAAACATATGGAAATGCTCATAAAGAGAATTCTTTTCCTGGAAGGTGAACCAACAGTTACTAAGCTAAAAAAGATTACAATCGGGGCCACCGTTGAAGAAATGTTCAAAAATGACTGGCAAGCTGAATATGACGCCATTGAAGCTTACAACAAAGCAATCAAGCTGTGTGCCGAACTCGGAGACAATGGAACAAAGACACTCCTTGAATCTATACTCAGGGACGAGGAGGGCCACATTGATGAAATAGAGGAACAGCTTGACCAGATAAAACAGATGGGCATTCAAAATTATTTAGCTAAGCAGTAAAAAATCTCCTATAAAATGAAGAGGGGGAGGCCTTAAGCCCTCCCCTCTCTTCATTTTGGAATTAACCAGACTTAAGGGGCTGCAAATTTCCAGTTTTCAGTTAGCGTATTGCCACCGGAAGTAACTTTTATTTTACCGAATATTAAAGAACCTGAGCCAGGAATCGGGGTTATTTTAGAGATTACTTTACTATATCCCTGAGATATACCCAATCCCATTGAATTGAAAATATTTTCCAAAGCATTAGCCTCAAATGCATTTGCGAAAACACCATTTGTAGAGTTAGCAACCCGCTTTAATTCACTGAAATCAATATAACTGGTATCCCCAAGTCCAACCGCATAAATAGGTATTCCATAACTATTTGCTTTGATAATTACGCTGTCACTGGTGATCGGATAGCTTTCATTATCTTCACCGTCAGTTAGTACAAGAATTGAATGACCATAACCACTCTCTCTTCTATTGTAAAGATAATCTAAAAGATACCAAAGTGATCGGTAAAGCGGAGTACCCCCTGATTCAGTTGCGCTATCAGCTGCAGCAAAAAGACTAACGGTGTCAGAAACATAGACAAAATCTTGTAGCACCCTTAAATAGTAGTCATTTATACCATCTCCATTTGCATCGCCATATCCTCCTGCAAAATCGAAGATTCCTGCTTTATGTAAACGGTTATTAGAAAGGAGTAATCTAATAAACTCCTTCGAAGCTGAAACTCTTATCCGATTTGGGTCGTTGCCACTCATACTGCCACTGGAATCAAGTAGGAGAGCAACCTTCACTTTCCCTGCAGAGCTCGGCTGAACATAGACCACATCAACAAGTTGGACTCTATAAGACCCTCCTGATGGTATAACTGAATCTAAAACAACCTGCACCTGATTTTCAGAAAGCCTTATCACAGTGTTCTCTTCATCGAGAGCTATCACGTTGAGGTCAAATTCACCAGTGGAGGAGAAATCCAATTGTGGTGTTGCATCACCCAATAGCCTTAAATCCACAAGTTCCGGGGTATTGTCGGGCAATGGTATCTTGATGCAGCTCGACAATACCAACACTATACCCATCACTACAAGGAACTTTAACCTTAACATAATACCCCCTTTAGCCCCAAAGGTAAACCCGGGAACACAGGATTTAAGTTTGAGGCTTACAAAATTATAAGCGAACAAAAAATTAGTGTCAAGATTATGTCAGTCCTCAGATAATTTGCTCTAAACATCAACGTCTTATTAAAAATAAACTCTAATAAGCAAAGATGTAACACAGCCTCAATTTTCTCATAAGTAAGCTAAAAAAGAGCTAAAGACAGAACCGGAGTGCTAAATTAAAAAGATTTCCTAACACGGTCCATAATTAGATAAATCTAAGGAAGGTCAATTCAAGTTAAGAGCTGACTCGTTCAAAGAAAGCAGGAGGGAAAGCGAAGAGAGACACAAAGCCTCCTGGATTGGTTAACTTATACCAATACATTTTCATTAGCCACAGGCAGGAAAATCGAGGTACTGTTAATAACCATCATCCATCATTAGATTTAAAGGATTTAAGGGCAAACCTAAAAGCGGAAAAAACACGGTGAAAATTATGTCACAACAAGAACTGAACAAGGCTGGCAAAATAAAAAAGCTTAAAATGGGCGTAAATAATAACCAAAAACCAAATACTTTCAATTTTTAAAGAAAGAATGTCCTTTCAAACTTAACTATGTACAAAACAGAAATAGGCTCATGGCATTCTCGAAGACACCTCAGCAAACTAAATCATTACTCAACTTTCCTATAAAGCAGTCTTTGAAATACCGACGTCTTAAGGGTATAATATCACTGTGAAAATTCCAGGTCTATCAAAAAGGAATTTAATTTTATCAACAAGCCTTATTGTCTTGGTTCTACTTGCCATTCTGCTAAAAACCACTTCAAAGGAAACCTTTTACGCCTTAAGAAGTGCAAAGCTTTCTTACTTACTCCTTGCTCTTTTATCATGGATCTCCTATGTGACATTTGACGGTCTGAGATTCACCCTTGCGAGTCTCAGCATAGGTGAGCACAAAATGGACCTAATTACTGCAATCAAAGTAATAACCATAGGAATTTTTTTGGCAGCTGTTTCCCCTTTCCAAGTTGCTGGGCTTCCCGTTCAAATTGTGCTTTTAAACAGAAAGAAAATTGGATTAGGAAGAGCGACGGCGCTCTTGGCCGCTCGCGGATTTATTGGTTATTCAACAATTTTAATTGCTGTATTAATCTCATTAAAATATATATGGCCCCCACCATCTGGAATTGTTAGGGGAATTATTATCTATGCCACAATCCTTGTCGCAAGTATCTTTCTTCTCTACTCCATTGCATTATTTCTGCCCAACTTGGTAAAGAAAATTGTAAAAAGGGAACGAATAGTTAAAGAAATCCTTTCCCTTAGAGAAACAACAATTGCTTTTGTTAAAAATTCAAATAAAAAGATACTCCTTTTAGCGATGCTCTCATCCATTGCTACTCATCTTTCCATCTGTTTAATACCTTTCTTCCTCTCCTACTCTTTTAACTCCCCTATAGACTTTGGGCGAGCCTTTTCATTCCAATCCTTAATTCAGGGAGGGCTTTTATGGACGCCCACACCGGGCGGAACGGGAATAGCCGAAAGCGTTGGACTATTCATATTCAAAGACTACATGAACAAAGAAATTCTTGGAATATTTGTCGTAGTTTGGAGGTTTTTCACCCATCACTTCGCAGCGACAGTGGGAGCCATCTTCTTACTCAGAGAACTCCGAGAAATCTAATTCAAATCCATATTTTTTCAAAAAATCAAAAGTCTCCTGGGCATTATATCCAAGATAAGCGAATTTATTCATAACTCGTCTTAAAGTTCTTTTGTCCAGCTTCTTAGAGCCACAGGTAATTTTTTCCACTATTTTAATTAAGGCCTCTTCATTAATTTCTAATGTCTGCAAGGTCTCATCAACCACTCCATTCCCCACTCCCAAATTTCTTAAAATTCCCCCTATTTTTCTCGGAGAAACGCCTTTAGAATGGTATTTTTCCGCAAGTTCCTCTGCAAGAAGACGCTCATTTAGATACCCCTTTTGTCTCAGAAGATCCAACGTAGAATTAATTTCTTCCTCGCTGAATCCCTTTCTTTTCATCCTCATTCTGAGTTCTTTCTCCGTTCTAAATCGGAACTTTAAAAGGTTAAAGGCATATTTTAAAGGGTCTTTCATTACCTCTTGTCCTTCAAATTTTCGAAATAGTAATATAAAACCATGATATCTGACGGATTGACTCCGGAAATTCTATAAGCCTGGGCAAGGTTCTGCGGTCTTATATTTTTTAACTTGGCTAAAGCCTCTTTAGAAATGCCCGGGATTTGTTCGTAATCAAAATCTTCCGGAATTTTAAATCTTTCAAGTTCTCGAAACCTTTCAATTTCCTTCTCCATTCGCTTAATATATCCCTCATATTTAATTTCCGTTTCCACTCTCTCCTTAATGTAAAAAGGATAATCCTCAACGATACCCAGTTTTACCAGGTCATCAAAGCTATATTCTGGCCTTTTTAACAATTCATAAGCGGAGATGGAGCTTTCCAAAACGGGTTTTCCAATACTCTCAAGCTTTTCACTAAATTCTCTTGGCCTTAAAGTAATATTCTTCAGTCTTTCTATCAAGCCGAGCCAAGTTTCTCTCTGCTTCAGAAATTGCTGATACTCGGAATCCTTAATAAGTCCCAGATTATAACCGTATTTCATAAGCCTATCACAGGCGTTATCCATCCTTAATACCAATCTAAATTCAGCGCGAGAAGTAAAAAGCCTGTAAGGTTCATCAGTTCCTTTTGTCACAAGATCGTCTATTAAGACGCCAATATAGGCTTCAGACCTCGAAAGGACAAAATCTTTACCATCAATCTTCAAAAGCGCGTTAATCCCGGCTATTATACCTTGCGCAGCCGCTTCTTCATAGCCAGAAGTTCCATTAATTTGCCCCGCAAAGAAAAGATTTTCTATAAGTTTCGATTCCAATGTAGGATAGAGTTGATTAGGCAAAACGTAATCGTATTCTATTGCGTAACCCCATCTTAAAACCTTAACGTTTTCAAGACCTGGGATACTCCTTAACATTCTCAATTGATATTCAACGGGTATTGACGTAGAAACTCCATTTAAATAGTACTCAAAGGTATCTCTTCCGTCTGGTTCAAGTATTACCCTGTGGGATTCGCGATCAGCAAATTGTACTACCTTAACCTCAATTGATGGACAATATCTTGGGCCTATACCAACAATTTTCCCTGTGTATAAAGGCGAAAAGGCCAAGGATTCCATTATTATTTTGTGAGTTTCAGGTGTAGTTCTTGTTACATAACACGGTAATTGTTCAATTTTAAGTATCGGGTTTCTAAAGGAAAAACCACGGGGTGGATTATCACCTTCTTGAACTTCCATCTTTGAAAGGTCTACACTTCTAATGTCAATTCTTGGAGACGTCCCTGTCTTAAATCTACCAAGCTTAAATCCAAGATTCCTCAAACTATTTGAAAGTTCGACGGAGGGAAATTCCCCTGCTCTTCCTGCAGGGAATGAAACAAGTCCTATATGTATTAAGCCATTTAAAAACGTTCCAGTAGTTACAACAACAGAATGGGCATAGTATTCCATTCCCGATTTTGTTTTAACACCTTTGACTTTTCTTCCTTCTACGAGAATTTCAATAACCTCATCCTGAACAATAGTGATGTTCTTTTCCTTTTCTAAAACCGCTCTCATTCTCTCTCTATACTTTTTCCTGTCGTTTTGGCTTCTTAAGGACCATACGGCGGGGCCTTTAGACGTGTTGAGAAGTTTAACCTGAATTGCGGTCTCATCTGCAGCAACACCAATTTCTCCACCAAGGGCGTCGATTTCCTTAACTAAATGAGATTTAGCAAGTCCTCCAATTGACGGATTACAAGACATCTGTCCAATCTGGTCAATGTTTATAGTAATAACTAAAACCTTACCACCCATCCTCGCAGAAGCAAGAGCAGCCTCTATACCCGCATGCCCAGCACCTACAACGATCACATCATACCTTTCACTCAAAATCTCCATTAATTTAATGATAAAATTTCTAATTTGAATAACCAAACTATACCCATTAGATTTATACACATGGATGACTATGGGATTTATAAAATTTTGTACGAAATAGGGATATCGCTTTCATCCCAGCGAGACACTAACAAGCTTTTGGAAAAAATAGTAGACGAAGCAATAGAACTTGCAAATTGTGACGGGGGAACAATTTATACACTGAAGGATGCTCACCTTATCTTTAAGATCTCAAAAAATAAAGTATTAAAACAACAATTTTTAGCTGATGACATCATTGACATATTTTCGGTTAGAAAAATTCCATTGTCAAAAAACAGCTTGTCTGGATATTCGGCTTTATCGAAGGAGATTTTGCATTTCCCGGACAGAAAAAGCGCCCACGAAAAGGGATTTGTCTTTGATCAGGTAGCCCTTTCTGGAGTTGACTACACCGTGGAATCTTCACTAACCATGCCCTTGATCGCTTCCAATGGCGATGTGGTTGGAGTTCTACAGCTTGTTAATGCGAGGGAAGGCGGTAAAATAGTTCCTTTTAAAAAAGAGACTATAGAATTGATGAAGTTTTTTGCGTCACAGGCAGCTGCAGCTTTACAGAACGCCAAGCTTATGGAAGACCTAAAAGAACTCCAATTGGAGTCAATATACATGCTATCAACTGCGACAGAATTCAAGGATAAAGTAACGGGTGATCACATAAAAAGAATCTCAAAAGTGTCATTTTTAATTGCCAGAACACTAAATACTTCTCGCGAATTTTCTGAGTTAATTTTGTACGCAAGCCCTATGCACGATATAGGAAAAGTGGCAATCCCAGATCATATTCTCAACAAACCTGATCGCCTGAACCCTCAAGAATGGGAACTTATGAAAAAACACACTATTTTTGGTGCACAAATAATTGGAGAATCAAAATATCCACTTTTCAAAATGGCCAAAAATATAGCTCTGTACCACCATGAGCGTTTTGACGGGAATGGTTATCCTTACGGACTTGCTGGCGATGAAATTCCGCTGGAAGCCAAAATTGTTCAGGTCGCAGATGTTTTTGATGCTTTGGTTTCCGATAGGCCTTACAAATCTGCCTGGTCTTTTGATGATGCAGCTGAATACATAAAGGATATGAAGGGTGAACAATTTGATCCTGAAGTTGCAAAGGCCTTCTTAGATAAGTTGGAACTAATATTTAAGCTTTATCAAAAGTCAGAAAAAAATGAATGAAGACGAATTACTCAAGATTCTCTCAAAGTACTGGGGTAGAGAAGATAATTTAATCATACCCAACGGTGACGACACCCTTGCCATCCCGGCCTACGATGACCTTGCTTACCTCGTAACTGTTGACACAAGCTTAGAAAATGTCCATTTTACAAAGGAAATTCTTACCTTTGAGGAAATAGGATACAGGGCGGTAGCAGGTGCACTATCAGATATTGCCGCTATGGGAGGTGAGCCAGTTACCATCCTCATAGACCTCGAAATACCTGAACTACAGGTGGAAAGTATCAAATCAATCTATAATGGGATAAGAATTTTACAGGATGAATTCTGTTTTTCCATAGGCGGTGGCAATATCGTTCACGGAAACCGCTGGAGGCTTACGACGACTGTTGTGGGAGTTGTGAAACGAGATTACATTTTGAGACGAAATAACTTTAGACCCGGTGAAAAAATTTATATAACTGGAGACATCGGCAGAGTGTACTATTTTTTCAGAGAACTTAAAAAACCACACAAAGACGAAGTAATTTTCAAAAAGTTGAGAGAAAAAGTGGCGCATCCCGTACCACGAATTAAGGAAATTCGGGAATTAAAATCCAAGTATAATCTCGGGGGAGCAATAGACATTTCAGACGGACTTGGAGTTGACCTCAAAAGAGTAGCAGAAGCGTCAAAAGTTAATATTGTAATTGATATGGAGAACATCCCATACGTTAAAGAACTTAACTACTTCAGAAATGAGGAAAACTTTTACTTCACCCTAATTTCCAGCGGTGAAGAATATGAAGTCTGCTTTTCGTCCAGGGACGAGATAGAATTTCCAGGCATTACAAAAATTGGAGAAGTTCTCCAAGGGTCAGGAAAGGTCTTGGGAAAATTAGGAAATCAACTTTTTGAAATTTCAGCCCTTGGATACGATCACATTAAAAAATTAAGCACGGACTAATTTATCCACTCTAAATCCATTGGGAGAAGTGACTAAAAGAACCTTTACTTCCACATCCCCGTGGTATAGGTCAAGAAGATTTTCAGGGTCAATAACAGGGTAGTTTTTAACTGATTCTCTTAGTTCGCCAATCTTCACAGAATTGAAAAGTACCCTTACCTCAACACCCACACTCCCAAGCCTATATAGCTCTTCCAGTTTGCTATCTTCAACTCTGTTGTAAGAAAGATCATAGAAAAGACTTACATTTTCAAAAGGATGAAGCTTGAAATAACTTTCAATCTGCTCAAAAAGTTCTGGAATATCACGCTCATACATGCTGAAACCACTGGCAGGCTTGTGACCGCCGTAATCTATGAAGAGGTCACTTAAATAGTTTAGCATATCAAGGGAATTGAAACCATAGGGAGCTCTAACTTCTGCGACAACTATACCATCTTCTCTTCTTCCCATAACAATTACAGGCACATTAAAGGCATCTTTTAGTTGACTTGCTACATAACCAATGTATTGAGGTTCTGCATCCTGAAGATCGATGACAATGTAATCTCTAACAACCTTAATTAAACTTTTCGCTTTTTCTAAATATGCCTGAGCCTTCAACTGCCAACTGGTAGATGCTTCCCATAGAGGTCTAAGAATCTCTTCAGCGGAAGCAACATCTTCAGAGAGCAACAGTTGTACCCCTGAGTTTTCACCATTCACAGACTTTCCCGAGGAAACTATAGGTATAAGTTCCTCAAGCGTGGGCCTCTCATTAGAGTATCCGCTCTGTCTGCGAATCTCCTCGAAAGCTTTTACAAAATTCATCCTATACCATTCGTATGCCCTCTTTCCTTCTTCATATAGAATCCTGTTTTCGCAAAAGAGAGGAACCCGATCTGCCAGTGTTCCTATTGCTGCAAAGATAAAAAGTTCTGGTATTTCTTCTTTAATACGATTTAAATCCCAGCCAAATTTTAAGGAAAGAAGTTCCCATGCTACTTTAAAGGCGACACCACACCCCGCAAGATAAGGAAAAGAATCACCGCCGATCTTAGGGTTTACTACAAGCGCTTCAGGGAGTGTTTCCTTAACTTCGTGGTGATCTGTAATTATAATATCAATACCCTGCTCCTTACAATATTCGACACCTTCAAAACAAGAAGTACACGAATCAACAGTTACTATTAGTGTGGGATTGTACTTTCCCTTTATGTAATCAATCGCTGATTTTGTTATTCCGTATGCTTCGTTTTTCTTTGAGGGGATGTAATGGTAAGGATTTGCACCAAGGACCTTTAAAGTTTTTATCATAATTGCCGTCGAAGTTATACCATCTGCATCTTCATGCCCAAAAATCAAAATATTCTCACCTTTCCCAACAGCTTTTAATATTCTTTCAACGGCGGGGATTAAATCGGGAAGGGTTGATGGGGGTTGTAAATTCTCAAGAACTGGATTAAATGTCGCTTCAGCAAGATCGAGATTCCTAATACCCTTTTCTACAAGAACTTTTGCTAACTCTGGCGAAATTTTGTATTGCTGAGAAATTTCCTCAATAAGACTCAAAGTTAACCTCCATCAGAAAAAAGCGGGTGACGGGACTCGAACCCGCGACCCTCAGCTTGGGAAGCTGATGCTCTACCACCTGAGCTACACCCGCTTACCATCAACTATCTAATTTGGTTTGGCAAATCAGTACTGGTTTTTTCGTTAACCTTACAACCTTTGCTGAAACAGAGCCTAAAAAAGCCTTTTCCACCCAGCTTTTTTCCTCTCTTGAGAGTATAATTAAATTATATCTTCCTTTGTCCGCAAAATCAACAATCTCAATTCCTGCGTCAGCACCTTCTATCACAGAATAGCTAATACCCTTCCCTTCATACTCCGATATCAGCCTTTTTTCTAAGTTCTTTTTTACCTGTTCAAGGTCACCCAGTAGCCATGTCGCACCATGCTCAACATATGGTAAAGGATATAGTTCAAACACATTCAAAACCGTCATTTCAACATCAAATTCCTTTTTGAATTTAAGAGCAAACTCTTTAAAAGCTTTCTTAGAAGCTTCAGAAAAGTCAGCAGCAAAAAGAACTTTATTCAATGTAAATTTGGCTCTTGATTCTTTCACAACGAGGCAGTTTGTTTTAACACCCTTTACAATAGTGTAGGATGTGTTTGCAATCTGGACCTTTTTCGCAGGGATCCCTACCACAACAAGGTCATAACCTTTCGAAGACTCTTCTATCACTCCTTGGGCTGGCTCCCCTTCAATAAAGATAGACTTTGCAGAAATTCCTTTTTCACTTAAAGATTCCGCCATTTCTTTTAATTCTGAAGCTGCCCTTTTCCGAAGTTCTTCAACTTGCACCTCGAGAGATTTCACCCTCTCGGGAATATCGTGAAAAATAACCATTTCTCTTATCTTTGATGGGAAAACATGAATCAGTACTATCTGCTTCTTTCCACCAGTCAAACCAATGGCATAATTTAAAGCTGTCTTTGAAGCGGGGCTAAAATCTATTGGAACTAATACCTTATTAAACATTTTCTTTTACCCCTTCTATCTCCCTTCTTTTTTCCATAAATTCAAGGAACTTCCATCTTTCCTCTATAAACCTCTTCAGCTCCTCTATTGCTTCAGGATAGTTGATCAAATGAGCAAACCTTGCCTGAGATTTTACAAATTCTTCAATGGGAATAGGATTTCTTGGTCTGTAATTTATTTTGTAATAGCCATTTTCGACTTCATACAGTGGCCAAAAACCAGACTCAACGGCAATTTTTGCAACTTCGATGCTCTTATTCTCCGGGTATCCCCAACCCGGAACGCAGGGTGAATAAACCGCAATGAATGTTGGCCCCTCAATAGAAAGAGCCTTTCTCACCTTCTTCACATAATCATTCCAGTGGCTAACTGACGCCTGAGCAACATACGGTATCCCATGAGCGGCCATTATATCAACAATGGGCTTTTTATGCTGTAATTTACCGGGCAGAACTTTTCCAGCCGGAGAAGTAGTTGTGCTTGCACCATAAGGCGTTGAACTTGATCGCTGAATTCCTGTATTCATATATCCCTCGTTGTCATAAAGGATATAAAGAAAATTATGCCCCCTCTCGACGGCCCCGGATAGGGACTGAAGACCGATATCATAAGTGCCACCATCGCCACCAAAGGCAATAAATTTTATTTTCTTATCAGCGGAAATTATTCCTTTTCTCACCAGTGCTTTGTAAGCTGCTTCCACACCAGAAATCGTTGCAGCAGCGTTTTCAAAAGCACTATGAATCCAAGGAACAGGCCACGAACCAAAGGGAAATATTGAAGTTGTAACTTCCATACAGCCGGTAGCGTTTGCCACGACAACCGGGCTATCTGATGCACTAAGGGTCATCCTTATGATTGCAGGGAAGGGACAACCTGCACAGGCTCTGTGACCTGGTGCAAGGCTTACATTTCTTCTGGCAAGTTCTTTCAAACTTAAAGAAAAATTATCGGCCATTTTCTTCCTCCTACTCTCTCACACCAACATATTCAACAAAATCTAAAGTTTTTCCTTCTTTAAGTTCCTTTACACGATTAATAATGTAAAGTGCATCTTTGAGTGGGAAATCTCTACCTCCAAGTCCGAACACAAAATTCATTATTTTCGGCCTTGAACTGAGGTCATAAAGTGCAGACCTTACCTCATTGAATACCGGCCCTCCCATGGTATTAACAGAATCTGACCTGTCCATTACGCCTATCGCTTTGACGTTTTTAAAGAGCTCCTGAAGCACTTCATAAGGGAATGGTCTGAATACTTTCAGCCTGACAAGTCCAACCTTCTCCCCCTTCTCTCTCATTATATCAACGGCTTCCTTCATTGTTCCAGCTGCAGAACTCATTGAAAGAATCGCATATTCAGCATCTTCCATTCTATAAGCCTCAGCAAAAACTGGAAAATCAAAGCCAAAACGCTTATTGTAATCGGTAATAACCTCTTCGATAACAGACTTTGCCTTTTTCATTGCCTCGATCTGTTGCCTTTTGTGCTCAAAATAGTAATCTGTAAGATCAAGGGGGCCTACCATTATAGGATTTTCATAATCTAACACATTGTAAAGGGGCTTACGTTTCCCCAGATAATCTCTCACCGCGTCGGTCTCAAGGGTTTCCACAACCTCCATACCGTGACTAATTATAAAACCATCAAGTGTTACCATAACGGGTAGATTTACCGTTTCTGCAATTTTTACAGCCTGAATTAAAGAGTGATAGCCTTCGTTTGCGTTCTCACAATAAATTTGAATCCAACCAGCATCTCTTGAACCCATGGTATCAGAATGATCACAATGAATGTTTATAGGTGCAGAGAGGGCCCTGTTTACCTCTGCTAAAACGATGGGTAATCTGAGTGCTGATGCTATATAGAGCATCTCGTGCATTAATGCCAATCCCTGAGAAGCGGTTCCAGTCATAACCCTTGCACCGGCTGCTGCCGCTCCTATGCAGGCAGACATAGCAGAATGTTCCGACTCTACTGCAACAAATTCTGTATCCACCTCGCCATCGGCTACATATTTTGAAAAGATCTGCACGATTTCTGTTGCTGGCGTAATCGGATAAGCGGCCACGACATCGGGATTAATCTGTTTCATTGCGTAAGCAAACGCCTCATTCCCAGTTAAAGCCTGCCTCGTTTTCAAAACTTCAGCCATTTACAATTCCTCCTTTTCCATATGGATCGCCTTTACTTTTGGTGGACAAACCTCGGCACAAATTCCACATCCCTTACAGTAGTCGTAATTAATTCCAGAAACTTTCGGCTCACCGTTTACTTCTTTTAAAATTATTGAAGTGTCTGGACAATACAACCAGCAGAGAAAACAATTCGTACACTTTTGTGGATCCCAGACAGGCCTCTGGGTCCTCCAACTCCCTGTTTTCAACTCCTGGGATGTTGGGACATTCTTTATGATTGCACCTTCAGGTAACTCTTTCCATCCTTTCTTTTTCATAAACCTCTGACCTCCTGGTAGGCCCTTTGTATGGCCCTTATATTACCCTCTACGACCTGAGGTTTATACTTCATCTTAAGTCTGGATTCCACTGCCTCAATGAACTTCTCAAATTCCATAAGATTTAAAACACGCATCAATGCGCCGAGCATCGGAGTATTGGGTAGGTTCCGGCCAAGGATTTCTTCAGATATACGCGAAGCATCTACTGTATACACCTTACCTGGAAGTCCATATTTTTCTTTAATAACTTCAGGATTTAACGAAGAATTTACGATAAATACCGTGTTTTCACGGGTTCCCTCTTTAACCTGATCAGTAGCGAGTAAAGTTGGGTCTAAAACACAAACCGCATCAGGATTTTCAACACCATAGTGTATTCTAATCGGCTTATCATCAATACGATTATAGGCAGTAACTGGTGCCCCTCTTCTTTCAGGTCCGTACTCCGGGAAAGCCTGAACATACAAACCAGAGTGCATCATGGCTTCCCCAAAAAGCAAAGCAGCTGTTTTTGCTCCTAATCCACCTCTTCCATGCCATCTAATTTCAACCATATTAAACTCCTCTGTTTCCTTCTGTGATTATAAACCCAAAAGCCTGAAAAATAAACTGAAAAACATAACTCTTGCTCTCATTAAGCATTTAGGGCTCTGTTAATTGAATACACAAAGTTTTAGGATTAAACTATTTTTAAATCAAGGAGGGTTCGATGGTTGAGATTCGCACCCATGGAAGGGGTGGACAGGGAGCTGTTATAGCTTCAAAAATCATTGCAGACGCTGCCTTTAAGGTAGGTAAATATGCCCAATCTTTTCCTCAATTTGGGGTAGAGCGAAGAGGCGCACCTGTTGTAGCTTTTACAAGGATCGCGGAAAAAGAGGATGAGCTACCGGTTCGTTCAAATATCTATGAACCAGATCACCTTATCATTCTCGACTCTACTCTTTTGTCCATACCCGAAACCTTTGCCGGGCTTAAGGAAGGCGGTTGGATTATAATCAACACCTCAGAAGATCCCGAAAAGCTTGACATTCCTAATAAGTATAGAGTAGCCACCGTTAATGCCACTGAAATAGCAATAAAATACGGGCTCGGATCTAAGGCTCAGCCAATCGTGAATACCGCAATACTGGGTGCTTTTTCAAGGGTACTGGAATCTCTTATTCCGCTTAAAGCCATTTTAGAATCTATACCTGAGGAAGTTCCCGTAAAACCAGACGCCAACCAAAAAGCATGCGAAGAAGCTTACAATCTAACAAAAATTAGAGAATAAGGAGGCTATATGGAAATTAAACCCATAAAGGTCAATTCGATAAACGATCTTCCTGAGGCTCCGGTATCTCAAGGGGTTACCCTTATAAGGAAAACGGGGACGTGGAAGAATGTAAGGCCTGTAATAAGTGAACGTAGTGCACCATGCGAAAATGCATGCCCTTTAAAAATCAGAATTCCAAAATTCATTGACTACTTGACAAAAAGCGAGTCCGATAAAGCAGGATTAGAAATTCTAAAATGGAATCCATTCCCGAGCATAACAGGGAGAGTTTGTCCCGCAAAGTGTGAAACAGGATGTAACAGGAATAAATATGACGAGAAAATCTCTATAAGAGAGCTTGAAAGATTCCTTGGAGACCTCATCTTAGAAAAGAAAAGAATTGAAATAAAAGGTCAAAAAACAGTGAAAGTCGCTGTTTATGGGACATCCACTTCCTTGATGGCAGCTGTCTATAGGCTTAGTGAGGGCGGGTTCAAAGTAGTTGTGTTCACAAAAGGGCAACGCCTATTTAGCGATGTTAGAGACTCCATCCCAGAAGACATACTCAAAAAAGAGGAAAAAGTACTGAATGACGCTGGGCTCGAAATAATAACTGATAAAGCACCTTCCATCCAGGAGCTTAAAAACACATTTAACTACATTCTGCTCTCCTCTGCTGACGCTCAAAATATGAACATTGTGGATACAAAAGTGGGTAAAACCGAGGATGAAAAGATTTTTGTAGTTACTGAAGAGCAGGACATTGCAAGAAGTATAAAGAATGGACTCTCCGTAGCCCTTTATCTAACCTCTAAGGAAGAGGGGAAAGAATACCAAGAAGAGAGATTACCTCGGGTTGTCTCTTACAAAGAGATTATTACAGATTACTTCAATCACGAAAAGGCAATACCTGAAATAAGAACCTTAGATGAAGCGATAAAAGAAGCCTTTAGGTGTTTTTCCTGCGGGACATGCAACTCTTGCGGAAACTGCTACGTGTTTTGCCCAGATAGTGCAGTTAAGTGGATAGATAACTTCCCATCCTTTGACTACGATTATTGTAAGGGTTGCGGTGTTTGTGTAAACGAATGCCCAAGGGGCGTTCTTGAACTTGTTCCAGAAAAATAAGGAGGACCTTTATGTCCATTAAAAAAGTTTTAACAGGGAACCACGCTATCTCTTATGGTGCGATGGTTTCAAGGGTCCAGGTAATTTCAGCTTACCCGATTACACCTCAAACCCAGGTAGTGGAACTACTCTCAGAAATGGTAGCAGATGGCATTTTGGACGCAATTTTCGTAAATGTGGAATCGGAACACTCGGCGATGTCTGCCTGTGTGTCTGCATCCGCTGCAGGGGCAAGGGCATTTACCGCCACCTCAGCTCAAGGATTAGCTTTGATGCATGAGATGCTTCACTGGGCAGCGGGAGCAAGGCTCCCAATAGTTCTGGCCAATATTAACAGGGCAATGGCTCCACCATGGTCCATCTGGACGGATCAAAACGACTCCCTCTCTCAAAGAGATACAGGTTGGATGCAAATATACGTAGAATCAAACCAGGAGGCCTTTGACAGCATCATCCTTGCTTACAAAGTGGCAGAACAGGTTTACCTTCCGTGTATGGTAATCCTTGATGCCTTCGTACTTTCCCACACATCAGAGCCCGTCGAAATTTATGACCAGGAAAAAGTGGACGAATTCCTACCGCCATATAAACCAGCGGTGGCAATAGAACCTGGAAAGGCTTTTGGATATGGAGCCCTTGCCGGACCTGATACATACATGGAGTTCCGTTATAAAATGCAAAAAGCAATGGAAAAGGCGGTGGAAATTTTTGAAAAAGAGGGTAAACTATTCGGAGAAATGTTCGGAAGAACTTATGACCTTGTGGAAGAATACATGATGGACGACGCAGACTATGTGATCGTAACTGTTGGTGCCACTACCTCCACTGCAAGAGTAGCCATTCAGGAATTAAGAAAGCAAGGAGAAAAAGTAGGACTTTTAAAACTCAGAGTCATAAGGCCATTCCCATTCCAAAAAATTAGGGAAGCCTTAAAAGATAGAAAGAAAGTAGCAGTTCTTGACAGAAATATTTCCTTCGGATATCACGGAATTTTCTATCAGGAAATTAAATCCGCTCTCTATCCGCTCAAAGAAAAGCCTAAGGTCCATGGATACATCGCGGGATTAGGTGGAAGAGATATTACTGTGAAAGACTTCATTGACATCTACCATGATATGAAAAACCGCGAAGAAATGGAAGAAATTGTCTGGAAGGGGGTCAAACTATGATAATGAAAAATTGGAACATTCCACAGGAAGAGTTGCTTTACAGTGGTCACGCCGCATGCCAGGGCTGTGGTGGAGCTCTTGCAATGCGGTTAGCATTGAAGGCTCTTGGAGAAAACTCGGTTGCCACAATACCAGCATGTTGCTGGACAATTATTTCAGGTGATGTCCTTTATCACGCCTTAAAAATTCCTGTTTTCCATACTGCCTTTGAAACTGCGGCAATTTCTGCAACCGGATTGAAAGCAGGTTTAACAATGAGAGGCTTTAAAGATACTACGGTCTTTGCCTGGGCTGGTGACGGCGGAACCTTTGACATAGGAATACAAGCAATATCGGGCGCTGCAGAGAGAAACGAAGATATAATTTACTTCGTTTACGACAACGAAGCCTATATGAATACGGGTATTCAGAGGTCCAGTGCTACACCGTGGGGTGCTTGGACAACAACCACTCCCGTAAAACACCCTGAAGACAAGCCTAAGAAAAACATTGACGAAATTCTTGCTGCTCACAAAATACCATACCTGGCAACTGTCAATGTCGCTTACCCAGAGGACTTCATAAGAAAAGTTAAAAAGGCTAAGGAGATTAAAGGCTTCAGGTTTATACATATCTTCGCTCCCTGTCCTCCAGGCTGGAAAATGCCATCGGATATAAGTATCCAGATAGCAAGGCTCGCAACACAAACCGGTGTTTTCCCACTGTACGAAATTGAAAATGGCAAAAATTATACAATAAACTATTTGCCACCTAAGAAACTCCCGGTTGTCGAATATCTAAAACTTCAAGGTAGGTTCAAACACCTCAACGAATCTCAGGTCGAATATATTCAGCAAATGGTCGATGAAAATCTGGAAACCCTCCTCAAGAAACACGAATTAACCCACGGCACACTGGAAAATATTCCCAGGCCAGAATTTTATAAGTGAGGGAATGTCATGGAGTTTAAAAATGCGTGGAGTACCGAAAAACCTAAAGAAATTTTCGATTTTTGCGAAGAGTACAGAAAATTCCTCTCGAAGGCTAAAACCGAAAGGGAAGTAGTAGAATTTTTTGAAAATCTCATTAAAGACAGATCCGATATAAGGGCATACAACATAAAGAATAAGAGTCTCATCCTGTACAAAAAAGGTACTGAGAGCATTTCTGAAGGCTTTAAAATCATAGCGGCTCACATTGACGCGCCAAGAATTGATGTTAAACAAAATCCAGTCTACGAAGATACTGATCTTGTGCTTCTCGAAACTCACTATTATGGAGGCATTAAAAAATACCAGTGGGTGACAAAACCTATGGCTATTCACGGAGTTATAGTAAAGGCCGATGGAACAGTTATGAAGGTAAACATAGGTGACGAACCCGGTGATCCTGTTTTTACTTTTACAGACATACTACCACACCTTGCCAGAAATGTACAGGCAAATAAGAACATATCAGAAGCCATTCATGGTGAAAAACTGGATTTACTTTTTGGACATATACCCATCAACACGGAAGACGAAAAGATAAAAGAAAAGGTTAAGCAGAATGTCTTACAGATACTTAAGGAAAAGTACAACATTGAAGAAAGGGATTTTATCTCTGCTGAACTTGAAATAGTTCCACAGGGAGAGGCTTTAGATGTAGGCATTGACAGGTCTATGATAGGCGGTTACGGACAGGACGATAGAGTTTGTGCTTTTACTGCCGTTAGAGCACTTTTAGACGCAGAAAATCCTGCAAAACATCTTTTGGTTGTCCTCTTTGATAAAGAAGAAATTGGGTCGGATGGCAGTACCGGCGCACAATCGCTAATTATAGAGAACGTGATCACCAAAATTCTAAAAGAAAATGGAATCGATGACTACTCCCAGATTAGAGAAATTCTTGCAAAAAGCGAAGCTATTTCTGGAGATGTAACAGCTGGTGTTGATCCTAATTGGAAAGAGGTCCATGAGCTAAAGAATGCAGCGAGACTGGGGTACGGTATCGCAATCTCAAAATACACTGGCTCTGGTGGTAAGTATTCCACAAATGACGCAAACGCTGAGTTTGTTGCAAAAATAATAAACATTTTCGATTCTGCAAACGTTGTATGGCAGGTTGCAGAACTGGGAAGGGTAGACGAAGGAGGTGGAGGCACCGTTGCCAAATACCTCGCAAAGTACGGAATGGAGGTAATAGATGCTGGGCCTCCGCTCCTTTCAATGCATTCACCCTTTGAAATCGCATCAAAAGTTGATGTTTATATGACATATAAGGGGTATAGGGCTTTTTTGTGCTCTAAATAAGGAGGTTATATGAACACATTGAAAAGGCTATTTGGCCTTCTTTTGACGGCAATTATTGCAGTACTGCTATATCAACTTCCTGTTATGACCTCGATGACTGTACCCCAAAAGATAACCGCAATAATTTTTATTGTAGCTGCAATTCTGTGGATTTTTGAGATTGTTCCTCTTTATGTAACATCCTTCGTAATTCTCATACTTGAGGTGCTATGGTTATTACCAAAGATCGAGGGTGCTAAGGCGACAACTTTTCTCTCGCCATTTTTCAGCACCACCATCCTCCTCTTCTTGGGCGGTTTTGTTCTCGCGAAGGGGCTTGAAGCATATAAAATTGATGAACTCGTTGCAGAGAAAATAATTGAAAACACCGGCGGAAAACCAGGGATCACACTCTTTGCGTTTCTTGCAGTTTCGGGCTTCCTCTCCATGTGGATGTCTAATACTGCGGTCACTGCGCTTATGCTTGCAGTAACACTTCCAGTCGTGAGAAAACTTACAGACAAAAACTACGCAAAGGCTTTACTTATAGCCATTGCTTTCGGTGCTAACATCGGTGGAATGGGAACGCCAATCGGTACGCCTCCTAACGCTATAGCCCTGGATTACCTCAAGAAGGCAGGAGCTAACGTAAACTTTGCTAATTGGGTCCTCTTTGCTTTTCCTTATGTGGTTATACTAACAGCCTTAACCTGGCTTGTTCTTTATTTCCTCTTCCCCCATAAAGTAGACAGAGTAGAAATGCACGTTTCTTCGGATACATCAAAAAGAAATGACCCAAGAGTTAAAGTGATTATAATTGTATCAATTATTACTGCCTTATTATGGCTTACCGAATCTTTGCACAAAGTAGATGCTGCGTATGTAGCCTTAGTTCCGGTATTAATCTACTTCTCTTTTGGAATTTTAAAACGGGATGATTTCAACAGCCTTAGCTGGGATGTACTAATTTTGATGGGAGGTGGACTTTCCCTTGGCGCAGCTTTCAAGGCGAGTGGACTCGGCACCTACATAGTGAACTCCTTAGGAATAAGCAATCTCTCTTTCACTGCCCAAGTTGCTCTCCTTGCAGGAATAACCGCTTTAATAACCAACTTCATGTCTAATACCAGCACTGCAGCGCTAATAATACCACTTGCTATGGGACTAAACTTAGATCCAGTTCACCAAGCCATTTTAGTCGTTGCGATTAGCCTTTCTGCTTCTGCATCTATGCTACTACCGATTAGCACACCACCAAACGCAATTGTCTACAGTTCTGGAGAGCTTAAGGTAGTCGATATGTTAAAAGCAGGTTTCGCGGTTCTAATCCTGCAGTATACCCTGTTATTAACATTCGAAAGGTTTATGATTCAGCTCATAATCAAGTAATTCTGCTAAATTGGAGGGGGTGGGGTTTTCCCATTTCGTTTTGAAAAACAAAGAAAAGACGTTAATATATACAACTGTATGAAGTTTTTGAAGAAAAACGGAATAATTGAATTTTCAAAAAGTGAAGTAGCTGGTAAACCAATTATTGAACTAATAGGAGAAGAATCCGACTACCTCGTAGCTATAGTCGATGGAATTGCAAGAGATTTGACCTACAGACTCACAGGTGATGAAAAAGAAATTGTCCTTCTTGATTTTAATTCAGAGATAGGCCGTGAGACCTACTGGCACACTACCTCCCATATTATGGCTCAAGCCGTAAAAGAACTTTTCCCAAGTTTTAAAGTTACTATAGGTCCAGCAATAGAGAACGGCTTTTATTACGATTTCGATACCAACGGTTACAACTTCACAGAAGAAGACTTAAAGAACATTGAGAACAAAATGCGCGAGATTATAAAACGCAATTTACCAATAGAACGAATTGAGCTTTCAAAGGAAGAGGCTGTTGAATATTTCAAGAAAATAGGCGAAGACTATAAAATTGAAATTCTGAACGAAATCCCTGATGAAGTTGTTTCAATTTATAAACAGGGTGATTTTGCAGACCTTTGCCGTGGACCTCATCTTCCTAATACTTCCTACGTCAAAGCTGTAAAGCTTTTAAGCTCATCTGGAAGCTATTGGAGAGGTGACGAAAACAACGCAAGATTACAGAGAATTTACGGCATTTCATTTCCTACTGAAGAGCAATTGCAAGAATACTTGAATAAACTGGAAGAGGCCAAGAGGAGAGACCACAGAGTCCTTGGTAAAGAACTCGATCTCTTCTCAGTACATGAAGAAATTGGACCTGGACTTATCCTGTGGCACCCCAAAGGTGCAGCAATTAGAAGAGTCATCGAGGAATTCTGGATAAAGGAACATTTAAAACGAGATTACCAACTGGTATATACTCCCCATGTTGGACGCTCGAAATTGTGGGAGATTTCAGGACACTTGAGCTATTACAAAGATAACATGTATCCCCAAATGGAGCTCGACAACCAGCAATACTACATAAAACCGATGAATTGTCCGTTCCACATTATGATTTACAAGACCAAGGTAAGAAGCTATAGAGACCTGCCAATCAGATATTGCGAACTCGGGACGGTATATAGATATGAAAGGTCGGGGGTTTTACATGGTCTACTTAGGGTAAGGGGATTCACTCAAGACGATGCCCACATCTTTGCAAGGCCTGATCAAATTTTAGACGAAATTAAGGAAGTAATAAAATTTGCATACTTTATACTTAACAAATTTGGGTTTAAAAATTACGAAGTATTTGTCTCCACGAAGCCAAAGGATAGCGTTGGAAGTCCTGAAATGTGGGATGAAGCGACCAAGGCACTCATGAATGCACTAAAAGATCTTGACATACCGTACAAAATTGATGAAGGAGCAGGCGCCTTTTACGGTCCAAAGATAGATATAACCATTAAAGATGCACTCGGACGTTCCTGGCAATGTACAACAATCCAATTTGATTTTAATCTTCCGGAAAGGTTTGACGTGACTTATAGAGACAAAGACGGTGTGGACAAAAGACCTTATCTGATACACCGGGCATTATTCGGGTCTCTTGAGAGATTTTTCGCCACTCTAATCGAATACTATGGTGGAAACTTCCCCGTTTGGTTAGCCCCTATTCAGGTCGCAGTGATTCCTATATCAGAAGAGAACATACCCTACGCAACTAAAATTTATGAGTTCCTTAAAGATCATGAAATCAGGACCATTATAAACATGTCGGATGAGAAACTCAATGCAAAAATAAGAGATGCGGAGGTAGAAAAAATCCCCTTTATGCTTATAGTTGGGAAAAAAGAAATGGAACAGAATTTAGTTTCTGTTAGAAAACATGGGGTTGGAGACATTGGAAAAATGACCTTGGATGATTTTTTGAACTTGATTAAGGAAGAAATGAAAGGAGGTAGTGGCCATTAGCAGAGATACACAATCACCATTAAACCCCAACTTTAAGAAAAGAAATAAAGAAGAACCCTATAGGGTGAATGAAAGAATTAGAGCCTATGAAGTGAGAGTTATAGGACCTGACGGAACGCATCTCGGCATAATGAAAACAAAAGACGCCCTGAAGTTAGCCTACGAATACGGACTTGACTTAGTAGAAGTTTCACCTAATGCAAATCCTCCTGTATGTAAGATATTGGACTATGGAAGGTTAAAATATGAAGAACAGAAAAAACAAAAAGAGGCGAAGAAAAAGCAGCAGGGTGAAGTCAGGGAAATAACAATGAGCCCGAGAATCTCAGATCACGACCTCGAGGTTAAGCTTAAGAAGGTTCGAGAATTCCTCGAAGACGGGAGTAAAGTTCGTGTTATAATAATGTTCAAAGGAAGGGAATTGGCCCATCCTGAGTGGGGGAATGAGATTTACGAAAAAATCACGCAACAATTAGAAGGTGAGGCAATCGTTGAAGTTCCCCCTAAGATGGAAGGCAGAAATTTAACCTTTCTTTTAAAGGCCCAGACAAAAAAAAACTAAAGGAGGATGAACATGCCCAAGGTTAAAAGTAAACGTTCAGCTCAAAAGAGATTTAAGGTAACCGGTACAGGAAAAGTTAAGAGATTTAAGGCTTTTAAAAGCCACCTACTTATAGGTAAAAATGCAAAAAGGAGAAGAAACCTTAGAAAGCCAACCCTTGTTGATAAAACCGACCTTAAAAAGGTAAGGAGGTTAATGCCTAATAGCTTCTAAGGTTTATGGATTTTTCTCAGCTTAAAGAGAAATTAAAGGACAAGAAAATTACTGTTATTTGTGGTGGTTGGTCTGGTGAGCGTGAAGTATCCCTTAGGTCTGGTAAAAAAGTATACGAAAGCCTTCTTAGGCAAGGTTTTAACGCCTATCTTTTCGATTTAACAAAGGAGAATATAACAGAGATTAAACCGGGTTTTACAGACGTTGCCTTTATAATCCTTCATGGAAAGCCAGGTGAAGATGGAACCATTCAGGGAATGCTTGAGATAATGGGAATTCCTTACACCGGTTCGGGTGTCCTTGCATCAGCTATCGGAATGGACAAAATAATGGCAAAGAAAATAATGCACTATGCGAACATAAATACTCCACCCTATTATTTCATATCATCACACAAAAATAACCTAAAAGAAGAAGCTGAAATAGCATTAAAAACCCTTGGAATTCCAGCCGTGGTAAAACCGAGATACGAAGGGTCCAGTCTTGGAGTCAAAATAGTTCATAATGAGACGGAGTATTTTGAAGCAGTTTTCGAAACCCGTGAAAAGTTTGGTGATTTCTATATTGAAAAATACATTAAAGGTAAAACCATTACCTGTGGAGTACTTGGGACTGGGGAGGAAAGCTTTCCATTACCAATTCTTGAGCTGGAGGTTGTTGGAAGAGAATTTTACGACTATACAGCAAAATATACTAAAGGACTAACGAATTTTATAATACCTGCACGTCTTTCTGAAGAAACGACGAAAGCCTTCCAGGAAGCTTCTGTTAAACTTCACAGGGAATTAGGATGTCGCGGATTTTCCAGGGTAGATGGTATAGTGGACGAAAGCGGGAACTACTATGTTCTTGAAATCAATACACTTCCCGGTATGACAGACCTTTCAGACTTACCAAAGGAAGCGGAGCATATGGGAATCTCTTATGACGAGGTAGTTCTCTATATCCTCAAATCGGCCTTTGAGTAGTGAAAAAGTAAAAGTTAAACCACTGATCAGGGTACTTTTTCACACTCTCCTCAAATAAGTCGAAAACCTTACTTTCTACATCCCCCTTTTCAAGTGGAACTACGTCAAACCTAACCCTTTCCATATTTTCATCCCAATAACAAAGCAGGAAGTAAACATCACTGTCTAAAATTTTCGGGAGCTTGAAAATTCCTTCTGCAAAAATAACATTTTGTCCGCAGAATTTTTTGACGACATATTTTCCAGAAGTTACCCTGTCCACAAGGACTACAAGAGCGAATTCCTTTTCCCTTTTCAATTTTTGAATTGCCTTTATCGTGCCTGTCCCAACAAGAAAAACCTTTATCCCCCTTCTAAATCTCAGCCACATCCAGAGATAAAACTTAGGAAGGTTTTCCATAAGAGCATAGAATTCAAATCCATACAGATTTACATACTTAGAGGCGATATCCCAGGGACCCATATGAATTGAAAAGACAATAGCTTTCTTGCCCTTGAAAACTTCGAGGTCTCTGGGGTCAACATATTGTTCCCACTTTCTTCTGTTAATTTTCATTACTCTGATATAGGTAACAAACATCTTTCGGAAGGTGTTTCGCATAATCAATTTTCGCTCCCGGAGAGGTTTGTTGGGAAACAGTATTTCGAGGTTTTTCATAACCGCCTTTGTCCGCCAATCGAAAATGCGAAAGGCATCAGCAAGAATGATTGCAATAAACTCAGCAACTTTTTGAGGGACAAAAAAGGCAATAAATTGAGCAACTAATGTTACAAACATATTAAACAATCTCCTTGTAAACTTGTTCTACTCTCTTCGCAATTTCAAACCAATGATACGGCTTAACAAATTCCAAGCCTCTTTGTATTATCTTTAATTTCAAATTCTCATCTGAAATAAGTCTTTTAATCTTGGACGCCAAATCAAGGGAATTTCCTCTCTCGAAGAGAAGACCATTCTCCATATTGATTATAACATTCCTATAACCCTCTATATTGGAGGCAATGACAGGAGTTCCACAGGCCATGGCTTCAAGCAAAATCAAACCAAAACTCTCACCACCCAAGGCCGGTGCAATAAAGACATCAAGCCTCCTATAGAAATCTGGAAGTTCAGGTTTCGGGATTTTCCCTAAGAACGTTGCTGGTATATTATTCTCCTCACAAAACTTTTTATAACTTTCTGTTAGAGGCCCCGAACTACCTATAATCAAGTGTGCATTCTCTTTAAGCTCTTTATCTTCGGCAAAAGCTTCAAGGAGAACATCAAGGCCTTTCCTGGGTTCGTGCCTGCTTAAAAATCCTATATTGACCTTCCCCCTAACAAATTTTCCACTTTCCTGCGGGTAAAATAACTCCAGATCAACCCCGTTTGGAATAATAATCCAATCCCCGCGATAAGGGGGAATAACAGCTTCCTTTGCCGTGTTCGAAACAAAAATGAACTTTCTCAGCTTCCTTGCATCCTTCTCAAAAAATATCCTCGCTATTTTATTCCAGTTAAATCCAACAAAAGCGGTGTGAAAAGTTGCTACCGACGGATACCTGGAATAACGAAGTGCAAGCCCAGGGAGATTGGGAGCAAGAGGACCATGAAGATGAACAACATCAAATCTATTTACTCTATAAAACTCCTTTAAAAAACCAGGTAACTCGGGGTCAAAGGTTAAAGTTAGCTGAGTGTAGTTGAAAATCTTAAGTGCTGGGGTTAAAACTACTTTGCCTCTTCTGATAACATTGGTGTCAACCTCCTCAACAAGCCCTGGAAAACCTGCGGTTAGAACATAAACTTCATGTCCAAGTCTTTCAAGATACTTTTTGAGGTTGTAAATATGCTCGCCAACTCCCCCAGGAAAAGGTAAATAAGCATCACTTACCTGAAGTATCCTCATTTCTTAAATATAAAGGACAACAAATAAAAAATTGTCGCAATTACAACTACTGCCGCACCAACTGGGACATCTATAGCCAGAGAGAGGATATAACCCAAAAATGAACTCATTATCCCAAAGATAACAGAAATAAAAACCATCTGATTAAAATGTTTCGAAATTCTCTGTGATAAAGCAGGAGGGATAACCATAAGGCCGTAAACCACAAGGGCGCCAACAGATTTCATGCTAAGAACCACTGCAAGAGCAGTAAAAATGAAGAAAAGAAGTCTAAATCTGCTCACATCAATCCCAGAAGCCAGAGAAAGCTCTGTAGAAAAAACAATTTGAAACAATTCCCTTTGATAGTAGATGACAAATAAAATATACAAAAGGAAGGCAACCACAAGGAGAGTCACATCAACTACATTAGCCATTAATGGACTACCGAAAAGGTAGGACATAGCGTCGGAAGTGTAAGTCCTTGTTAATCCGAAAAACAGAATTGCTAAGGCCATAAAAAAAGAAAACAGAATACTCAAAGTTTGTTCATACTTTCCTCCCCTCTTTTCACTTAAATACCACAAAGAATAGGCAGAAACTACTGTTATTGTGAGAGCACCTATTAGAGGATCAAAGCGGAAAAGATATCCTAAGGCAACGCCTGCAAAGGCAATGTGAGCAAAACCGGCTGCCAGAAAGGACATCCCTGAAAGAAGGGAAATGGATCCGGCAAGAGGCAAAAAGGCACCAGCAATCAATATTGCTATAAAAGCCCTCTGTATAACCGATAGCCTAAACATTTCTATCATGGTGGAAATCCCTTACGTTAATGAAACGTGAACCTTTTTCATTAATCACATCGACTTTAGTTTGATAAACCTCCGAGAGAACTTCGGGTCTCATAACTTCCTCAAAAGAACCAAAAAAATACTTCCCATACCCCATCAAAATAAACTTGGTAGCAACATCAAGATAAGGGTTCACATCGTGAGTTATAAGAATTACAGGAATTTGAAAAATCCGATGTGCTTTAACTATCACCTCATTTACTTGCATCTCACTAACCATATCTACACCAGAAGTTGGTTCATCAAGGAGAAGAGCCTTTGGAGGACCCATTAAAGCTCGGGCAATTAAACCTCGCTTTTGCTGGCCCCCAGAAAGTTGAGCGAAGGGCCTGTCTTTAAAATCAATTAATCCAACAGTCCTTAGGTTTTCAACAGCCTGTTCCTTAAAAAGTTGGGGGACTTTTTGTAAGGGTTTCAAAAGAGGGTAGCACCCTGAAATCACAACATCATAAAGAGTTGCAGGAAAATCCTTATCAAGATTATAAACCTGTGGAACGTATCCAATCATCTTTTTATGAGGGCATACGCCGCTTACAGGACATCCGAAAATGTAGGTATCACCCTTTATAGGTTTCAAAATACCAAGTAGAGTCTTAGCAAGAGTTGTTTTTCCAGCACCATTTGGTCCAAAGACGATGAGAAAATCGTCTTTATCAACGGTAAAAGTTAGACCTTCCGTAACTACATAATCGGGATATCCGATAGTAACCTTGTAAAAGACTATTTCTGGCATTCTAAACCTTTCTTAATTAAAAGGGCCTGTTCTTTTATGCTATTTAGAAAATCACCGCCAAATAAGGGGTTAAGAAGAACATAACATGCGCCGGATTCCTTGGCCAAATTTTCACAGATTCTGGAAGGCATATTGCTCTCTGCAACTATAAGCCGAATGTTCTCGGCCTTTATCCTTTTAACCCATCTTGCGAAATCACCAGCTGAAATTTCCTTTTCACCGTGATGAACGAGGGCGCCTGCAACCTTTAAACCGAGAGGCTCAAGGAAATTGTTCCACGAGGGGTGGTACAATAGAACCTTCGTTCCTGAATACCCCTCAAAAGACTCCTTAAGTTCTTTCATAAGTGAATCAAAGCCTGCAAGGAATTGCTGAAGGTTTTTTCTAAAGATAAGAGAATCTTGAGGGAAAGTTTTCTCGAGTCTCTGCTCAATAATTTTTGCACACTCAGGAACAAGTGTAAGGTCTAACCATATATGGGGATTGGTAACCTTAATATTTTTACTTACAAGTTCATCATAGACCCTAAGGCAATTTTTATGCTTTTCGCATATTCTCTTACCCCACCCTTCAATATGCCCACCAACTTCAATGTGAAGGTCTGAAGTTATGGCGGTTTTTAGGTCTGAAGGCTTAATCTCATAAGTATGAGGATTTTGCATTTGATTAACAATTGAAACCACCTTGTAATCATCCCCAGCTATGAAACTCACCATAGAAGCAAGAGGCGGAATTGAAACGGATATAGTTTTAACCGAAATCAGAAGATAAAAGATAAACATCCTTTCACCTCCATATTTTATTAAATTTTAAAACATCTATCACGTTTTCGTAGCTGAATCAATTTTAGAGTGATTTACAACAGTTAAAATAGATGACATTAATACGATAACCTGAAAAGTTCAAGGTGCTACCCGAGAGTGAAGCTATTTTAAAACTATTAGCATAAAGGCAAACCCTGATAAGCTATAAAAAAAGTTACAGCTAAAATCAAATCTCACTCAAAACAAGGATCTCAGGCAAACACCCGGGAAGATTAATATGGGCAACGCCGTAATTTTGAATTGACATTTCAATGAAACGATAATATAATAAAAAAGGGGGGATATATTGAAGTTTTATAAGATTTTATTTGCTTTTACTTTTGTTTCGATTTCATCACTTTTTGCAAAAGGGCCTCCCATTGCATGGGGCTACATTTACCGTTACATTGATGGGCAGTTAGTCCCAGTCTCAGATGCAAAGCCTTTGATTTTAGAAGGTAATCCTCCTTGCGCTTCAATAAATCAACCTTATGATTTTGAAGGCGATGTATTGTTTTCTCCACCGAACCTCAATTTTAACGCTAATAAAGAGAATTTCGTCAATTTCTATCCCTTATGTAATTGGTCTGATTCAGGATTTAGTGTATTTGACGTTACGTTTTTTTCAATCAATAATAGAAATTTCATAGCCCTAACTGGACACTATACCAATCTGCAACAGTTTAGATTTAAAATAATCGACTATTCTCCAGAAACCCAAAACTTATCACTGAAACTTGACCTAAACTTGCCATGGACAACACGCATCTTTGCAGACCCTCCCTTTGTTTATGTAGGTATGAGGGAGTTTGGCATAAAAGTTGTAAACTTCAGTAACCCAGAATCTCCAGAAACCCTTACTATTCCGGGTATAAGAGCCCACGACATCTGCGGTGATGAAGACTACATTTATGTGGCTTCAGGAACGGGGCTTGCTGTTATTAATAAATCCCACTTTAGTGTCGCTTACACCTGGAATGATAGTGGGGATCGCAATTATACCATTGCTTACAATCCTGCTACTCAAAAAGTTTACCTCAGTCACAGATACTCAATGGTAAGAATCTTTGATGCTTCAGATCCTACAAACCTAATAGTCCTGGATTCTATCAATGTCCCCGGAGATTATTTTGATGTAGGTGTGTGGAATCACGATACATTATTCGTTATAAGGACTCCCTTGAGAGGTTTTTCCCTCTTCAAAGAGGATGTTACGAGTTGTGGTTCTTACGAGCATGACTATGGTGTGGTCTTTCCATATGCAGGAATAGCCAGATCACCTTTCCTTTACGTATGCTGGGAAATTGAGGGAATACATAAGTACCTGTATAGTGCGGGCGAATTTCAACTTACAGGATACTTCCAGCCGGACACCACATGGTATGGAGCCGTAGAAAGTTGTGATATTATTGATGACTCTACCATTGTAATTGGTGCCAATGATAGAGGTGTTTATATACTAAGAGAAAGAACAGTAAGTATAGGAGAATGTATTCCATGCAAAAAGGCTACAATTAATGCTCTCTATTACAGTGGGAAGTTAAAATTCAACATTCCTTCCCAAGAACCTCTTCCCGTACGTGTCGAGATTTTCACGATAGACGGAAAAAAGATTTATTTTACGGCCATCAAACACCCGAATTTACAAGAGATTGAAGTTAAATTGCCCTCGGGAGTATACTTTCTGGTTTTGAATGGAAAAAGGAGATACACAGCTAAATTTGTGTCTGTGAATTAATTATATTACCTTAAAAGTCTCCCCACTCAATTAAAGTGCGTGGTTTTCTTTTACGATAAATCAAGCTAAATAGAATTACACTGTTGCAATGAATTGATATCCAACATCACCACTTGAAGCTCCGCAAATAATCCATAAAAATTTCTAAAAGGAGGTTAAATGGATAAATTGACTATAATTGACATGGCCATCGAAAATGAAAAGAGCGCCATTTTCACGTATCTCGAAATAGCGAGAAAAACGAAAGATACCAGCGGAAAAAACATGTTCATAACTCTTGCAGGAGAAGAGGTTAAACACCTTGTGTCTCTTACCGAGGTTAAAGAACTATTTAACAAAAAGGTTCACATAAAAACCCTTGAAGTACCAAAGTCGGAAATCGAAAAGCTTTTACCTGACATAAAAACCAGAGAAAAGAAAAAACACGGTAAATCAGAACTAAGTGAACTCGATGCCCTTGAAATAGCACTGGAACATGAAAGGAAAGCGATGGAATTCTACGAAACCCATTACCAGACGGTAGACGATGAATCGCTCAAAGAGTTGTTGAAAAAACTGTATGAGACAGAAAAGGCCCATTACGAACTTATTATGGCTCAAATTGACTATATAAAAGGGACAGGATTCTGGTTCGATATACCAGAATTTAGCATGGAATAAAAATGGGACTTCTGGGAGCACACGTTTCAATTGCAGGTGGGGTTGAAAATGCTCCGGACAGGGGTTATGCCTTGAAGTGCGAGACCATACAGATATTCACGAAGAACCAGCGACAATGGATTGCAAAAGAACTTTCCGAAGAGTCAATTAAAGCTTTTAAAGAAAAACTAAAACAGTACAATCTACAAAAACCTGTTGTTCACGATTCCTACCTTATCAACTTAGCATCTGCGAACGATGAAACTTACGAAAAATCAAAGGAAGCATTTATAGACGAAGCCCTAAGGGCGTATCAACTTGGTATACCCTACTTAGTTTTTCATCCGGGATCTAACCCTGATATAGAGGAAGGAATCAAGAGGATTTCAGAGGTGCTAAACATTACTATTTCAAAGGTTAAAGATGTAATCCTTCTTATTGAAATTACTGCAGGGCAAGGAAATGCAGTGGGGAGAAGGTTTGAAGAAATTGCAAAAATTATAGAACAGGTTGAAGATAAAGCAAGAATTGGGGTCTGCTTTGACACAGCTCATGCCTTCGAATCAGGTTACGATATTAGGGACGAAGAAAGTTATAACAAGACCTTTGAAACCTTCGACAAAATTATTGGACTTCAATATCTTATGTGTTTTCATCTCAATGACTCTAAAACGCCATTAGGTTCAAACGTAGACAGGCATGAGCATATAGGGAAAGGAGAAATTGGTCTTAAAGCCTTTGAGCTTCTGGTTAACGATCCCAGATTTAAAGAACATCCAATGATCCTTGAAACTCCGGGCGCTGAAGAGTTCTACGAAGAAAACCTGAAAGTTCTGAGAAAGCTTTTAAAATCGAGAAAAAAACGTTAGCCGAAATATTTTTGTAACCTCCTCAAAACTTCTAACTCCTCGCGCTGTCCCAATTTTGCACTTTTGATCGCCCTTTCTAAAACTTCGATAGACTTATCGTAAACGTCTCTCCTTACCCTGTAAGGATATCCATCCTTGCCGCCATGGGCAAAACTGTAAATAACAGGGTCTTCGTAACTCGGTTTAGCCCCATAGATAACATCTGAAATTAAGGCCAGTGCCCTCATACTCATAGGACCAAGCCCCCTTATCGCAAGAAGGCTTTCAAAGTCCTCAGGAACTACTTCATAGGTTTTTATAAGTACCTTTTTCAAATTTTCAGGCTTCATATCCTTTAACGTTATATAGTGTCTTGTGGGCATTTTGTAAGACACGGCTTTCTGGTATAGTAACAAAACCTTATCAGGCGAATCCTTAACTAAATCGAGAATGACTCTCCTTGAGTCTTCCGATTTTTTCGATGTTATATCAAGTACACTCCGCTCCCTCTTTTCTGAGATAATTCCTGAATGGGGTTCTACAGTAAAATCCTCTACCTTCTCGGAAAGCCAATGGTATCTCCTTGCAGTTCTTGACACTTCATTCATTCCCTGTTGTATCACACACCAATAACAATCCTTTGTATATATAATCACATGGTGATACAAATTATAACCATCTTGCAGCAACACAGAATCAACCTTGGCACTGAGTCTGCTGGCGTAAACAATCCTCTCAGCATCAACTCCAAAAGCATCCCCTACCTTTTTAACCTCTTCAGGTACCAGCAAAGAGTGCTTACCTTTACCACCCGCTACAAATATACCCAATTCGCTCTCAAGTCCTTTCAAACCGGACTTTATTGCATAGGTTACTGTTGTCGTAACACCAGAAGAATGCCAGTCAAATCCAAGTAAGCATCCAAGTGATTGAAACCAAATAGGATCTGAAAGTCTTCTCAGGACCTCTTCCCGACCAAATTCTAAAACCATCAAGGAAATAATACTCCTTGCTAATTTTGCCATCCGCTCCATAAGCCAGCGGGGCGCCTTCCCATTATGAAGCGGCAGAGTCACGTAACCCGTTTTCATACCAAAATAATAGCGTCTTTTTATTGAAATTTCAAGGATTTTGCTGTAAAATTAATTAATGATCAAAGAGATTTCTTTGCTTTCTTATCGGAACTTCAGAGCGCATAAATTCGTCTTCGATAGCGGAATTAATTTAATTTTAGGGCCAAATGGGAGTGGAAAGACCAATTTACTGGAGGCAATTGGCTATTTATCACAGGCAAAATCTTTTAGAAGAGTTCCAGATAGAAACTTGATTGCTTGGGGAGAAACCTTTTTCAGGATCGAGGCTATTTTTGAAAAAGATGGATTAAATCACAATATTGCAATATTCTATGATAGTGAAACGGAAACCAAAAAAATTTCTATAAATAACAAAGTCGTGGAAAGGGCAACAATACTTTTTTCCACTCTACCCAGCTTAATTTCATCGGATCGGGATCAGGACATAATTGATGGACCACCCCGAGAAAGAAGGAGGATTATAAACAGACTTATTTCCATAACAAGTAGTGAGTACATGAGATTAATACAAGATTATTCCAAAGTTTTAGAAAATAAAAACTTTCTTCTTAGAAACAAGAAGGTTGACGAAATAAAGCCTTGGAACCAGAAGCAACAACAACTTTCAATCGAAATCGTGCGGCACAGGAAAAAATTTATGGAAAAGATAAAAGACCATTTCTTAACCCTCTCTCAAGAATTCTTGAAAGGGAAGAAAGCCCAGGTAACCTATGTGCCCTCGGCAGATGAGGAAACCTCCTTTGATAGCTTTATAAAAGAAGAGTTGGAAAGAGGACATTCTTTCCACGGCCCACACAGGGATTCTATAGAATTTCTCATAGAAGGAAAACCCGCAAAAATTTATGCCTCTGAGGGAGAAAAACGCTTGATAATTCTTGCATTTTACTTTACCTTTTTAAACATCTACAATCCTAATTCTATGGTGATACTGGATGAACCCTTCAGCGTATTGGACAAGAGAGGAGTTGAACTGGTTCTGTCGCATTTAAACACGCAATCTTTTATCAGCGCACCTTACTTTGATTTGGAAAGTTCAAAAATTTCGAAAGTTATTGAACTATGAAAAACTTAGACGACTCTATTAAGAAAATTTTGGAAAATCTTGGAATAGAAAGAAGTGTTGGTCTTGCAGAAAAGGCCAAAAAGTTGCGTGAGTATTTGATAGAAACTTATGGTGAAGAAAGCGTTGGCAAAGTAAAGGTTATTAAGGGAAAAATTTATGTCGAAATCAAAAGCTCAGTCCTTCGGAATGAACTTTTTATGAGAAGAGCAGAACTTTTAACACTAATAAACGGGGGCGAGTTGCAAAACAACCCGGAAAACATTGTTATTGTTGGGAGGTTGTAAATGGACGAAAAACTCTTTGAGCAAGAACTGAATAATTACACTGCGAGAGAGATTAAAGTTCTAAAAGGCTTAGAGGGGGTAAGGGCACGCCCTGCAATGTACATTGGAGACACCTCCAAGCAGGGCTTACACCACCTTGTTTATGAAATAGTGGACAATGCCATAGACGAGGCTCTTGCAGGTTTTTGTACAGAAATAAAGGTTACAATTAGGAAAGATGGAATGATTACAGTAAGAGACAATGGAAGAGGAATCCCTGTTGACATACATCCCGAAGAGAAAATTCCTGCAGTAGAAATAGTATTCACGTACTTACATGCAGGTGGAAAATTTGGATCGAAGGCTTACCAAATTTCCGGTGGTTTACATGGTGTAGGTGCTTCCGTAGTGAATGCACTTTCGGAATACCTTGAAGCAAAAGTCTACAGAGAAGGAAAGATCTATTACATAGCATTTTCAAGAGGGAAAAAGATCAAAGACTTCGAAGTCATTGGAGAAACCGATGAACATGGGACAGAAGTAACTTTTAAACCCGACGCTGAAATATTTAAGAACATAAACTTCGATTTTGAATTATTAAGTGAAAGACTTAAAGAACTCGCCTACCTTGTAAAAGGGGTAAAAATATCCATTGAAGATCAGCGAACAGGAAAATACAAAGAGTATCAGTTTGAAGGTGGATTAAAGGAATTCCTCGCAGAACTTGACGAAGGGCAATATGTTTTAAACGATAAACCCTTTTACTTCCACAGAAGATTTGAAAACGAAAAGGTTGAAGTTGAAGTAGCATTAGAGTACAACAAAGGTTATGAAGAAACACTCATCTCTTTCGTGAACACAATTAATACCACGGAACATGGAACTCATGTTGCGGGACTCCGCCAGGGGCTTACCAGAGCATTAAACGATTTTGCAAGGAAGAATAATTTGATAAAAGAAAGTCAGGCTTTTCAAGGAGAAGACCTAAGAGAGGGACTTACCTGTATTATTCATGTTAAATTGCCGGACCCACAATTTGAGGGACAAACGAAAACGAAACTCGGCAACTCTTATGTCAGTGGCCTTGTTTCCTCGGCTGTATATGAAGAATTCACAAGATACCTTGAAGAAAATCCCAACGATGCGAAGTTGATCATCACGAAATGTTTAGAAAACCAGAGAGCGAGAGAAGCGGCGAGAAAAGCGAAAGAAATTGAAAGACGGAAGTCATCCTGGGATGCCAACGGCCTCGCTGGGAAGCTTGCTGATTGTACTACTAAAGACAGGACAAGGGCCGAATTATTCATCGTAGAGGGAGAATCAGCAGGCGGTTCGGCTAAGCAGGGCCGTAACAGAGAATTTCAGGCGATACTGCCCCTTAGAGGTAAAACTCTTAATATTGAAAAGGCACCCTTTGAAAAGGTAATTGAAAATGAACAGATTAAAATATTGATTCAGGCTATAGGCGCCGGAATAAGAGATAATTGTATTCCTGAAAATTCCCGTTACTCGAAAATCATAATTATGACTGATGCCGACGTGGATGGCTCTCACATTAGAACCCTACTCTTAACCTTCTTTTACAGGTATATGCAACCCTTGATTGAGCACGGATACATATATATCGCGCAACCCCCATTGTACAAACTGAAAGCAAAGAAAGAAGAAAAATACGTTTATACGGAGGAAGAAAAAGAGGAATTTATACGAATACATGGAGTTGAGAACGTCACCATTCAGAGATACAAAGGTCTCGGCGAAATGAATCCTGAACAGCTATGGGAAACAACAATGGACCCTGCCCGCAGGGTTTTGAAGAAAGTAACTCTGGAAGATGCAGCCCAGGCCAGTAGACTCATAAGCATACTAATGGGACCAAAGGTAGAACCACGGAAAAATTACATAATGGAACACGCCACACTCGTCACGAACCTCGATGTATAGTGACCAATAACGTAGATTACTTTAAAAAAGCTTCATATACGGAGAGTAGTTGCTCAACCGGTTTTAAAGCCAAAAGTAAGATTAAAATCTAATAGTTATTCCAAAGTTTGCAAAATCAAATTTACTCAGCCTGTTCCTGAAGTAGGCTTCAACGGCTATATTCTTATTAAGTTCTATACTTAAACCGTAGGTCAAAAAGACCTTTGTACTTTCAGAGCTGTAAGAAGCTCTTTGCTTGAGCTGAGAGATTGGAGTTTTTACAACGCTTACTGAAGAATCCCCTCTTATTATGGAATCGATCCTTTCACCTTGCGGGATAATCTTTAGTTCTTCAGCAACCAATTTATGGGTAAAATTAAATAGACTACCAAACCAGAGGGTTAACTCCTTCAAATTAAATGGATTAACTTCAACTGCAACGGGGAATTGAATCGCATACTCCTTATCCTCCGTTATCTTTTGGCCTACTTTCCTTTCTATCACAAACCTTTCATAGTCATCAGGGTCATTAGATAGAGTATCACCGTCCCAATATCTCACATAAACCGAATCAACAGAATCATAAGAAGGGTTAAAATAAGTGTATCGGTAGTAACCATTGATTCCAAACGCAATCCTGGTGGAGGAATTCAGTTCAAAAACTTCAGTGTAATACGCTTTAAAGTAATTCTCTGTTTTTCCTTTGGAAGACATAAAATTTTCCTCGTTATAGCTTAAGCTGTCGTATTTTGAAGTAAAAGTGTCAATCACCGTATTATAATTACCCAAGTAACTCATATCAACTTTTGAAATGTTATCTACCGTTTTCCCTTCTTTTAGAACAAAAATTCCCACTTCTCTAAAACTTTTTGGACCTTTTGGGAAGAAGTAGTCGAAATTTAAAGAGTATCCCTTTCCTAAGAATGAAACCTCTTCATCTACCCTGCCCTGGTCATATAAAACATGGGTTTCTTCTCGAGTAGTATCAGTGTCAACAGTCCAGGAAAAGTAACCACCAATTGCTGTCCGCTGTTCAGAAGTCTTGTACCCCAAGAGTAAGCTCACGAAGGATGAATCATCCATTATTATTCCTGCACCAAAGCGAACGAAGTTTTTGTTTTCTACATCTTTCCTTACATAATCCCCGGACCCGATCTTCTGCATTATAAAGCGGTTATCTGGATAGGTAGCTTCTATCATTGAATAGTTAAAATAGCCAAAATTTTCCAAGGTATCACCCGGTTTCTGATATTCTGTTTTGAATTGAGACTTTAGAAAAGAGGCTGATACAAACCAGTTCTCGTGAACAAACTGAAATCCAACGATGGCTGTGAGGTTGAAAACAGTGGAATCTCCGTTGACTTCAAACTTTACTACCCTTGCTCTATCATAAGAACCGTTAAGGTCGACATCCTCATACTGCAACGTATCCTTCCTGAAATATCCTGAAGTACCAAAAATATTACTTAAAGGATACTTTTCTCCACCAATTTTTACAATCCCACCTTCCGTAAGCGGTTCGCTTTTTACATTCCCACCCAAAATGAATAGTTTGCTCTTAGTGGAAAAACTGCTAAAATTTGAAAAAAAATGAGAATTATTCATCAAAAATAAGTAGGATGGATTCTGAATGAACTCCTGTGGCCCTTTCAATAGAAAACTGGTCGCAAAATAACGGCCAGAGTAAAAATCTGAGATTTCCGACGATGGGCTGAACTGTGATGTTAGCACAATTAAAAATAATAACATTCCTACCTCCTTTGGAAGAATTATAAATTTGTTCACTCAAACTTCAAAGAAAAACCAGAAAACATGCCGATCAATTTTTTAATAAACTTCAGTATCCACCTATCGCAGAACCAAGACTTCTTAACTTCACCAAATTGCCTGCTACTAAAATTTTATTCTTTTATTCAAATCAACACCTTTAAAATTAAACCATGTTTAGAGGACTCCTTTTGGCTCTCATCGCACTCCAGCTTGGCTTCGTTGGAGAATACACCGATGAAAGCGCTAAAGTAAAAACGGTTTTTAATTCCTCTTACTGCGAAATTGTCTCAAATCTAATTGATAACGCACAAGGGGAAATTTTAATTTGCATGTTTCAGTTTTCCTACTATACTGATAAACCTGAAAGTTTTTCTAACAGGTTAGTTTCGAAACTCATTGATAAATCCAGACAAGGGGTTAAGATAAAAATTCTTCTCGAGGGTGGAGAATCTTTCCTTGGCAAAGGATTCTATGAGTCGGTAAAAGAGATAACTGGACTTTTAAAACAACCAAACATTGAAATAAAAACTGACAGAAAACAAAAAACTACCCATGCCAAATTTGTCGTAGTCGATTCCAAATATGTTCTTTTAGGTTCCACTAACTGGACTTATTATGGTCTTCAAGAAAACAATGAAAGCAATGTCCTGATTGAAAGCGAAAAGGTTGCAAAGGAATTCAAAAAGTACTTTGAAAAGTTGTGGAAAGATTCAGGGATCAGCGCTCCACCCTATTCAGAAACTAAGAAATCCATTTTTTATGGTGTAGTAAAAAGTGTTGAAAAGAAAGTCTCTAAGAAAGGCAAACCCTATACCATTCTTTATTTAATGGATGGGATGAAAGTTTTTATCACAGGTCATTACGACCTTGTGCCCGGTATGAAAGTAAAAATTGAAGGAAAATTAACGACTTTCCGTGGCAAAGAAGAAATCAGAGCTTATAGAATTGAAGTAGTGAAGTAAAAGGAGTTAAAAATGCTGGAAAAACTTAAGGAAGTACTCGGAAAGGTATCAAGCGGATACGCAGATATCCGCTTCGAAATATGGAAGGTAACCGATATCAGTATGGTAAACGGCCGTATTGAAAGCTCTACCACAAATGTCATCTCAGGCGGTTCTGTGAGATTTTTCAACAAAGGAACCTTTGGATTCGCCACCTTCACAAGGCCAGAAGATGCTGAAAAAGCCCTTGCCAGTGCAGAGAAATTGTCAAAACTGATAAAAACAGATAAAGAAATAGAACTGTTCCCAGACAAACCAAAAAAGGACAAAGTAGTCCCCACTATTTCTATCCATCCAGAGTCAATTCCTTTTGACGAAAAGGTGGAACTTGTGAGAAGATATTACAGCATTTTCACGGGTAATGAAAAATTCTCGGCAATCTCTGTACTATATCGAGAGGAGCTACTAACAAGATATTACCTTAACACCGAGGGGACAGAGATTATTGAAGAAAGGCCTTACTGCGGTGTTGCAGCGAGTGTGGTAGGGAAAGAAGGCAATATCCTCCAGAGAGCCCAAAAAAGCTTTGGAGATTTAAGAGGCTATGAAACGGTCTTAAACAGAGAAAAAGATTTTGAGGAAATCAAAAAAGATGTGTTGGACCTCCTGAAAGCCGATAAAGTTGAGGGAGGTGTATACACAGTAATTCTTGATCCACAAATAGGCGGAGTCTTCATTCATGAAGCTTTTGGCCACCTCTCAGAAGCAGACCACGTTTACGGGAACGAAAAACTGAAACAGATTATGACCCTCGGAAGTACTATGGCTTCTGAAATCCTATCCGTTGTCGATGATGGTTCCATGGTTGGTGAAAGGGGCTACATTGCTTACGATGACGATGGAGTCAAATCAAAGAAAAACTACCTTATTAAGAACGGAAAATTGGTAGGTAGACTCCATTCACGATACACAGCGGCTCTCATGAATGAAGAACCAACCGGAAATTCAAGGGCCATAAGATTTAACTACATGCCCCTCGTCAGAATGACCAACACCTACATAGAAAATGGAGATAAAAGTTTTGAGGAACTCCTTGAAGGAATTGATAAAGGTCTATATGTAGTTGGTGCTCTTGGAGGTCAGACAGAGCTTGAAATGTTCACCTTCTCTGCGGCGAAGGCTTATAAAATTGAAAAGGGGAAGATTACCGAACCAGTGAGAGATGTTGTCCTTTCAGGAAATCTTTTTGAGACGTTAAAAAACATTGACGCAATTGGAAATGACCTCAAAATTTTCGGAGGACTCGGAGGATGCGGTAAGGGAGGCCAAATGCCCCTTCCAGTTTCCGATGGGGCACCTCATATTCGCATCAGAAACGTAGTAATAGGAGGAAAATAAATGGAAAAAATAATTCACGAGGCAAAAAATAGAAATTTAAAATACGAAGTCTTTTGCTCAAAGGTTGAAACAAAGGGCATCAACTTTGAACAGAGTCAACTCAAAGATATCTCTCACAAAATCGTAGAGGGTGTTGGGGTTAGGGTCTTAAAAGACGGCCGTGTAGGTTTCAGTAGTTCAAACCAGATAGACAATGTGGAAGTTCTCGACTACGCAATTAACTCAGCCAAATATGCGAAAGAAGTAAAGTACGACTTTCCCGAAATTGAAGATGTAAGATTTGAGTATGGAAATTTTGAGAGCGAAATTGACTTTGAATCATTCTTCAGTGATGTAAGAGAAATAATAAACTATCTGGAAGAGAAATACCACGGGAAAGTTGACTTCAGCCTGGAAGAAGTGAACAGGGAAAATTACCTCACCAACTACAAAACCAACAAAATAGCTTATTCCAGGGTAAAATACTTCGACTTCTCACTATCTCTCTTCACAATAACGGAGGCAGGGTTCATCTTCACGGGTAAATGGGGCTGGTCGAAAAGCAAATTTTCAAAAGAAGAACTGTGGAATAAAGTCAAAGAAATGGAAAAGACCCTTATAGGATATGAAAGGATTGCAAAAATAAAATCCGGGAAGTATAAAGTAATTTTTTCGCCCTTTGTTGTCGGTTCTACACTTGCACACTCAATCGGTTCGGGTGTAAACGGTCTCAGCTTGGCACGTAAAATGTCACCTCTTCAAAACAAGCTCAATGAAAAAATCCTTCACGAAAGTATCACAATTTTAGACGACCCCGAACTCGATATGCCCGGAAGGTGTATCATCGATGACGAAGGCATAAAAGCTGAGAAAAAACCAATAGTTGAAAATGGAGTTTTGAAAAATTTTGTGCTTAGCTTGGATACATCAGCAGACCTTAATATGAAACCTACAGGGAATGGAAAAAGAGGAAGCTTTGCATCGCTTCCCTTCCCGGGCTTTCACAATCTAATTATTAAAGAAGGAAACAGACAGTTGGACATAATGGTAAAGGGTCTTGATAAAGGCATCCTTTTCCTTTTCCCTATTGGTGCAGGACAATCCAACATTATGATGGGGGACTACTCTGTAAACGTGGGGCTTGGGTATTATATAGAAAATGGTGAAATCATTGGCAGGGTTAAAGATACAATGATTTCTGGTAACGTTTATGAAGATTTCCAGAGAGTAATCGAGATATCCAGTGACTTTGAAGATTTACCAAGTATGGGTAGTGGAGCCTTCTCAAGATTTCCTTATGTCTTGCTCGACGGAATTTCCGTAACTACAAAATGAACCTTTTTTTAATTCTTGTAAGTTTTTCTGCCTTCAATTTAAAAGGCTACTTAGCTATTGGAATACCAGCCGGTGAATCAAGAGCTCTGCTTAAGGGTGGTGGGACCGTAGGAGTTGAATCTTACTTATTAGAATGGCGGTTTGTATCAACCGGTGCTTCATTAGAGGCTTCTTCCTTTGTACTTTTAGGTTCCGGAAACTCTGAAATCAAATTATTGAGTATCGCGCCAGCAATTTTCATAACACCTCCCCTTCCGGGTGATGTTCTCCTTCTAAAAGGAAAAATAGATATAAGTCGCTTCCAGATCCACAATCCCGCTTACACCAAAACTTTTTATACAACAGGCCTCAGCTTCGGTTCTGACATCAAGATTACTGATAAACCTTTAAAAATTTATCTCTCAGCACAATACTCAAACTATCAAGGGGCTAAAAAGAATTTCGTTTTTTACAACTTAGGTTTTGCATTGAGAATCTAATATGTCACTGAACTGGATAGAGATATCAAAAGATGCATTAATTCACAATGTAAATTTAATAAAGGAGAAAGCTAAAGGGAAAAGAATACTGGCTGTAGTAAAATCGAATGCTTATGGTCATGGCTTGATTCAAGTGGCTCATGTCTTAAAGGACCACGTAGACGCCTTCGTAGTTGGAGACTTTGAGGAAGCTATGGAACTTTATGAGCATTCAAAAAACGCAAAGATCATTATATCCCTACCACCTCTGAATGAGAAAGAGCTGCTTGAAACATCAAAACTTGATTTCCACATCTTCGTCGGAAACCTACAATACCTAAACTGGTTAAACTCTATAAAATTGGACAATCCCATTAAGGTTCACCTTGAAATCAACACAGGAATGAATCGTTCAGGCCTATCACCCGAGGAGCTTTTAAAGGCTCTTGAAATAATATATGACTCAAAAACTCTTAGATTACAAGGGCTTTTCTCCCACTACGCAACTCTACCCGAAAACACGAAATTTGCAAAAATCCAAGCGGAAAAATTTAAATCCATTGTTGAAAAAATTCCACAGAGGGAAAATCTTTTAATTCACATGGAAAACAGCTCAGGAATTCTGAAACTTCTTCTTGACTTCACAAATAGTGTAAGACCCGGAATCTCTTTATATGGTCTTATAGCCGACGAAACAAAAGAGGATAATTTCAAGCCAGTTCTAAGTCTCTACTCTACCATCATCGACATTCTGAAAATTAGAAAAGGTGAAGGTGTAAGTTACGACCATCTTTTCATAGCAAAAAAAGACATGTTTGTTGCAACTATACCCTTTGGATACGGCAATGGCTATATGTGGAACTTAAAGGGCAAAGCCGAAATTATCGCCAAAGGAAAAAAAGTTCCGGTGATTGGAAAAATTTGTATGAACCACATAATTTTTGATGCTTCAGAGGTAATAGATTATATTAAAATTGGAGACAAAGTAACGCTAATAGGGCGGGATGGTCACGAACAAATAACCGTTGAGGAATTAGCAAGAAAAAGTGGAACCATTAACTATGAGATCGTTACAAAACTTTCACCCAAAATAAAGAGAATTATAGTATGACAGACCGCAAAAAAAGAAACCAAAAGAAGGTCAACGAAAATCTGGCTCAGGAACTTCCCTTTGCCCGTGAAGTGGAAATGTCTGTTCTCGGTGCAATGCTTTTGAGTGAAGAGGCCCTTTTTAAGGGTCTTGAAACGCTAAAAGAGGATGATTTTTACCTGGATGCTCACAAAAAGATTTTCAACACCATTTCTGAAATCTTCGAAACAAAGAAAACGGTAGATCCCCTTACATTAGTAGAAGAATTAAAGAAAAAAGGCTTCTTAGACGAAATTGGTGGGCCAGAGTACATAATGGCCATTGCCGAAAGTGTTATCTCTCCTGCCTTAATTGAAAACCACTGCAAAATTCTTCTTGAGAAATCCGTGTACAGAAAAATAATAGAAAATACGACAGAAATTCTAAAGCAAGCATACACAGGAGCACTTCCTGCCGAGGAACTGCTCGATCACGCAGAGCAGCAGATCCTAAGCGTTAGAGAAAGGGAAATCCGAAAGGGATTCGTTTCAATGGAAACCCTGGTAAGTGAAAATGTAAAGCTAATAGAAAGAATAAGGGCTACCGGATCAAACATTACAGGACTTCCCACAGGATTTAAGGACCTTGATGAACTCACAACGGGCTTTCACAACGGAGACTTGATAATCATAGCCTCAAGACCCTCCCAGGGTAAGACAAGCCTTGCGTTAAACATAATGCGTTACCTCAGTGTTGAAAGCGGCATCCCTACTGCTATGTTTAGCCTTGAGATGCCTGTTGACCAGATAGGGTTAAGGCTTCTCTGCATGCAATCACGAGTTGACATTTCAAAGCTAAGAAAAGGTATAATACGGGAAGAAGATTTCGAAAAAATAACCATTGCTGCAGGGCAATTAAAAAAAGCTCCAATCTTCATAGACGATACACCTTCAATACCAATCTTAGAGTTACGAGCCAAAGCAAGAAGAATTAAGAGGGAACATGATATAAAGGCAATTTTTGTAGACTATCTTCAACTTATTAAGGGCCCAGAAAATGCAGAAAATAGACAACAAGAAATCTCTGCCATTTCAAGGTCATTAAAGGCACTGGCAAAGGAATTGCAAATACCCGTAATAGCCCTATCCCAGCTTTCACGAGCTATCGAACAGCGCTCAGACAAAAGGCCACAGCTATCTGACCTTAGAGAGTCTGGTGCCATTGAACAGGATGCCGACCTTGTTATATTTTTACACAAACCAAGGCTCGAAGACGAAATTAACTTTTCAGGGCCTCCGCCAGAAGAAGATGTGGTTGATGTAATCGTTGGAAAGCACAGAAATGGGCCGGTGGGCGAAATTAAACTCACCTTCATCAAAGAGTATACCCGCTTTGAAAATTACGCACCACCAGGCTTAGAGTTCTAATCGATGCTTAAAAAATTAATTCCGCTTTATATAACCTACACATTAAAAATCCTCTTTAAAATTCTTCTTCTATTTGCGAGCCTTGTCTTAGTTCTTTTAGCGATTAAACCCTTCTCCACCGCTTATACCATTGTCAAAGTCATCTTTGCAGGATTTTTCGCACTTTCTGTTAGAAGCCAAATTCAAAGACTAAACTTTAAAACCTTTTTATGGCTGATAGAAAACTCCAATCCTGAGTTTGAGGAGTCTTTAATTTCTTATTACGAGCTGAGAAAAAGTAAATCACCCTTCTTAAAACTTCTCGAAGAAAGGGTAAAGGAGAAACTTCAGAAAAAACTCAAAATACAAATAAACCTTTTACCCGAACTAAAACTTTTATTATATTCAATGATCTTCATCCTTTTAGCATTTGCCCTATTCCCTTCTGTCTATTCAGGGCTCAGAGAAGTTCCAAAGGGTCAAATTTCGCCTTACTATGTCATCGCTTTCAAGGACACAACAATTACTTTCAGATCTGAGAGAAGGGTCAAATTTTACCTTTTAAAAGAAAATTCAAAACCACTCTTCATTGCAAAGGATACCGCAGTTCAGATCAGATTTCAATCTGAAGGAAACTACAAGGTTTTTGGAAAGTTCTTTGGTTTTGTTACAACGCCTTCGATTGTAAGGATTTTTGCAAAACCGCAAATAGACTCCTTCAAGGTTTATATACAAAGGGCAAACTATATGAGTCCGACGTGGCTTGCTGTAACCGAAAAAACACCTGTCAAAATAAGGATTTTTTCAAATCCTTCCTATAAGTTCAACATATTCGCAAACTCCGAGTTTATAAAATCTGGCAAGCAGCTCTTTGATTATACCCTTGTTCCCACACAGGATATTGACATAACCGCAGAAATTGAGTATAAAACTTTGAAAAGCAAAGTTCATTTAATGACAATATCGGTCGTTCCAAATCTTCCACCCAGGATTGAAATCCTTGAGCCTAAAGTTCTTTTCTCCTATGTCCCAGAAGATATGAGGGTGAAAATAAAAGCGCGTATTTTCGACGAGGATGGCATTGAAGTTTCCTACTTGCACTATATTTTGAGGGGCGGGATTAAAAGGATAAAGACTCCCAGTGATAATAAGATTGAAAAATTCCTGGACTATGAAATAGACCTCCAGAAAATGACAATGCTGCCCGGCGATGAGCTTAGATTCTACATACTTGCCCAAGACAGAACGGGACTTATTGACTCATCTCAGACTTATACTGTTGTTTTCCCGACTCTTGAAGAGATTTACAAAGAAGAAATATCCAAAATGGAAAAAATAGCCTCCGAATTCGAAAAAAGCACGGAAAGCTTCACAAAGGTTAAAGGCCATGTCTTAGATATCATTGACTCACTAAAAATCCAGTCAATAAAAGGGGAAAGCACCATAGAGACTGATAAGATTCTGCAAGAATTACAGTCAGCCATTCAGCAATTCTCAAAAATCCAGGAAGCTATTGAAAATCTTCAAAACCTATCCATTTCCCCTGAGCTTCTACAAAAACTTCAAAAAGTGGGCGAAGAACTTTATTCAATCTTGCAAAAAGATTTACCAGAACTACTCAAAAAATTTGAGTCTTTGAGAGACTCAACAGGAAGATTTGACAGAAAAATAGCTGAAGAACTCAGTAAAAAAAGCGAGGAAATCCTGGAAAGGTTAAACTACCTCGAGCAACTTTTAGAATTGGCTAAAAAGGAGCTGGCAATCAATGATGCTGTGGAAAAAATCCAGAGGTTGCTGGAAAAGAGGGAAAACTTGCAGGAATTGGCGAAGAGTGGAAATCTCGAAGAATTAAAAAATCTTGAGGAACAATTCAAAGCCGAAATAGCGGAGAATTTCTCAAAAATACAAGAAAATTTGAAAGAATTAATTCCAGAAGAGGAATGGAATGAAAAATTCAGCAAAATCCAGAAACTCCAGGAACAAATATTAAAAGCGGTCTCAGAAAGCAATAAAAGGCTGACTTTGAAATCCCAGGAAGCTCAAAGGGAAGAGCTCAGAGAAATGCTCTCTCATATGAAAAATCTGAAACAGTCTGCTATTGAACAGCAAATTTCTAAACTTATTGAGATTATAGGGAGCCTCCGAAGGAAATTGCTGATTACCTCATTAGAACTGGAAGACAACTTGAACAATGAAAAATTTCTTCCTTATGTGATGAGAGCGCTGGAGAGATGCCGGGAAGAGGTGACAAAAATGGGTATTCTCATCCTTATAACCTCTTCGCGCGTTCCCAAATTACTTGACCTCGCCATGGATTCCCTATATATAAAGCCATCAGCGTCTTTAAACTACTTAAATTATGCTATCTTTGATCTCTTCAGAATGGAAGCAGCAGCCAAATCTGCTTCTCAGGGTGGTGGTATGGAAGCTATGAAAATGCTGGAAAAACTGATGAAAGAACAGGCTTCCATGATAAGGCAATCGGACGAGATGATGCAAATACCCATCCCTATGCCCAAGAATTACACATCCTCAATGATTGAAAAAATTTCAGAAATGAAAAGCCAGATGATTTCACTTTACATGAGGTCACAGAATCAGGAAGTTCGCGAAAAAATAGAACAAGCACTAAAAGAACTTCAGAAAGTCGAAGATAAGTTGAAAAAGCAGGAGTTTGACAACGAGCTCATCGAATCCCAAAGAAAGACCTTAAAACACCTGCTTGATGCTTACGGCTCGTATAAAAAAGAGGAATTTACACAAAAAAGATACGCGGAACCCGCAAAACCATACCGCTTTATAGAACCAAGGACAGAAAAAATTGTTGATCCCCAAAAAATCAGTGAAGTGCTTACAGAAATAGAAAAGCTCCCGCCACAAGAAAAAAGAATACTCAGGGAGTATTATAATAAACTATTGCTCCGCTGAACTTTGCTTTCTCTGTTTAAACAACTTGCGAACCTTCATAGAATACAGGCGATGTTCAGCATAGGTTCTCGAAAAATAGTGGGTTCCATCCCCCTTAGCTACGAAATAAAGGTAGTTCACCTTTGCAGGGTAAAGCGCAGCGGTAATTGATTTTATAGAAGGTGAACATATGGGAGTCGGTGGCAATCCGGGATACTTGTATGTATTGTAAGGGGTTTCCAATTGGGTTTCGCTCCTTTTTAACCAAGCCCTCCGTTGTTTCAAATAGTATTCTAATGTTACATTTGACTCAAGGGGGCGGCGAAGTCTTAAACGATTGTGAAATACCGCGGAAATAAGCGGCCGTTCAAAATCGACCTGCGCCTCTTTTTCAATAATTGAAGCCAGAATAAGAGTTTTATTCAAGGTAAATTTAATTTCCTTCATCCTATCGAAAAAAGAATCAGGAATAACTGCAAAAAGCTGAGATACCATTTTAAAAATAACCTGTCTTGGATCTTCAGCCCAGTAAAACTTATAGGTTTCGGGGTAAAGATAACCCTCAAGAGTCTCCACTGCATCGAGCTTAGGAAAGTATCGCTTGAGGTAATCGAAAAAGCTTGGATCCCTTGTAAGTCTAAGGAATTCAGTGGTATCAACTTCAATTGTACTGAGAACTTTAGCAATATCCTCAATTGTAGAACCTTCTTTAACCGTTACAGGATATTCAAGCATATACAGTCCGTTGTAAACCATAGCGTATAAAAGTCTAAAGTTAGGCAGAGGGCGAGATAGTTTATACTTTCCCGCTTTTATCTTCTTGTCCCAGCCGGTGATTCGCGATAAAACAAGGAAACTAAAAGAGCTCCTTATAAACCCACCATTTTCAAGAGACTTAGCCACCACTGAGGCAGGAACCTTTTTAGAAACAAGAAATTCGTACTCACCCTTCACTGGATAAAGAAATTCAACATAGTAGATTGCTGAAGCGAAAACTAAAACAGTCGTAATAACCAAAACAATTTTAAAAGTCTTCATCTCTTCTCAGGAATTCTTCCAGCAATATAGCTGCTGAGTAACTATCAACCAGATATTTATCTTTTTTACCCACAGGATGCCTTCCGTGCTTCGCTCTGAAAAGGGTTTCAGCGTCTTTAGAAGTTAAGCTCTCGTCGAAAAAATCGACGACTACACCAGGCACTCTTTTAGAGAGCTCGTGGGCAAATTCCCTTATCTCTTCAGCAATCTCCCCCTCTTCACCGCTCATCCTAATAGGTATGCCAAAAACCACTTCCGTTACATTGTTCTCTTCTATCAAAGAAATTAATCTTTGCATCAAAGTTTCGTCATTGTCGAAAGCCTTCAGAGGCGTGACCACTAACCTCATTTCATCGCTCCATGCAAGCCCCACCCTTTTTTTCCCGTAATCTACCGCCAACACCCTACCAAACCTTTCCTTCTTCATGGGCAAAATAGTATGCTCCCAACAATGCGGAATCATCCCCCAGCGAGGATTTCTTGATTTTCAGTTTCCGCCTTGAATAGCCCATAATCCGCTCTTTTAAAATCTTTTCGGTATGTCCGATAAAGAGTTCAAAGGCATTAGACACACCCCCGCCAATTACAAAAACATCAGGATCAAAGATATGGATTAGATTTACAAGCCCAATCGCTAAATAATACCCAAACTCTTCCCACAGCAGTTTAGCTGGTTCGCTACCCTGCTTGGCAAGTTCACTTAACTCCTTCGGTGAAAATTCCTCAAGGGTAATTCCGTATCTCTGGAAAAACCTTTTAGCCCTTTTAGAGAAGTAGGCGCTTCCTAAATAGGCTTCCCAGCACCCCCTTTGACCGCAATTACAAACTGGTCCTGATGGGTCAATAACCATATGACCGATTTCAGCCGCGAAATGAACACTTCCCAGAAGCAACTTTCTATTGGCAATTATGCCTCCACCCACGCCAGTCCCTAAGGTTATACCAATGATATTGGCTTCATTCTTAGCAACCCCAAACTGCCACTCCCCCAGAACAAAAGCATTGGCGTCGTTCAAGACAAAAGTGGGTTTTCCCGTCTTGTGCTCAATGATTTCTTTTATGGGAACTTCACTCCATCCCGGCAAATTGGGAGGCTCATAAACTATGCCTTTCTCGTGGTCCACAAGCCCAGCAACAGCAAGACCAATGCCATCAATTACATTTCCCTTCTCATTAATGAGATTAACCAGCCTTGAAATTACAGAATCCTTACCATCTTCAGCATGGGTTGGAAGGGACCCCCTATCAATTATCTTTCCATCTTCAACCACTCCAAACTTTATGTTAGTACCGCCTATATCAAAGGATAATATTCTTGCCAATTCAGCCTCTCCCTTTGTTTTAATTATTTAACAAAAAAGTTCAACTTTCAAGCAGTCTTTAAAGTTTTACTGAAATAACGAGAAACGCAATAACCAGTCTGTTGTATCTCAAGTTCCAAAAACCTCACAAAAGCTCTGAAAAACCCGTCTTTTAAGCTCTGCCATCGGTATTTCCCTTTTTAGAATTTCACTCATAGAAGTCATTGGGATATGAGATATACCACAGGGTATTATGAATCTAAAAGGTTCAAGGCTATTATTCACATTCAGGGCGAAGCCGTGAAAGGAAACCCATTTTTTGAAAGCTATTCCAATGGATGCAATCTTTCCATGGGGTGTGAAAACCCCCGTGTATTCATCATGCCTATAAGCTTCTATTCCATATCCAATTAGGGTTCTGATTAGCGCCTCTTCCACATTGTATACGAACTTTTTAACTCCAGCAAGAGCACTGTCCAGCTTAAAAATAGGATAGCCAACCAGCTGACCGGGACCGTGATAGGTTATATCCCCTCCCCTTTCTACCTTGTAGAGAGAATACCCCAGCTTCCTCAAGTAATCCTCGGGGAATAAAAGATTTTTCCAGTCTTTGTTCCTCCCGAGGGTAAAAACAGGCTCATGTTCAACCAGTATCAATGTATCAGGGATTTCGTCTCTTATCCTTTTCTCCACCAACTCCTTCTGAAAATCCCAGACATCCTTATAGCGTTTGAAGCCTAAATCTATAATATCAATCATCGATTGATGATGTGGATGGCTTTTTTATAGTAATTTTCTGCACATTCCATAATTGCTTCAGAAAGTGTAGGATGAGGAAAAATAACCTTGGCTATATCCTCTACCCTCAAACCATTTTCAAGAACCAGCACCCCAACTCCAGCAAACTCCGATGCATGGGGTCCCACAATGTGAAAGCCCAAAACGTTATCTTTCTCATCACCCAAGATTTTTACAAAACCTTGCACGCTTTCCTGAGTCAAAGCACGGCCGTTGGCCTGGAAGGGAAATTTACCAACTCTGTAATTGATGCCCCTTTCCTTCAGCTCTTCTTCAGTATATCCTACCTTGACAATCTCAGGATCACCATAAACTACAGAAGGAATGAACTTCGCCCTGTGAGAAGGTTTTCCAGTGGCAATTATCTCGGCTACCATGATGCCTTCCTTTGAAGCCTTATGAGCAAGCTGAGGACCCGGCACTATATCCCCAATGGCGTAAACACCTTTCAAATTAGTAGTGTAGTTCTCATCAATCTTAACAAATCCCTTTTCGTCAAGTTCAATTCCAGCCTTTGTAAAGGCCTCAGTATTTGGTTTTCTACCCGTTGCTATCAAAATCTTATCAGGTTCAACGGGAATCCTTTCTTCGCCTTTTAAAATATAAAATTTTCCGTCTTCTCTTATCACCTTAGAATTAAGGTAAAACTTTATTCCCTTCCTTTCAAGACTCCTTTTTAGGATACTGACCGCTTCCCTGTCAAAACCTGCAAGTATGTCGGGTAATATTTCCACTATGGACACTTCTGAACCAAGTCTCCTGTAAATAGTTGCCATCTCAATACCAATTACACCTGCTCCCACAACCAGAAGATGTTTTGGAATCTCTCTTACCTCAAGGGCCGACGTAGAATCGAGGAACTTCACACCATCAAAATCGAACCCGGGAATACTTCTCGGAGAAGAACCCGTGGCAAGTATGATAGAATCAGCCTCAATAACTTCATTTTCTACCTTCACCTGTTTTTCGTTTAAAAGCTCACCATATCCCCTTACAAGTTCTATACCATTTTGTTTGAAGAGATATTCAACACCTTTTACAAGCCTCATTACCACACTATTTTTCCATTCACGCATTTTTTCAGGATCGAAACTAAAGTCTTCAACAGAGATACCCTTACCTTTAAAAATCTCTATCCTCTCACCAATAGAAGTAACCTCAAGAAGGGCTTTAGTAGGAATGCAACCCACATTCAAGCAAACCCCTCCGACCTGATCTTTCTCCACCACACAAACCTTCTTACCAAGTTGTGCTAGGCGTATCGCTGCCACATACCCGCCTGGCCCAGCACCGAGAACTATACTGTCAAAGTGCTTCATTCTTCTTCTCCTTTATTTGTTTTTCTTGTTGAAAATATTATAATTTATTCGCTATGGAAAACGTAAAAAGAACGCGCAGTGTTGATGGGTATCTTAGCTTTTATAAATATTTACGGGGAAAAATTGCTCAAGACGCAGAGAAAATCCTCGGTAAATATGGTAGGATAGCGGTAGAAATTCTTCTTACCGGTCCAGATTTGTTCATATTCCTCTTCAGAATTTACAGAGACCCTGAAGTTCCTTTAGAATACAAGGCGGGACTTGCTTCCATATTAACTTACTGGATTTTGCCGATCGACATTTTTTCAGAGATGTTCTTTGGTGTCCTTGGCTACGTTGACGACATATTCTTAGCCTCTTACATTTTGAACGGTCTTATGAAACATCTTGATGCGGAAAAGATAAAATCCTACTGGCCAGGATGCGAAACAGCTCCTAAGGTGATAGAAAAAATCCTCGGATACTCGCAACTTTTGGCTTCACTACTCGGTAAAAATTCTGAACAGAGATTTAACCAACTTGTAAAGAGAATAGAAAAAAGGTTAAACCTCTCAACTCCCTTCTCTCCCCCCGAGGAAACGCAGAGCAACGAGACTTCAAGGGTCTTTGAATAAGGTCTTTATTCTTGCAAAATCTCTTTTCTTCTTTTCTCGAATTCTTCAAGTGCTATTGCAAAATCTTCCTTTCTGCCAAGATCAAGCCAGAATCCATCATGCAAGTAAACACCTATCTCCAAGTTATCTTTCATTAGATCATTGACAAGGTCTGGGAAGTCATACCTGGTGTTCTCGGGGATCCTCCTCAAAATATAGGGGTTAAACACATAGACACCCATTGAAACGTAATAATCCAAGGTAGGTTTCTCCTGATATTCTCTTAGCACATTTTGTTCGAATTTAACCACACCGAATTCTGTGGCAATTTGCCGCTTCACCACCCCAATGGTTAAAGGTTTGCCATTTATCAGATGGAATTTGTAAATTTTTTGAAAATCAAGATCTGTAAGGGTATCCCCATTGATGACAATAAAAGACTCATCCAGTTTATCTCTCAAAAGCTTTAAAGGTCCAACTGTACCAAGCTCTCTTTCTTCCACTGAGTACTCAATAGTGGCTCCCCACTTTTTCCCGTTGTTAAAATAAGATTTGATAAGCTCTGCAAGATGACCACAGGCAACGTAAATTTCTGTAAAGCCACTCTTAACGAGCTTCTTGACTATGATCTCCATTATGGGCATATCCCCTACGGGCATGAGCGGTTTGGGTATCACCAAGGAATAGGGTTCAAGGCGTTTGCCTTTTCCACCTGCAAGGATTACTGCCTTCATTGCAACTTCCACTCCATTGGATTAATGTTCTCAAAGAGCCTATCCTTATCCTCAAGGGTTTCAAGTAAGTTTAAGTCTTCTGTACTCAAACCTTTATTTTCCCTTAAACTGGCAAGCATATCAAGGAGCCTTTTACAGTACTCGTAGTGAATCGCCACTCTTTGTTCAGCGTAATCCCTGGCGCTCCAAGTAGTGATAAGGAACTGCCAGTCAGAAGACTGAAGTAAAAGGAGTTCCCTGCCGAGTTGTTTTAAAACCCTAAAGTACGTAGGGTCTTTTGCAAGTTCAGCATTCAAAGCTTCCTTAAAAAACCTGTCCTCTATTTCATAAATCTTTTCCCACGTCCACGAGGTCCAGTCGTTAAGCCATACCCAGTGGAAACCTCCCTCTCCCCAGGAACCCTCTGGAAGATTCACCACCGTTTCAGGAGGATACTTCCGGTGATATTCACCAAGGGTAATAGTTTCTAAACTCTCGGTCTTAGAAATATTCTCAAAAACCTTCTCAAGCCAATCAATACCTTCAAACCACCAATGGCCATAAAGTTCAGTATCGAAAGGCGAAACAATGATAGGATTTTCCAATTCACTCTCAGCAATAATCTTTTTCAAAATGTCAACAAAGTGATTTGCATGACTAACCAACGCCATTTCAGCCCAGTCCCTGCGGTATTCATCCTTGTTTCCAAGATCCACATCCTTTCCCGTAATTCTCCAATAACGATGCCCTCCAGGAAAGTGTTTCTTGTGGAATTCAAGATATGCAAAATCACCGGGATAACCAATATCTCTGGACCAGACCTGCAAAGCTGTCCTTGGATCCCTTGCAAAAACACCAGCACCCACCTTTTTACCAGGGGAGACAACGTAGTAATTTCGAAGGGTATCTTTCTTCTCAACTTCCACTGGTCTGTAAGCTGAAGCCTGGGTCTCCCAAAGTAGTTTAAGGGCTTCAAAAAGCCCGATATAGGTTCCTACCGCCTTACCGCCCTCAATCAAATGGTGATCAACAAGGAAATACTCAATCCCCAGTTTATTATAGATCTCCTCAAGACCAAGTCTGAGATACTCAGGATAGCTTCCAACAGGTGGTTTCCACTTATAAGAGAACCTGTAAGCCAGTTCCGGTGGCCAGATACCCGAAGGTTCAACACCAACATTTTTTACGAAGGCCCTCTTGCCTTCCAGAACCTGAGCGTAACAAGATTCATCCTTCAACAAAAGTGGCATATAACCATGGGTAGCACCAGAGGTAATTATCTCTATGTGGCCTGCCTTGTAGTAAGAGGAAAAACGCTCGAGTATATCTCTATTTATTTTCTCAAAATATTCACCAACCTGTTCATAGAACTTTTGCCAGAAAACGGCAAGGCTTGCCCTGTGCTTGTATCCCGTTTTTAAGAAATAGATTTCATCTTCCCGCGCCGAGTCAATCTTCTGCTCAATATATCCCTTTACACCCTCTTTAAAACGATCATCTTTTAGCTGTTCTTGTAAAACAGGCGTTATACCGATGGTAAAATGGACTTTAATCCCCCTGGAAACAAGTCTTTCTATCGCCATCAAAAGAGGAATGTATGTCTCTGTAGCCGCTTCGTATAGCCACTCAGCCCCATGAGGCCACACACCATGGCCCAATACATAGGGCAAATGGGAATGCAATACCAGTGCAAAATAACCCTTCTTAGCCATAATCTCTCCTAAAAGCTTATATCAACCTCTCTCAAATATTTTGCTGCCTCCTCCGGCGGGGTTGGATTGATATAAAGACCCGACCCCCACTCAAAGCCTGCAATTTTGGTTATTCTCGGGATTAGTTCTATGTGCCAGTGATAATCGTATTCTATGGTAGTCCAGTAATCTGGTCTACCTGGCCTTTCGTGTGGGCTCGGTGCAGTGTGGAGTACCATATTGAAAGGTGGGTCATTTAAGACGACCTTGATTCTAAGTAACATCTCTTTCAAAACGCTGGCAAGTACTTCCAGTTCGTGATCCTCAAGGAGGGCAAAATCGTGCAGGTGTTTCTTAGGTATCAGCCAGGTTTCAAAGGGAAAGGAAGAGGCAAAGGGTTCCCATACAATGTAATTATCTCTTTCCATTACAATGCGTGCACCGTACTGTAATTCCTGATTTATTATGTCGCACATTAAACACCGTTCTTTAGACCTGAAGTGGTCTCTCGAAGCTTGAAGCTCCGTAACAACTACCGTTGGTATCATTGGCGTAGCAATCAACTGGGAATGTGGATGAGAAAGGGAAGCCCCCGCTTCTTTTCCGTAATTTTTGAAGATGAGTACATAGCGAATGCGAATATCCTTTCTCAAATCCTTAATCCGCTCCCTATAGGCTATTAAAACCTTCTTGATCTGTTCGACACTCAAATCACCAAGGTTTTTATCGTGCTCAGGAGTCTCAATTATTACTTCATGAGCACCAATACCATTAATTTTATCAAAAAGACCAACCGCCTCTCTCGTCAATTCTCCCTCAATTCTTAGGGCAGGGAACTTGTTAGGCACAACTCTAACTTCCCATCCCTCCGTATTGGGGGCACGATCCTTAGGGCCAATTACAAAGATTTCCGGAGGGGTCGTATGCTCGTGCCCATAGCAAAATGGACAAATTCCACTTTTGATTTCCTCTTTTGTCATCACATAATCTGAAGGCCTTCTCCCCCTCTCCGTGGAGATAATTGTCCACCTGACTCTGAAGACATCGTACCTAAGCTCAGGCATTTTTCCCTCCTTTGAACCTTATCCTGACTACATCCCTGTAATTTCTGCCCTTCAATTTGGCAAACAAAAAGATTGAGGTACCCTGATATACTAAGTCAAATCCTTTCTCCGACTGGGAAATGGTTAAAATTGGGTAAAGATAAATATCCTCACAATTTGAGCTTTCAATGGATACAATGACTTTCAGAATTTCATCGGCAATTTCAACATAATTACTGCCTTTTAAAATATAATCCCTATGGCTGATATCCTCTTTTCTCTCCCCTAATAAAAGCACCGGAACTTCAAACTTTAAATTCAATTCAACAGCAACGGCGTGGTTTAACTCCTCTTCCCCTTTTATGGACAGACCTAAGTCAACTCCTCCTCTCACTGGTTCTATGGATTTCATAACCCTCACATTGACTTCCCTTTCACCCCTTACCCTACCCTTCCTGCTCAATCGAATGCCATTCCCCTTAAACCGATAATCAAACTCACCAGTGACAAAGTCACCGAGTTCCTGATGTTTGTTATATCTAATGTTTTGAAAGTCCAGCCCTTCCGGGAGGAAGTGAAGGAAAAAGGAGTACCGGGGATAGCTGTCATAGACCATTTCCTTAGCACTTTGCTCATCAATCCATTTCTCCTGTTCGTGAATGGAAGCAACACCTTCTTTTGGGGGTTCACCAATCTTCACTCCCTCGTGATAGTGCTCAAAGCGCCTCATTAATGTATCTTGAAAATTGTAGAGGTACTCAAAACTGGAAATTTCGTAGATGGAGCCTCCTAAGTGCGGTATAACAGAAATCCTTAATTCTCTGCTCTTTACACTAACTTCCGGTCTCCCATCTTTATTCAGGTCTTCCACAACCCTTTCTGGGCTATTTATTTTTCTGTCAATCTCAATCAAGTTGGAATAAATCTCCTTTCTCAGGTGTGGAAGATATAACCCACCAAAAACACCATGCCAATAGGCATCGTTGCACTGAGCTTTGTAAAGGTTACCTTTTAACCTTCTATTCCTACTTTCTGCCAGAAGATCAGAAAGATATAGCATCTTCTTGTGCATATTGTTGGATTCTTCATATTTCACAAGGAAGTTTTTCCAGATGCCACCTCTCACAAACCTTCTGTAATAATCGAAAACCCCTTCTGCACGAAGTTTATTGACAAATTTAATAAAATCAACGGCACCATCGGCCGGAAGGGACCACTCACCCATTTCAAAATATGAAGCAGTGGGAAGATAAATCCTGCCGAGGGGTGGTAAAGTTCTCAAGGCTTCAGAATAGGTTATAGGTTCAATATCCCCACTGTTTAAAACTGCCTCTACAAAATTTCTAAGCCACCCTTTTTCATAAACCCACTCGTGAGTTCCCGGCCAGAGTCCGAATTTTTCACCATCGTCAAAGATTATCGCCATCGAACCAGGAATATTTTTAATATAGTCTATGCTTTGATGAACCTCTCTGAAAGGGATTAAATACCTCAGAGTCTCATCGATAGGAAAAATTGCGAGAGTCTTCCCCTCGCCCTCCGTTACGTAATACCCGTGAAGCTCTTCTTTTTTCTTCCCGGCAGAGAGAAAATGAAAGTCATCAACGAGGACATATTTAATCCCACATTCAACAAGGGACTGAACAATCTCCGACTCCCAAACCCTTTCAGTCAGCCACAACCCCTCTGCTTTGTAATTAAAACGATCCTTAATGTAATCCTTTGCAAGATTTATCTGCCCAATCCTGTCTCGGTGTGGGATTGAGGCAAGCACAGGCTCGTAAAATCCGCTGATAACCAGCTCCAGCTGACCCCTTAAAACCATCTCCCTTACCATTTCTATATATTCAGGGTGCTCCTGTTCAAAATACTCCCAGAGAGGGCCAGTGGTGTGCATAGAGAACTTAAATTGTGGGTACTCGTACATTATATCAAGGAAGGGCTTGTAACTTCGTTCAAAGGAGTGATCGAAAACGTGTTTGAAGTTTCCGACAGGCTGATGATTATGAACTCCAAACAAAAGTTTCTTTCTCATAACTCTTCCTACCACATTACATCAATTTCATCTTTTTGCAACTTCTTAATTTTAAAGGAACCAACCCGTGGATACCTTTCAGAAACCTGCTCGCCTTTTATTATCAAGTAAAACTTAACTTCGTCCGCGCCCGCGGTAACACCTAAGGGAATGGCAACTTCCAGAACTTTCTTCCACGCAAACTCAACATTATCGTGATTAGAGGTTTTCGTCTTCAAATCCAAAATAACATCCCTTCCACCTTCAAAGTATAGATCTAACCTTTCAATAATTCGGCCGGGTTGCGGTTTGAGCATTAGAAAGAGTTTCTCTTCATTAAAACCATATACAATTTTTTCAAGAAAATAACTTTTAACGGCCATCTGGCCGGTGGAAAAGGTTGAAACATCAAATTCACCCGCGCCTAAATACTCATAATAGTTTTCAACCACTCCGTCAATCTTAGGATTAACATAAGCTACTGCTACCACTGAAGGAGTCACGCTCTGCATCTCTTTTTTAATTGGTTCATCAAGGAAACCCGGCACTTCAAGATTGGCAAGCTCCAGAGCCCTTTTAAGATGCTTCCTAAAAAGTTCGTCAAATTCCCGATAATAGAGGGTAAAGTTGTCGTCACCATACCACCAGAACCAGTCAGACCCCTCCGCACACATCAATTCTTCCTCCGCTTGAGGATTTAAATGACCCTTTAGTATAGACTTTACCTGTTTTAAATATTTCCAAGCCCTATTCTTCTCTTCGTGTCCAACCCAAGTAGTAAAATCGCCGCGTATCCAGGAACCCGGATGCAAGTAGTACAGAGGATCAGCATTTTCCTCTGCGACTTCGCTGAAAGTAGCGGTTTTTATTCTCGTGCATTTATTCAGAAGTCCGTATAGAGTTTCAAGGAACTTATGCCCCCCATTGGGATAATTGTCCCAAGGATTTTCACCATCAAGGATGATCGATACCACCCTGTTTTCAATCTTCGAAAGGTCTCTTAATCGCTCAAAAAGATCAAGAGCGGACTCTACCTCCCCCCTTTGTGTATATTCAAAGCCTATTTTGTCCGAAAGCGTCCGATCCCTGAAGAAAATTTTTAATCCATTAACCGAATAGACCCTATAAATCTTTTCCCTATCATAGGCTTTTAAAGATTTGAAAAGAATTTCCTCATCAGTTGCAATCCATTTTATTCCATGTTCCCTATAAATTTGAACGGTGTCCATTGAGACTGAACCTTCTGCAGGCCACATCCCCCGAACTTCGACGTTTAATTTTTCCTTCATAAATTGAATAGCCTTGGCAATGTGCTTCTTTGCATTCTCGGGTTCAGAAAAGGAAAAATCAGGCCTACGGGTATATGGATTTGAAATTTCCGCATTCCTGGAATCATAAATTACAGGCAAAATGGGATGGTAATAGGGTGTTGTTGATATTTCTATTTGCCCTGACTCATATAATTCCTTGTATAGTTCCACCGTCCTTTTTATTAAAGGAAGCATCTCATCATAAAGAATCTTAACATCTTCATCGGTGTATTTATGCTCTTTTTCTCTCAGATCCCTGAGAATGGGGTGACTCTCAATGATAAGCGGGCTTATTGCACTGAAAAGCCAGTAAAATTTTAAATCTCTTAAATCCTGAAGAGTGAAGTATTTCCAGCGGGATTCAATTTCGTAAGGTTTACCCCTCTTTCTCAATAGATAATAAAAGCGTGGATAAACTCTAATTCTCGTCTTCTCACTGACATTGAAGAAGTGAAAAAGAATGAATTTAATTTCCTCTTCCGTCAAAGAATCGGCGGGTTTCAGAGCCAGGTTTGTGAATTTGCATTCTGCCCGCCCTTCTGCATAATCCATTAGCTGTTCAACGAGCACAGGAACAAGATTAAAGGTAACCTTAACGTCATTAAATTTAGAAAGGATATAGGGCATCTCATAGTACTCTCTAAGGGCGTGCTGAATAACCCAGGGTAAATAATAAATCCTTCCGCCGTTTTCATTTACAAAATAGGCAGGTTGGTGCATGTGCCAGAGAAATAGGACCCTCATTCTTCTTTAGCTTTGTCGATGATTTTCTTATAGGTCTTTAAAACCTTTTCAAACTCTTCTTTATTTTTAAACTGGGCATAAATGCTGATTGATGGATGATATTCTTCAGGTCTTATCAAAATCCATCCGCTTTCCTTAAATATCTTTATACCATCAACAAAGGAAACATTTTCACCCTTGATCGATTCTGCAATCTCACGCATCACCGTTCCCTTCTTCTCAAGAGAGCAAGGTACCCTCTCGTGATATATTTCGAAAGGAGGTATACTACGAGAAAGCTCTAAAATGTTTATCTTTGCAGAGGCTATAATTTCTAAAATCTTCCCGAAGGCAAACATCGGATCCGAAACACTGTGCAGCTCTGGGAAAATTAGATGCCCCTCTCCTGTTCCTGCAAAAACTACGTCATGTTTACCGGCCTCAATTTCTGATAAACGCGATGAGGACTGGATGAATTTAATCTTAACTCCATTACCTTCACAGACCTTAATCACTTCGTCAGGGACAAAGGGTGGCAACACCACAGTTCCTTTTAGCCCTGCAGCAGTTATCAGGTAGGTGACGAAGACAAGTAAATCTATTCCACTCCATACTCTACCCTCACAGTCAATTAGGGCAAGTTTTTCTCCCCCTGGATAAAAATAAACCCCTAAATCATACTTCAAATTTTTTATTAAATGAGAAACTCGGTCTAATGAGCGCCTCAAGTCTTCCTCATTCTTCGGCTTTCTCTCTACATCTATATGGGCATTAAGACTGATCGATTCCACAAGAAACTCATTGGCGATATAAGGGAAAAAGTCGGCAACTTCACCATGGGCAAAGTCGAAAACTACTTTTAAATGTGTTCCCTTTATTACATCAAGGTTTAAACTCTTAAGATAAGATTCTTTGTAAAATTCAAAGATTCTGTTTTCAATGGTAATTTGCCCCGCTTCGCTGTAATGTGCTCTTCGGAAATCTTCACGGTAGAAAACCCTTTCAATTGATTTTGCAAAATCCGGCGAAATTTGAAACGCATTGGAGTCAAAAAAGATAATATCTGTGGATGGCGGGTCGTCAGGAGTCTGCCTGAAATAAACACCACCAATTTCACCAAAAGTACTAAGTTTGAATCTAAGAATGGGTAATGGAATCATCTGGGCATCCTTAATGTTAACGCCGCTGGCACCAAGCCCGCCAATAAAAGCACGTCGCAAATTTCGTGCTGAGGGGCTGGCATCTCTTCCAAGAATAACCCAAGAGTTTCTGGGCAATAACGAGCCGTACGCGGAACCAAGTTTCGCGCACATCTCCGGCGTAAGTTCAACATTTGTTAAACCAGTAATCTTTGAGCCTTGAAAGAGTGACCTTTTCCATTTTTCACCCCACACCACGTTTGAAATCACCACCGCTGAATCTTCAACAATCTTGCGCGGCCAGATTTTCACATTTTCTCTGACTACAGCCTTTCTGCCAATAATACACTCATCAGCAATCACTGCTCCCTCATTAATTTCAGCCTCTTCCAACACACTGACGCCGTTCATTAAAACGGCACCGTTTATCTTAACCCCTTTCTTAATATAAACGTTGTCCCAGATAATTGAATTAACTATCTCCGCACCATGCTCTATAACGCAGTTATTCCCAATGGAAGACCTTTGAATTTTACACCTGTCACCAATAATAGTATTCTTTCCAATAATTACCGTTCCCTTGAAATCAACGTCCTCCCCTATCTTGACATCCTCACCCACACGTACATCCCTTCCAACGAGGTCAAGCTTAGTGCCTTCGATCGCAATATTGACCTTCCCGTCAAAAACATCATAGTGCGCGTTCCGATAGGCATCGGGGTCACCAATATCCCGCCAGTAACCTTTTCCTATAAAACCGTAAAGAGGCTTATTCTCTCTCAAAAGCATGGGGAAAAGGTCCTTCGAGTAATCAAAAGCCGTTCCTTTTGGGATATACTCAAAAACTTCCCGGTTGAGTAGGTAAATTCCTGTGTTTATCGTATCTGAAAAAACCTCACCCCAGGTGGGTTTTTCGAGAAATTTAACAATCCTTGAATTTTCGTCGGTAATAACGATACCGAATTGCAAGGGGTCACTGACCCTTGTAAGGCCGATTGTAACCATCGCCTTCTTTTTCTCGTGGAAATCCATCATAGCCTTGAGGTTATAATCTGTAAGCAGATCCCCGCTAATTATAAGGATTCTCTCCTCATCCCCCAAATAATCCTCTGCCATCTTACAAGCTCCAGCTGTCCCATAATCTTCTTGCGGAACCACATAGGTAATCTTAACACCAAAATCAGCACCGTCACCAAAGTAATTTTTTATCACCTCTGGCTGGAAATAAAGGAGCATTATAAGATCCTCTATCCCATTTTTCTTCAGGTGTGAAACTATCCTTTCAAGAATCGGTTTATTTACAAGGGGTAACATCGGCTTTGGAATACTCATCGTTAAGGGCCTAATTCTTGTACCAAACCCCCCTGCCATTACAATACACTTCATAGCGTTACTCCTGTGATATAGTAAATATTAAAAGCAACAGAAACAATAATCAAGTAAGCGCAATTCTCCAAAATAACATTGAAAGAGTGTATCTTTACTGCATCAATATTTATCGAGAAGTAGGATTTGGGGAGCAAGTTTTAAGACAATTCAATTTTCCTACGAGTTTGGATTGCCTATCTCCAATAGTGGTCCGGAGGTTGACTTAGCCGTTGAAGCCACAAACCCAATTGACATGATTGTCTACCTCCGATTGTGCTTGAAGGGGCAATATTGAACTTATTAAGTAATTAGGCACACAGAAGATCTGCAAACCATTAGAGTAGAAACTCCAATAGATATTCTAAACACGAAAAATACGAAGGGTTATGAAGGCTTTTTTACAGGTTTTAGTTGGCTTAATTTGAAAAGGCTGGCACTGAACTGAAATTGTCCCATTGAGTTTTATTGGTATTTGAAGAATAAACGGTCGCAGAAGCCTATAGTAATGTTTACAGACGCTATTGAGTATCGAACATTACGCTCAAATACAAGGCGTAGAAGTCTATATATCATCAATAATCCCTTACTGGCTTTCCAACAGATAAAACCGCAAGGAGAGGTATTTTCCAACATTTCTATACTTTTTGAGATGTTCTCTAACTATACGAAGAAACTACGAAAGTTACTTTTGAAAAACATTGCAACTTTAACCTTTAAATTTCACCAATTAACTCTCCAATGCAACATCAAATCCTTCCAACATTAGAATTTACCCTTCGTGCATTTCTTTTTTAATCCAACCATCGTCTACTCAAATATGCTCTTTACCCCTTAGTTACCTCCTTTAACGGTGGGCCTTCTAAATTGTAAATATGGAACCCTTTTACTAAGACTCTTATCCGAGTGCACTCTTTCAGGCGTCTTTATTAACACCAAATCGTAAATTTAGTTTCATGAAATCTTGAACATTTTCACGATTGCAGGTAATATAAATAGTGCAAAAGACGTGGAAAAGGAAATACCACCTATGACAGAATAAGCGAATTTATGCCACATTTCTTCGGGATGGTACAGTAGTAAAAAGGGTAAGGCAGTCACAATTGTTGTCAAGCTTGTATAAATTATCGAACGCATCCTCGATACCGATGCTTCAATGACATCTCTCGTAACTAAAGCTTTTTTAACAAGGATTATTGAATCGTTAACTGCAATTCCTATGGTTATAAGAGTCGCAAGTACGGCATTTATATCGAAGGCGGAATTTGATATCTTGAAGATCAGAAATATACCAGATAACGTAAAGGGTATTGCAAAAAAAACCGATATTGAGGCCCTTATTTGATTAAATACAGAAGCTATGAGTAATAACAGAAGAATGACGGTAAATCCAAGAGCAGCAATAAAGCTTTTTGTATAGTCATTGTCACCCATGGCAGTTCGAATATCATAATAAAATCCCGGAGGAAGGGGATTCTTTTTCTTAAAATTCTCTAAAATCGATTTCAAAGAATCTGGCGGTCCTTGATAAACAAAACCTACAAGTATCTCAAAGTATCTATTCTTTCTGCCTATGTTTTTTTTAGCTTCTTTCCTCTCTATGCCTGTGATTCGGGATTCGAGCTCATACAAGTCTACAATAGGTTTCCCCTTAATAATGGCCCCATCTCCTATGTCGGTTAGTTTAGCTTCCTTTGAAATATCCTTCAATTTCATGAAAAGTTGGGTATTGCCACAACCAAGGTCTAATACATACGATGTAATGCTTCGACCAAAATAAAAATTTGCTTTCGTAATAGGAAAATACTCACTTTTTTTAAGCTCCAGCGCTATTTTCTCTGCAATATAGCGTAGTTTTTTGTAACTATAACCGTAAACTGGTAAGGTAAACATGAACGGTTTTACATTACCCTCAGATATAACGAAATCTTCAGAAAACCCTCCTATCATACGAATGTCTAACCCACCAAAATTTGAGAGAAGCCCTTCCAAACTCGCTCTCAGTTCCCTTAAAACTCCATAGTTTACCGCCTTTTTGCTTGCTTTTATCTCCATTATCGCACCTTCTGAAGTAATATTTACAAAAGTGTGCAGCGAGTAATCAGGAGGTAGTTTGTTCTTAAACCTATTAACCTCAGTGTTCAAAGGTGTTATTATCTTCTCATTTAGCACCAATGGATCGACACTTCCTGATGCTGGGTAAATATATATGATTATTGAGCTTAGGCTTTCTTTATCAAAAATCAGAATATGACCCTTATTCAACCTTTTATATACAAAAGGGCTAAATCCCACAATGAGTATATAGAACACAATGGGAATAACAGGGTTTGCTACGAAAAATTTTACAAGCGCTCTGTAAGGAATTAGAACATTCCCAAGAATATGCCCCTCTTGTTTTATATGTTTTTTTGCAAAGAAAAAAGGTGGAAAAATAAAATAGATAATCGCAAGGGAGGCAACAAGGGCTATACTGAGAGCAAGAATAAATTCTTTATAACGGAGTCTGATGTCTGAACTGGCGTAAAAGAAAGGTATGAAAACTATGAGTGAGGTAAGAGTAGATGCAAGTAACGGAGAGAATGTCGTAGAAGAGGTCACAAAAAGCGCCTTCGTTTTGTTCATTTTTTGGATATTGCTGTGGTATTCTTCAACAAATACTACAGCAGTATCAACCAATAACCCCAGTCCAAAAACTAAACCTGAAAGCGTAACCACGTTAATGCTAACCTTTACAAGTAAAAAAATGGCAAGAGTAACTTGTGCAGAAAGTACTGCTGTTAACAAAGTTAAAGTACTCTCTAAGATATTCCTTTCGAATATTGACAGTATCAAAAGGAGAAACAAAAGCCCAAAAGAAAAAGTTAAAAACAATTTAATATAAGCTTTCTTGATTTCATCTCCAATATCAAAGGTCAAGGTTATTCTTTTGCCAGTTAAACTTTCAAAACTTTTTAGAATGCGGTGCACTTCCTTAGAGATACGAACTTTATTTTCCCCGCTCTTAAAGGAAATTCTGAAAAGTATGGATTTTTTGCCATCGCACAAGAATATACTTTTTTGTGAATGATTTTCAATATCGAATATGTCCTTCAGCGGAATTCCTCTTATCTGTAGTTCAGAAAGATTTGGAGAATTAACAGCTATTTCGAGAAGATCTCCCTTACCTAAAGGAAAAATGTTCCTTTTAAAATGTGAGCCTAAATAGTTTGCAATGTCAGAGAAAAGAATATTAAGGTCATGCAGAGCGAATAAACGCGGTCTCAGTATGGTTTTGGCTGTCTCTTCGCCTATAACTTCTACTTTCTTGATTCCTCCTACCGCTTTTAAAAACAAAAAAAGGCTATCAACTAAAGGTTTTTCACAATTTTCAATGTAGAACTCCATGTCATACTGTTCCGCCGAGTGTTTCTTATGTACAAAGGGGCCGACGAAGAAATCTGGAAGTTTTGCTTCCTTTAAGACATCGAAAACCTTTATAATAAAACGTTCCGGATCAGAATTGGATTTCAATACTATGTCAATATCAATAGAATGTTCCTTTGTTGAAGAACTAATGGATTTTACTTCGGTTAATGACCAAATAAAACCTTCAATGTAAGGGGTATACTTGGTGGCAATAAATTCAGGGTCCATTCCCTCATAGCTATAAGTTATGTGTATTTGTGGGTATGTTATTTCCGGCCAAAGTGATATTGGTATATGAAAAAGCCCGTATACCGATAATAAAATCAGCATAGTTAATATAGTAAAAGTTCTTATTCCGTGTCTTAAAGCAAACTTAACGATGCTTATCATAGAAATGTGTAATGATTAGATACAGTTTAGGTATAATAGTCATGGATGTTAAAGTTGAAAACAAAATCCCTAAAATGAGTACAATTGCTATACCATGTTGAATTTTTGCACCGGGAGATCGAGAAAGAAGTAAAGGTATTAGTCCCATCACCGTGGTAATTGTCGTGATAACTATGGATCTTGTTCTCTTCTCAATAGCGTTTAATATGCGTGCTTCTTTTTGGGGATTCATGTTTTTAGTTATAAAATCGAGTAGAACTATAGCATCGTTAACTGAAATTCCCGCAAGAACTATGATGCCAATACCAGTTATTACATCTATACTCTTATTAAATATTGTAAAGAGAACAATGATAAATGCTAAGGATAACGGTATCTGCCAAACAGCAATTCCCGCGATTTGGGCAGATTCAAATACTGCCACAATTGCAAGGAAAACCAATACACCGGCAAAAAGGATTGCCTGAAACACAGAACTTTGTGTTCTATTCTTTTCGTAAATAGGGACATCAGATGAGGGCCATAAAGAAGTTTGGACTACTTTAAACGTATCCACCTCAACGCTAACAAGCCTCCTTAACAGGATTTTGCCACGATTTCTGTTTTCAATGGGAAGGTTCAATATTTCATCAAAATCTTCGGGAGTAAATCCACACAGGGTAATTTCAACAGTGTCAACAGCTCCAAGCCGATGGTGTCCAAGTGCTGACTTCAGAGTAGCAAAAACATCGGATATACTTACATCATAGGCTAATACTTTTTCCGGCATTATTTTGAGTTTTTTTACCTTTGCATAACGAGTCTCGTTTACTGAAGGGAATTCTCTCGATATAAAACTCAAAGGGTTATCTAAATCAGATATTTGTATTACCACATCGCTAAACATTTTTCTTATCTGTTCGGTAATTCGTCGGTGATCCTCAATGTTAAACAAGTAAAGTGTCCATGTCTTTATACCTTCATCCTGTATAACCACCACACCCTTGTTATTTTCCAAAAGACTTCGTGTCTTGCTATTAATTGAACGGCTCTCAAGACCAGAAAAATCATAAATCTTTACTTGTAAGTTTGGGCTCCTGATATCGGGAAACATAGTGAAACGCACTTTACTTAAAGAATACACAAAAAGAATGAAAAAGAAAAGGAATGCTACACCTACAAGTTTACCGTGTCTATTTACAAATAAAAAGGATTTTTTAAAGAACGAAGCACTAATTTCTATTAACTCTGTTGATTTATCTTGGATTTTGAAAATATCAGCAAACATAGGGACTATAGTCAGGCTTATAAAAAGAGCGAAGAAAGTGCTCACTATGACCACCATTGAAAAAGGGAAGAATAGTTTTCCTGCAAGTCCATATATGAAAACAACCGGAATGAATACGACACAATTAGTAAGCATGGATGATATCACTGCTCCTCTTATACTTTGCGTACCCAAAATAACAGCTTTAGTATAATTATCATATTTTCGCGACGCCTCCTGAATACTTTCGAGTACTATAATGGAAGCGTCAATTAACATACCGCTGCTCATTATTAAAGCACCTAAGGTTATAATATTTAAAGAATACCCGGCAAGATAGATGAAGATAAAGGTGAATAAGATAGAGAGTGGGATACTAATACCCACAATGAAACCAACTTTTGCATCACCCAGAAAAAGCAATGAACTTAAAATAGCAAGAAGGATACCGTATATAAGGACAAATACAAGGGATCTTATCGTCTGTTTTAGAAAATAAGAATTATCAAAGAGAATCTTATACTCTAAATTAGATGTTTCCAATACGCTTCTCGCCCGTTTTGATGCTTGTAAAGGTGAACCAGATGCAGATGGGTAAAGGAATATCGCGATATACTTTCTGTTGTTATATATTACCTCTTCGGACGGATGTTCTTCCACTCCTTGGAAAAATTTTTGAAGGGGTTTA
>OGCH01000047.1_pt1 | contig 82755 bp, 98 predicted proteins | sample 1570111 | NCBI WGS metagenome assembly OGCH01 (sample SAMN03436243, study PRJEB24508) | hot springs metagenome | biome: Desert Springs; feature: Hot Springs; material: Water | place: USA: Great Boiling Spring, Nevada | collected 2008-12-01 | depth 0 m m | reverse complement strand
GATGGATGATGAAAAGCGTGCTGTAGTGGAGATTATAGAGTATACCGACCCATACTGTACTTGGTGTTGGGGCTCGGAGCCGGTACTCAGGAAGCTAGAATATGTCTACGGTGGGCAGCTTGTGGTCGGTTACAGGATGGGTGGGCTTGTTAGAGATATCAGGGATTTTTACGACCCGTTGAATGGTATCGGGGGTGAGGGATGGTATATTCAAGCTGCCGCGCATTGGGAGGATGCGTCTAAGAGGCATGGCATGCCTGTCGACAGCTCTGTCTTCTACGAGATAAAGGACGGCTTCACCTCGACATACCCTGCAAACATAGCGGTCAAAGCCGCAGAGCTTCAGGACAGAGAGCTGGCGAAAAAATATCTCAGGAGGTTGCGTGAAGGCGCTGCTGCCGAGAGGCTCCACATTCACCTGCTTGAGGTTCAAGCTCAGCTAGCGCATGAGGTCGGGCTTGACGCCGACAGGTTGGTGGAAGACATCAGGAGCGGGAGGGCGGAGGCGGAGTTCTTGAAAGACCTTAAAGAGTGTAGGTCGATGGGTATAACGGGCTTCCCAACATTCCTAGTCACAAACCTCCACAACGGAAAGTCCATTCTGATACACGGGTACAGGAGATACCACTATTTCGAGGGCCTTCTCGAGGAAATCGCCGGAGACATGCTTATAGAACGAAAGGTTACCCTAGACGATGAAACGATACTAGATTTTATAGCGTGTTATGATAAGGTGGCGACGCAGGAGGTTGCAACACTCCTAGACATAGACAAGCGAAAGGCCTTGGAGCTCTTGAGAAAACTGGAGGATGAAGGGAGGGTCTCCAGCAAGAGTGCGGGAAACGACTACTTCTGGACTTTGGCGAGAAAAGCCAAACCGCTCTGCGACGATGACGCAGGAATATGCTACACTTTATAACATATCGGATGGTGGTTTGGTTGTGTTGGGCGACGGGCTCCGATGCTTTCGTTAAACACGTCTATGAAAGAACAATCAAGATAACAACATCTGATCGTAGGACGGGCAGACCACATACCGTTACGGCATGGTTCGGGGTCTCCCCCTAGGTAAGGGTATTTTCCTCCTCGCTCAGGGCATGGGACTGGGTCAAAAACCTGATAATCAAGAGGCTGATGCTCTTCAACGTAAGCTACCACGGCTCTGCGGGATTAGATGCAAGAGCAATACTTCATCATGGCTTGGTTGCTGAGAAACCCCGGTATTCACCTGACGTTAAAAAATGCAATGACGTAGCAACATTTACATCCAAGGCTGTGTTAGATTTCCAAGATGCATCGTGATGTTGTGTTTGGCTATATGACCGCAAAATGGGTTTATGGGTATGGGCTTCCGCTCCATGTGCTGAGCCGTTCGGGGGTGAGGGAGGGGTCCCTGCTGGCGTTGTTTGGTTCGGGGATGGGAAAAACGGCGTTTCTTGCCGCCAAACGTTTTGGATGCCGCGTGGTAGGTGTGGAAATTATGCCGTCGCTAGTTCAGCACGCAAAGAGGAAAGCTGAAGCCGAAAACATGGAGGACAGGCTGACCTTCCTACATATTGATGAATATGATTATCTGAGGAGAATAAAACCCGACTTTGTCTTCTATGAGTCTATTTTGAGTTTCCTCCCAAACCCGCATGATTTTTTAAAGAAGTATTTTCCATCCACCAAACATGTAGGTGTTTTAGAACTTTCATGGCTACGTCAAGACATAGCCGAGCATAAGAAGGAATTGCTTAAAGATGTTTTCGGTAGGTTTGCAAGCTTTCGACAAGTTGACGAATGGGTGAAAATGTTTAATGACATAGGGTTTGAGGTCTTGGAAAAAGGAGTTCGTGGCCTGGGGTTTTTTGCTAAATTCTGGGACGACATGAGGGCAGACCGGTTCGGGACGCTCGCCGGAATCTGTAAAACCATTTACAAAACCTTTACCGACCAGACTGCGAGAAAATACACTCTAAGCTTCAGAAATTTTCTAAAACAGTATTCAGATGATATGGGCTGTGCCTATTTTATCATAAGGCCCGCCCACCATGTCTTTGAGAAGGAGCCTGTTTAAGACATTCACAATCTAGGACCGGCCCATCGAGGGTATAGGTCATGCTTTATGTTCAATATGTCTAGTATCTTGCCAACTATGTGGTTGACTATGTCGTCGACGGTCTTTGGTTTATGGTAGAAGCCCGGCATGGCGGGTAATATTACCGCACCGGCCTCTGCGGCCAGCAACATGTTTTTGAGATGTGGGATGGCCAGCGGTGTCTCGCGTGGGACAAGTATGAGCGGCCTCCTCTCTTTGAGCGTGACTAACGCAGCCCTAGTAAGCAGGTTTTCCTCATACCCATGAGCTATACCCGCCAAGGTCTTCATGCTGCAGGGCGCAACGACCATCCCGTCCGTTTTAAACGAGCCGCTTGAGATTGCTGCAGCAACATCCATATGCCCATAGGTAACGGTTGCAAGGGATTCCACATAGCCCACATCATAGTCGGTCTCCAGCAAAATGTTTTCCTTCCCAGCAGGGGATAGTATGAGATGTGTTTCAACATTCAATTTTTTCATAACCTCTAAAAGACGTATAGCATAGATAACCCCACTTGCGCCAGTAACACCCACAATTAGCCGCATATCATCGTACCCTATTATTGGATATTTAAACACGTTATCAATCGGACTATAAACTGCGGGGCCGTCCAATGCTGAGGATGTTGTACACCAAACAGGGTGCTGAACAAGCGCGGTAAGGCCATATTTTAACAAAAACGTCGAAAATCTATGTAGCCTTTTGCTTCGCCGTCTCAGTCTTTCTTAGCTCAGTCCAACGTATCTTGCCGGTTTCGGTCTTGGGCAGCTCGGCCACAAACTCTACATGTCTAGGAGCCTTGTATGGAGCGATATGGCTCTTGACGAAGGCCTTTATCTCCTCCGTCAGCATGCTGCTGGGTTCGTAGCCGGCCCTGAGTACTACGAAGACCTTTATGGCCATGCCTGTTTCATTGTCCGGCATACCTACTACGCCGGCTTCGGCTACCGCAGGATGCTCTGTTAAAACCTCCTCGACCTCATGTGGAGACACCCTGTAAGCCGCTGTCTTGATTATATCATCACTACGACAAACATACCAGAAGAAGCCGTCCTCGTCGAGGTAGCCCATGTCCCCGGTGTAGTTCCAGCTATTCCTTACGTACTCCGCCTGCTTTTCCGGCCTCCTCCAATACCTTATGCCGGTTGGCACCTTGACAGCCAGATGACCCACCTCGCCCCGCGGCACCTCCCTGCCGGTGTCGTCGAATACCTTTACCTCGTATCCCTCAACCGGTAGCCCCGCGGCGCCTGGCTTCACCCTGCCGAGCTGGGAAGAAATGAATCCGTTGAAAAGCTCCGTCGAACCCATGTGCTCCAGAACCTCACAGCCGAAGAACTTTATTTCATGGTACAGCGTGTAACTGCTCTTCGACAAACCCATGTGCTTAAAGACGACTTCCTCATCCTAGAACTCGGGCAGGTCCCTGAACTCTAGGCTTTCCATCTCCTTGACGATCTTCTCCGCGTTGACCTTCCATTCGTCGAAGATCTTTTTCCAGTTTTGATAGTAGTATCCCACCCGCTTCATGAAATATCCTACACGCCTCTCTATTTCCTGGGTTGAAGGATGATAGGCCCCACTGCCGCGCCATTGGATGTATGGCGTCAAGAAGGTAGAGCGGTTCCCCGTGGTGCAAACCGTCTTGAAACCAGAAAAAACTTACTCCCAATCCCTTTTTGGTCCCGACTCCTTTGAAAAAGTGTAGAACTGCGGGTACATGATTTCCCATCCTTCCGAACCCTTCGGTGTTTCAACTTCATATGCATGGGGGAACTTTTTCTAGGACATGAAGAGGTAAAACATTAACCTTATTTAAATTTAAAGTTTCACCTAAATATATAATAAAGACAATGAAAAGATTCCATTGCCGAAAATTTTGGCACAATTCCGCGACAATGGCTTTTAACAAGCTTGGAAATACCTCACAACCGTATTTACTTATTTCGTGAAGAACTCACGCATTGATCGATGGTTGAGTTTTTGCGATGTGCCTATGTCGCAAGCCTGACGAATTAGGTATGTTCGAGCTGGTCTTAGGATGGGGGGGTTTTACTGTCGCAACAAAGATCTATGTATGTTTTCGACGGAGAAGGAGAATAATTTATTTATAAAGGAAAAACAAACCGTGCTGTCCAGACCGGAGATGCGTCTGTTATCGTTTGTGAGTGGTGAAATTGTAAAGGTAGGGCTTGTGACAAGCCGTGGGATACTTGACTTGGCGAAATGCTATCAAAATGTCTACGGTGATAGTGCGGCGCCTCATTGGCTCTACTCAATGAAACATCTGTTAGCGGGAGGTGAAGACGCCCTCAACTTGGTGACGAAGCTTGAGAAGAAAGCGACGGAGCTGTCAGACCCAAGCCTCTTCTACCATGAGTCAGAGGTTAAAATAAAACCACCAATAACAGACCCGTCAAAGATACTGTGCGTCGCCGCAAACTACGTCTCTCACAGCAAGGAGCTTGAAATAAAAGTCCCCGAAAGGCCTTACTTTTTCGGCAAGTTCCAGAACACACTTGTGGGACATGACGGGGAGATCCTGATACCCAAAACATCCAGTAAGGTGGACTATGAGATCGAGCTAGCAGTCATCATAGGGAAGAAGGGTAAATACATCAGCAAGTCAAGGGCATACGAACACGTGGCCGGCTACACGGTGTTTAATGACGTAAGCTTCAGGGATAAACAGTTCCCACCTGGCTGGCCGCAGAAGCTGAACCCGTATGGTCAAAACTGGATACTTGGAAAGAGCCTTGACACAGCAGCACCCTGCGGCCCCTATCTGGTTACAAAAGACGAAGTTGGAAGCCCCTACCCACTAAGACTAACCCTGACGGTGAACGGAGAGGTTAGACAGGAAGGGACGACCGACGACATGTTCTTCAAAATAGATGACTTAATCGAATACATTTCGGACGGACTAACACTTGAGCCTGGCGACATCATCGCGACAGGCACGCCCGCAGGTGTCGCTGCGGCCGGCAAGACCTATCTACAACATAATGATGTAATTGTTTGTGACATAGAGAAGGTTGGGGTCCTCAGGAATAAAGTCGTCAGAGAAGGTTAGCCGCCCTGGGTGGACTTGTTGCTTAAAGGGATCAAAGCCATCCTCCTAGTCCTACAGGGAACTTTGACAACTAGAGACTCTTCTGGGAAGACAGTGCTGATAGGCGGGGAAAAACTTCTCAAACACCTTAGGGATATCGTAGTCCGTATCATGGTTTTGGCCAACGCAACCCGGCGCAACGACCAAGGTGTACAAGGCTTCAAACACTGGGATTATCCGTAGATAACGAGGAGGTGCTCTCAGCAAGCCTTGCAACAGCATTATACCTGAAAAATACAGCAGGGCCGTCCACGGTATGGGTTCTTGGCGAGAAAGGTCTTGGCGAGGAGCTTGAGCTACATGGCCATAAAGTGGTTGGTGATAATGAGAAACCGCGTTTTGTTGTGGTAGGCCTAGACAGAGAGCTAACCTATGAAAAACTCAACAAGGCTCTAGAATACCCGAGGTCGGGGGCAGAGCTTGTCGGCGCCCACGCATCCAAGAGAATACCTGAGAAGAACAGGAAAGTTATTTCAGTGGGCCCTATTGTTAAAGCACTGGAATATGCGTCCGGCAAGACAGCTATGATAATCGGAAAGCCCTCACCCATAATGTATGAGCTGGCTATTAAGAGGCTTTCGGCCACACCATCCGAGGTAATCATGGTGAGTGATGAAATGGAGAACGACCTCCTGCCTGCGCGTAGGCTCGGGATAAAGACAGCGCTGACTCTGACGGGTGTAACTAGGCGTGAAGACATTGCTAAGGGGACTCGGGTTTACGGTGGACAGAGACCAGGTCTGGCTTGCCGTCAGGGTGGCGGCACAGCATCTCCTCACAACTCTGGGGAGGTCAAAATGTCTGGTTGTAGGTGAAGAAGGGTTGGTCAAGGAGCTTAAATCTCATGGACACCGTGTTGTAGGGGACTGGCGAGAGGCCGACGCGGTTGTCGTTGGACATGACAGGTTCCCTATCTTTCAAGAAACATACAAACGCATTGCGCGCCGTCAACAACGGCGCCTACTTCCTCGCCGTAAACAAGGTAAGATGGTATTATTCGCCGATTTCAGGACCATACCTTTCTCCCGGCGCTGTTGTCGCCTCGCTGGAATATCAAACAGGTAAGGAGGCTGTCGTCGCAGGAAAGCCAAGCTATTTACACTTTGAAACAGTTCTAGAAAAGTTTGACACAAGACCTGAAGACGCCGTGATGCTGGGAGACTAACCTGTATCCGACCTAAAACCAGCCAAAAGCCTCGGAATGACTACGGTCTTTGTTAAATCGGTTGAAAGATGGGAAAGAAAAACATATGGAGATGTGGAAGCGGACACCGTGTTGAAAAATGTTGACGACCTAGTCTCGTATCTGTGAAAACCAGTCGAAGAGCTTGTCCAAGCTTTTATGTTGCCGGGGAGGCATACCTAGAAGTAACGGCGGCGAAAAAGGAATCCTGAACCAGAAAATGTTATGGATTATGAATGCAGGCAACACCACGTAAAGACTGAGCCAAAGAGATTTTGGCGTTGGAAGAACCATTGACACAGAGTAAGACCATGCAACAGCTATTACAAAGACTAGCGGAAGCGTCAATAGGCCCCTTTTCGGTTGCCCGTATTTCCTAGTCAGCGGATATGCAAAGGACCATGAAAATAAAACAGACCAAAGCAGCACCCCGCTTAATAATGATGTAACGAGTGTGTGTATGTTTTGAGGCAAGGCAGTGATGCCTAGGCCTGCAGCTATACTTAACAACAATATCGCGAACCCTATTCTCGGCTGCCGCCAAAGCCGGTAGAAGGGATATCCTTGGAAGACGAAGAAGGGTGAGAAAATGGCCGCAACCGCCAACTGCGTCACCATAAATAGGGGTAGGAGACTCTTAACCGAAAACAGTGTTAGTCTAATGCGAGAGCGGCTAGCATGGATGCAACGGAACCTACGATGATTGCGGTTTTGGGTGTGTGATGGCGCACCGGCCAGGCATCGAGTACAAATGCCCAGTTTGCGCAGACCCAGAACCAAATCGTCATTAGGTGCTGTAGACCTAGGACAATAAATAAGACGTAGGAAGCGGTGGATACCGTCAGCAGAAGCAGGGTCATGACAATGCCTGTGACCCATATTTTTTAAACGGCCTACCATAGGGCACGGAAACAGGCCACCCACCGCCAACCACTGTCAACAGCAGAAGCCATGCGGAGAGTGTGGCGAAAAACTCCTCTGAAATATATGGGTTAACCACCACCATATATCCGAGAAACGTGAACGCAGCTAGTTGGACTAGGGACTCGAACTCAAACCGCATCACCAATACATCATGTTTTCCGGATTTAAGCATAATTATCTATGCTGATACACTGGTTTCCTCCACATTCTTTCGCCAAAGACGGGTCAACCAAATCCCATGAATCAAAAACTGGGTCTACGATAGTTTACATTTCCATAAGAAACAGAATAAATAAGGGTTCTAGCGAATTAGCAATGTGAAGTTCACAGACGTTGAGATAGACTTTCTTAAAAGTAATGAGTTGTGTAGGCTTGCGACGGTTGATGAATACAATAGCCCCCACGTTGTCCCCGTATGTTTTCTATTCATTGATGGGGTATTTTATATTGTCACCGACATAGGTACAAAAAAGCATAAAAATTTACAGAAGAGACCACGTGCGTCTCTTGTCGTCGACGTCTACAAGCCTAACAAGGCTGTCATGGTTGTGGGGAGGGCTGAGCTACTATATAGTGGTGAGGAGTTTTGCACGGTTTCAAAGGCCTTTTTCGAAAGGTTCGACTGGGCTAGGAGAGACCCTTGGAGTGAGGGACAGGCCGTGATAATCAAGTTGATTCCTGAGAAAAAACTTAGCTGGGGGCTGAGGAGGGGGAGGACTTAAGAACGGTGTTTAGGACGCGCTCATGGCTAGATATGATTTTATTGTCTCCAGCTTAGACTCTACTCTGTCCCTAGTTGTCTCGAAGACTATCCGCCCGTTCACCATGACCAAAAGCCTGTCAGCAAGCTTCCTCACAGACGAAAACCTCGTCCCTTGTTCGACAACAACAACCGTAAGGCCTTGCTCCCTCATTTTTGACACTGGCTCGTAAATTCTTTTAGCCACAAGTGGGCCTACACCCTCGGTCGGTTCATCCAGTAAGACTAATGTGGGGTCTGACATTAGGGATCTGATGATGGCGACTATTTTTCTCTCCCCGCCGCTCAATATGTCTGCCTTTTTTGACAGAAGCTCATCTATCTGGGGATAGAGCTCCTTCGCCAGCCGTAGGTCTACGTTCTTCCTTCCAGCCGATAGGCGAAGGTTGTCTAGGACCGATATCACGGGTATTAGGCCGGTGTAGTCGGGGACGTATGAAGCCCCAAGAGACGCTATTCGGTAGGTGAAAAGAAATGTAATATCCTGTTGCCTGAACCTGACGCGGCCTTTCTTCACCACCTCAATATTCATAATTGACTTGAGTAATGTTGTTTTCCCAACACCATTCCTCCCCAGAATTGCAACCAGCTCTCCCTCGTTAACTCTTAGATTGATGTCGAAAAGTATCTGAGCCTTATCGTAGAACGAGTTAAGCTCAGTAATTTCAAAGAGCGTGCTCAGCCTAGATACACCTCCCTAACCCTTGTGTCAACGGCAATTTCCTCCGGCCTCCCATCAGCCAGTACTTCACCCCTGTGCATGACTACAACTCTACTCGCAAAACCAAAGATAAGGTCGGTGTCGTGCTCAACCATCACTATCGTGTATTTCTCTGGAAGTCTTTTGAGTAGCTCGACTATCTGTTGCCTTTCATGCATGGTCAGACCGGCTGTTGGCTCGTCGAGAAGTATTGCTGTGGGGTTTGAGGCCATTGTGACAGTCAGTTCGAGAATTTTCATCATTCCACACGGAAGGTTTGCTGCTTTGACGTTTGCGTATTTTTCGAGGCCTAGAGCAGATATCAAGGCCTCTACAGTTTCCTTGCGACTTGACCTTTTACCGGCGAGGAGAATGTTTTGGTAAACGGTTAATGATTTAAAAACGGAGGGAATTTGGAAGGTTCTATTTAAACCCATTGCGACTTGATGAGCGTTGTCTTGCCAGCCCCGTTTGGGCCAATCAGCCCAACCCTCTCCCCCTCGTAGAAGGTTATACTTACCCCCGCGACGGCCGTGGCCAGATCGTTTCCAACCACATACCTGTAGTATTCGTGGACACGCTGTTGAAGAGCCCTGTCACCGGATTTGGCTGAGATAATAATCAGGGAGAATAATGCGTCACTTCCTATTGCTTGAATAATGTTGAATATGCCGTTGCAATAACGTGTGGATTCCGCGACTATCTCATGCCGTTTCAGCAAATCCTCCGAACTTCGCGGTATCCTGTAGAACATGCTTGTAAGACCCATCTCTGGGTCAAGGTAGTTGGCTTTCCCAGAAAAATTTACGTGACGTTTAAACTCATACAGCATGGCTGCGTGTTTAACAGGTATGCTGAGAAGCTCGTGCTTTGCCACATCGTCAACCTTCTTGCCACGATAGTACACTGCGCGGCCGTCCTTCAGGCTCTCCAAAAACTCCTGTGTGGTACGGCTTGGCATGACCACCCTACAAAGATGTATAACTTATCTTTTTACAGCCAGAAAATATGTTTAATCCATGTAGTTCCTTGACTCGGCGATGACCCACCCGCTGTCTATCACGAAGACCTGCCCTGTTACCGAGCCTGCATCCGTGGAAGCGAGGTAAGATATCAACGATGCGACCTCTTCCTCGGTGGGCAGCCTCCCCACGAGTGTATGTTTCCTCACCCACTTTGACACCATAACCTCAACGCTTTCACCACCCCGCGTTTGTCTACCAATGTATTCGACAAGGCTGAGGCCCATCTTTGTTTTCACCAAGCCGGCTGCAACGGCGTTGACCGTTATGCCGTGCTCCGATAGCTCAGCTGCAAGCGCCTTGGTAAGCCCTATCAAGCCTGCTTTTGCGGCGCTGTAGGGAACTAGATGTTTCATTCCAATAAGTCCAGCTACCGAGGTTACATTCACTATCCTCCCCCAGCCACGCTTTTTCATAAACTCTGCCGCATACTTGCTCGTGAAAAAAGATGACCTGAGGTTTACATTTACCTGTTTGTCCCAAAGCTTTTCATCCACCCTCTCAAGCGGTGCCGCTATCCCGAGTCCAGCGTTGTTGACCAGAATATCGACGGCGCCAAGCTGTTTGACAGCCTCGTGTATTAGGTGTCGCGCACCCTCCTCGCTTGATACATCCGCCTGTATCACTATCCCTTCGCCGTTGAATGCCCTAACCATCTCCAATGTCTCCATTGCCTCGTCAATTCCTTTCTTCACATTCACCACCACTTTCGCACCCATCTGGGCAAGCTTTAGAACCGCCTGACGGCCTATACCCCTACCACTTCCGGAGACAACCGCAACCTTGCCCGTTAAGGGTTTAGACATCTCGGTCAACTCGCTTCTTTCCAGCCTAAATCCTTGTTGATGGCAGATATAAAAGGAGGTTAATGGTGACCACTTTAGGAATGGTTGAAAAGACTTTCCGGTTTCTCGTCGAGGGAGGGAAGGTAACGGCCGGCCCGCCACTAGGTCCCGCTCTAGGGCCTTTAGGGTTGAACGTTATGGCCGTCGCCGAGGAGGCTAACAGGCTTACCAAGGATTTCATGGGGATGCGTGTGCCCATAGAGATAGTTGTAGACACGGACACTAAGCAGTTTACTGTCAAGGTTGGGATACCCAGCACCTCAGCCCTAATAGCTAGCGCAGCCGGGGTACAGAAAGGGTCCGGGACCGCGGGGAAGGATTTTGTAGCAGACCTAAAGTTCGAGGATGTGCTTAAAATAGCCCAGTCCAAGATGCCTGACCTAAGGGCCAAGACCTTGAAGGCTGCTGTTAAGGAAATCCTAGGGTCGTGTGTAAGTATGGGGGTTAAGGTAGACGGGATGCCGGCCAAGGAGGTAGTGAAACTCGTCGAACAGGGTAGGTATGACAATATCCTGGGTGGTCAGAGATGATGCGTGCCGTTAACCAGAAAATATTGGAGGCGGTGAAAAAGGTTAGGCAGAACGCCCTGCCAGCGAAGTTTAAGCAGTCGGTGGAGCTGGTGGTGAACATCACCGGCGTCGACCTCTCAAAGCCCCAGAACAGGTTCAGCGACGTGGTGGAGCTGCCCAACGACCTTGGGCGAAAAAGGAGGAAGATACTGGTGATTGCGTCGGGAAATCTAGCCCTCGAAGCTAGAAAAACAGAGGGTGTCTCCAGGGTCATCGAGAGGGAGGAGCTGGAGTCTTTAGTTGGCAGAAAGAAAGACGCAAAGAAGGTTGCTAAGGAATTTGACTACGTGCTCGTCGAGCCCGGCCTTATGGGTCTCGCGGCGAGAGCCTTGGGTGCGGCCCTCGGCTCCCGTGGGAAGACGCCGGTACCGATACCGCCCGGCTCGGACATAAAGATGTTAGTAAAGCGCTACCTTAACAGCGTCCAGATAAACCTTCGTAAAACTCCTCAGATTGCATGCTTGGTCGGTGTCGAGGAGGAGAAGGATGAGAAGATAGCTGAAAACGTGGAGACTGTGTTAAACCGCATCATCGACAAGCTTGAGAAGAGACAGCGCAGCGTGAAGAGCATATATCTTAAAACGACCTTCGGTAAGCCTGTGAAGGTGGAGGTCTAGTGGGTTGTCAGCGCAACAGGCTTTGAGACCAAGTCTAGTCAAGAAGATCCGGCTTGTAGAGGAAGTAGCTAAACTGTTGAAGGAATGCCCTACGGTTGTTGTCTTTGGCTTAACTGCTGTTAGAGCAAACACAATGCATGAGATGAGGAAAAAGCTTCGAGATGTCGCATCTATAAAGGTTCTTAAGAAAAATCTTTTCATAAAGGCATGTAGGCAGGGTGGAAGGCCGGAGCTGGAGAAACTTGTCGAAGGTCTTTCAGGGCCTTTGGGATTTATCTTTTCAAAAGTATCAGCCTTCAAACTCGCCTTGCTCATGGAGAAGAGTAAGGTTCCTATGTTTGCGAAGGCTGGTGAAAAGGCTGATTTTGATGTATGGGTCCCCGAGGTCAACACTGGGCTGCCGCCGGGCCCGATACTCAGCGACTTCGGCAAGCTTAAGATACCGACAAGGATTGAGGGCGGCCAGGTGTGGATAGCTAAGGATACTTTGGTCGCGAAGAAAGGTGATGAAATTTCCCAGCTTCTTGCTAGTTTGTTGAGCAAGCTCGGAATAAAATCTGTTCTACGTGGGCTCAGCATAATTAGGGCGTATGAGGATGGTGTTATTCTGAACGGGTCGGACCTACTTATTGACCTTGAGGAAATAAGGCAGAGTCTGCGAAATAGCCTGTCAACGGCTTTATTGCTTGCGTTGGCGGTCTCATACATCACAAGCGAAACGTTGCCGCTTCTATTGTCCAAGGCGAAGCGGGAGGCTGATGCCTTGGCTGTTGGGGCAGGTTACGTGACGGTGGAGACAGTCCCGCTACTGTTTGCGAAGGCTCTCGCGGAGACAAACGCATTGGCAAGAGCTGTGAAAATAGACTAGTTGTGGCAAAACCTCACGTTTGTGGCTCTATTATTTTTATGAGTTCTGAGAGCGCCATATTTACACCGTCTCTTGGGGCTGCACCTCGGCCGAGGCTTGTTGTCCCACCCCCCTTTCCTCCGGCTGCTCCGCAGACCTTGGCAACCAATTCCCCAGCATTTCGTCCCTGTTTCACCGCCTCCTCGTTGGCTACGCAAACAATTTTTGATGTCGGTGAGCCGGAGTATATTATGGCTACTGCGGGTTTGTCCACTTTGACGACCTCTGCTGCCAGACTTATGAGGTAGTCGTCGTCTTCGAACTCCTCTTCGTCTATGTATACCAGGGTTTTGCCTACCGTGATGCCCACACTTCTTATTTCAGCTGCCCTGAACTTAACTAAAGTGTTATAGAATTTTTTAACGTTTTTGCGAAGTGTTTTAACTTGTTCATTAAGCTCAGCCACCTTCCTGACCACCTCGTGAACGGGGGTCTCGAGGATTTCAGAAAGCTGGGCCATTGTCTTGCTTGTCTCCTGCCATTCCTCTAGGGCTGCAGTTCCTGCGACGAACGTGATGCGTTCAACGCCGTCTTGAATCCGCTCGGTGGAGATTATCTTTATGAGCCCAACGTCCTCCGTGCTCTCACAGTGAAGCCCTCCGCAGGCCTCAGCATCCCAGCCCGGTATCTCGACAACCCTAATTTTACCCAGCGGCACCTCCCCGCCCTGGTAGAGGCTGAATCCGTACAGCTCTTCGGCCATGTTCCTGTCCTGCCAGCTAATCCGCACAGGAATACGCCTAGCCACAACATTGTTTGCAAGCCTTTCTATCTCATTTATCTCCTCGGGTGTGAGTCTTTTATGGTGGTATATGTCAAGCCTGGCTTTGTCGGGTTCCTTCCTCGCCCCCGCCTGCCATGCATGCTTACCCAAAACCCTTCGCACAGCACCTATTAGGATGTGGGTCGCTGTATGATGTCTTACAATCCTAAGCCTTCTGTCGAAGTTAACGAAACCCTCTACCTCGTCTCCCGCTGAAGGCAACTCACCAACAACCCTGTGTAAAACAACGTCGTTCACAATCTTAGTGTCGACAACCTCGCATGTTTTCCCGTTGTAGACAAGGGTTCCAGTATCCCCTACTGCGCCACCGCCTTCAGGGTAGAAAAGTGTGGAGTCGAGGATTACGTATCCATCCTCCACATTTATTACCCTCGCCTTAAAGCTTTGGGTCCACGGCTGCTCATAGTAGAGCTTCACCGTTGGAGGATACTTTGTTACGTCAACAAGTTTCTCCTCGGTTTTTTCACGCCTTTCACGGAGATGTCTACTTGCCACAAGCTCGTAAAAGTTTTCAGGCACTGTCACTGTGAGGCCTTCTTTAACCGCTATCTCCGCGACGATATCTGGGGTAATGCCCTTGTCGTCATAGTATCTGATAAGCGTCTCAGCCGAAAGCTGTTGAGAGGATTTTTTCAAATTTCTTATCTCCCTAGATACAGCGTCCATGCCTCGGACGAGGGTTTCCTTAAACTTGGATAACTCGTGTCCAACTATCTCAAGAACCTCGTCCCTCATTTCCTCTAGGTGTGGGAAATCTTTTTTCCAGAAGTTGATTTGAAGGTCGACGAGTTCGAGGAGATTTTCCTCGGCGCCGACCTGTTTTAACAGCCTGAAGGCCCTGCGTATGAGTAACCTTGCGAGATAGCCTGTTTTGACGTTGCTGGGGACGACCCCCTCGGCAATGATGAAGGCTATTGCCTTGCTGTAGTCTAAGCCTGTGTAAACCTTTTCATAGGGCTCTATAAGGCTGTGTATTTCTTCAAGAGGTATTCCTGACGCGGCGGCAACCCTCCCACGGAGCTCTCTCACAGTTACTTCAGCCTTTGGAACCACTATCGCGGTGTGCATGGCATATCTTCTCAAAAGTTCCTCAGGGGGGCGTTCGACGGGGATTAAGGCCCGGACCTTCTCCAAAAGCCCGCCGTATATTGCTTCGAAGGCGCTGGGGGTCCGCTGGCTGAACCATGCAAGCCTCTCTATGCCATATCCTGTGTCCACTGTTTTTATGGCTGTTTCCTTCCGGCCCCCGTCCAACGTCTTATATTGCATGAAGACAAGCGTGGCGAGCTCGAGACCCCCAGCTATGACCTCAAGGCATGGCCCCTCGTTACCCCCACCGGCCCACCATGACTCTTTATAGACTAGCTCCTCCGCGGGAACACCTAGGACATTTGTCATGAACTCGTGGCAGTAGGCTGTTGTCTCATCCTTCCAGTAAATGTATTTGTCGGGGTAGTTGAATGCGTGATGGCCACCCATTTCGAAGACGGTAAGGTGCCTGCCGAATGTCAGCCCGATCCTGTCGAGGTCGACGAGCCTGGCGCATGGCTGGCTTATGACCAACGGGTTTGCCGGAGGAGGAGCTATGCCATCCGTAACCCATGGCTGGAAATCAACTATCGAAGCATCCGTCAGGTAGAGGTCTGTCCTCCAGCGGGCTACAACCGGATACGGCCTTATGGGGGTGTGGCCTCTTTCAGCGAAAAAATCTATGAAAGCCTTCCTAGCCCCGGCGACCGTGTAGACGGCCGATGTATAGGGCCTTGTCAAAAACTTGTACTCCACGCAGGGGGACTCGTTGCAGATCTCTCGGCCCGGGTCGAGGCTCCAGAAAAACTCGCCACAAACCCTGCACTGGTTTCGGTAGAAGTTGTTGTCTAGGAAAAACCTGAGACGGTATTCATGTTCATCGTAGGGCAATCGGGGTTCACCGCATCTTTTCCGACACCGTTGTAATATAAACTATGCCAATGGGGGGCCATTTTAGACTAGCTTGTCGCCGGAAGCTTTGCCGACCAATATGTAAAGGGCGAGTGATGAAGCCGGTACATAGAAAGACAACAAGAGGGTAAGCTGAGGCGGGAGAAGGCCGGGTGAAGGGGTAAGAACACGTGCTGCAACCAAGGGGATTGCGAAAATAATTGTGCCGAACAGGGATTATCGAGGAGACGCTGAAAATGTTGACATTCCCCTGTTGTAGTGAGCAGTTTAAAGGATTCATAGAAGGCTCTCCTATCAGTCCGAAAAACCTCATGGAGGTGGCGAAAGCAATTATTCTAAGCCATGATTAGTACGGCAACATATTGTTTAGGCTTAATTGTGAGAAGATATGTTACCCCGATGCCCCGACCCTCTCCCGCCAACTATTTCAATGAATACATCTTCTAACGAGCTGTTTCCACCTGTTCATGAAACTCAGGCCTGTGTATATGATTGCTCCCAGTATCGTTCGTCATAACTTTAGAGTCCTTCGATTCTTACAACCGGCCGCCCTATCCCATAGGGCTAACTATATTCCTGCTTAATTCCTCTTCCTAACCGAAGAGGGCGCTGAGTCCTGTGAGGGCCTCCTCTTTCTCCTCCTTCTTTTCTTCTTTCGGCTTCTCTGCTTGTGCTGGTGCTGAGGGTGTGGCCGGTGCTGACGGGGCTGCCGCGACGGGTGCCGCGGACGCTTGTTTCAAAACCTCGTCGATGTTAACCTCGGCTAGAGCCGCGGCTAGTGATTTTATCTTGGATGCGTCAGGTGTCAGCCCCGCGGCCTCAACCACCTTCCTCAACCCCTCCTCGTCTACTTTCTTACCTGCCTTATGAAGCAGTAGTGCGGCGTAGATGTATTCCAAGCTCCACCACTCCTTCATGCATTCCTTAAAGGGTATTTTTAAACGTTAGCCCACCATATCCAGCCTGTCTGAGAAAAGTTAATCACACGATTAGGATGTACATATATGGGTTGAAAAGAACCGGCTTCACAAACCTCTGGCTAGTCGAGGGCGGTGTCCCGCACTTCCATGAGATGGTGGTTTTGGGCCGGGAGATTGTCAGGGCCTTGGTTGATGAGGTGGGGCCTGAGGTATGTGTCAAAAGGTTTGCAGACCCTTACTGGCTGTCATCCCTCGCCTGTGTGCTTGGGTTTGAATGGGATACAAGCGGCCAGACAACTGTTACATTGAGGGCATTGAAGGCCGGGTTACGGGGAACCGAAATACCTGTCAGGGTTATAGGCGGTAAGGGCGGGGAGATGAGAGCTGTTCAGTTGGAGATGGCTTCAATCGTGAACGAAATAGGTGTTGAAGCAGTGGGTGAGCTGAGAAGGGTTTCGAGAACAACCTGCGCCGTTGATGAGGCTGGACTGCAGGACAGCTACAGCATCTACTTCCATGCTACAATCGTCTCGGAGAAGGGGGAGTGGGCTGTTGTCAACCAAGGAATGAACCCCGCAGACAAGAAGGCCAGGCGATACCACTGGTCTTCTGGGACAGGTCTCTCGGTCGAGGAGCCGCACGCAGAGATTGTCGGTGAACGTGTTGAGGAGGTTGTGTTGGATATGACGAGTAGACGGTCGTCGGAGGCTAGGAAGACGGTTGTGGAGATGTTGTCAGACACACCGCCGAGCAGGATTAACGAGGACCTGCAGCAGGCCAAGGCTTTGCTGAAGAAGCAGAGCTTACTTGACCGTGAACTTCCCCTAAAGGTTGAGAAAATACCCCAATACCTTCTCCCTCCACAAAAGCTTGACACAGAAACGTTAAGACGCGCCAAGAACGTCCGCGGGTTTGAGGAGCTTTTGAACACACAGGGCGTAGGGCCCGCAACAGTACGTGGGCTTGCATATGTTGCATGCCTCGTCTACGGTGCGGAGACCTCGTGGATGGACCCGGTTAAGTACGCGTACGCTTTCGGCACTAAGAGCGGCAGACCATATTATGTTGATAAAAGAGCCATGAGGGAGGCGGCAGAAGTTTTGAGGAATGCTGTCATGAGGTCTCGGCTCGGCGAAGGGGATAAGATTATGGCTCTAAGGAGGCTTGCAGCACTCCTCGAGTCTGAAAACAACTAAACCCTAGTAACCGACACTACTTCATACTCTATGTTATGGATGGATGATAGATAGTTTTCAAGCTTTTCGCCAACACCCTCCGTTTCAGGGAGAACGAAGCCGACTACGAGGGCACGGACGCCAAACCCTATATCCTCAACCCTGCTGTCGCCAACCCTAATCCCTTCCGGCAACTCATTAGAAATTCTGTTGAGCAGGTCACCGAAATCTACGTCAGCATCGTCCGGCAGTAGCCGGACAACCATGAACACGACCATATATGAACACCGTCTGCATGTCAGCGCAGCTCCGTATATAAGCCTAGCCTGAGCTGCTGGGGAGAAAAAGAATTTATCTGAAAACAGAGTTGTTTATACATGGCTGAGGGAAAGAAAGTAACCTACGTCACCCTGGCCGCCGACCCTACGCTAGACGCGAGTTTTGAGGCAGCCTTGAAGTCTGTTGAGCAGAAATATCTTGGGAGGAGTTATCCCATGTATATAGGCGGTGAGGAGGTTTGGACTGGTGAGGAGTTTGAGGACAGGAGCCCCATAGATACCTCGATTTTGGTTGGAAGGTTTCAGAAAGCCAGACGGGAGCATATTGGGAAAGCAATAGATGTTGCGGACGCGGCCTTCACCGATTGGGGTGAGAGAGACTGGCGTGAGCGGGTGAGGGTGATGAGGAAGGCCGCGGAGCTTATTGATGAGAGAAAGTATGAGATTGCGGCAGTGATAACGTATGAGGTGGGGAAAAACAGGCTCGAGGCGCTGGCGGAGGCTTGGGAGGCTGTTGACGCGATAAACTACTACACTAGGCTTTTGGAGGATGTGAACGGCTATGAGAGGAAGATGGGGCCGGGAGGTCCGGGCGAGGACTGTAAAATGGTTGCAAAACCGTACGGGGCCTGGGTTGTGATATCTCCGTTTAACTTCCCGTTCATGCTGGCCAACGGTATGATGCTGGGAGCACTTATAACCGGCAACACAGTTGTCTTCAAGCCTACAAGCGAGGCGCCCCTCTCAGGGTTGCTGCTTTACCACATTTTCCGCGACGCTGGCGTGCCAGCAGGGGCAGTAAACTTCCTCACAGGCCCTGGGGATGTTTTCGAGGAAGAGGTTACCGCGAATCCAAAGGTTGCGGGCATAGCCTTCACGGGCTCCAGAGACGTCGGCATGCGATTATTCAGAAAGTTCCACAGCCTACAGCCGTATCCGAAGCCGATACTGCTGGAAATGGGGAGCAAAAACCCCACAATAGTGACGGACAAGGCTGATATCGGTAAGGCTGTAAGCGGCACCCTAAGAGCGGCATTCGGCTATGGGGGGCAGAAATGCTCCGCAACATCCCGGCTGTATGTTCACGAATCGGTTTACGAGAAATTCTTGGAAAAGCTACTGGATGAAGTCTCTAAGCTGAAAATAGGTGACCCGCGCGAGAAGGGTGTTTTTCTCGGCCCCGTGATAAACAGGCGGGCGGTAGAAAACTTCAAGTCCTATGTTTCCGAGGCAGTGAAGGCCGGGGGACAGTTAGTTTGCGGCGGAGAACCTCTTGAGGGCGGCCTGTTTAGTAAAGGCTTTTACGTCCAGCCAACAGTTATTGTAAACCTCCCGAGGGGACATAGGCTCTGGCGTGAGGAACTCTTTCTCCCAATCCTTCTGGTTGACAAGTTTAGGAATCTTGAGGAGGCCCTCCAGCTGGCCAACGACACGGAGTATGGGCTGACAGCAGGCATCTTCTCCGAAGACCCCGGTGAGATCAGCTACTTCTTCAGGAACATCAAATTCGGCGTGACCTATGCAAACAGACCCGGCGGCTCGACTACGGGTGCTTGGCCCGGGGCCCAGACATTTGTAGGCTGGAAGGCTAGCGGCGCGACAGGCAAAGGTGTTGGAGGCCCCCACTACCTACTGACCTTTCTGAGGGAGCAATCCCAGACTAACGTCGTGGGCTAGCCCATCCACTCACCAAGCTTACGCGCCAGCCTTCTCGCAAAACCCTCAGGCCCAACCATCCCAGCCCTTCTAAACATCTCCGCCGAGTCATGAAATGCATGGCTTGCAAGATGGACAACACCCTGCCTTAGGTATACCATGCCCTCATAGGCGTAGCTGTAGCCAGCACCATCAACGCCGCCGACAACGTAGTGGCTGACTGCTTCGGCGAATAATTGTGCGGCATCTGTTATCACCAAGTTTTCGGTTACAAACCCGTTAAAGGGCCCGCGTGGCTTTGGTCTTTGTAGGTCTTCATATGTGTTGACATTTGCAAACGCTAGGGGGTTGTCGGTTAACTTAGATGCATGGACAAGGTGGAGTCTTTCAGCACATCTCAGTAAATCAGATGGCCTGGCCAGCCCGGTCCTCGTATTCAAGAAACGCTCAACGTAACCCGTCACACAAGACCTTTGAACCGCTTGGACGAGAGTCTCGACAACTCCGTTACCCCACACAACGGAGGCCGCGGAAAAACCCTCAACATGTTTCACAAGTCCGCGTATGGGTTCCGCGGTTATCCAAGGTATGTCAGAGGAAGCTGTAACAAAGATATCAGCATCAATCTTCATCCCCGCGGTAAGCAAACCGCTCAGCGGCCCCTCATCAAACATGTCTACAAGGTAGCCTTCAGCATAAGGTTTGCAGGCCTCCAAAAGCTGGACACCACGGGCCTCGTCTTTGACTGATATATAGACAACGTCAACCCCATCGTGAAGGGCCTCCGCAACACGTCTTATCATAGGCTTGCCGTCCACAGGTGTCAGTGCCTTATCACCGCTAAATCTTATCGAGCGACCGCCCGCAAGAACTATGCCGCAACTCTTCACCGTCATCTCAGCCGGCCTAGGGTTATGTAAGCATCATCCGGTCCTTCAAATATCTGTAAAAATCCTCTCCAAGCGGTGTTGTGAAGACTGGGTAATCTTTAACCCACGAGGTGTGCCCCGTTCTGGTAACCACCGCCAGCACCGGCTGTTTAACACTTTGCAGGAAGTTGTTCAGTTCTTCAGGGGTCTTTACCGCTAGAATCTTGTAAACTTCCTCATTAACTCCTAGGAGCATGTGAAAGCCCTCCGCAACGAGGACGTCAACTTCGTCCGTCAGTATTTTCTTAAGCCTTTCAAAGCTAGACTCCAAATTGTCAAACCCATAGAACATGACGGCCATTTCGTTTGGGGATATGCTTGCAACTATGTTAGCGCCCTTTTTCGACATCCGCCACGTGTCCTTCCCTTCGGTGTCGATTGTGAACTCGTGATGAATGTGCTTGACAGCCGCCACCCTTAGACCGTCTCTAACAAACCTCTCTACAAGGAATTCGACGATGGTTGTTTTTCCCGCGTTCTTAGACCCCATTACCGCAACAGTCTTCACGTAATACCGTGGTAAGCAGCCCCATAATAAGTTGTTTACAGTGGGTGGATTTATTAATATAATGCACTGCATGATACACCCGGATTGTTGGAGGACACCGCCGTATTGCTGGGTGTTTTCGCCGCGACAACGGCCTTCGCCATCGCCTACGCCCTGTCCAGAAAACGGGTTGTCGTCGAGGAAAAAGTTGTCAGGCAGCTGGTTGTCCTACAGCCCGGCGACCTTCCGCAACAAACAAACACACGGCTGTCGCCTGTTTTGCTTGAGGCGGAGCAGAGCGTTAGGTCTTTGGAGGAGAGGGCTTTGAAAATCTTAGAGGGGTTGGAGGATGGTGGTGATGGAGGCCAAGGCTCTAGCAGCTAAGGCGGCGGCTAGACACGTGGTGGATGGGATGGTTGTGGCCCTTGGCAGCGGCACGACTGTCTCCCTGATGGTTGAGGAACTTGCCCAGCTAAAGCTTAACATAAAGGTGTTGACAGCATCAAGTCAAACATATCTGGAGGCCGTTAGGGCTGGTTTATCAATTACGTCACTCGACCAAAACCCCGAGCCAGACATATACCTCGACAGCTTCGACCAAGTGGACCCGCACTGCAACATGCTCAAGGGCCGGGGCGGTGCCTTTCTGAGGGAGAAGGTTTTGGCCGCGGCCTCCAAGAAACGAGTCTTCGCAGGTGAGAACATGAAATATTCACCTGTCCTTGATAAGCCCGTTCCGCTGGAGGTGCTTCCCTTCGCCCTCGGATACATTCTTAGAAGAGTCGAGGAACTGGGGGGAAGACCCAATCTACGAATGTCGCGAGAAAAAAACGGCCCCACGGTCACAGACAACGGCAACTACGTCGTTGAAGCTGACTTCGGACCAATAGCAAACCCATCAAACTTCGAGAAAAAACTCAGAACAATCCCCGGCGTGCTTGAAAACGGCCTTTTCACAGAGATAGCTGATAAAGTGATAATCGCCTATGCCGACGGAAGGTTGGAGGAAATCAAACCACCTTAAAATATTTATATAGAACCTTTTAATAAATGGCCCGTGCCTAATTTAAATCAAGCAAGAAACATAGGTGGTGTAGGAGCTATCCTGACAATTCTGTCATTCGTCCCATCTGCCGGACCGGTTCTCTCAATAATTGGGTTTGTTCTTGTGCTTTTGGCGTTAAAGTGGATCTCTGAAATAGTCCAAAACCCGGACATTTTTAGAAATGCTCTGATTGCTGTCGTGGTCACGATTGTAGGTGTGGTGGTCGGGGCCGTAGTTGGAGGTGTCGGTTTTCTAAGTGTTTTAACAGGTATGGGGCCGGGCGGCCCTGGGGAAGTTAACTTTTTCCAGCTGCTCACAACTATTGTTGTGGCGGTGATTGTTGTCTGGATCTTTGCGGTTATTTCGTCAGTCTTCTTCAGGAGGGCTCTGTATCTTACCGCCGACAGCTTGAACGTCAAGATGTTTAGAACCGCGGGACTGCTAATTTTTATCGGCGCGATTTTGACGATTATCATAGTTGGTGCGGTTGTTTCGCTGGTGGGCAACATCTTGCTTGCCGTGGCTTTCTTCCAGATTCCCGTAGGCCCTCCACCGCCTCCTCCGCCCCCGCCCTCAGCCTAAAACCTCAGTCAAAGCCTCCATAAGCGAGTCTGCGAAACCCCTGTGCTTAACCCACACGGCGATAGGTTCGTCGTCTAGAGGCAGGCCCAACAACGCCTCACCCGAATCCGTAACAAGTATATCAAGCATAACGGAAGGGCTGTAGTAAACCTTCGCCCCAATCTTTTTGAAGAAAACAACGTCCTCGTCGACCGGTTTCACGCTTGGATGTAATATGATGTTTATCTCCTTGCCCTCAAGCTGTTCAACAACTCTCATAAACTCCCGCTTTAGCTTGACGGCCTTCCTCACTGCGAAGACCAGCCTAGCCCCCCTCGTACATACCTCATATGTCTTTGCAACAACAGGGCCCAAACCATTCAACACACTCGCATCTATAGCCGCTTCCCCAACAACCTCAAATCTTTCAACAAGCCGTAGAAATTCATGCAAAACCTTCTCCCTCCTCTGCAACTCCTCATCAAACTTCGCCCGCAGGAGCTGTAGACCCGCTCTCACAGCCGCATGCGGCTCGAGAGGCAGATATCCACTGGCTGTCTTCTGGACAAGACCCATCGATGCAAGCTTCTCCAAAGTGTCATACACCCGTGTTATGGGTATTCCGGTTTTGCCGGCTATCTCGCGAGCTGTCCTCGACCCAGCCAAGACCGCGACATACGCCCGTGCCTGATACCTGTTGAGTCCAAGGCCTGCCTGGACAAGCTCCGCAGCCTTGGCCAAGCTTTCCCTCATCGGCAACAACGTGGTGATAGCTGGTTTTTAAACAGGGAGTTTCCAGACATACATGGCTATGAGTCTCGGACTCGGAGGGTTCTGGCCAACTGTTATGAGATCCTTAAGGAGGATTGCCCCTGTCTATGAGGAGGTAAACAAAACCATATCCTTCAGCACCGATTTGCGTCTTAGGTCCGAGGCTGTTGCAGATAAAGTGTATGAGGGTGATGTTGTTCTTGACGTGGGCGCGGGAAACGGTGTGTTCACAAAGATACTGCTTACGACACAGCCCAAAGTCTCTGATGTGGTGATGTTGGACGCATTACCGGAGATGCTTGAAAGAGCCCCTCAAGACAACGGTAAAACCCACAGGGTGGTGGGGGTGTTTGAGAACATGCCTTTCCGCGGAGGGTGCTTTACTTTGGCGGTGGCAGGCTTCGCCCTACGTGATGCACGGAACATGAAGCAGGCCTTTTCAGAGATAAGCAGGGTGTTGTCGGACCCGGCCAGACTCATAATAGCCGACCTCGGAAAACCAGACTCATTTTTCAAGTCAGCAGCCATCGCACTATACTGGAGGCTTGTAGCTCCTGTGCTGGCGTTCATAAAACACGGCCCCGTGGGATATGAGGTTCACACGATATACGGGACATACAGAAGATTGCCGCCAAACAGCCTTCTAAAAACCCTTATAGCCCTGTATTTCACCAAAGTCGAGGTCGTTGAAAAGATGTTCGGCGGGGTTGTGACTGTTTACGCCGAAAAACCGCGAAGAAAATGATTTAAACAACTAGAAAGGCCTTAGGGATGTTTAATGTCAACCAATAATTTGGGTGAGGGGGGCTATGAGGTCTTCGAGGTAGGACACTCTGTTTTTGACGAGATAATGAAGCTTAGGCCAGGTATGACAGTGTTGCTGGTTGACGAAACCTTTACTGAAGGCTGGCAATTCCTTAGAACGCTTCTGCAGCCTGTGGGAGAAAACAAGGTGGAGCTGTTTTCAGGCAGGTACCAAAACATGGCCCCAGGCCTGACAACGGTAGTTTTAGACTCGCTGCAAGACCTTTCTATTCAGGTTAACCAGTTAAGGCGGTCAAAGAAACGACGCGTCATGATCCACGGCTACTTGCCGGAGCTACTCGTCAAACACAACTCGGACGAGGTGCTAAAGCTACTGGAAATATGGCAGAAAGAGGTGAATATCTCAGGCAACTTAGAGTTTTACTTGCTTCCCCGCAACACGTTCGAAAGTTTTGAGAAAAAGGCGCGTTCCATAGTTGATACCACTATAGATATTCACATAGCCAGAGAAGGAGGGCAGCTTAGATACTTCATTACACCAGTGAGGACGAACGACCCCAAATACCATTTGAAAAACATACAGTACGAGATAAGGGACGGCCGGCTTTACCTAGAGTGGAACGGTGTTTTAGTGGACAAACTTCCCAAATTAAGACTCAACGTTGAAGATGTTAAAAAAAGCTTAACATCAATGGAAGACCGCTATATGGTAAAGTCTTTTGAGATAAACCCGGAGAGATTAACACTCTATGACTACGTAATCCTGTCAACAATTGACCGCTTAAAAATTTCGGAGATTAGGCAGCTCTACCCAGACCTATGGGACTCTATGAGCGAGAAGATTGCCGAGTGGGTTGTTACGGGCGTCGTTAAGCTAGAGGAGGTTGAGCCGGGTCCATCTTACTCAAGGAGGACAAACCTGAAGCTGAAGAATAGGTTGTTACTGTCGGTGCCGCCGTGGTTGGCCATTAGGTTGGTTTCGATATCCAAAGGATTCCTCGGTAAACGTGTAAGGACTGTGCCCTTAGACGCTCACTTGGCTGTTCTTGCCGCTGTGAAACGAGTTATCGATTACGCAGCCTTAAAAAGCTCTGGGCTGATGGAAGACGTCCGCCTCGCAACCTATCATTTCGGAGAGCTATCAGCCCGTAAGACAGCGCTAGAATACGTCAAAAGGCTTGAAGGCACACCTTACACCGTATTTAGATTAAGGGACGCGCCTAAACTGATAGCTATTACGTTGAAGGCTGGCTGGGGATTAAACATAGATTTTACGTACTCGTCACAAGAGGGCTGGGTCTTCGAGGTTAAAGATTGTCATCTCTGCAAAGACGTTAAAAGCGAAGTACATTTCTGTGACAAGTTTGTCTCAAGCGTCGTCGTCGGAGTTCTCGGCGTCTGCCTCAAAAGAAGGGCAATATGTTCTGAGATATCCTGCAGGGCAATGGGGGCGAATAAGTGTGTTTTCAGGTGTAGCCTTCTATAACAGATAAAAAGTGCGTGAATTACGTTTAAATGGAATTATGAGGTTTAGCAAGCTCTACGGGTTTCTAGCCCTGCCGAGGTCATACTTCTCGCTAACAGCCTCACCTGCAATCGCTACGCTTGTATCTGTCCTGGTTGGGGTGTCAGAACTAACAAACCTAACCCTCCTCTATCTCTTTTTTCTCTTTTCAACAGCCTTCCTCAACAGTTACAACAACCTGATGGACGCCCGCTCAGACGCTCTCACAAAGGACAGGTTCCCGATACCATTAGGGCTGGTTACGTTTAGTGAAGCCTTACTATTCATCGGGCTCGCATTCACCGCCGCCGCAGTAACCGCAACCATAATCAGCGGAGTAAGCAACCTCGCAGGATACGTAGCGTTCACAAACCTTGCTCTGGCTTTTCTCTACTCTGCGCCGAAAATTAGGCTAAAAAGATATCCGCTTGTAAAAGGGGGAGTGCTTGTGGCGCACACCCTCCTATTTCCATACACTACGGCAAACCTAATGCTTGGACAAAATCCATTAAACAGAATTAGCCCCCTCTTGCCGCTACTTCTAGTAGGATTGGCGGTCCACACAATACAGGACATTGGAGACGTTGAAGGCGATAAAGTAATGGGCGATAAAACGTTACCGATAATACTCGGGGTGAAAAAATCTGTGCTACTGTCGCTAACACTCTTACTCGCTTCGGGGGGACTGCTGGCCCTCTACGAAGCACCGTACAAAGCTATTGGTCTGGGGTTCATAGCGATACAAATCCCTCTTCTTTTTGTGCTTTATGTTCCTGAAAAGATTTGGAAGCATGTGTTCTGGATTATCTCGATTTTGTCATCCGGAGTTGTAGCCTCGATATTGTATGGGTGCTGCGGCTAGATGTATTTTACGTAGGGATGGAGCTCGTCAGGTACCTTTGACTTTAGGAATTCGACGAAATTGAGTAGGTTAAGCGATTTGAAGAACCATTTTCGGGCCGTGAAGAACCTGAACACAGCCATTGAAGCGAGGAGGGACTTTTCATTTATAGGTAAGTAATCGGACACGCGTTTCAAATAGCTCAGCCCTATCAAGTAGTGTAGGTCACCGAGGTTTATTGTCATTTTTTTAACCTTGTTACATTTCAACGCATCCTCAGGTTTTTGCAGCAACCCCATTTCCAACCCGAGGTAGACGACGCTGTTCCATATCCCTGAATCCAAGTCGGCCGCGAGGTCTGCAACATCGTCGTAGTAGTTTGAGGATTTGAAAACATAGTCGAAACCTTTTCTAATGAGGTTGAAACCCGTAATGGTTTTCTCGTTTTCACCACATAGCTGCTCCATCATGCACAGGTCTAGTCCAACCCAAATACGCCCAACCCCTTTTTCGTTTATGCGCCGAAGGTAGTCATAGATTGTTAACTTGTTGCGCTGGGCTGTGTTCTGCTGCAGGAAGGTTCCGCACTGTCCATCTATGTATGTTTTCAGGTCGTCGAGAAATAGCTTTGAGGACGTTTTCGATGCGGGGACCACTGTCTTGAGCCATTTATTGACAAGAGATGCCAAAAGTATGCAGGAGTTCTCAGCCCGCGTCACCGGTGTGTATACATGCCTGTCGATATAATTGCCGCTAATCAAAGCCGCGGCCTGTCTCTGAAGGGAGTCCACTGCTTCCTCTGTTGTGTGGTATGTGTCGTTAATGTTGTCAAGGACCTTGATGCTTAATATGAGAGCCATTTTCGCCAGGATTGTGGAAAGCAGGTGCTGCCGGCTGGCTATTCGGGAGAGTAGGGGGTAAGCCGATATTGTTGCCATATAGGCTGAGTAGGGTATGTATTTTTTCTTCATGACGCCAAGCTGGACCATGTCCTCGTAGCTGGACAGGCCATGCCCCCTAAGCAAAATTCCTAAGCTGTGTTCAAAATATTTTGAAGCTGTCCAAACCATGGTCAGCATTTTTTTGAAGTCGTCTTGGCTGCCGGCTATGTATCTCAGAAGTAGCACGCCGCCTGTCTTCGTTAGTGGGTCTAACCCCTCCTCCTTGCCTAAAAGTCCCATAGATGTTTTGTTTTACACAATATAATTAAAGCTTTAGATAAACTTCTCCGTAGGAAACACCTCTATCCCGCCCTGCACAAACCTGTAAGGATGCGGCTCGATGTTGTGGCTGACTCCCCTCATCTTCTCAATATGAATCGATTGCACAACGGTGGAGTTACGCGTATACTTGCGCAGTATAATCACACCGTCGGCTAAATATTCCTCGAACTGGTAGGGCCGTTCAAGCCTGCTGGTCCGCAGCTCCGTTAGGAGTAAGGTGGTGCATCCTAACGGAGTAATCCCCTCCAATAGCTCCAGGAAAGCAGCTCTCCTTTCGGCACCAATGGGGAACTGAAGGAAAAACGAAGTCAGAGAGTCGACAACTAATCGTTTTGCGTCCACATCCCTAACATGGTTGCCTATTACAGCTATTAACGCAGCAAGCGAAAACTCTTTCCTCCCTATAGAGATTGTCCCAAGCTTCACCTGCCCAGGGATAGTTCTTACGGGGGAGGCATCCACTATTGATAAACGGCCCTGTTCTATGAAAGGTTTGAGGTGAAGCCCTAGCCTGCTTACATTGTTTAAGACATTCTCAGGTTTTTCGTCGAGCGTCACGTAGACCCCGTTTTCACCCTTTAGACAGCCGTGGTGAAGAAACTGCATGCCGAAAGTTGTTTTCCCTGAACCAGGCGAACCCATCACCACGATTTTATATCCCTTCGGCAGCCCCTTATTCTCCAACAAAACATCGAGGCCCTTGATGCCGGTTGATACATAAAGAGTCTCTTCCTGAGTCATGTAAACACATATGGGTAGAATAGTATATAAAGAGTTTTGTCGAAAGAGGGAGTGATGCCTGGGCTGTTGAGGGACGGGCTGCAGCAGACGCTGCCCGTCTTATTGACACTTTCAATGGCGTGGTTTTTTCAACTCGTTGCTGAGGGGGTTATGTTGCCGCAGCCGGTTATAACGCCGCTTCCGGAACCCGAGGGGGAGGGCGTCATCGGGGTTTTCACCCCCACACCCTACATTAACGCATTAGTAGTCGTAGGCGTGATCTTCGCCGGAAGCCTTGTGATGATAATGTTGATGAAATATAGGAGATTCATCAGGCTCCTGCTGTCGGCCATTTTTTTCACCGCTTCATGGGCGACCGCAACATTCTACCTTATCATAGGGACGGAGCTTCAGGAAAGCGTTGTTTTCACAGCCTCCGTCCTTGTCGCATCCCTCGTTACCGTCAGCATCCTCTCGAACTCGGAGCTGGCCGGGGTCCTCGGAGCATCCTTCATATCCTCGGCCTCAGGTGTGATAATAGGTTCATCAATCCCCTTCTGGACATCGATTATCCTGTTAATCGCTATCTCGGTCTACGATCTTCTGGCGGTGTTCAAAGGACATTTGAAAAAGCTTGCCGACACAGACACATCCAGCATTAAAGGCCTCATTGTAGAATTCAGGGGCGTCACTATAGGTTTGGGCGACCTTTTCTTCTACAGCGTCCTACTCTCAGTCAGCATCTCAAACTTCGGGATCGCCTCCGGGGTGGCAGCCTACGCAGGCCTTCTCGCCGGATTCATCGCAACCCTACACCTCGCTAAGAAAAGGAAAATCTTCCCCGGGCTCCCGCTGACACTAACAGTAGCACTTGCCGCTTCCCTGATTACCTACTGGCTGTTATGAGGCACGGGTCGGAAGACATTGCCCGCTGCTGTGTTGCAGGCCTACTCATGGAGCTAGCCACAACTCCAAAACCCGGCCTCATAGACAGGACATCAGCTCCCCAAACCTATCTACAGTTCACTTCCTCCGCCATAGCACTTTACCGTCACTTCAAGGCAGCAACGTCGGCGCGGATGGGCCGCGTTGTATACGCAGCCAGCGGAGACATGCTTCGATGGCAAAAAGGTGGAAACACACATCTAGGCGCAATACTCCTCTTAACACCGCTTGCCAAAGCAGCTTATCTCTCCAAAACCTTCAACCAGATAAGATGGTCTCTGCGGAGAGTGTTGCAGGGTCTAGATTACCGTGACGCATTGTATGTATTTAAAGCCATCAGCATGGTTAGACCTGGTAAACTTGGTAGAGTTGCACTTTTTGACGTCAACAACCCCAAGACCTACGAGGTCATCCGTAGGGAAAAAGTGGGTCTTCTGACCGTCTTAAAACCCTATGCTGGACGCGAGGTCGTTGCAACGGAGTATGTGAGCAACTACACATACAGCTTTGAATATGGCTACAGGTATCTTGTCAAAAACCTCAATCAGGGATTGGACTGTAACGAGGCAGGCGTAAACACATTCCTTAACATACTTGCCCACCTACCCGACAGCCATGTGGCGCGGAGGCATGGGATGGCGGCTGCAAAAACACTGTCAAACCTCTCCAACCAAGTTCTCGAAGCCGGCGGTGTATCAACAGAACGGGGACGGCTGTTATTCGAGGACTTCGCGAAAAAAGTGGTCCGGGCCGGCTTTAAACCTGCGGCGACAGCCGACGTCCTAGCGGTCTCTTACACCTTGCTTATGTTGTCGGGGTATAGGGTGTGAGAGTTTTCAGGTTTTTGAGAGGTAGACGAATATACCGAAGCCGGCCATCGCGATTAGGTTTAGCACCAGAAGGGGGTAGGCTATGTTGGGGGAATCGCTCCATGATAGCATGTAAAACACGTAGGCGGAGTAGAGGTTCTGTAGTATGAAAATGGTGGTGAGAGCCACCAAGGCGTTGGTGAACTTCGTCCTGGCAAGCCTCCGGGTAAGTAAATAGTTCCTCAGAGAATAAAGCAATCCAGCCACAATCATTAATGAGATTACGATATTTATCAGCCAGAGCGGGCCCATTCTTTTCCAGCTCCAAACTCCTGTCCAAATATTTCAGCGACTATGTTGTCCAAGATATCTAGGTTTTCCAGCATTAGTTGGGAAAGCCTATATTTTGCACCATAGCCGTATTCTTCACGCTCCACCAGCTTGTTCTCCAAGAGTATCTCAAGATGGTATTGGATTGTTTTGTAGTTGAGGCGGAGGCTGGTGGCGAGCTGGTTGGCGTTGGCGGGCCTGTCCCTGAGCATCATGAGTATGAGGATGCGTGTGGGCCCACCCCTGCTGCCGATTAAAATCCAGCGGAAGAAGTTTGCTAACGGCCTGTCCTTCAACGGGTTTCGAACCTTTACTTCGCTCTTAAGCTTTACCGTGGAACCAACGCTATGGGCCGTATCAGAGAACCCGTTCCCCCCAATATCTTGAGGGGTGTAACCACAACTATGGATGTGTAAGCTTTGTCTCTCGCAAGCTCCTCAAGATATAGGCTTTTCATAACATGTATCCCGGCGTCAACTAGGAACATTAAATGGACGTTGAAGGGTTTTGGGACAGCCATGGCTAGGTTATCTATTCCAAGCAGCGAGACACCGCGGTCTATCAGCCATTTAGCGCTCTCCTCCGTTATCCCCGCAAAGTCGTGAAGGTATTTTTCCCTGTCTGTTGTGAAATACCTTGAGTAGCCCGTCCGTATTAAGGCAACATCACCCTTCCCGAACTCCACGTTTTCAAACTTTAAACAGTTTTCGAGGTCTCCGGCTGTTATGCCGTAGCGGCTGGGTAGGATGTCAAGCCCCTTCGAGGCAGGAACGTCGAACAGGACAGCGCGTTTGAAATAAATCGGTATTTCCTCTGTCCCATATCTCAAGTAGCCTGTGTGCTTGGAGATTTCAGATGCTTTCACATTTCCGTGTAGCATCCCATTCCTGGCCATGTGGCATTTTGCGTCTATGTGTGTCCCGGAATGCATGCTTGTAATCACAAGCTCCATCGAGTCGGAGAAACCCGGAGCAACTTTTTCAAATAACGGCTTAGTGTACTCGTGATACCTGTATACGACCATGCTGTAGGGCGGGTCCTCAGGGTGGACTGGCATGCCGTTAAAATAGGGCTGGCCCAAGTCGTATATCTTAAAGGCATTGAGTGTGGATAAAATCTGTTCTTCCCGTTTACTCATGCCGTAATGTCCGCAACATCAAAATTTATTGTTTTAATAACTGGCCTATAGACGTTGAGAGGGTGGCTGTTTAGCACAAAAGAAGGGGCCGTGTCATGTCAAGTCTTAAGCTGCCTGACAACACCCTCTTCCTCCAACCTCTGAATATCCTCCTCGCCGTATCCCAGCTCTATCAAAACCTCGCCGGTGTGCTCGCCGTGGAGGGGTGGCGGCCTCTTTATCACCGGCTGCATGCTACCTATTAGGGGTACGGCCCTCACAGACAGCATTTCACCCAGCACACGGTGTTGGACCTTCAGTAGGAGGTTTCTGGCCGCAACATGCGGGTCCTCTACAATATTTTTGACACTGTTCACAGGACCCGATGGAATTCCCTCCTCCCAAAACAATTCAAGCCACTCCCGCATAGGCTTTTTCGAAAGCGTTTTCTCCAACTCCCGGGTCAAAGCACCCCTGTTCTCCTGGATTATCCGTCTCTGGTTGTCGGCGAAACGTGGGTCGTCGATAAGGTCCTCCCTGTTTATGGCTTTGCAGAGTTTCTGCCACTGGACCTCGTTGCCTACGGCTATGACGATGTATCCGTCCGCTGCTTTGAAGACCTCGTACGGCGCTATTGGTGGATACTTGTTCCCAAACCTGACCGGTTCCTCACCGCTCCCGACATAGGTTGCTATCCACTGGCCCATGGCAGCAAGGCCCGCCTCAAAAAGCGAGACGTCAATATACGCCCCCTCACCTGTTTTTGAACGAGCGTAGAGTGCTGCGATTATTGCGGCTACAGCATTGTATGCAGCAAGTATGTCGACTATAGGCACCCCAGCCCTCATAGGCTCCTCCTCCGGCTTTCCAGTCATATGCATTAGACCGGACATTGCCTGCACAACTAGGTCGTATCCGCCGAGGTGTGAATAAGGGCCGTATTGGCCGAACCCTGAAATACTGCAATAGACAAGCTTGTTGTTGACCTTTTTCAATGTCTCATAGGATAGCCCAAGTTTTCCCATAACTCCTGGCCTGAAGTTCTCAACAAGCACATCTGCGTTGTTGACAAGTTTAATCATGATTTCACGGCCTTTCTCATGTTTTAGGTTGACGGCGATGCTGCGTTTGTTTTTGTTGTAGTTGAAGAAGTAAAGGCTTTCACCCTTGACCCTCTTCCCCATATACCTCGCGTCATCCCCCCTCTCTATGTTTTCCACCTTAATGACTTCAGCCCCAAGCTCCGAGAGTATCATTGCAGCCATCGGTGCAGCAATCGCCGAACCAACCTCGACCACTTTCACACCTTCCAGCGGCGGCGAGACTATCTGCATGCGGAAAGACTTCTTCCATCGCTATTATAAGATATTCGTCTGCCTGTTAAGGTATAAAGCATCGCATAACGGAGGGTAGACATGAGCCAGTATCAGAACATAATTTATGAAAAAAAGACCGAAGACAAGGTTGCGATAATAACTTTCAACAGGCCCGAGGCGAGGAATGCGATGAGCGTTGCCATGCTGAAGGAGTTTAATGATGCCCTACATCGCGCAGCCGAGGACCCGGAGGTTTGGTCTATAATAGTTACAGGAGCAGGGGACAAGGCCTTCTGCTCAGGAGGGGATGCGAAGGAGTTTCTCGCCAACGTGGAGGCTGGTAAAATAAGCGAGATAGAGCGGTTTAACAGGTTAAACCTCGATGTCTGGAGGTTTATGGAGAAGATGCGTAAGCCAATAATAGCGGCTGTTAACGGCTTCTGCAACATCGAGGTTATACAGGCCGTCGACATTGTTCTCGCAAGCCAAAATGCCAAGTTCGGCCTACCCGAGGTAACTATTGGAGTAAGCCCCGGTGCTGGAATAACGGTCAGGCTTCCACGCTTCCTCAGCAAATACTGGGCCAAATACTTCCTGTTTACTGGGGAATGGGTTTCGGCTGAGGAAGCCTACAGGCTCGGGTTTGTGAACAAGGTTGTTCCGCATGAGAAGCTGTTGGAGGAAGCTTTGGCACTTGCACGTAAGATAAACAAAAACGCGCCTCTTGCGGTTGGTGCTACAAAGGCCTGCGTAAACCTCGGCGGGGAGATGCCTATCGACGAGGGTATGGAATACCAGTTAAAGGAGTCTATACTGATGTTCTACACAGAGGACCTCAAGGAGGGTATCAGGGCTAGGTTCTACGAGAAGAGGGATCCGCAGTTTAAGGGCCGTTAATGCGGTTCCCTTGCAGGCTCCCTGACAAAAATCCTGTATTTTTCCTCCCTGTTCCTCAATTCCTGGACAATCCTCTTACAGATTGCCTCTGATGGGTTTGGATGGCCTGTCCTGTTTTTTATGTCCTCATAGCTTGTGAAGGGGTTCAACTCCCTTTCCTGTAGAAACTTTTGAAGCACCTTCTTCCCAATCCCAGGTATCAGCTCCAGTGTGTGAAGCCGGGGTGTTAGGAGGCCGCTGTTGTTTATGATGTCAATGAAGCGTTTCGGGTTTTCGTTGACAATTTTGTGAACGGTGGGCTCAAGGTTCGCTATGGCTGTGTCTGTAAGGTCTGAGAAATCTATCCGTCTTATTATCCTCAGTATCTCTCTTGGCACATCCCTTCCTATGTAAAAGCGGGTGCCGGGCTTAGGCTTAAACTTCTCACTCACCGCGACCTCCAGCAGCGTGAAGTAGTCTTCGCCGAGGAGCTGGACTATGTACTCGTTGCGGTCGTGGACAAACCTTTGCCCTGGAACTCTGTGCTGTGATGCTGGAAAGACGTCTAAAACATATCCATAGTCCTCGTAACGTTTCTGACGCTGCATTTCTTCACCAACTTACTTCAGACGGTTGTTCAAGGCGTCATCGACAAGGCTGACCACAGCTTTCATTTTCTCCTCAGAGAAGAGTAGGAAGGAGACCAGCCTTTTGTATCCGCTCATCACAGCTCGTAGCTCCTCTACATTAGTTGGACATATGTCTGCCACTTGGACCGCTTCACGCCGTGTTAAACCAACCTCGTTCATTAGCTTCTCCACGAGAAGCTCCGCCTGCTCGGGGGTTAGTTTGGCGTATTTCTTAGCATAGGAGAGGACCCTTGACTGCAGGACGTTTAGCTCGACTCCAGCGTTCTCTAATATCTTGGCAGCCACAGCCATCGGTATTTCTGTCTTTGAAAGGATTTTCCGCACCATTCACCGCACCGGAATAGGTTTCAGGTGGTCCGGCAGAAGGCTTAACTTTTTCTCTTTACCGCCCAGCATCACTTGAACCACGTAGCCTCTACCCCGCCTCTCCAAAACAACACCAACCCTACCATGGTAACGCCTCGACGGAGACCCCTTCTGGACGCTGGGCTCGATTGAGATTAGAACTCTCTGCCCCGGGCTATACTCCCTAAGGTAAAGGTCTGGCGAGGGCCCGCTTCTCGACCCCTTGGGCCTAGTCAAGACTCCTCTAGATTTCCTCCTAAACCCCCTAGACGTAGCCATCCCTATCCACGGGTTTTAAACTAAACCGCCTATAAAAGCTTTACAAGAAATTGATGTACGGTCCATGATACGGGAATAGACAATTCATTCATAAAGACTTTAACCTGCATTATCATTTTTCCCGTTATGCTTGAAGTTGCGGACCTTTGGAAGGTTTACAGGTCCAAGGCGGGGGACTACATCGCTCTCAACGGTGTCAGTTTTACGGCGGGAGACGGTGACTTTGTTGCGGTTGTCGGCCCATCGGGCTCCGGTAAGACCACCCTTCTGAACTTGTTGGGCGCCTTGGATACCCCAACCCGTGGAGACATTGTCCTGGATGGCGTATCCTATTCTTCGGTCGGTGCAGCTGGGCTTGCGGAGTTGAGGAAGAGTCTCGGGTTCGTCTTCCAAACCTACAACCTGCTTCCGCATCTGACAGCCTTGGAAAATGTGGAGCTACCTGCAATCGCTGCAGGTATACCGCCTGAAGAAAGGAGGGCTAGGGCGGTGGAGCTCCTCAAAAGCCTTGGTTTAGGCGACAAGCTCGACAGATTTCCGGCATATCTCAGTGGTGGCGAGCAGCAGAGGGTTGCGATCGCGAGGGCTTTAATTAACGACCCAAAGCTGATACTTGCTGACGAGCCAACAGGCAACCTTGACTCCAGAAACGCTCAATATGTTGCTGAGCTACTTCAGCAGGTAAACCGTGAACGTGGAAAAACAATTGTCCTGGTGACGCATAACATGGAGATAGCCCGATATGCCAAGAGAATATTCCACCTGAGGGATGGGAGGATTGTGAAGGAGGAGGTGGTCGCCGGATGAGATGGGTTTACTTATTCCCCGTCCTATTGTTAGCCGTTGTTGTTTTACCCGCAGCCGCAAGAGGACAGGAGACAACAGACTTCTACGTAGCCGAGGTGGCCTGGGGGGACGGAGTGCAAACAGCACAGGTAGGTCCTGGAACAATCAACGCGCAGCTGACCATCAAGCTGATCTACAAATCCGACACACCGCTGTCCTATGGGGCAGTCACCATAATGCTCCCAGACGGGTTCACGGGTTTGGATGGCTCACAAACGGTTACGAAATACATCGGGGCCCTCCAGCAGGGTCAGCAAATATCTCTCACCTACAGGATTAACGTAGGTGAAAAACTCCCACTTGGAACATATACGGCAACTCTTAGGCTTGAGGGTACTAGGTCGGACGACACAACCTTCTACCAGACAACATCTATCAAGATAAATCTGATGGGAGAGGTGAAGGTCGATGCTGACATTGAGGAGAAGCTGCTGGTGGCAGGCAAGAGGAATGTTGTGGAGCTCAAGCTTTCCAACACCGGTACAGGCGTGGCCTCAAAGGTGGAGGTCGTAATGACCGCACCTGCAGGCATAAGCGTATTGACCAATAGGGCCCAACTCGACCAACTCCAGACGGGTTCCTCCGTCACAATTCCCTTGACGGTTTACGTGTCACCTAACACAGGCGGGTCTGCGGGATACTTTACCGTAACAGTCTCATACTACGACCCTTACGGGGAGCGGCGTCAGGAAAGCTTCCAGATAGGGTTTGAGGTCGGCTACCCATCCAGCCCTAACATCGCCCTCGAGGTCACTCCGAACACTTTGACAATGCTCGATGTGAACAGCGTTGTGTTAAAGATAACCAATCTAGGCGGTGCGGGCGTCACAGACATATCCCTGCAGACATCAGTAAACACGCCCCTCATTCTGTTGGGCTCTGATGGGAAGTTTAATGTGAGGAAGCTTGGACCGGGGGAAGAGTCTACTGTAATGCTGAGTCTTTATGTTTCAGAGACAGCAGCCCCGTCTGCTCAGTTTTCGGTAACACTAACCTACATCGACGACTCCAACCAGCTACGGACGGAAACCCGTGTTCTCACCCTGTTCATAACCGCTAGATCGCAGGAGCTTCTTTCACCTATTGATGTACGGCTGTCCCCCTCAGAGCTGAAGTCAGGGATAATAAACAATGTAACGATAACGTTGCGCAATAGAGGCGCCTCTGCTTTGAGGGCTGTCTCGGTCAGCCTGACTTCCTCAGCCTCGGTAACATGGCTTGAGGAGGGGTTTGTACAGGTGGGCGACCTTACACCGGGGCAGGAGACACGTTTGCTAAACAGTCTGTTCATTCCCTCAGACTCCCCAACATCAATCGCGATACCGCTTACAATCACGTACTACGGACAGGACAACATACAGAAAACCGAGAACCGCCAGGTGGGCGCCCTAGTCCGCGGGGTCATAACATTCGAGCTGGTGAGCTACACAATACTCCCTGAGAGGCCGGCAGCGGGACAGCCCTTCTCTGTAACCGTTGTCCTAGTAAACACTGGAACAGTAAAGGCAGCGTCAACCTCTGTAACTCTGACCCCCGACAGACAGTTCAGGTCTTTTGGACAGTCAAGGACTTTCTTGGGCGATGTAGCGGTAAACACGCCCACATCCGTCACCTTCTCCCTAACACTGGGCAATGCGACACAGCCGGGAATCATCAGATTGCCCTTCACCATAACCTACCGGGACAACCTCGGCGCGAGCCATACTACCGAGCTTACGGTTCCCGTACCGGTTAGCCCTGCACAGCAGACGAGAACATTCCAGACCGCTGCAGGGCAGCAGCCAAACCAGATCCCCAACACCACCATAGTGACCTCCATTGTATTCCTCGCCGTCGGACTCGCCGCTGGCCTGTTTGTAGGGAGGAGGTGGAGAAGATGAGGGTTGATGACATTTTCCGACTCAGCTTGAGGCCTTGGAGGCAGAAAAAAGTTAGGGTAAGCCTTTTGATGCTCGCTATCGCCATAGGTGTAGCAAGCATTATAGCCCTGGTATCCCAGACGGCGGGGGCTCAGCAGTCGGTTACTAGACAGCTCCAGGCCCTAGGCCCAACCTCTATTGTGGTAACGCCGATAGGTAGAACCCAGTTGACTGACTCTGATGTGGGGCTGATATCCTCGCTGCCTAATGTGGAGACCGTTATTCCGATGATATCCACGAGGGTTTTCCTCAACAGGGCCGGGCAGGATGTCGAGGTCTCGCTCATAGGCGTGGATCCCGTTAAGCTCCCTCTGCTACTCGGCGAGCTGCGGCTTGTAGATGGCTTCACCTACACCCAAGGCCCAGCCCCCCTAGCCGTTGCAGGCTACGAGGTAGCATATCCGCCATCCCTAGGATATGCACAGCAACTTTACGTGACCCAGCCCGTGCTGGTGGAGCAGAGGTTCCAGTCATTCTCCAGACGCATACCACTCGTCGTGAGCGGGATATTAGGACAGTATGGGGCCTCGGCCTTTGTCTCAATAGACAACGCCTTCTTTATCTCACTTGAGGCGGCTCAGACACTGACAAACCAGCGCAACTACAACCTCATACTTGTGCGTGCCGATAGTGTTGAGAATGTCCAGTCGGTGGTTGACCAGCTTACGGCGGTTTACGGTGAGAGGGCTAGAATCTTAGCGCTGCAGACCCTTTCATCAACAATCGCCGCTATTTTCGGCCAGTTCAGCATACTCCTAGGTTCCGTTGCAGGCATCTCCTTAACCGTCGCCGGGCTCGGTATAATGAACATTATGCTCGTCTCTGTTATTGAGCGGACCAAGGAGATAGGTGTGATGAAGGCGGTTGGCTTCAGAGACCGCGAGGTCCTCTCTGTCTTCCTTTTCGAGGCATTAATGGTCGGGGTTTTCGGGGGCATTTTAGGTATAGCTTTGGGCGTTGTTGCTGCCTATGGCTTGCCCGCGCTTTTGGGCAGCCCGCTTTTCTTTGGGCAGGGATTCAGGCCACCTGGTGGAGGAGGTTTTGGTCCTCCAGGCTTCGGCGGGCAGGCGGCATCCATAACAATAACACCTGTTATCCCACTGGATACGGCCGCAATCGCATACGGATTCGCAATACTAGTGTGCCTTGTGGCAGGAATCTACCCCGCGTGGAGGGCTGCGAGGCTAGACCCGATCAAGGCAATCCGCTACGAGTAAAATGCTTTAATATATCTTTTCCGTTGTTTTACCCCATGCAGGTTGAGTTTTTCCACGATGTGCTCTGTGCATGGTGTTACTGCATCTCCCCTAGAATTAGGCATATTGTTGAGAAATACCCGGGTATAGAGGTTGTGCATAGATGTTTTGCCCTAGCGCCGACGCCTAATTCAATTGTTGAAATATTCGGGAGCAAGGAAAATGGAAAGAGGGAGATACTGAGCCATTGGAGGGCAGCCAACGTTAATGACGACATGCACAGGATTAACGCAGACCTCATGGCTATGCGGGATTTCGAATACCCATATTCGATGCCGGGGCTGCTTGCATGCAAGGCCGCGGAGCTTCAGGGCGGTCAGAAAGCACATTGGGACATGTTTGACAGAATTCAGAGAGCCCACCTGACCGAGTGCAGAAACATAGCCGACTGGGACGTACTACGGGACTGCGCAAGCGATGTGGGGCTTAACGTGGACAAGTTCACCATGGAAGTCAATAACCCGTTAACAGCAAGGGCCGTTGAAGCGGATATAAAGCTGGCGGGCGAGCTGGGTGTATACGCCGTCCCAACACTAATCATAGACAGAAAATGGGTTGTAGAAGGCGCGCTACAGCGGTTTACGCTCGAGATGGTTTTCGAACAGTTGGTAGAGACAGGCAGTGTTCTGACCCCGGTGCATGGTGTAAGGCGTTTAAGTCCAGCCGTTCCAAGAATAGCTTAGATGTGGACTGAGAGCACTGTAAGCTCTATCCGTGAAGGCACCTGACCAAGTATATCGGCGAAGGAGGGTTTTGTGCGGCCGTTGTCCCCTGTCACAAGCTCCTTAACGTAGAGCCCTCCCTGACACCTAACTTTGAAGACAACCTCTTTACCGCCGGCAAGCTCTGCAGAGACCTCGTAAACCTTCTTACGCCTGACGCGTTCGCCGCGCCGTTTTAAAACTCTTGTCGGTGTCAGCTGCTCCACCTCCAAGTCCCTAAACATCTCAACAACCTTTCCAAGCTTCACCGGGTCCACATCCGTGTCATAGTGGACACGTAAAAGGTAGGTTTTGCTGGTGTAGGGGGATGTTAGCTTCAGCATTCTAACATCCTTTCTCCCCGCATAACATTCTAAAACAACCTCCACCATTCCCTTAGCCGACTCGTTGACAGCCCTCTCAGCGACCTCAAGCGGCACAAACCTATTCCTCGGCTTCTTAAGCTCGAGAACAAAAGGCCTACCGGAGCCCCCTACCAACGCATCCACATCCTCGCGCCCCGCGGCGTGGAACTTAAAATCCGCGGCCCCGAAAAGCTTCTTCACAGGCTCTCCGACAAGCTCCGCAACGCTGGTAGGGTACTCCCTACCCGTGAAGCCGCAATCCCGGCATCCGCGTCCCCAACATCTTCTGCAATGCCATGGTGACTGGGGTAGGTCTCTGCTGTGTTTCATGTAACGGCCCTTTATGAAGACAGGGTTGGGCTGGATTTTGTGCACCATGTTAAAGATGTCGGCTATCACCACGATGTCGGGCGATATGTGGTCGGTTTTCTTCCCCGTCTTAGCTGAAAGGAGCTGACCCAGCTCACGTGTTACATCGTTTTTCAAATCCTCCCCATACGCTAAGCTGTGTGCAGCCCTTAAACCATCCTCCCTCTCCCTCACATCCGCAGGCACCGACGCCCCAACGAGAAAGGTTGAGAACTCATACTGTCCGAGGTCTTCGCAAATCCTCTCAGCCAGCATCCTGAACCTCTCGTCGCATAGCACCCCGTTGCAGATGCCGCACTGCCTTGGCTCAACAACTACGCCGTCCTTTGATAGGTGTGCAGCAGCCTCGGGGTGCATGCCGTTTGACGCGATATGTTTTATCAGTTCCACGTCGTTCTTGTATGCTGCTTCGAGGTATGCTACATGCTTTAGCGAGCGGCCTCTTTCCTTGTTCGAGAGACCGTAGCCGAGTCTGGCAAACTGCCTGCCGAGACAGTAGTCACAGAGCGGCATCGTCTGCAAGAGTCTGAATGTCTGTTGGAGGACTGAATCCAACCCGGCCTATCCTCTAGCCTGTTTCAGCATGTGTCTGAGCTTCCTGTCCTTCAGCATTTTGCGGCTTGCTTGGTAGTTTTTCAGAAGCTCCCTCACGTCTCTCTCCAACACGCCAGCCCCCCTTGCGACTCTCCTGATACGGGAGCCGTCCATGATGCTTGGATTAGCTTTCTCCTCAGCCGTCATAGATTTTACTATCGCGCTCCACTTCTTTATCCTCTCCTCAGCCTTCTCAAGGTCGTTCTCAGAAAGCTCGGCCATGCCCGGCAGCGGGAGCTTCGCAATAATCTTCCTGAGGGGCCCTAGCTTCGTGAGGCTGGACAACTGGTTCACCATGTCCTCTAGTGTAAACTTGCCTGTGAGCATGGATTTTATTTGCTGCTCGTCCACCGTTAACTCGGCAAGCTTAACACGTTCTACTAGGCTTTCGACGTCCGGTATTCCCAAGATGGAGGCGATGTAGCCCCCGGGGTTAAACGGCTCAAAGTCCTCAAGCCTTTCCCCGACACCCACGAACCTAACCGTAGCCCCGGTCTCGGCTACAGCCGACAGAACACCACCACCCTTCGCCGAGGTGTCGAGCTTCGTCACTATAATCGAACCAACTGGTGCGGCTTTGTGAAAGGCCGCCGCATGAACCCCGGCCTGTTGGCCAATTGTGCCATCTATTACCAGTATGTTTTCATCCGGTTTAATCTCCTTCTCAAGTCTATGCATCTCCTCCATCAGCTCGTCTTGCTGTCTGTGCCGCCCTGCGGTGTCCACCACTATAACGTCTGCCCCTTGCTTGCGGAACGTCTCAATCCCGTTAAGAGCAATCCTGACAGGGTCTTGGCCATCGGGCTCGCCATACACAGGGATGCCTCGTGGGTCCAATAGCTGACGTAGTTGTGCATATGCTGCAGGTCTGTATGTGTCGGCGCAAACAACCCCGACCTTGTATCCGTTTGCCTTAAGGTAATTGGCCAGCTTTGCGGCAGTAGTTGTCTTACCTGTGCCCTGGATTCCGAGAAGCATTATGACGTAGGGTTTTTTGCCGCCTGTGGTAAACTTTGGGGGCTTAGGGCCCAGCAGTGAGGTCAACTCCTCGTAAACGACTCTGATAACATGGTCTTTCCTACTGACCCCGGGGGGAAGACGCTCCGTCAGGGCCTTCTCCCTAATCCTGTTGGAAAGCATTTGCACGAGCTCAACCTTAACGTCGGCCATCAGCAGAGACCTCTGGATTCCTCTAACCAGCTCCTCAACAGCTTTCCTATCTGCTGAGGGGGCTGAGAGGAACTTGGCGAATACATCCTTCAAAGCTCTGCCCAGCGAAGCAAGCGCCGCCATTACCGGGGATACAGTTATCTGAGCAGGCTTTATGTGTTCAATACATGCGTCCCTCTTTAAATACGGCCTTCTTAAACCATGTCCTGTGAAAGTTTTAGTGACCGGTTCAAGGGGATTTGTCGGCAGACATCTGACAGAGTACCTAAGTTCGCGTGGGTTTCAGACCGTTGGCGGAGACGTAGCCGCCGGCGCCGACATAGTTCTTGACGTCACAAGTTTCGAGGGAACACTGGAGGTGTTTAGAAAAGGCCTTTTCGATGCCGTTGTACACCTAGCCGCCGTAGCAGACATACCCGAGTCTTTCCAAAACCCCCATAAATGTTTCAGGGTCAACTGCTACGGGACGTTGAATGTCTTGGAGGCCTGTAAGGAGACGGGTGTTGGAAGAGTTATTGTTTTCTCCTCAGCCAACTACTATGGGGCACCGGTCAAAAACCCCGTGGTGGAGGATGACCCCCCTAACCCCCGAACGCCCTACGACTACTCTAAGGTGGCCCTTGAGCAGGTTGTCTGGAGCTATCACAGAAACCACAACCTGCCAGTCGTCGTCCTGAGGCCTTGGAAGGCCTTCGGAGAATATGAGCAAGCCAACAAGATGGTGCCCCGATTTATAACAGCCTGTCTGGAGAACAAACCAATACCCCTCTATAACGGAGGCCGGGACGTGACCGACCCATACCATGTGGAGAACCTCTGCCACGCCGTGGAGCTGTCGTTGACTAAAAAAGAGGCCGTTGGCCAAAGCTTCAACGTGGGGGCTGGAGGCAGGATTTCAGTGAAAGAGCTTGCGGAGCTTATCAAAAAACTCACAGACTCCTCCTCTGAGCTACAGATGCTGCCGCCGCGCACACCCAGCGAGGCAACACCCATGGTCAGCACCCCCTCTATAGAAAAGCTCCGCAATACACTGGGTTACAGACCCATAGTAAGCCTTGAACAGGGACTACGACGTGTAATAGAATATTACAAAAAGAAGATGGTTGTTTAGAAAGTCGGTCTATCACCCATAAATTTAAATCACCCAGAAACATGAATTCAAATGCACTAGACCTCGGGCCGGTAGATCAGTCTGGAAGATCGCCCGCCTCGCACGCGGGAGGTCCGGGGTTCAAATCCCCGCCGGTCCATTAATTCAGTGCCGCCTTTCCTCATTGAATAACTATCTCTTTACCAAACCAAGAATACAACAAAGATATCAGAGCTATCATTGCTAGGAGGATGCCCATGATGCCCACCACTCCCTCATGAAATGCTGAAGGTACAACTATGAGTGTCTCTATGCTAAGTATGATTCCCAAAACTATGCCCCATTTTTTCAGAGACCATACTGCGTAGCCTGCAACAAGTCTCGCAGCCCCGAAAATTGCGCCCACCCAAACCGAAAAAGACAATTCCCAAGGAAGATGGATGTTAAACTGTTTTGTAAGTTCATGTGGCAGACCTAACATCAGTAATGCCCCACCCACCTCGACAGAACCCAGAACCAAAAGCGTAATAGAGGCTAATTTACCTATGGTTTTTGTCATTAATTTGTAGCCTATATTTGTGACTAAAATATCTAGTAGGAACTTTGGTGTAGAATATCCGTTTCCGCCCTATGGGACCGTGAGTACAGGTGTTTTAGAGTTTTCTATAACGCGGCGGGCCACGCTCCCCAACGCCATGACCCGGCGTATCCCACGTAGCCCTACCATGCCAACAACGACGTAATCTGGTTTTCTTGCGTCGGCTGTTTCGAGAATTTTATCGGCAGGGTTCCCGAACTCGAGTAAAGACTCATACTCGACTCCTTTCTCATTCAATATCTTGCCCATTTTTTCCAGAACAGCCTTGCCAACCCTCTCCCTGTAGTAGAGGTCAGGGTCTGTTTCTATTCGTTCGATTTTGACATATTGGGCGAATTCAGGGGGTGCTTCTATCTTTTCGACGACATATAGTAGCAAAACCTTTGAGCCTGTGAGCTTCGCCAGCTTTGCAGCTTCTTCCAGAACTCTGTATGAGTGCTGGGAACCGTCCACGGCGGCCAAAATGTGCCCAGACATGCTGAATTTGAAATGTTTGGGCTTTTAAGTTTTTACCTCAAAACCAGTCCGACCAACACGATGCACAGACTAATATATCGTTCAATATTCCCTTGTTGTGTGAGCAGGTCCCCGCTACTTTTTTCGGGAGGGATTGTGTTTTTGTTCGGGCTTTTCCTGATTGTTGCAGGGCTGCCTTTTTCACACATCTTCGTTTTCGCCGGTGTTATTATGTTGGTTCTAGGCCTTTTTCTTAAACCTCCACCGTCTGTAGAGCCTGAACAAGGCATGAAGTTTTGCTGGTACTGCTATGAGCAGATACCGAGAGACGCGGGGATATGCCCCCACTGTAGGTTCAAGCAGTAATCAGTCAGCTAAGATTACTTTCAAGGCCCGTCCTGCTGAGATATTTTTTATAATTGTTTTGCCGTGTTCAGATTTTTTGCGTATCGCAACAGAGCCGTTGCGGCCAACGGTTGCGGAGAATAGATACTCGTTGTCAACATACACGTTTACCCTACGGCCTGCAAGCTCCTTACCAACCTCAATGTTCACAGTAGCACCGCTCTCCTTGACCTCGAATTTTATCTCCCGTCCCAAGCTTGCAACGCGGGGCATCACGTCAATCGAGACACCTAACTCCTTCTCCAGACTTGTTATTGTCTCACCTTTGCGTCCAATTAAACGGGGCATGACATCCCTCTCAACATATGCTATAACCTTGTTACCCCCAACCACCTCTACATCAACCGATTCATCAAACTTCTTCAAGGCCTCCAAAACCTTCACACGTAAACTATCAGCGACCTCTGCCGCATATTTCTGTACGTGCTTAACAGGGATTATGACGTTTTCCTCGCCATAGGTGTATATTTCGTATTCAAGCTCGTTGGTGAAAAAGTCCCTGACCTCTACTAGGGGCCTTGCTAGGTCGGCCTCCGTCATCCCGGTAGGAACCCTTACAACAAGAGCGAGTGTGAAGACTTTTGTTACCTGACCAGCTTCGAGGAAAATTACTGTGTCAATTATGTGCGGTATCATACCCAGCTCAACGCGGCCGATGAAACGCTGTATTGCCCCAACCGCGTCACTTGAATGAACAACACCTATCATGCCTATACCCGCAAGCCTCATGTCGCTGAAAATCTGGAAATCCCGGTCTTTCCTTATCTCGTCAAAGACAGTGTAATCAGGCCTCACAAGCAACAGTATCTCAGCGGTTTTTTCAAAATCCCCCTCAAGGGGCCCGTACTGTGTTATCTCAGGCCCAACCTGTAGATCCCTCGGTGATTCTATTGTTTTAACGATCTTGCCTCGGCCACTGTAGAACTCGGCGAGGCTTGCTGCAAATGTGGATTTTCCGCTGCCCGGCGGCCCTGCTATCAGGATTCCCTCAGCCCTTAACTCAAATCTTTCGAGAAGTTTTTTCGGAAGCCTGTAGTCCTCCAACCTAAGCTTCACTATGGGCCTGACGATCGTTATTTCTAGGCCGTCGCTGAATGGAGGCCTAGCCACCGCTATTCGGTAGTCTCCGATCTGGGCCACGAAGGCGCCGCTTCTAACTATTTCCATGCTGCCCTCAGGTCGTTGTCTCGCATGCTCGGTTATCTCCTTTATGAGGCTGTTCAGCTCCCCTGTCTCAAGAGGTTTGTCGCCGATTAAGACCAGTTGAAAATTCCCCGGCCTCCCCCTTTTAGCCATCAACGGGGCGCCCTCCTTGAAGTGGAGGCTTAAAGTGTCTTCTGTGAAGTACTGCTCGAAAGACATCTTTTGGGGCAGTTCATGGGCTGGGAAGTATTTGACAGAAATCCCCTCAGCCTCGGCCACCAACGATTGGACATAGTCAGAGGTGTAGAGCCAGGCCCCCCTCCTCTTGGCTACGTCACGGATCAAAGCGTCTATACGGCCCTTCCTTGCTAACTTTATTTCCTCGAGGCTAGGCCTCTCGCCGGCAAACTCTATCGTCAGACGGTGTTCTCCAGACATTGAGCGTATTTTCTTTAATTCGTTGAGTCCTATGAATCCAGGCTCCCTTTTCTGAGAGGCCTGAGCTTGCAGCTCGTCTACGGCGGCTACGGGGATTATCAACTCGGCACCATCCAGCTCTCCGGACTCAACCAGCTTCGTTATTGTTCCATTGATTATTGCGGAGGTGTCGGGCACCACCTTTAACGGTGCATCTTTTATACCGAGATGGTTAAGTATCTCAAACGGGTTTGAGGCTATTTCCGTTACACCAGCGGCTGTGAAATCCTCCCGTCCGTGAACACCGTCGAGCAATGCAATGAACCGTACACCCGCCTCCACTGCCGACCGGTAGTCGTTTACGCTATCACCTATGTATACAAGCTCAGCTGGACTTACGTTGAATAGCTCAGCCACTTTTAAAAGAAGGTCAGGACGTGGCTTGAGCCGTTCAACCTCGTCCCTTGTCACAACCTTCTCAAAATATTTTGATAAACCTGTGATGTTCAATGATTTTTCAGCACTTTTGCGATGTGTGTTTGTGGCGACAGCAAGCCTAAACCCCTTTTCTTTCAGAAGCGTCAATACATTAACTATCCCCTCGCGGGGCTCGGCAATTTCCGCCGCCTCGTCCTCATACGCCATCATTGTTTCCATTATCTCCCTTCTCAACTCAACCCATTGGCCGGGGTTGAGAACCTCCTTTGCCCTATCCATCATCTCCTGTATGGCTTCGCCTTTACGGAGCTCTAGCCCATACTTTTTACCAATTTGTGCAACCTTATCACGCGCTTCGCTAAGTTTGAGGTTGAACTTGAGTAGTGTTCCGTCGAGGTCGAATACTATGATTGTCGAACGGTCGACAACTCTGGACAAGACCATCTACACCAAAACTATCCATAATAGGCAGGTGATAAGTTTGACATATGTGCGCCCAGTTGCGATAGTAGGTGTTGGTCAGTCGAGGTTTGGACGTGTCCCAGACATGACGCTCAACGAGCTGGCCTGGCAGGCAGTCAAGCAGGCTTTGAAAGATGCTGGGATAACCCAGAAGGATGTGCAGTTGGTTTCTTTCGCCAACGTCGGGGGGTGGAGCGCCGAACCTCTCCCCGCCATATCCGTTAACGAGTACTCAGGCCTCTCGGGTGTTGGAACATACAGGATAGAGGCAGCATGTGCCTCGGGCTCGGCTGCCTTGACGACCGCGTACAACATAGTCTCCTCAGGCTCAGCCGACTTGGCTTTGGTGGTTGGGGTGGAGAGGATGAACGAGTCCATTACACCGACGGTTGTTGAGCTTATCGGCCGTGCAGGCAACTACTTCTGGGAATTCAGCCAGTTCGGCCTCACATTCCCAAGCTACTACGCCCTCTACGCCACAGCCTACATGAGTGAATACGGGGCTAGCGAGGAAGACCTTGCCGCTGTAGCGGTGAAAAACCACTACTATGGGAGCCTCAACAGCCTCGCAGCCTTCCAAAAACGTATAACAGTCGAGGATGTTATGAGGAGCAGGTATGTTGCGTGGCCCCTTAAGCTGTATGACTGTAGCCCGATAACCGACGGGGCGGCTGCTGTGGTCCTCGCCTCTGAGGAGATGGCACGGAAGCTCACAGACACACCTATCTGGGTTAGGGGCATAGGGTATTCCTCGGACACCTCAAACCTAAGCAAGAGGTCTACCTTCCTACACCTCGAGGCCGCACGACAAGCCGCCACCATGGCCTACCACAAGGCAGGAATAGACCCATCCAAGCCGCACAAACAACTCGATATAGCACAGGTCCATGACTGCTTCACGATAGCCGAGATAATCGCCTACGAGGACCTCGGCTTCGCCAAGCCTGGGACGGGCTACATGCTCGCCCGCGAGGGCGAGACCTACAAGGGCGGCCTCATCCCCGTAAACTTGGACGGCGGGCTGAAGGCTAAGGGCCATCCTATAGCGGCGACAGGTGTGAGCATGGCTGCCGAGATAACTAAACAGCTCAGGCAGCAAAACCCGAAAGACAGGCAGGCCGACATCGTGAAAGGCTCGGGAATTGCGCACAACGTCGGCGGAACAGGCCACTATGCATACGTCACGGTCTACAGCCTCCATAAAGGTGGTTAACATGGGTACGGCCCGTGAAGAGCTGGAGAAAATGGTGAAAAACTGGCTTGAAATGGTTGAGCAGATAACGAAGTCTGAGGGGCTGCCGTTAATTCCTGACGAGAAGACGGGCGACCCCCTCTGGGTTGACGTACGAGAGCTGCGGCTGAAATATCTCATCCCGGTTAAACGTGTAAAGAGGTTCTTCGACGGTTTGAAGGAGGGGAAGGTCTACGCCACAAGGTGCCCGGTCAAGAACGTGTTCTTTTTCCCACCACAGGCTGACTGCCCCTACTGCATGGACGAAAACCTTGAGTGGGTTGAGATAGGGGGGCGTGGCAAGCTCCTCACCTACACCGTTATTAACGTGAAGCCGACGAGCTACCTGCACTACCCCGACTACGTCGTCGCCATCGCGAGGATGGAGGAGGGATTTAACGTTCTCTGCTGGATGGCTGTCGACGACCCGGCAAAGCTTAAGGTGGGTATGGATGTGCGGCTTGTGGTCAGGCCTCGGGAACCTGAAGGCTTTTTATCATACTACCTGGAGCCGGCTTAAGCAGGCTTACGTGTTGCCGAGACAATTGAGAGAACGTCTCTGTCTTTGAGGTTATAGTCACCCGGCAGCCTAAGCCCCGTCCTTACGTCGATGGCGTAGAGAAGTCCCTTCTCAAGCTCCGAGTGTATGGTGCGTGCCAAGTCCCTTACCGTGGAGTTTGGCGGCATGAGGTAGGCGTCCGGGAGAATGTTTCCCGAGCGGTCTGAGAACTTATTCGGGTCGGACACGGGATAAACAACACTCATACCCAGCAGCTTGAAGACAACCACGTTAATGGCGAACTGAACGCCAGTACGCATATACTCACCAAAAACACGTGACTCGATGAAATCAAGGGCCTTCCTCTGCTCTGCCGTCAGCCTCTCCTCGTTTACTATCTTAAACTCCTCACTCCCCGGGATGTATCTTATGTAGCCTTTCTGGACGGCCCGTCTTAAAGCCAGCTCCGCCTCGGCGCTCGCGGGAATAACGATGTAATTTGTAAGGTTTTCACGCAAGATCTCAAAGTTCTGGGCTGCGGTCTCCAAGTCCATTTTGTTAGCCAAGACGACCATTGGTTTTGCCACAGCCAAAAGGGATTCTGCGAACTTTTTGTCATCAAGCATGGTCCAGTTTTCAAAATCCTTGTTCTCTAGTCCCGAAAGCTTTAGTGCTGTCAGAATATTTGCGGCAGAGATTTTAACACCCCTCAGCACATCTTCCATGGCTTCAGCAAGTTCTTTCCCAGCCTTCAGATTTCGTATTATTTTCTCATCCTGCCTGTCGATAAGCTTCATCAACCACATGACGAGTTCCTCCTGTATATCGTAGAAGTCGGCCAGTGGGTTTCCCGTACCCATCTCTGTTATCCTACCCTCCTCGTCTACGCTTCCCGAAGCGTCGACAACGTGAATTAGCGCATCAGCCTGCGAGGCCACCGATAGAAACTGATTCCCCAACCCCTTGCCGGCCCAAGCTCCTTTAATCAATCCGGGTAGGTCGATTAATTCGACGGGAATGTGGCGGTATCCATCTACGCAGACTGAGTTACGCGGGTTGTCTCGGACGTTGAACTCACGGCAGACACATGGAGTTATCGTGTATGTTGTTCCATAGTTGGGCTGCTTTGTCGTGAAAGGATAGGTGGAGACCTCGGCATACTGCAGTGTTGCGGCGTTGAAAAAAGTCGTCTTCCCTGTGTTTGTTTTACCGATTAAACCAATCCGGACGGGCATCTTAACCAACCCTGTATATGTTTTCACTGTAAAAAAACTTTATTATCAAACCAGCTGGTCGTATTCCTTTAAAACATGTGGTAGATGTTCCAGTAGGTCTTCGGCTGTGATGTGCAGGCCTTTCTTCCCGGCCGCAGCCACGCCCGCCAAACCGTTCGCCACAGCGGCGGCAACCGCTGCTGACATGGGGGCCACACCCTTTGCCAGAAAGCCCGCCACAACACCGGTCAACACATCACCCGTGCCGCCTACCGTCATGGCCGCAGCAGTTGGGGGCTTTCTGTTTACCACAGTCTCGGAACCGTTGGAAATTACGTCGACAACTCCCTTAAGGAGGGTTACAACCCTGTGGCGTCCGCTGACATCGGCCACATTTTTAACCCTCTCCTCCAAGCTTGAACCTGGTTCGAGGCCATACAACCGTTTAAACTCACCCGCATGAGGTGTGAGGACACACCTGCAGCCCGACACATGCAACAAGGTCTCAGGAATTAGAGCCGTTGCATCCAAAGCCAGCGGTATGCCGAGCTCAACAAGCCTGTCCACTAGCTTAACCAACCCTTTCTCACAACCTTTAGCAAGCCCGGGTCCTATAGCGGCTGCAGTAACGTCGTCCAACACCTTATTCAACCTGTCAACAGATTTTGAGGTCAGCTTGAAATCCGGCAGAGGGAGAACTATGAGAGAGGGTGACAGGGCCCTGACAGCTGTAGCGATTTTTTCCGGGACAGCTGTGTAGACCAGGTCGACGCCTGTCCTGAGAGCGGCCATCGAGACAAGAAACGGGGCACCGTGGTATAGCCAGCTACCGCCCACAACCAAGACAACCCCGTTCTCACCCTTTCTTGAAGAGGTTTTCCTCGGCAGGCAGGCCTTCGCCAAATCTACATCTGCAGAGGCCTCCCTATAAGACAAACCCACACCATAAAACATGCGGAAAGCTGTTAAAAAGGCTGCTGCAGGATTTTTATCAGGGCATGCGGCCCAATAACTGATGTTGGTTCTAGGCGGCTCGGTCTACGCCGTCAAGACGGCCGTGAACTTATCTAAACGGGGTTTTGAAGTCAAGCTAGTAAACGACCGGAAAAGAGTTGGTGTCTTCCCCCAGGCCTTGCTTCCCGAAGAGTTTTTCAAGATAGCCGGCGTAGAGCCGGAACATTTCTCAGAAGCCGTGTTTGACGAGGCCACCATCAACCAAAAAACTGTCAGACTTCCGACAACGATTTACTTGGTTAGAACAACCCCGTTGCTGGAGAAATCCCTCGCAGTTAACGGAGTCGCTTTAACAAAAGAGCAGGTAAAGGAAACGGCTGAGGTGGTGGACTGCCGCCCACAGCCTTGGCGGCATTTCAGACTAATACAGATGCTTTCGGTCAACAGACAAAGGCGCACCAACACCCTGCAAATAACCCTCAACAACGACCAATATGTGAAAATCACGGCCAACGGAGGCAACACGTCGTTAACCTACTTCTACTTCCGCACAGAGTATGAGCCGGCGCCTGACCTAATAGCATTGTCTGAGCTTTACTTCTGCTACAACGCACCCAAACCAAGGCCTCTGGTAGGCTGGCTGGGCCAAGACGTTGCCGAAGCCGCCGCCGGCGAAGCCTTGGAAACTATGCTAAACACAGCCGCTCCCGTAAACATCGAGTCCTACTTAACCGGTATGACCTAGGTCAAACAGGGCCATTAAAACAAGGAAAGCATCCCCCGCCTGCGTCAAGTTTTTATCCATCCATTAATAAAAATAGACTTACCGAGAGAGGCGAGAACATGGTCGAAGACTCAGTAGTCCTCATTGGAAAAAAACCGACGATGAACTATGTGCTGGCGACAACTCTCCCCCTAGCTGAGGGCAAACGTGTTGTTTTGAAGGCGCGTGGACGAGCTATTGGGAAGGCCGTGGATGTTGCAGAGGTTGTAAGGAGAAGGTTCGTCCAAAACGCTGTCGTGGAAAAGGTGAACATCGGCACCGAGGAAGGGAGAGTTGGAAACGACGGCCGTCAGCGAAACGTCAGCACGATAGAAATAATCCTATCCCAGCCAAAGACCTCAAAGAAATAGACGAAAGGCCCGGCGCGTCCGGGACCACCCAACCTTTTTATAGTAAAGTTCCATAGTTGGTAGATTGGAGTTAGTTGACGGTAGACCGTCTGGTTTCCCGTTGGACATGGTTGAAATGCCCTAGTTGCGGGAGGACAACGGTCTCTGGAAGATACTGTATGGTGTGCGGAGCCACACTACCCCAGTCAGCCGTCAGGCCGCACTCGGCCCCCCTCTATACCTATCGTTTTAACCTACTTTTCTTGGGTGACGAAGGTGTAGGTAAAACATCTCTCATCAAACAGCTTGTTTACGGCCGTGTAGAAGGAGTGGAGGGTTTTGAGAGGAATGTGGAGAAAACTTTCGAGCTTGGTGAGGTTTCCCTAACTTTAGCGATAAGCGAGGAGGCGTATGAAGTCTCAAGTATAGGCGAGTCTTATGACTTGGCCGTTGTTGTCTTCGACCTGTCCACACGCAACACATTCCCAAAAACTCTTCGCTACACCCGCATCATTAAAGAGATGAAACCTAGTCCCCCCTTGATCATCGTCGGAAATAAGAAGGATTTGTTTCCGAGGGCGGTAAGCTACTCTGAAGCCCTGAAAACCGCTGCCGAGCTGGGGGCCGACTATGTTGAAACGTCGGCAAACACCGGAGAAGGCGTAAAAAAACTGAGGATAAAAATATTTAAGCGACTCATTTCCCTTAAGATTGAGCGGCTTAAAGGGATGACGCAGTAATGGAGGCTAAGGACTCAATAACTAGGCGTCAATCCGTAAGAGCTTTAATGCGGTACATTATGGAGCAACGGGTTGAGAGCTTCGAACCCGTGACAAAGGATATGGGTTACAGCTACCCTGATGCCGAAAAGGTTTTGGGTACAGATTCTGCGGACACGGTCAACGTTTTAGGAAGCTTGGCTGACATGGGTGTTTTTGAGAGGCAGCTACTCGAATCCACTCTCTCGTGTCCGGACTGCGGGTCCTTTTACCACGCACTCAGGCCTGTCTGCCCAACATGTAGCTCGGGAAGGCTTCTCCGGGGTGACGTTGTCGAACACTTGGTATGCGGCTACGTAGACTTCGAGTCGGAGTTCAGTAGAAAAGGATATAAATGCCCTAAATGCGATAAAGAGCTCAAAGCTTTAGGTGTTGACTACCGCCGCGCAGGCATCTTCTACAAATGCGTTTCCTGCGGCAGAGTGTCAGCCATACCTGTAAAGCGGTACATTTGCAGAAAATGTATGAGGGCAAGCCTTGAGGAGGAGCTTGTTCTAAGCCCCGGTTACAAGTACGTTGTCAACCATGACGCTGTGGCGACATTGTTAGGCCAGTTTATGGACCTCAGCTTGCTGACATCCTATTTTGAGAGCAAAGGTTACACGGCTATATCCCCCGCCTACCTTCCCGGGTCCAGCGGCATAGTTCACGAGTTCACCCTCTACATAAACAGGCCAGGCTTACATCCCAGCCGGGGCGTTGTCGCGGAAGTTGTACGAATGGTTGAAGAGTCTAAAATATACGAGCTTTTTACAAAAAGCTTTGACGTCAAAGCCGGGTCTGTTGTGCTGATGGTAATAGGTAGGGTAGATGATAAAATACGACGTATAGCCCAAACATTCTCCATAAACCTCTTTGAAGCAGATTCTTTTGAGGAACTGTTGGAGAAGGTAAAGAAACATGTTGAAGATATTTTAAAACAGCTCCATATGAAGGAATCCACTAAAGAGATTGAAGTCCTTGAAAGGCTTTTAAAGAGACTTGATGCGGAAGAGTCTGCAACAGAATAGCTTTTGAACCGTGAAGGGGTTAAATCCCGCGTGGCCTAAGCCAGTCCATGGCTGGACGTCTCCGGATCCTATTGTTGGCGCCGGCCATGGTGTGTCTTGTTGCCGGGCTTTACGGCGGTCTTGCAAGAATGGGCGTCTTCAAACCCTTCCTGCAACAGCCTGTGCTTCACCACGGGAGTTTGATGGTTGTAGGGTTTTTAGCGGCCCTAATAGCCTTGGAACGATATTTTGGGAGTGGTTCTCGGCTCGCTGCTTTTTCAAGCCTCTGCTTCAGCCTCGGCGGCGCCTCACTCCTAATGGGCGTAACGGTTGTTAACAGAGTTCTTTGGGCTGCTGGCAGCGTCTTCTTTGCTTCATGGGCGGTTCACAACCTCTACCGCTTTCGGAGACACTTCTCCACAATATTTTTCACAGCATCAGCAGCATTCATTGGGGCGGGGGTTTATTTCTACATCCAGAACAGCCCATCCACACTCTACAGTTACAGTTACGCCGCCTTCCTAACGACGTTCATAGCTGGGGAGAGGATGGACATGCTAAAAATATCTAATGCGCCGTGGTCAAACTATTTACTGGCCGTTGCCAGCATACCTTTAGCGGCCGCTGGCATATTGGCCGTGGAAAAAATGTTTTTGGCCGCTGCATTCCTCGCCGTAATATTGACTGCTGCACGCAGAGATGTTGCACTACGTTTCATCAGAAAGACAGGGTTCAGCAGATATCTTGGGCTCGGACTGGGTACGGCCTACTCATGGCTTGGTTTGGCGGTTGTTTTATGGCTCCTCACAAATGCCTTCGACACGTTGATACACGTCATATTCCTCGGCTTCTCCGGAACAATGATATTCACACATGCACCAATTATCTTGCCAGCGATACTGCGCATCCCGAGTTTTTACACCCCACATATATACATCCCTTTCGCCATGCTACAGGCTTCAACGGTGTTGAGGCTGGCTGCGGGGGCTATGTATAACATGGGTCTCTGGTCTATTTCAGGTTGGATAACAGCCATCTCTGTTTTAACTTTCGCAGCGGTTGCTTTAACAAACGTCTTACACAGGAGGAGGTTGAAATAACCCATCTCACATGCTATGGTGTTCTTCGTTGAGTGTTAACGGCTACCGGCTTGTCTTGCTTTTGGGCGTCATAAGCATGTTGGGCGACTTCGTTTACGAGGGTGGTAGGTCCGTACTGCCGGACTACATGCGGCAGCTAGGCCTTGACGCCGTTGCCATAGGTTCCGCACTGGGTTTTGCCGAGTTCATGGGCTGGGCGTCTAGGCCGGTCGGTGGTTTTATCGCCGACAGAACAGGCAGGTATGACCTGCTAATCAAGGTAGGATATGGTGGTCTGTTAGTCATTCCTTTAATGGCCTTCACGCCGTGGGCGTTGCCGGTTATCTTGCTGGCTGTTGCGGAACGCGTTTTGAGAGGGGTGAGGGTTCCTGCACGCGACGCCATGCTGGCCCGACGCAGGGGCGCGGTGGGGTTGGGAATGGCTTTCGGCATACATGAGCTACTTGACCAGCTTGGTGCAACCTTAGGCCCTCTCCTCGCAATAGTTGTGTTATCAACTTTCCACTCGATTGGGGCGGTCTTTCTGGCGATGTCAATACCCTATGTCATCCTTTTAACTTCCCTAACGAGGTTGCCGAAACATATTGAACGCTCCGAGGCCTCGTACAGCTTCAAGCCCTCGAGGAAGACTTTAGTATACTCCGCGGTGGTCGGGCTTAACTCAGCTGGTCTGTTGCCGGCTTCACTCGTACTATACATGGTGTCGGTGGCGGCGGGGGCCGGTTCATGGCTTGTACCTACCGCATACACCTTGGCTATGGTTGTTGACGCTGCCACAGGATTGGTAATGGGGAGAGCCTTTGACAGATGGGGCGGTGTTGTTGTGGCAGCCGGCATAGGGGTGTCTTTTCTGCCCGCCCTGTTGGTCAACACACCTATTCCGCTACTCATGGTCTGTGCGTCCCTGGTGGGTGTGGCGGTTGGGGCGCAGGAAACTGTTTTCAGGGCTTTGGTTGCACAGATGGCTGAGAAGGATGGTCTCGGCGCTTCCTATGCTTACTACGGCATTGCCCTTGGGGCGGGGGCGGCGGTTGCGGGCACGGTTTACGGCTACATGATAGAGTTCGGGGCGCCAACCGTAGTTATCGTGGCTTACGCCGGCGCATTCCAGTTAGCCGCGCTTGCACTCCTTCTTAAAATCTTAAAGTGATGGAGGCGACCATAAATGTCTATGATGATAGGATTAGACGAGGTTTACGCCGCAAGGAAAGTTATCAGTAAACACTTGAAACCTACACCACTGGTTTACTCCCGCTCCCTTTCCCGTGAGCTTGAGTCCGATGTATATGTAAAGCTTGAGAACTTGAACCCAACAAACTCTTTCAAAGTCCGGGGCGGAATATACTACATGAGTATCATGCATGACAGGGCTGGAGGTTTCATCACTGCCTCAATGGGGAACCACGCCCAGTCGATAGCGTTCGCAGGTGGTCTGTACGGGTTGGATGTCAGGGTCGTCATGCCCGACTGGGTTTCCCCTGTCAAAAAACAGGCCGTGGAGGAGCTGGGGGCAGAGGTCATAACCTACGGCAAATACTACGACGAATCAGCTGCCTATGCGAAAAAGCTCGCCGACCGACAGGGACTTGTTTATGTGGACCCCATAAATGAGAAACTACTCTACCCTGGTGTCGCAACAATGCATCTCGAGGTTATCGAGGAACTTCCCGATGTCCAGCTGGTGTTTAACCCGTTGGGCGGCGGGTCTGGCGCGATTGGGGCGGTAACAGTCTACAAGACTGTAAAGCCCTCCACCAAGGTGTTCGCCGTCCAGGCTGAGGGGGCTCCAGCCTTCTACCAATCTTATGTCGAGGGTAGGCTTGTTTCAACAGATGGTGTTAAAACAAGGGCTGAAGGCTTGGCGGTTGCGAAAGCCTACCAGACACCTTTCGAGCTGCTCAGGGGAAGGCTTGACGGAGTGGTGCTTGTCTCGGACGAGGAAATGGAGAGGGCGGTTGCGAAGCTTTTCTACACGGTTAGACAGGTCGCCGAACTGGCGGGGGCGGCATCCACCGCCGCAGCCTACAAGCTGGGCTTGAAAGGCCTCAAAACCGTGTTGATGCTGACAGGTTCAAACATCCAACCCGGCCACCTGGCCGAAATACTTTCAAAACACACATAAACATTCAGCAACCATCATGAAGGCGACAGAGGTGTTAACGGGCTTTGTACTGTGACGCAACGCCTTAAAACCCAAAAGGTATGGAAGCGGTGTTGAAGGGGTTTACGCAGAGCTATATGGGAGAATGTGGTTGGTGCTTTCTCGGAGATAAATAGTGGTATTCATATATATGTATCGGTGATGAGCTTTGGGGAAGCGGAAAATTGTCTCGGAGCCGGATGAGCTGGACCAGATGGTTGAGCCTGGGCCGGGCGATGTCTACGGCGTGGTTAGCAAAATGTATGGATATGACAGGTTGTTGGTGGACTGTGCCGACGGTAAGCAGAGAATATGCAGGATTAGAGGGCAGCTGAAGAGGAGGATTTGGATTAAGGAGGGGGATTTGGTCCTCGTCTCGCCGTGGGATTTCCAGAGGGATAGCCGCGGCGATGTCTGGTGGCGGTTCACACACAACCAGGCTTTGGAGCTGGCTAGGAAAGGGGTCATACCTGATTTCCTCAGAGCAAAGATAGAGGCATCCTAGCCGGCTTCGACCAACCTAGTTATAACACCTATCCCCTTTGTCTTTCCCTCGCGGAAAACAAACCTGTCACCGGGCTGGACGAAGTAGGGCCTGTACTTGAAGCGCATCTCAACCCTCCCCGTCTCACCAGCCTTCAGGTACTGTTTGTCGCGCATGTGGAGCTTGACTGTGGAGGCGATAGTGTGGCAGTGTAGAATCGGCTCATAGCCGTCCCCTATGCGTGTTGGATGAGATAGAACAGTCACCTCCGCCTCAAAGCTCCACACTTTAACTGGGTTAAGCTTCGGGTCACACAGTATCATCCCCCTGCTCAGGAGGTTTGGGTTAACCCCTCTAACTGCCACGCCAACAATATAACCCGGCGTAGCTTCGGAGAGCCGTGTGTAATGCATCTCTATGCTTCTGGCCTTGACGGGTATGAACACACCCTTCGCAGTAGGCCCTACGAGAAGCTCTGAGCCCGGAACAAGTCTACCCTGCCTGACTGTCCCAGAAAGGACGCTGCCAACACCCTCGACATTGTAGACTCTGTCGATGTACATTAGAAAAGGTAGGTCTGTTCTCTTCTCTCTGACGGGCAGGCTTCTTAACAAGGTGTAGATAAGGTCGTATCCGGCCCTGGTTACGGCTGAGGTTCTGAAAATAGGCACAATTACTGAGAGTTTGTCAACCACAAGGTCTATGTCCTCCTTCGACCGGATTGGGAAAGGTACGCGTCCAACCCTTTTCAGCAAAAGCCCGACCTCGGACTCCACCGCATCCACGCGCTCCTCTCCAACCCTGTCGACCTTTGTTATGCATATTATGACGGGCAGCCCCATGGCCAGCATAATGCCTAGATGTTCACGTGTTATGTGGGTTGGGCCGTCGTCAGCGGCCACAACCAGGACGCCGTAGTCTATCTCCTGCCCCAGCAGGCCTCTGATGGTTGTCCTGAGCCACGGCTCATGGCCAACTGTGTCGACGAAGCTAACAAGTCTCTCCGACTCCCTTAGTACCCTGCTTCTCTCATTCTTGTCCAAAGGGTTCTTCTGCAAAACTGGTTCAGAGGACTTGAAACCGAGCACTGCGAAATGGATGTCGGCCGAAAGGTTGCGTTCAACCTCATGCGGTAGGGTGTCAAGATACAGCCATTTCCTCCCATCATCATGCTCGCCGGTTATAAGGCAGGCTAGAAACGTTGACTTACCGTGGTTGACGTGTCCAGCCACCGAAACTACCAAATGGTTTTTGCTGGGCGCCGAGATTGTGGAGATGAGGACACGCGCAATAACCCCCCCGTTCTCGGGGTATCTCTCAACTCTAGTTATAACTGCCCCGCATTCCCCCGCGACCTGTCTGATGACCTCGAGGCTTTCCTCCAGCTCGATCTCCTGGAGACCGACGGCTGTTCCGTCGTCTTTCACTCCGAGGACATAGACCGCGACCCCATTCCCCTGCTCAAGCCTGTGCTTCATCTGGCTGGCAAGCTTCTGCCTCTTCTCCTCTTTGAGATGGATTCCGGGTATAAGCCTTTCCTTAAACTCTATGTGCCTTGTCTCCGACTTTGGGATTGCAAACCTTTTGTAGGACATATCCGTAGGGCCTGTGGAGGAAACACCCCGCTACGACATGACTATCAAAGAAACAACCGAGGTAATATGCTCCATTTTCTTCACCCGCATGTTAACGGCTTGTTTCAACTCCTCCATCGTGGCTGTCTCTATCTTGACAATGGTGTCGTAAACCCCGTATACACGCTGGGCCTCCTTAACCTCCTTTATACTCCTGAGCGAGCTTAATACCTCCTCCTCACGACCCGGCTTTACGTTTAACAGTAGAAACGCGGTCGGCATAAGCCCAGTGATAATGCCTGCAACGTAGATATAAACGTATAAAAACCTACTTAAAGCTGTAGCCGCAGAAGTAGCAGACGGCAGCCCCAACCTCGTTTAAAGAGTGACAGCTGGGGCAGTGGAAGGAGGTGACCAATTTAATCTCCTCCCTTCTGCGGGGCGGCTCTTTGGCCGGCTCAGGCATGACCACCAGGCTCTCGACCTTGACGATGTTAGGATGGTGGCCCACAACCTCGTAAACAAGGCGTGAAAGCTCCTTTAGATTATCCGCCGTTATGAAGAGCACCGCGTCATATCTGCCGAAAACGCTGTGGGCCATCTTAACCCCTGGTAGGTTACGTGACGCCACAACCTCATGCGATGTGCCGGGCAAGGTCTGGACGAGAACATAGGCCATAACCTTTGTCACAAGCTGTCACCGCTGAACAAAACAATGCAGGTCTCAGTTCTCACAACATTAGGTATCTTCTCAATCACCTTGTAAATAAGCTGCGAAAGCTCAGCAAGGTCACCTACCTCGACTGTTATAATAGCGTCGTATCGGCCGAATACGGAGTCAGCTGAAACGACACCTTTCACCTCTCTGGCTGCTTTGAGGTAGGCTGTAACTTCCTCGGAGGTTCCGGGCTTGGTGGAGACTAGAACGTATGCTTTGACCATGTCGTCTCACACATCAAAGTATAGGTAGAACTCGTACGGATGTGGTTTGGTGCTCACGTCTATGAACTGCTTCATCTGGAGCTCGGTCATCACCTCTATCAAGTCGTCCGATATCACTGGCTTAAGGAAGTCCCTGTCGCTTAAAAGCTCCTCAACGGCCTCGCGTAGGCTTCCCGGCAGCTCCCGAATACCCAGCTGCCTCCTCCTCTCCGGTGTAAGCTTGTAAATGTCCTCGTTAACAGGGTCCCCTGGGTCTATTTTCCTCTTAATGCCGTCTGCACCTGCCGCGGCCATCGCTGCAAAGCACAGGTAGGGGTTTGCTGACGTGTCTGGTGTCCTAAACTCAATCCTTTTACTCTTCATACCGCGCCTACCCTTATAGTATACGGGTACTCTAACGTTGGCCGACCTATTAGCCCTACTCCACGCTATGAAAACAGGGGCCTCATAGCCCGGTACGAGCCTACGGTATGAGTTGGTTGTCGGGTTGGTGATTGCGGCCAAAGCCCTGCTGTGCTCCAAAAGTCCACCAATGAAGTAGCGTCCCGTCTGGCTCAGCTCCGCGTATTCATCGCTTTCGTCGTAGAAGAGGTTTACGCCGTCTTTCCAGAGGCTGACGTGTACATGCATGCCCGATGCGTTGTCGCCGAAGATGGGTTTAGGCATAAAGGTGGCGACCTTACCCATCTGGTTTGCCACATTTCGTGTAACGTATTTGTATGTCTGTGCTTTGTCAGCCATTTTTGTTAACGTGTCAAACCTCATGTCAATCTCACACTGCCCCGCTGTCGCGACCTCGTGGTGGTGGGCGTCAACCTCGATTCCAAAGTATTCTGTCAGCAGCCTGCAAACCTCGTTCCTGTATTCCATCAACGTGTCCTGCGGCGGAGCAGGGTAATAGCCCTCCTTGAACCTTATCGGAAGCGATGTACCGTCTTGGTTCCACGCGGCCTCACGTGACTCAATTCTATAACCCACTCCTGCATACGGCGAGGTAACGTCCCATTGGACTTTGTCGAAGACGAAAAACTCTATTTCAGGCCCCCAGTAAGATACGTCGAAGCCCAGTGTCCGTAAGTATTCCTCAGCCTTATTGGCTGCATAGCGGGGGTCTCTGCTAAACCTTCCTCCACCATAGCCCTTGTATACGTCGCATATCATTCGAGCAGTTTTCTTTCCTTCAAGGCTCCACGGTATTATGGCGAAGGTTGTGGGGTCAGGCCTAAGAAGCATGTCAGACTCATGTATCTCCGCGAACCCGCGGATCGAAGAGCCATCCAGCTTTGCAACACCCTCCGAGAAAGTGTTGTCGTCAATGTATTTCGTGCTTATTGTTATGTGGTGCAGTTTTCCGGGGACATCTGTAAGCTGCAGGTCCACATACTTGACCTGATACTTTTGAATTGCCTCAAACACCTCCTCTTTCGAGAACGACCATTGCCTTACCAATTCCTCCATTTCATGCACCTCATCAACAAGGTTCTTATTGCTAAAAAGCCAATATATAATCCTATCATTCGTCAAAAAAACAATAACCAAAGTGTTTTCCCGGCAAAATTACAGCAGAAAAAACAACCGCTCTGCGAAAATATTTTAACCACCCCGTTAATCCCGAAAATAATGATAGCTAGGGCCTTAGCGTTCGTTCTCGTTTTGACTGTTGTTCAACTCGGACAGGGTATTGCGATAAAGTTCGAGGTCGCCCCAGCCGACCTAGCTAGGCCGGTTCATATTGGGTTAGGCGTTTTGACGACCATAGTTGTGCTGGGGCTTACACGTTCGATGCGGCAGCAGAAGCATCCTGTAGCGGGGGATGCAACCTTCCTGCTTTTACTCCTCATATTCCAAGGGTTGGCGGGCGTATTCATACTGGCTGAAGTGGAGGTGTCCGTCCTAATCCATCTAGTTCTCTCCTTTTTTGTAGTTGCAGCAGCCGCCGCTAACCTTGTTCTCTCGTTAACCGAGTTGCAGCGCGTCTAGGAATATTATCTTAGGTAAAGGAAAGTTAAGGCAGCGGCAATTACGGCGAGTAGGTGGGCCGCGGTGCATAGGATGCAAACAGCACCTATTAAGACAAGCTCCACATAGACCAGTGCGCCGACCCCCGCCAAGCCCACCGCAGACCAGCCTTTCATGAAAAGAAACACATTCTTTTTATCCGACGCAAGAAATGCCGCGGTAGACATCGCCGCGAACCAGACGGCTCCGTAGAGAGCTGTCGGTATTCCTGCTATTTTTGCGTAAGGGCTTGAAAGCACTCTGTCGCAGGATATGAAGGATGTTATATCGCAGAACTCGGGTGTTGGGGCTATGGTCAAGTAGAGAGACAGGATTAGGCCGGCAAGTCCCAGCAGTCCGACAAAGAGAGGTGCATGCATGTCCCGTCTCACTTTATGGCTTGCTCAAGTGTTTGAGCGAGCCGCTCATATGGTTGCTCGCCCTCAAGCTTTGCCAGTATCTGGCCGTCGGGGCCCACGACGAAGTATGTTGGCGTCCCCCTTACTCCGTATTTGCTGAAGACCTCGAGCTGTGGGTCGTAGAGGGTTGTCCACGAGATACCGTAACGGTTTATGAATTGCGCGGTCTTCTGCGGGTCTGTGTTATACCCGCCTGCAACCGTTATAAACTCCACTCTCCCGCCGTAGTTGCTGTGAAGCTTTTCTATTACTGGCGCCATGTTTCTGCAGTGTACACACCACTCGTGGATGAAGTCCATGAAGAAAACTCGGCCGGAGAGGGGGTTGAATTCGTACTTCTCGTTACTTAAGCCGTTACCGTCGATTTTGTTAAGCGTGAAAGAAGGCGCTATCCCTCCCTGTGTGAGGGTTTGACCTTGTGTTGTTGTCGTTATTGTTGTTAGGTTTGGGGATGGTGGTGTGACTACGAGGTAGACGATGAAGGCCACCAGTAATGCTGCCGGGATAAAGGCGAGATAGGAGACGTAGGATGTCTTCTTTTTCTTCGGCATCTAGTCATAGAGAATACCTCTTGGATTAAAGCTTATCCAAAACCCGTCTCAGCCTTGAATAGGTTAAAATTTTCAACCAAGCGCATAAGGTAGCGGAGTGATAGATGTTCACTGCCATTTAACGGAAGAGCCTCTTTATACTCAGTTGCGGATGGTTGTTAAGGAAGCCCGGCAAGCAGGTGTGGCGGCGTTGATTACCTCCGGGATTGGGTATGATGATTGTTTGAGGGTTTTGAGCATATCTGACAACACGTACATTTACCCAACTTTGGGTATCGAGCCCTACGACCTTAATGGGTATGAGATGGTCTTAGATTTGATTGCCAAGAACAGGGACAGGGTTGTTGGTGTGGGAGAGGTTGGGCTGGACTACTACATAGGTGCTAGGGATACACGTGAAACCCAGAGGAGGGTTTTTGGGGAGTTTATTGAGCTGGCCAAAAGCCTGGATAAACCCTTGGTCATCCACTCGAGAAGTGCGGGAAAGTATGCGCTGGAGGTATTGTTCGAACACGGGGCCGAGGCCGTTGTTATGCATGCGTTCGACGGAGCTGCCTCCGAGGCTGAGAAGGGTGCAGCCAGGGGTTACTACTTCTCGGTACCGCCCTCGGTGGTAAGGTCTGAGCAGAAGCAGAAAATGGTTAGGAGGCTTAAGCTTGAAAACCTACTGCTCGAGAGCGATGCACCCGTTCTCGGGCCTGAGAGGGGAGTGGTCAACAAGCCGTCAAACATCAAGATATCCGCAGAGGCCATAGCACGGATTAAAAACATCACAGTCGAGAAGGTTGTGGAAAAAACCTCGGAAAACGCTAAATTCTTATTCCATTTGTAGGGTGGGTTTAAGGTATGGCGGTGCCAGACGGTTCAACCCTTCCATGGGTTGAGAAATACAGGCCGAGGAGGCTTGACGACATAGTTAACCAGGACGAGGTTGTGGCGGCTTTGAAAAACATCGTCCAGACAAAGAATGTCCCACACATGCTTTTCACGGGGCCGCCGGGGACTGGGAAGACCGCTACAGCCCATGCGTTTGCTCAGGAACTTTTCGGGCCGCGATACTTGGAGGACGGCCTGTTTGTGGAGATAAACGCCTCAGACGAGCGCGGCATCGAAACAATAAGGGAGAGGGTGAAGACTTTTGCGAGGTCTGTGCCCTTTGGGGGCTACGGTTTCAGGATACTGCTGCTTGATGAAAGCGACCAGTTAACCGACGCAGCCCAACACGCATTCCGGAGAACTATGGAGCAGTTCAGCACAACATGCCGTTTCATACTTGCGGCAAACTACAGCAACCGAATAATCGAGCCCATACAGTCGAGATGTGCCGTCCTGAGGTTTAAACCACTTTCGGCGGAGATGGTGGCTAAAATGCTTACACGTATAGCGGAGAGTGAGAAGCTGAAGCTGGACGACGAGGCCGTGAACAGAATTTATGAGTACTCGCTGGGCGACATGAGGAAGGCCATCAACATATTGCAGTCGGCCGCATCCCTCTCCGCAAAAGTTGACGCGGTTGTCGTCGAAAAAGCCATGGGCTATGTGAGCAGGGGGGAGGTTAGGAGGATGATTGAGCTCGCGTTTGACGGAAAGTTCAGCGAGGCACGTGACCTTCTGCGGCAGCTAATCTACCTCCAAGGATACCAGGCCCAAGACATTGTTTTAGCGATTTCACGCGAGATACCTAACCTCTTCATCTCAGACGAGGCCAAGCTGAAGCTGGTTGAGACGCTCGGTGAGACAGACTACCGTATAGCGGAGGGGGGGACGCCGGAGGTCCAGCTACTCTCCTTCCTCGCGAAACTCGCCCTTGTCAAGAGGGCTGGTGGTTGACATATCTCTGGGTTGAAAAATACAGGCCCTCAAAAGTCTCACAGGTTGTGGGCAACAAGGAGGCCGTCACAGAGTTTCTTGCATGGATTGAGGGATGGAAAAAGGGGAGCCCGTCGAAGAAGGCCGTACTGCTCTACGGCCCTCCGGGCGTTGGAAAAACCTCGCTTGTACACGCGTTCGCCAAAGAAAATGGGTGGGAAATCATTGAGCTCAACGCCAGCGATTTTAGGACGAGGGAGGTTATTGAAAAGGTTGTCGGCTCCGCCTCCACACTGGGCTCGCTCACCGGGGCCCTTGGTAAAATTATTCTCGTCGACGAAGTAGACGGGATAGACGCCCGCTCAGATGCGGGTGCGGTGCAGGCCCTGACACGGCTATTGGGAGAGACACGTGTACCCATCGTAATGGTTGCAAACGACCCATGGGACCCGAAGCTGGCCGGTCTGAGAGAAGCCTGCCAGCTCATTAAGTTCAATCGGATACCGAAACCCACAATTGCCTCGGTTCTAAAAAAAGTCGCGGCTACAGAGGGTTTGAAGATCTCTGAGGACAAGATCAAGGAGATTGCGGAGAAAGCCGGTGGTGATTTGAGGTCTGCGTTAAATGATTTACAGATAGCCGCGTCAGGAGACATCGAGGTCGGTGTACGTGACATCGAGAAGGAAGTTTTCACAGCACTTACAACGGTTTTCCACTCAGGTAAATATAGCGAGGCCGTCAGAGCATTGGAGAACTTGGACCTAGACCCGGCGGAGTTTTTCACATGGGTTTTGGATAATGCGCCAGACCAGCTCAGCCGCGAAGATTTCGCAAACGCAATGGAATACCTCGCCAAGGCCGATGTTTTCCTCCAGCGTGTTAACAACAAACAGGCGTGGGGTCTCCTCAGGTATGCGGTTCCCCTTATGACTGCTGGGGTCGCTGTCTCGAAGAAAACAAAACCCAAACAGTTCGTTAGATACAGCTACCCGAGCAGGATAAGGTTCCTGAGCAGTACGCGGGCCGAGAGGGAGCTACTGGATGGTATTTGTTTGAAGATCGGAAGGGCCCTCCATATGTCAGGCCGTAAAGCCAAGACTGAGATGCTGCCCTTCGTCAAGGTTATGCTGATGCATGACGGCCGTGGGTTGGTTGATTTTTTCAACCTAACACAGAAGGAGCTGGAGTACCTTAAAGGAGAGGGCACTAGTAGGCCAGTGAAGAGGGCTCGCGGCCGAACCCCCTGAGCAACTCCTTCTCCAGAAGGGCCGCAGGTATCCCGGGCAGGTACACATAGGTTTTTCTACCCTTCATACCCTCGCTGCGTATGCTCAGCCGCAGGAAACCTAGGTCCTGGAGTTGTTGAAGGGTCTCCCAGAAAAATGTGTAGCCCCTTGCCTCGAAATCCATCTCCTCACATACAAGCCTGTAGTACTGGTAGAGGTCTGAGGCCGTGACGGCCGTTCTGTTTCCAGCCAGCGCTCTGGCAGAGGCTAGGAGGACAAGTTTTTCATCCCTGCTGAGGTAGGAGAGGTTTTCACGTCTAATGGTTGGGTAAACACTTGCGAGGGCCTTCCTCACATGCTCGGCTGTCACGGTGTCGCTGCCCTCAAGTTCGGCGAACTTACCTGACCTCCAAAGCAGGTCTATCGCATACCTCGCATCCTTCCTGTCCGATGCCGCCTGAGCCATGAACTCAAGGACCTCATCACTCACCGCACCCCTGTAAAATGCTTCTGAGGCCCTGTAACGCAGTATCTCAAGTAGCTGGCCGTAATCGTATTCGTTTAGATGTATGTTGTTCATGCCCATGCCGCTCACGGTCTGGTGGTCGAGGCGGCTTAGAAATTCCGGCTCGCGGAAGATAAGGATAAGTGAGATTAGATTACCCTTCTCCATGTCCTCGCTGCTCCTCGTCAGGAGATAGAGGGGGCCCCCTCCTTCCTGCGAGATAAGTGCCTCCACCTCGTCCAAACACAGTATCAACCGCGACTTGGTCATGGTGAGAAAACCAACCACCGCCTCCAACATCTCCTCATCCGAATAACCTCTTTTCGGAAGGCCCACACCCAGCTGTTCCGCGGTTTTCCGCAAAACTGTGTAGATGGATTTATGGATTCTGCAGTTAATGTGTACGTAGCGGACGTTAACGCCGGATCTCCTGCCCTCACGCTCGGCGTTTAGGCCGAAGAGCTTTGATAGGCTTGTTTTACCTGTCCCCACAGCTCCCGTGACAAACACCCTTGTGTGAAAAGGCCTTTCACCGTAAATAACTGATGAGAAATAGGAGAAAAGCAGCTTAAGCTCCTCCTCTCTGAAGAGAAGCCTCTCCGGGACATATTCTGGGGAGAGTTTTTCCTCATTTTTGAAGACCGGCATGGCCCACGCATCTAAATGAATTGGATGCATAAATCTGTGAGAGGTGTGTGAAAGTGGGCTATGGCTTAAAAAGAGGTTTTCGTCATACCTAGGTGTTGGTCGAGGTCTGGGAGCCTGTAGAAGGGGTGGAGGCCGTCGAGCTCGGGGACGGTGTGGAAAAACCCGTAAGATGCTACCTGCTGAGAACGGAAAGCGGCTATATCTTGGTTGACACAGGCTACAGGGAGACAGTAGAGAGGCTTCTACCCCACCTGTCAAAATACCGATTAAACATGGTTGTTATAACACATATACACATCGACCACGCCGGTGGTGCGGCCGCCGTCAGAAAACAGTTTGATGCACCAATAGCCTACCACGTGAACGAGATGCTAACACTTGAACAGGCTTTGAAGGTAGGTGACTGGTTAAAGCAGCTCGGACTGGAAGTGAAGGAGGGCGCGGAAATCGTCAAAGCATACGCGAAAAACGTCCCCAAACCAGACTTCTACGCAGTTGACGGGGAGGATTTATCGGGGTGGAGGATTTTACACACTCCAGGCCATACTCCAGGCCACATCACCCTTGTGGGCGCGGAGGCCGCTGTCACGGGCGACAACATCCTCCACGACGACACCTCAAACGTCGCATACGTGCCTCTTCAAGGATACAGGCCCTTGACAAACTACCTTGAAAGCCTCGTCAAACTATCCAGGCTTCCGGTAAAATACCTGCTGCCCTCACATGGCCCCATGTTCCACGAATGGAGGACAAGAGTTGCGGAGATCTTCGACCATCATTACCAAAGGCTTTGGCAGGCGGCTGACGCCCTCAACATGGGGTACAGCAACCCCGTAGACATTGCTCGAAATATTAAATGGTCAAAAGGCAGCTACGACACTTTGCGGGTCTTCGACAAATGGCTCGCATTCTTGGAAACAGTTTCCCATCTCGAGTTTCTGGCGGAAGCAGGCTATGCAGTCACCCAGGCCAACCTCACCTACAGGGCCTCTAACCAACCCGACTGGGAGAAAGTCAAACAAAAACTAAACAGAATAGCCGCAGGTCTGTGGCATGTATAAGAAAAAACTATAACGTGGTAAACAGCTGTATACGTCGCGATGATGAGTCTGACCAGGCTGACAGGTGACTGGGATCTTGAGCTCTGAGCAAAAGTAAAAATCAGACAAGCCGTCTTTCCGTCTATGCTTGCCGGCGATGTTGTCAATACGGGTGCAGCTGTGGCTGTATATGCCATAGCGGTGGTAGTTTCGAGGTATATTCTTAGGAGGCGTTACCGTGAGGAGGCCAACAAAATTCTTTACGTTGCCTTCACTTTATTGACAGCCGTCCTCCTCGGATACATAGCCTACCTCTGGCGGCTTTTTGAGTTCGTTGTTGGGTTTTTAGCGACCGCCGGTGCGTTAGGCCTTCTGCTGGCTCTATCCCTCGTTCCCTGGGTGAGCGACATATTTGCTGGAATATCAATCGTCCTCGACCCGCGGATAAACATAGGCAGCGAGGTTGAGGTTGACGGAAAACGTGGAAAGGTAATAGGAATAACGCTTACACGTACGATAATCTCTGGAGATGAATGCCTGATAATTGTTCCCAACAGAAAGTTCCGCGACTCCGTTGTAGTGGTGTACTCAACTAAAGGCTATACCAAAGGGATGCCGTTTTAGAAAGCTAGGCCGAGGTGCGCGGTGTATGATTTGGGACGCTGTAACAGGTTTTGCAGCAGGTTGTCTCGCGACGGCTGTGATGTCCATTCTCCAGCTACCGTTCTGGAGGGTTAAAGGGGTCGAGTATGTTCTGGAGTGGCATGAAAACGTCGGAATCGTCATGAGACTTTTTAAGAACATCGGTGAGGGGAGGGCTCTAGTCTACAGCTTCTTCTTCCACTTCTTGAATGGGGGGTTGGCAGCTGCAGCCTATAAAATCTTCCTAAATTTCTTGGACCTGCTAACCTTTTTTGGACCATTTCTACTCGGCGTCCTTTTCGGCCTGTTTCTATGGGTATTCACGCTGGCACCGATTCACAAACCGCTTACAGGTCTGCCTGTCTTCGGCCATCCGCTTGGAACAGGCCCTGTACTCCTGAGCATAGTATTACACATGGTTTACGGGGTTATCGTAACGTACATCATAACCAACTGGTCAATAGCATGAGATAGGCTATGTATAGTGATAGGAATACTGTACCCACAGATCTGCTCAAAACATATGCCCCTCTCTTTACCGTTAACAATGCTACGGTCAATGCCACCATGAATAAGTAGCTTGGATGGATTGTTGCATGCACCGCCATGGGGGCTGCAACGGACGAGGCTCCGATGATACCCAATATGTTGAAGATGTTGCTGCCTGCTATGTTTCCGACGGTTATGCCGTGTTCTTTCCTGTATGCGGCTACCAAGCTTGCGGCTAGCTCGGGAATACCGGTCCCCGCCGCCACAACAGTCAAGCCCATAAACTCCTCCCCAACGTTGAAAAACAAAGCTAGGTTTACCACACCGTCAACCAACAAATCGGACCCAACATAAAGTCCAAGAAGGCCGAAAATAACGAGAAAAGCGCTCTGTAAAAGTCTTCTATAATTCGCGTAAATTTCCGTTCTTTTAGGGTCTTGTTGTCTGCGGAGAAGCCATATTGTGTAGAGGGTGAGCATGACTAACATAATAAATCCGTCAAGCTGGTGAAACATTCCGTCGACACCGAAAAAGATGAAGACGAGGGATGAAAAAAGCAGGAAAGTTCCGTAGGTCTTCATGAAGTCACGTTCTATCATTAACGGTCTCAACACAGCGGCGAGGCCGATGACTAGGCAGATGTTGAAGATGTTACTTCCGACAACGTTGCCTATAACTATGTCTGGGTGATTTTCCACCGCTGCGACAACGCTCACCGACATTTCGGGGGCGGAGGTGCCGTACGCTACGACGGTTAAACCTATTACGGTATTGCTTAACCCGAGCCCCCTCGCGAGACTTGAAGCACCCTTAACCAGCGCCTCACCCGCGAGGTAGAGCAAGAGTAATCCAACGACTAACTGTGACGTGTCGATAAGCATCGAAGAAACATTGGCTCAGATGTATTAAAGGCCGAAATTCTAAGTTGTTACGACCGGTTTTTCCCATAAAGCCTCGATTATCTTGCCTAGCTTTGCGGGCACAACTAGGGGAGGCCCAGCTATTTGTTCAAGTACCTCGTCGACCTTGAACCCAGCCCCCGTTACACAGCATACGACCTCGTCCCCCGCATCAAGCACACCCGTCTCCCTCATCTTCTTAGCCGCCGCAACCGTGATAGCCCCGCCAGGTTCCCCAAATATGCCCGCATATCTGCTGAGTAGTTTAACGGCCTCAACCGTGTCCTGGTCTGGTATAGTCTGACATGTACCGCCGGTTTTTCTGGCGATGTTGAGGGCGTGCAGCCCGTCTCCCGGCGTCCCTATCGCGAGACTTTTAACAACCGTTGACGGGTTTTTTACAGGTTTTATCTCGTTACTGCCTTCAAGGTATGCTGTGGAGATGGGGGAGCAGCCGACAGGCTGGACGCCGTGGAGGACTGTGTCGGCTGAGGGGATGACGCCAAACGTCTCGAACTCTTTGAATCCCTTATATATGGCCCCGAAGAGTGCGCCGCTGGCCAACGGCACTATAACATGTTGCGGGGCGCGGTATCCCAGCTGCTCAGCCACCTCGTAGGCCATCGTCTTAGACCCCTCCACGTAGTACGGCCTTAGGTTTACGTTTACGATGCCGACAGCGGCTTTTTCGACGAGAAGGTAGGCGAGCCGGTTGACGTCGTCGTATGTACCGTCCACGAGTATTGTTTTCCCACCGTATAGGGAGGCCTGCCGCACCTTGGGTAGCTCGACTGTGTCAGGCATCAGGACGAAGCCCGTCAAGCCGGCGGCCGCGGCATGGGCAAGGGTTGCGGAGGCGAGGTTACCTGTTGACGCGCACCCGACGAACGAAAGACCAAATTCACGGGCCTTTGAGACGGCCACTGAGGACGGCCTGTCCTTGAAGGAAAAGGTCGGGTTGGTTGTGTCGTTTTTTATGTAGAGGTTTCGTAGACCGATAGCTTTTCCAAGCTCCCCCGCCTTGACAAGCGGTGTTCCTCCAGCCCCTATATCGACCCGGAACCCATGCTTCACTGGGAGAAGCTCTCCGTACCTCCAAACTCCTCTTACCGCACTGTTCCTCAGCCTATCCTTAAGCCCATCACTTACCTCGTCATAGACGACGTCAAGGGCGCCGAGGCATCCGTCGCAAACATTTCTCAGCTCAGGGGGGTATTCGGCACCACAATTTCTACATACGAGCCTTAGCTCCTACCACCTTGGAGATAACACTTAATGCTTTTTTATAAACTTATGCGTTGAGGATAAGGTAGAGGTCACTCTTCCTTATCACCAGCCCGAAATAGTCCTCACGGTCCTTCATGTAGCGGTAGGCCCTTGTTATGAGCGGGAGGTGTTTGACCAAGCTCAGCTCACCCGCCTGCTTCAGCCTAATCAGCTTGTATATGTCTGTGTAGGGCTTGAAGTATTCTATGACACGTCTCTCATACAGCTCTAGGTCGTCTAGGCATTCCAGCAAAATATCGGCACAATCGAGGCTTGGTAGAATGCCCTCGCCAAGCATGGGGTAAACGGTTCCTATTGCCTCCCCGACGCCGACGATGTTACCGGCCCTGAATGGACGCATATACTCTGGTGGCGCAATCCTTACAGCTCTACCGTAACGTGCAACGGCTCTACCCCCCTTCGCAGATAGAAAAGTGTTGACAACCTTTACATGGTTGTTTGAAATATCGCCCGCACCAACAAAGACATCCCCGCCGCTGAGAGGAAAATACCAGAAATAGCCATACCAGTTTTTGAAAATCTTTACGTAGAAATCGTCGTATGGTTTTGCGCCGTCGTACCTTACTCTGTACTCGAAGCAGGAAACAACGTTGTCTGACTCGGGTTTAGGGAGTAGCGCCCGTGTAACACCAGTCGCGTCAACCACGAGGTCAAAGTCCTTGACGAGCCTGTCTAACTCCGGCACAACACCGTAGAAGGCTTTAAGCCCCTTCGTAAGGTCGAGCTGCAGCCTCGCCTTATCATAGGTGCAGAGCCCTTTCAGAGGAACGGAAGAGGTTTCCCTACCGTTATCTAGGATGAGGCTCTGACCCTTGTGGAGCAGGTATTCACCGAAGTCAAAATCCACCTTCTCGAGCTTATTCTGCATCTCATGGTCTACTGTGCCCCATGCGCAAATCGCTTTATAGGTCTCCCGGGGCTGTCTCTCAAAGCCGACGACCTCATGTCGCTGTGATAGCCTTCGCATAAGATATGAGCCCGCAACCCCGAGACCGACAACCGCTATCCTCAATCTTAAACAATATTATTAACTCATCGAGTAATAAAATGTTGTCGCATACCAAAAAGTTAAAAAGCTTGATGTATTTGAATTGTTCATGGCAGTAGACCCTGTCTGTAAGATGCTGGTTGATGAGAAGAAGGCAAAATACACGTCATCGTACCATGGCGTTGTCTACTACTTCTGCTGTAGCAGTTGTAAGGAGGCCTTCGACCGCGACCCGGGGAAATACGTTAAATAGGTCGGAAAAACCTATTTCTCAGCACTAAGTGGTTTCGCCATGGGCAGGCTTGTCAAGGCTATGGGCGTGGATGAGTTGCCCGCAGGAAGCATGAAGACCGTTGATGTCGAGGGAAGACCGGTTCTGGTCGCCAATGTTGGTGGAGTGTTTTACGCGATGGACGCTTTATGCAGTCATGAGGAATGGGACCTGAGTGAGGGGGTGCTTGAGGGGGTCAAGGTTACCTGCGCCGGGCACGGGGCTGTATGGGACCTAACAAAGGGGGAGGCCGAGTTCGACGAGGAGCTGCCGAGACTGAATGTTTACAGGACACATGTCAAGGAAGGCTATGTGTATGTAGAGGTGGATTAGGGACGAGACGTTACAGGTTTGTCTGCAGGGAGTGTGGGGCTGAGTGGTGGCTTCAGGCTTGGAAGGCCGTCTGCCCCACATGTAAGGCGGAGTTCACGCTTGAGCAGACACCCATGGGTGAGGAGAAGCCGCGGGGCAGGATGGCCCTCTTATCCGCGTTTTTACTTGTGGGCTACGCTGGATATACGCTGGCAGCTCCGGGCAACACAGGCATAGGACATTTACTGCCCTTCATCCCCTCCACAGCCTTCGCCGCCCTCACCCTAGTCCTCGCCCTCTTTGTATATCTTGGAGCGGAGCCGGCGCTGTGGGTCTCCACACTCTACGGCCCTGCATCGCTTCTGGCTCTGGGCTTAAACCCCCTGCCTTTAGCTTTGCCGCAGGCCGGGGTGGGCGTGGCCGTAACAATTTCCTCAGCATATTATTTGGTGAGTTTGAGAAAGTTCAAGAACAGGCTTTCTCAGCCGGTTGACGCCAGGTCTATGCCAGAGTACTCTGGTTGGGCTGGCGGTTGAGGGTGCGGCTGAAGACGTCGTATGCGTGGTCGTCGTACAGTACTATTAGGACTTTCTCAAGGCTTGTTGTCGGTTCTCTGTGCAGGTAGTCGATGATTGTTTTCGTGATTGTTTCGGCGGCTTTCTCAATCGGGTAGCCGAAGATACCTGTTGAGATTGCTGGAAAGGCTATGGACTTAAGGTTATACTGGTCCGCCAGCTTGAGGCTGTTTATTACGGCGTTTCTGAGCTTCCTTTCCTCATCGCCTTCACCCCACCGCGGCCCTACCGCGTGGATGACATACCTAGCCTTCAGCCTCCCAGCACCTGTTATCACAGCCCCACCGGTGGGGCAGTAGCCTATCTTGTCACACTCATCCTGTATAACTCTGCCGCCCTTCTTGAGTATGGCGCCCGCAACCCCTCCCCCCATCTTCAAACGCTCGTTAGCCGCATTCACTATCGCGTCCGTATCACATTCCGTTATGTCGCCCTTAACACACAACACCTCAGTCTTCCCCACCCTCACCATACCTCAACTATTTTTTCTTGGTAGATGTTTATAAGTTGAAAACCGCCCACACCACATGGATGGTTTACAAGGTTGATGTCTTCATACAGGGGCTTGGATGGAAAAGCCTTGACATCGCTGTCAACGAGTTTGAGGAAGCACTTGACGTAGGAGCCTCCGCAGTCTTCAAGGACTATGTGAAAAACCCTGACAGACATGGTTCAAAGGCGGGGGATGTCGTCGGCTTCCGCATAGTGGTGTCCGAGAGCTCTCCAACGAAATCGGCTGACCGGTCAGTCAAATGGCGTGAGGTTTGCCACAGGTTTTTCCGACGCGGCAACGCATACTTCCTCTACAAGACATGGAGCTGGCCTGACTGATGCCCCTGGACCAGCACTTCCTCATATCCGTAGAGGTTGTTGAAAACCTCATCCAGGCTGCAGGGGTGAGACGGGAGGATGTTGTTGTGGATGTGGGGGCTGGGCGTGGTGCGATAACGGCGGCACTCGCCGAGAGGGCTGGGGCCGTTTATGCTGTCGAGTCTGACGGCAGGCTTCTACCATACCTGCATGCCCTATCTCGCACCCATCCAAACGTAATGGTCTTTCACGGCAACTTCCTAACCCTACGCCTCCCACCCTACACAAAGATCGTGGCAAATCCCCCGTTCAGCATCCTTGAGCCGATGATACAAAAGCACATCCACCGTCCCGTGCCGATGTCCCTGCTGACACCGGAAAGATTCGCTGAAAGGATAACAGACACCACACCAAAGACCCTGCTTGCCTACATCTTGCAAATAGTTTACAGGGCCGAGGTCGTTGAAGTCTATGCGGGCGACATACTCGACCCAGCATACCCGGGTAAGGTGTCACACCTACTGCTGGAGCCTAGGAAACTAGGACAAACAGACCAGCACATGCTGGAGTTTATGCGGCAGAGGGCCTCAAAGGTCAGAAACGCTCTACGAAACATGTTGTGGAAGAACATGCACAAGAGAGACGCCACAAGGCTTGTCGAGCTATCCTCGCTGTCAGAACCAACTCTTAACAAGAGGGTGGCGAGGATAACCTTGAAGGAAGCGCAGGCGATACACGGTTTTATCAATGAATGTCTTGCGAAAGGGTTTATGTTTAAAAACGACTACGAGCAGAAACCATCTGACATACCATAGTGGCCGAGGTAGGGTAGCCTGGTTACCTTGCCGGAAAGCCCTCGGGGCTGTGGACCCCGCAGCGCGAGTTCGAATCTCGCCCTCGGCCCCTCCACAACTTATATATCCGGTGACCATGTATGGGTTGAATGAAGGCAGTCTACCTAACAGCCGCCCTCACGATATTCACGATAATCTTAACACCTTTCATAGTATCCTCTTTTTCTGTCTGGCTTGTGTTTGCGGCATCCTCAACCCTCTGTCTTGCTGTCCTATTTTACGGGTTAAGAAAGGGTAGGTTTTACAGGGAGGATGTAAGGCGCAGCCGCTACGCCTTCCTCTCCTACATCCTCGTCGCCACACCCCTAGCCAGCTCCCTCTTCATATTAGTCGAGGAGTTCAACATCCTCAGCGAATGGTGGAGACCCATCATGCTATCAAGCTTCAGCATAGTTTACATGGTCAACCTAATGAGCGTACCCCTAGCTGTTGCATCAAAACGCCATGAAAAACAGATGATGGAGTCCAAGCCCTACATTATCCCGGTGACAGTCATCATACCGGCTTACAACGAGGAGAGATGGATAGCATCCTGCATAGAGGCTGTGCTTGAGTCAGACTATCCCAGCAAGGAAATTATCGTGGTTGACGACGGGAGCACGGACTCCACCTATGCAATAGCCAGTAGATATGCCTCTAAGGGTGTCATCGTCTTAAGAAAACCTAACGGAGGCAAGGCCTCCGCCCTTAACTACGGCCTTCTCTTCGCAACAGGGGAAGTAGTGGTCTGCATTGACGCTGACAGCATCATAGGGCGTGAAACATTGAAAAATATCGTGCTGCCTTTTAAAGACCCCCATGTGGTGGGCGTCGCAGGTAACGTAAAAGTGGTTAACCAAGTAAACTGGTTGACAAAAAACCAAGCACTCGAATACCTAACGCAGCTTAACATAATTAGGCGTGCAACGTCATTCTTCGGTGCTGTGCAGGTGATGCCGGGCCCACTCGCTGCCTTCAGACGGCGGCAAGCCCTGCAGGTAGGTAGATATGACAGGATGACCTTAACAGAGGATTTCGACATAACCGTCAAACTTCAGAAAGCCGGAGGCGTCATACAGGCCCCGTCAAACGCCTTCGTATTCACAGAGGCGCCCAGCAAGCTCTCCAGCCTATACAGGCAGAGGCTGAGATGGTATAGGGGAAACACCCAGGTATTGCTACGTCACAAAGATGCCCTATCCAACCCCCGGTACGGATTCCTAAACTACGTTATTTTCCCGCTTCTAGTGACGCAGCAAATCGTTGCACCAGTACTGGGGGTTTTAGCCATACCGGCTGCAATAATAACCGTTCTGGCCGGCGGGGCTGCGTACGTGCTTTTCCTGATACTGGTTTTCTCACTCCTGCAAACAATGCTTTCATTCACGGCGCTCGCGATAGACGACGAGGATGTGCGTCTAGCGATATGCGCTCCCTACGCAGTGGTTGGTTACAAACAAATTCTCGACATCTTTGCTGTTAAAGCCGTATTCGACATACTGGTCCTACGTAGGAAGCCGAAATGGACAAGGGCCGAAAAGGTCGGCCTTAAAGCCATCAGCCCCGGCTAAGCTCATCTACAACCCTAGGAGGTAAAATGTTCCTCCAAGTCTCAATAAACTGTCTCTCGAGCTTTCTGTCGCGGAGGTCGTCAGGCAGCATACGTGGAATATCGTTTACGATAGGATACCAGCGGCCGCATGAAACACACTCCAGCAGCCCAGCGCCAACTTCCAAACCATGACACTTTTCACAAAGGGTTTCAGGCAAATCCTTCACAAACCCACGGTGGTAGCCGCAGTAAAGCTCGCACTTTCTTATTTTCTCCGGCGGCAATATCGTATGTTCCTCAAAAACAGTAAGCCTAAGCGGAAAACCCTTACAAATGGGACATGCTAGTATGTCAAGTAATCTGTATTTCATTTCGAGACCTGTCATTGTAACAAATATATAAATATTGATTGATGTTTTAACAATATGTATGAAAAAAGTCTACTTGGCTTTGATTATAGTTTTGGTCGCGGCCGTCGCTTCCGTGACCGCTGTCTTCGCTGTCGGCTCCGTGCTCGAGGCTAAGGATGTATCTGTTAGGTTGGGTACTGGGACAGCTGGAATATTTCTCAACTTGGAGAATAGAGGGTTTTTACAGGACTGTGCGGTAGGTGTTGAGGTTATGGTTGACCCAGGGGGAGAGCTAGTAAGGGCTGAGCTACATAAGACGATCATGGAGAACGACGTGATGAAGATGGTAAAGGTTGACAAGATATGCGTGGGCCCGATGAGCACGGTGAAGATGAGGGGTGCTGAGGGCGAAGGCTACCACATAATGGTTTTCGGAGACATGGAACACATCAAAATATTCCACATATACCTCAAGTTTGAGAGCGGCAAGGTCCTACACTTCCACGCCGAAACAGCCAAAGCAGAACACGGCGATCACGAACACAAACACTAAAACGCCTGAAACATCCTCCCCCATCATTATTTTTAAGGTTAGCACAGATAGAACACCCGGATATCCACAGCCTATCCTATTATCAAACAACGTAGGGTACGCTGCCAAAGTCTTTAAGGAGGAAATTTTGTGGAATTGGCGTGCAACCACATAACATTAACCTCTTTCTCGAAAGATTCAAGTTAGTAAACGGAATACCCCTGCTTGCGGAAAGCCCGGAACAGGCCGCGCAGAATACAGTCGACCTAGTAGCTAAAAACGGTGGTAAAACACTTTACATCGCATCAATCTTTGACGAAGTTTACCAGCCCCTACAATCTGCCGCTGAAAAGTCCAGCATTAAGATTTACGGAGACCTACATGGAAGAGACGCCGTAGAGAGGCTAAAATCGGTCGATGCAAGCGTCACCGCTGCGGCTGCGGCAGTGGCGGAGTCAGGTGCAGTCGTCGAGGTGGCTCACGACGATGCGGTGAGGCTTGCGTCAAGCCTCCCCAAGATACACGTAATGTTGGTGAAATCCTCCACAATATACAGGTCTGTGTCAGAGCTGTCTACACTCTTACGCGAAGCCCTAGGAGAGAGGGTGGCCGCCGTAACGTTGATATCAGGTCCCAGCAGGTCTGGTGATATTGAGCAGCGGCTTGTTGTCGGGATACATGGCCCGAATGTTGTTGCAGCGGTGGTTTTGAAATGGCTTTGAAAAACCCTAAAGAGCTTCACAGAGAGCTGGCGGCCCGATGCGAAAAGGTGCTGAGTAAAACCGAGTGGAGGAACTATCTCCGTGATGCCTTGACAAGGACTCTCAAGATGCGGCGTGAAACTATTTCTCTGCTATTCACTGATTTTGAGGCGTTTAGGGACCAGGTTAGGGAGGTTAAGGAGAGGTCCATCGACAGACTTGACGAGGTGTTTGAGACGTTTAAGAAAAACTGTGAGAAAAAAGGGGTGAAGGTCTATCTCGCAGGAGACGCTGAGGAGGCCTGCGAAATAATTTACAGGATTGCTGTGGAAAAGGGTGCAAAACTCCTAACCAAGAGTAAGTCGATGACGACGGAGGAGATTATGCTGAACGCATACCTGGAGAAAAGAGGAGTGAAAATAGTTGAGACAGACCTCGGCGAGTTCATAATACAGCTCGCCGGTGAAAAACCCTTCCACCTCGTCTACCCATCCGTCCATAAAACAAGGTATGAGGTTGCTGAGCTTTTCTCAAAGCTGGCGGGACGTGAGCTCAACCCAGAGATAGGTGATTTAATGCAGTTCGTCCGAGGCTATCTCCGTGAGGTATTTCTGTCCGCGGACATCGGTGTGACGGGTGCAAACATCGCCATCGCGGAAACCGGCACAGTGGTTGTGGAGACAAACGAGGGTAACGACAGGCTTGGCAGCATACCGCCCAAAACACACATCGTGGTGACGGGTATCGAAAAAATTGTTGAAAAAGTTGAGGATGCTTTGAAGCTGATCGTCGCCCACCCTGTGAGCTCCACGGGGCAGTTCCTGACGACTTACGTAAGCTTTGTCAGCGGAAGAAATCCTCTGGCCGGCGATGATGGGGGGAGGGAGTTACATGTCGTGGTTATCGATAACGGTCGAAGGGCCATGCGGGACGACCCATGGTTCAGGGAAGCACTCTACTGCATACGGTGCGGTGCGTGCATGAACATATGTCCAACTTATTCAACCGTAGGGGGCCATGTCTTCGGATACATCTACACGGGGGCGATTGGCCTGCCCTGGACCGCGTACACGCACGGGCTTGAGCGGGCGGCTGAGTTTGCACCCCTATGCATAAGCTGCGGCCTATGCAAGGAGATCTGCCCTGTGAAAATCGATATACCCATGTTGATAGCTGAGGTTAAGCACCGCTATGTAAGGGAGGCGGGCCAGCTTACGACCAACAGGGTTTTGGAGAACTACGAGGCGTTCTACAGGCTTGCGTCGAGGGCGCCCTGGTTCTTCAACCCGTTGCTGCGACTTGGTTTCATCAGGGCTTTGATGGAGCGTTTTCTCGGGATAGACAGAAGACGGCCTATCCCCCCTGTTGCACGGAAAACATTTGCCAAGGAGTTTGGTGAAAGGCGCTGGACACAGCACGGGCGGAGGGCTATAATATTTGCCGACTTTTTCATCCAGTTCGTGAGACCAGACCTCGGGATAAAGCTCTGCGAAGCCTTAAACACTGCCGGCTACACCCCAGTGCTGCCGCCCCAGAAAACAAGCGCCTACCCATACGTAGCGTACGGCGACCTCGATAAGGCAACCGAAGTAGCTGAGTACAACGTCAAACACTTGTCGGAGGCCTTAAGCGAGGGCGATGTGATAGTTTCCGCAGAGCCTACAGCAGTCTATGCTCTGAAATATGTTTACCCCAAGCTTTTGAAAAACAGCAAAGAATCCCTGAAGGTGTCTAAGGCATCTGTTCCGGCGTCGGTGCTTTTGGACTCGCTGGTCGAAGAGGGGCGGCTGGCGGTGAAGAAGGCGGAGGGCTTTAAAGTCGGTATACACATACCGTGCCACGAGAGGGCCCTCGACGAGTCGCGTTCAGTCTATAACCTGTTAAGGCACGCCGGATACGATGCCGTCTTTGTGGAGACGGGCACTTGCTGCGGCATGGCCGGGTCCTTTGGAATGAAACACGGAACCCTTGGCTACGGTCTCGCCAACGCCGTCGGCGAACCACTCTTCAACATGTTTAAGGAGAATGGCTGCAAGTTCGTCGTGACCAACAGCAGCGTCTGCCGCATACACATCGAGCAGGGAACAGGTTTAGCGGTCTACAACCCGTTAGAGGTCGTGGAGTTTACCGCCCCGCATACGCGATAAAATCAACCTCTATTAACGCATCCTTGACAGGTAGTTGGACAACCACCGTGGTTCTTGCAGGCGGCTCTTGTTTAAAATACTCCCTGTAAACCTCATTCATCTCCTGAAAGTGCTCCGGCCTAGTTAGGTAGACTGTGGCTTTAACAATATCCTGGAGCCCTAGTCCGATGGATTCGAGGAAGGCCTTGGTACTCTCGAGGATTCTTCTAGTCTGCCCCCTTACATCCTTCTCATCCACCGAACCGGTTGCCGGATTTATCGCAACCTGTCCGGAGAGGAAGACAAAGTCCCCTGCCTTTATTGCCTGCGAATATGGGCCAACGGGTTTTGGAAGCCTGTCTGATAACAAAGCCTTCTTAGCCATGGGTAGGCTCTGCTTTCTCAAATGATTTAAACTTTGGCAACCCTACCTGCTGCGCAATATGTAGGTCACCAGTCCTAGGACAACTCCTAGCAGGAAACCTATTAGTGCAAACTGGTTGGAAGCAATCAGTGAAGCAAGGATGTATATCCCGTTTATTGACGCATTAACTATGTCTTGTGGGGTGAAGGGTGTCCTTAAACCTGCTAAACCCAGTGCGAAAGGCAGCAGCACGGCAATGATAACCACAGCCAGCAACAGTTTCCAAAACCTCAGGGCCGCGAAACCCAACCCAAACCCGATTAGAAACCAAACTATAGCCAACACTGTTTGAACTGAAGCGACGCTGTCCATAAGAACTATAGTTTAGAAGATACGTATATATGTTATGCACTGTGTTTTACACAAAAACACGCTACAGTACCGTGTACCTCTTCGGGTTCCAATGGAATGGGAACGTCTATCGTTTGCTGTGTAATTAATTATTTTTAATAGATTGATGAGGTGGGAAAGTGGAGGGGAAGAGGTTTGGCTGTGTCGTCTTCTAAGATAATATTCTTCTAGACGTCTCCGTTTTCTCTTGATGGTGAGACCAACTGTTTTATAGAATCTATGGTTATAGGGGAGTCGTGTGCATAACTGGTAGATGTCCTTTTTGGTGATGTATCTTTCCCCCATTCTATGGTCATAGAGTACTCTTCCTCGTCGATCGTTTACCACCGGTTCTGTCGATTCTATACCGAGGTGGTGTTGAAGAGCTTTGACGTGTGTCAGGAGCTGGAGATCTGAGATCTGTGTTGTAGATGCTTATGTAACCGTTCCTGTTAACGCACCCCTCTGAGTCTGTGAATCTCCTTACGAAAGCCGCCATACATTTTCCACAGTGTTCTATGTATTTCTTCAGCCTGTCGAGGTCTACCGGCTTTTTAAGGAGCTGGTAGAATGTCTCCGAACGAACCTCCACAACATATCTTTTCAATGATTTCCTGTATCTGGGTTTAATCGGTCTCCTGTCAAGCATATTGGCTAGGCATATTGAGAACTCCGCAGAAAACTCCCTGTCCTTCACCTTAAGACCTATCCTGATTTTGTTGTGGCCCTTGATGGCGCGTCTTTTCTTAGTGGTGTATTCGTTTCCCAGTTTTACGCCGATGACGTATGCCAGCTCTTCGGACGGCCTCAGCAAATCAATTGATGGAACATATCTTCCGTTGTATGGGCTGTGTTTCTGTCGAAGCCAGTAGCTTAGATGGGATTTAGACAGCCTAACCCCATGCTTTCTCTGGACTTGGTCAATTATCTCCCTGTATGATAGGCTTTTTCTCCGAAGCTCTACGTCTTCGTCGTAAAGTTTTATCCGCAGCTCTCTCGGAAGACAACGCCCCCTCTCCCTAAGGCTGGTTTTCCAGACCCTTCTCAGGGGCACCCCCGTTAACATGTTTAAATAAACTGGAGACCTGTATTCTGTAGCCGGAATTGGGAGGGGAAGGGTCATTACGCCCTAGCCGGCGGGGCAGGAGGGCCGGCGATCGACCGGCCATTAAAAGCGGGGCAATAGACCCCGCACAGATCT
>OGCH01000046.1_pt1 | contig 83069 bp, 68 predicted proteins | sample 1570111 | NCBI WGS metagenome assembly OGCH01 (sample SAMN03436243, study PRJEB24508) | hot springs metagenome | biome: Desert Springs; feature: Hot Springs; material: Water | place: USA: Great Boiling Spring, Nevada | collected 2008-12-01 | depth 0 m m | reverse complement strand
CACATTCGACCAGTCAGCTGTTACGCACTGTTTAAAGGATGGCTGCTTCTAAGCCAACCTCCTGGTTGTCTACGCGACCCTACATCCTTTCACACTTAGCCTGTGTTTCGGGACCTTAGCGGGCGGTCTGGGCTGTTTCCCTCTCGACAACGGCGCTCATCCGTCGCTGTCTCACTCCCACGCTTCCTGCGATGCCATTCGGAGTTTGGTTGGGTTCGGTAACCTGGTAGGGCCCCTAGCCCATCCAGTGGCTCTACCTGCATCGCATAGTGCGTGAGGCTGCACCTCAATGCATTTCGGGGAGAACCAGCTATCTCCGCGCTCGATTGGCATTTCACCACACTACCCCCAGTTCCTCCGAGCCCTTTTCAACGGACACCGGTTCGGCCCTCCACCGTGTGTTACCACGGCTTCAGCCTGACCAGGGGTAGATCGCGCGGTTTCGGGTCTACGCCTTGTGACTGAGTCGCCCTGTGAGGACTCGCTTTCGCTGCGGCTCCGCGCCTGAGGCGCTTAACCTTGCCACAAAGCGTAACTCGCCGGCTCATTCTGCAAAAGGCACGCCGTCAGGCTGTTCCCCTTGCGGGGCATAGCCCTCCGACTGCTTGTAAGCGCACGGTTTCAGGTTCTCTTTCACTCCCCTCGCCGGGGTGCTTTTCACCTTTCCCTCACGGTACTGGTTGCGCTATCGGTAGCAAGGAGTATTTAGCCTTACCCGGTGGTCCGGGCAGATTCGCACAGGGTTCCACTTATCCCGTGCTACTCGGGATCCCGACGGGGCGCTCCACTTTTCGCATACGGGGCTCTCACCCTCTATGGCGTGCCGTTCCAGGCAGCTTCTGCTAAGCGGAAGACGCTCCCTTGTGTCGGTCCCACGACCCCAATCGGGCACGCCCGATTGGTTTAGGCTGTTCCCCGTTCGCTCGCCACTACTGAGGGAATCCCATTCGGTTTCTTTTCCTCTGGGTACTGAGATGTTTCAGTTCCCCAGGTTCCCTCCACACCGCCTATGGGTTCAGCGGTGGGTGACCACCCTTGCGGTGGCCGGGTTTCCCCATTCGGGAATCCACGGATCAACGCCTGCTTGCGGCTCCCCGTGGCTTATCGCAGCTTGCCACGCCCTTCATCGGCTCCTTGCTCCTAGGCATCCACCGTGCGCCCTTAGTAGCTTGCCTCTATGGGCGCGCTTCTCGGTGACTCCAGTCCAATTGTCAAAGTGCTCGTGTGGGTCCGTTGCCCGTTGGACACCAGCCCAACTGTGAAGGTCCCGGGAGACCCTCAGAGTTAGGTTGGTGGAGGCGACCGGATTTGAACCGGTGACCCCCTGCGTGCAAAGCAGGTGCTCTCCCGCTGAGCTACGCCCCCGTTGGTGGGCGCGATTGGATTCGAACCAATGACCTCACCCTTATCAGGGGTGCGCTCTAACCAGCTGAGCTACGCGCCCAACATTCCCTCAAAACCGGACAGGCTGCCTTGCGAGCGAAACTCCGTTAAAGGAGGTGATCCAGCCGCACCTTCCGGTACGGCTACCTTGTTACGACTTAGTCCCCCTTACCAGCCACACCTTCGGCGGCTCCCTCCCTTGCGGGTTAGGCGACCGACTTCGGGTGCAGCCGACTCGGGTGACTTGACGGGCGGTGTGTACAAGGCCCGGGAACGTATTCACGGCGGTATGGCTGACCCGCCGTTACTAGCGATTCCGCGTTCACGCAGTCGAGTTGCAGACTGCGATCCCAACTGAGGGCGGTTTTTTGGGATTCGCTCCCGCTCGCGCGTTCGCTGCCCTTTGTACCGCCCATTGTAGCATGTGTGAAGCCCTGGACGTAACCGCCATGCTGACTTGACGTCATCCCCACCTTCCTCCGTGTTGACCACGGCAGTCTCCTCCGAGTGCCCGGCATGACCCGCTGGCAACAGAGGACAGGGGTTGCGCTCGTTGCGGGACTTAACCCAACACCTCACGGCACGAGCTGACGACAGCCATGCAACCGGTGTGCACGAGTCCACGAGTTTCCCCGTGGAGGGCCCCTGTTTCCAGGGGCTTTCCCGTGCATGTCAAGCCCAGGTAAGGTTCTTCGGTTAGTATCGAATTAATCCACATGCTCCACCGCTTGTGCGGGCCCCCGTCAATTCCTTTGAGTTTCAACCTTGCGGCCGTACTCCCCAGGCGGGGCGCTTAATGCGTTAGCTGCGGCACTGAGGGCTTCGCCCCCAACACCTAGCGCCCATCGTTTAGGGCTGGGACTACAGGGGTATCTAATCCCTTTCGCTCCCCCAGCTTTCGCACCTCAGCGTCAGAAGCAGGCCAGAGATCCGCCTTCGCCACTGGTGTTCCTCCCGATATCAATGCATTTCACCGCTACACCGGGAATTCCAATCTCCTCTCCTGCCCTCGAGCCCCGTAGTATCCAGTGCAGCCTCCCGGTTGAGCCGGGAGATTTCACACCAGACTTACGGAGCCGCCTACGTGCGCTTTACGCCCAGTAAATCCGGGCAACGCTCGCCCCCTACGTATTACCGCGGCTGCTGGCACGTAGTTAGCCGGGGCTTATTCACCAGGTACCGTCCGAAGTCGTCCCTGGCAAAAGGAGTTTACACCCCGAAGGGCTTCGTCCTCCACGCGGCGTCGCTGGGTCAGGCTTTCGCCCATTGCCCAAGATTCCCGACTGCTGCCTCCCGTAGGAGTGGGGCCCGTGTCTCAGTGCCCCTCGGGCCGGCCATCCTCTCAGACCGGCTACCCGTCGCAGGCTTGGTGAGCCGTTACCTCACCAACTACCTGATAGGCCGCGGGCCCATCCCGAAGCGGATTGCTCCCTTTAGATACGCCAGCCGAAGCCAGCGTATCCACATCCGGTATTAGCCCCAGTTTCCCAGGGTTGTCCCGGTCTTCGGGGCAGGTTACCCACGTGTTACTCCGCCGTTCGCCGCTCTCGGCAGCCCCGAAGGACTGCCTGCCGCTCGACTTGCATGTCTAAGGCACGCCGCCAGCGTTCGCCCTGAGCCAGGATCAAACTCTCCGTCAGAAAACTCACTCCCGCATATCGCGGGCGAATTTTCTCCGGATGTTGATCAGGAGCTCGCAAAGCGCTTACCTGTCCGGTTTTCAAGGAACTCTCGCTGCCGACCTCTCCCGCTGGATCTGTCGGCAGGGGATAGTATACCCTATCCCAGACGCGTTTGTCAAGGGCATTAGCCCCTGCTCTGAACGCTCCGAGAAATCTCAAGGTTCAAATCGCGGTCCGCTGGACGCTCTCTGGCTTCCAGCGGGGATATAATTTACCACATCGCCCCCCACCTTTGTCAAGGGTTTCACCGCTTTTTGGGGGGAATTTACCCCCAAATTCCCCCCAAATTCCGCACCAGCCCCAAAACGGGTACAATTCCCGCAGGAGGTTCTTACGCACTATGCCTTACCCATGTTCTATCCGATTACCGCACCGTGTGCAACAGGTCACCGATATTGCCGACCTGATTGGTTATACACCGCTGATTCGCTTGCGCAAAATCACAGCCCATCTGCCCCCTACGATTGAAATCTATGGCAAAGCCGAGTGGTTTAACCCCGGCGGCTCGGTAAAAGACCGCCCTGCATGGAACATCGTGCGCGTTGCGCTGGAGCGCGGCGAGCTGACCCCCAACAAACGCCTGCTGGATGCCACCTCGGGCAATACGGGGATTGCGTTCGCGATGCTGGGCGCGGCGCTCGGCTTCGGCGTGACGCTCTGCATGCCCGCGAATGTGACCCCTGAACGCAAACGCATCCTGCAAGCCTACGGCGCCGAGGTGATCCTGACCGATCCACTGGAAAGCTCCGACGGCGCCATCCGCATGGCACGCCAGCTCTACGCCCAGAACCCCGAACGCTACTTTTACGCCGATCAGTATAACAACCCCGCCAACTGGCAAGCCCACTACGAGACCACAGGGGTGGAAATCTGGCATCAGACCGAGGGGCGCATCACCCACTTCGTGGCAGGGCTGGGCACAACGGGCACTTTTGTGGGCACAGGACGACGACTGCGCACCTATAACCCGCAAATTAAATTGATTGCGCTCCAGCCCGACTCGCCGTTTCACGGGCTGGAGGGGCTGAAACACCTCGAGACCGCGATTGTGCCCGGGATTTATGACCCCACCCTCGCCGATGAGACGCTCTTTATCAGCACGGAAGACGCTTACCGCATGGTGCGCCGTCTGGCACGCGAGGAGGGGCTGCTGGTGGGGATTTCTTCTGGGGCGGCGGTGGTGGGAGCGCTGAAGGTCGCCGAACGCATCGCCCAGAGCGAAAACCCGCAGGCGGTGATTGTAACCATTCTCTGCGATAGCGCCGATAAGTATCTCTCGGAACGCCTGTGGGAGGAGGCGCCATGAAACTCCTGTTACCCACCGAACTGGCAGAGGCGATTCGCACCCATGCGCAGGAGGAATATCCCCACGAGTGTTGTGGCGCGTTGCTGGGGCGCGAAGAAGGGGAACAGCGCTTCGTGGCGCAGGTTATCCGCTTAGCGAACGAGCGCACCGAAGAGCGGGAGCGCCGCTTCTTTGTCAGCCCCGAACAGGTGCTACGCGTGGAGCGTCAGGCTTCCCGCGAAGGGTTGCTCCTGCTGGGGTTTTATCATTCTCATCCCGACCACCCCGCCATCCCCTCCGAGTACGACCGCCAGCACGCCCTGCCGTGGTATTCCTATTTAATCGTCTCTGTGCGGCAGGGCATCCCGGCGGAAATTCGCTCGTGGCGCCTGCGTGAGGACCGCTCGCAATTTGACGAAGAGACACTTTTTCAGCAGGAACCCAGCCCCTGAGTGCGAATCGCGGGGGCTATGAGGCTCAAGAGTTTTCTTTTCGGGTTCCTTGCGTTCGTTCTGCTCAGCGTTGCTACAGCGCAGGTATCGGTCGAGCTGTTCAAAAATCTCAAGCCCCGCAATATCGGTCCCGCCAACATGGGCGGGCGCATCACCGATATTGAGGGCGTGCCCGGCAACCCGCTAATGGTCTATGTAGGGACCGCGACAGGCGGACTCTGGAAAACCACCAACGGCGGCATCTCGTGGACGCCCCTGTTCGACGAGCAGGAGACCCAGACAATCGGCGATATTGCCCTGGACCCTCAGAACCCCGAGGTCGTGTGGGTGGGCACAGGCGAGGGCAACCCCCGCAACAGCATTTCGGTAGGGGCAGGCATCTACCGCTCGCGCGACGGGGGCAAAACATGGGAATATCTGGGGCTACGCGAGGCGCGCCAGATTACCCGAATTATCGTTCACCCGCGCGACCCGAACACCGTCTGGGTGGCTGCGCTGGGGAGCGCGTTTGGTCCCAACCCTGAGCGCGGGGTGTTCATGACCACCGACGGCGGCAAAACCTGGCAGAAGGTGCTTTATATTGACGAGCATCACGGCGCGTCCGATCTCGATATAGACCCCGTGAACCCGAACATTCTCTACGCCGGGATGTGGCGCTTCGAGCGCAAGCCGTGGACGCACACCAGCGGCAGCGAGCAGGGCGGGGTCTTCAAGTCCACCGATGGGGGGCGCACCTGGAAAAAACTCACGAATGGGCTACCCAAACTGATGGGGCGCATCGGTGTCAAAGTCGCGCCCAGCAACCCGAATGTGGTCTATGTGATTGCCGAATCGAACGACGGCACGCTGTTTCGCTCCGACGATAAGGGCGAAACTTTTCGTCTCGTCTCGCGGGAAACCAACATCGTCTCGCGCGGTTTCTATTACACCGACATGCGCGTAGACCCCAAAGACGAGAACCGGCTCTACTTCCTGGCAACCCAGCTGCGCATGTCCATCGACGGCGGGCGCACCAGCGAACAGATCGCCTCGCGCGTGCATTCCGACCACCATGCGCTCTGGATTGACCCCACCAACCCCAACTGGATGTGGAACGGTAACGACGGCGGGCTGGCGCTCTCGATGGATCGGGGCGCCACATGGGATGTGATTAGCAACATCCCGCTGGGGCAGTTCTATCAGGTGGTGGTCAGCAACGAGGCGCCCTTCTACCAGGTCGCAGGCGGTCTGCAGGATAACGGCAGCTGGGTCGGCTACGCCCGCACCAAGGACGGCGTGATCGTGAACGAACACTGGCGCATGGTCAGCTTCGGCGACGGCTTCCACTGTGTGTTCCACCCCGAAAAGCCCCACTGGGTTATCAGCGAGTCGCAGGGTGGCAATATTGTTCGCACCGATATGAACACGGGCATTCAGGAAAACATCAGCCCGCAGGCGCGCCGTGGCGACGGCGGTCCCGTCAAAGACCTCAAATACCGATTCAACTGGAACACGCCGATTGTGCTGTCGCCGCATGACCCCAACACGGTCTATGTGGGCGCACAGGTGGTGTTCAAGTCCACTGACTTCGGCACCACTTGGAGCATCATCAGCCCCGACCTCACCACCAACGACCCCGAAAAGCAAAAAGACGCGGGCGGTCCCGTGTGGGTGGAGAACACCACCGCCGAGTTCCACTGCACGATTATCAGCCTCGCCGAGTCGCCTGTTAAGCCCGGGGTCATCTGGGTGGGCACGGACGACGGCAACCTGCAGGTGACCTGGGATGGCGGCGCCTCGTGGACGAACCTCATCCGCAATGTGCCGAACCTGCCGCCTAACTCGCCCGTTTCGCATGTGGAGCCGTCCCGCACGGATGTAAATGTCGCGTATGTTGCCTTCGACCGCCACATGTTTAGCGACTATCGCCCCTACATCTACAAAACCACCGACGGCGGCAAGACCTGGCAAAAGATTACGAATGGGCTGTGCGACGAGTGCTATGTGTTCGCCGTGCGCGAAGACCCCCGCAACCCGAACCTGCTGTATGCGGGCACAGAGCGCGGGCTTTACATCTCCTTCGACGGCGGTCAGAACTGGCAGAAGATGCCCAACCTGCCCGCAGTGCCCGTGCATGACATGGTGGTGCATCCGATTATGAACGACCTTGTGGTGGGCACGCACGCGCGCAGTGTGTATGTGTTCGACGACATCACGCCGCTGCAGGAGATTAGCCCCGACATTCTGAATAAGCCTGCGCACCTGTTCACGCCGCCCACCGCGTGGCGCTATTCGGGGCGCTTCTCGCGCTACGGGCGCGGCGACCGCCCCTACACAGCGCCCACTCCCGCCTCAGGCGCCATGATAACCTACTACCTCAAGGAGAAGCCGAAGGAGGGGCGTGTGCGCCTGCAGATTCTGGACGCGCAGGGCAAAGTGCTACGCGAGCTGACCCGTATCCCGCAGGAGCCCGGCATCCATCGCGTGGAGTGGGATCTGCGCATGCGCGTCGGCGCTGAAGAAGAGGAACCCGAAACCCCTGCGCCCGGTCAGCGCCCCACCCCGGGGAGAACCCCACTCGGTCCGCAGGTGCTGCCCGGCACTTACACCGTGCGCCTGATTGTGGGCGACTTCCAGACCGAGAAGCCGCTCACCGTGCGTGTGGAACCCGCGCTGGAGCCATACCTGCTGAACATGAAAGCAGGCTACCAGTTCGCGCTGGAAGCGCTGGAGATGATTCAGAAACTGAATCGCGCGGCGCAAACCCTTAGCAGCATCGAGACCCAGCTGCAGAACCTGCGCCAGACCGCACGCCAGCAGGGCATCCGCCTGCCTGAAGCGGTCAGCAAAGCGCTGGAACAGCACGAGAAGACCATCAACGAGCTGGAAGCGCAGATAGACAATCCCAACACGGGTCTGGCGTATGCGCGTGGACCGCGCCTGCGCGGGCGGCTCAACTCGGTCTACTCCGCCGTCTCCAGCAACACGGGTCCCACACAAGCGCAGATTACCTACTTCAACGAGGTCAAGGCGGAGTTCGAAGCGCTCTACGCCCAGATTCAGGACTACCTCCAGAAGCAGGTGCCCGCGCTGAACGAAACCCTCAAAACCCACAACCTGCCGATTGTGCTGGTTGGGGGAAACACGCCGTAGTACCCTGCGGGGGGCGAAAGGGTTTTCGCCCCCCAATCAGCAGTAAGCACGCTATGCAGTATTTCCTCGCCGCGACTCACTCGTCCTCATGTTCATGCTGGCGCGAAATATACTTAAGCAGATCCAAAAGTTCACGCTGGGAGGTAACCCATTCTTTTAGCTCCCGTGTACTGGCGTATCGCACTTGCCCATCACCCCTGTCGAAGACCGCAAGAAACTTGTCTTCTGGTCCCCATGTATGCCTCCTCCACACTTCTTGGAGGACACCTGTGTTTCAAGGGCAGACAGTGGCACATACAGTGTGCTATCATCTCTCTGTTATCCATTGCGTGTCCAGTACGCAATAGTTTTTCAGGAGGCGTTTCGGGGTCTCGGAACGCTCACGCCCCTATCCTTGCAACAGAGCTGGTGCACCTCTCACAGAGCCAATCGGCGGGGGAAAGTGCCAAATCTCGTAGGCACACACTTGGGTGTATCTGTGCTGTTCACAGCACACGACGACCCCGTTTCGGCAGCCCATCACAATGCAGCGTTTTACTTTGAAACAGCGCCCTTGCGTTGCTTCCAAACAGGATAGAGACTCCCACTCGCCACCACGCCAAGCGCAAGGTAGACCACCCAATCGCCCCCGCGTACAGCCAGTGTTCTGTCTGTGCGCGTGCTGATAGCGCTCACCCAAAAAGCAAGCCGATCCAGCGGCGGTCCTGACCAGACGCCTGCTGGAGTCCATACGCCCGAGAAGCCATTCGGCGATGCCCGCACCACCCAGCGCCGACACTCAACGGCACGAAGCGCACAGTATTGGGCAAACTGATACCGCACTACTTCAGAAGGCAACCACGAATCGTTGGACATAACAGCCAGCCACTCGGCGCCTTCTAAGACCATGCCCCGAGCGAGCCAGCTATACAACGACTCACTACAGATAAGTGCGCCGACCCGTGTTCCATCCTTCCCAACCAACACCTGCAACTGGTCGCCAGCCCGTATCGCCTGTGGCTCACGCAGCCCCAACGCGGGAAGCAAGCCGAAAACGCTCCACGAAAGCCGCGCTTCCGTAAAAGGCATCAACTTCACCTTATCGCGACACACGAGTTCCTGTTCAGAGGCAAGCACACAAGCACTGTTCGTGCGCCAGCGCGAGTCATAGCGACGGCTGGCTCCAAGTAAGATACTGCCACCGAACTTTCGTGCGCGCTCATGCCACTGCTGTCCATCAGTACTCTCAGGAACAAAGTGTGCCATCGATTCGGGCAAGATAAGCCAGGCAACCCCCTCGGAACGCGCCCTCATGCAGATTTCATCAAGCTCCTGTCGCTCCGTTTCGGGACGGACTGGGCGCGGGTACTGCAAAACGCCAACGCGCACAATGCGTTCGCTTCGATCCAACTGGCTATTCTGGCTCATTCTCCAGAGACTGTAGCCACACCATCCCACTGCGATAAGCAACAGTACGCCGCTGATTTGAGCCAAACGCCATATCTCAGATGACCGAAAGGAAGCAAGGATCTGCCCAAGCAGGGCGTTCCAGAATGCCAACCCCCATTCCAGCAGCCACACGGCGCCTATATCCGCAGGCTGAATCAGGAAGGGCTGTTGAGCCAGTGCAGCGCTCCACATCGCCCACGGAAAGCCGAAAGTACCCAAACTGCGCAGCCACTGACACACCGTCCACGCAGAAGCCACCACAAGCGCGTCCCAGAACCAACCTGATGCGGGTTTCAGGTTAATCACTAAACCGAACGCCGCATGGAACCCGCTTGCCCAGAGCGCCGCAAGCGCCCATGCAATTCCAGCGTACAGCGGCGATGCTGCGCGTTGCTCAAACACGGGCAGTGCCCAGTAGCCCTGTACAAAATAGAAACTGAACCCCCACAACCAGCCACCAAGAAGCCCCCCCTGCCAGCCCCGACCGCTCAGTAACCTGAAACTCACTGCTGGCACCCCTAACAAAAGCCACCAGTCGCCTGGCAAAAACGCCAGCGACAGAACACCCCCTGAGAGCAACAATCCTATCGCAGAACGCATCTGGGCTGGCTTATCTCCTCAGCTCGCATGCTTGCTACGGTACCTCGCATGTCCCGCGCATATACCAGACGCTTGTGCGCGGGCGCCCCGGACATCGCCAGCACCACTGTCCATCCTGGCGCTGACTCGCGATACCGAACAGAGTCCCACGACACACCCCATCGCCTGGATAGTAGGGTCCCACTTCCAGCAAGCAGTAAAGTGGCGCGTGCCCGCCATCGCCACGCGGAACCCCCCTCGTTGTCTGACGGGTACGCAACGCCCGTGAATGCCCGTCCGCAAAGTTAGCCACCGCAATCTCCAGATGACGCCCCTGCACATACGGCGTCAGCCCCGGCGGTCCCGTCATAACGGCGTCAAAGAAAGCCACCGTTTGCGCTGGGTACTCCAGCGTACTTGCGCTTATCACCTGATGCGGTTGCGACAACCATGGGGGTAATACCCCCACCTCAAACAGGCACCAGTTCGCCATATAGCTGGTCTCTGCAAACCCCATCGCAGGACATAGCCCAAAATAGGGCGCAAACACCTGCGCCACATTCACAGGGCGACCATCGGAGGGGCAGACGACAATCTGTTTGTCCTTGATGTAGGGGACTAAGGCATGATAGAGAGTAAACAGGCAGGGGGAGGTGGAAGCCTGCACATACGCTGCCATCGGATAGGTCTCCCCAAAATCTGCAACATAGGCAAGTGTACTCTGACCCAGCTGATGCATCTGGGTTAGACAACGCGAACGGCGTCCGCCTTCCCGTGCGCTCTGGAACACAGGAAACAGCAACCCCGCCAGAAGCAGGAGAACCCCAATCACCACCAGCAGTTCTGCCAGCGAAAAAGCGCGTCTGTTCACCCCATCGCCTTACTCCGCTGACCACGCCACCATAAGTATACTCCAACGGCAATCAACACCAGACCTGGCAGGTAAAGAAGCCACCGGTTCTGACGACTGGGTGGTATGGGGACTGCGCTGCCCTGCGGATTGGCTTGCTGATACATCCGTTGCAGCTCGTCGAGCGTAGGCAGACGACCTTGCCAACGATAGTTAACGACTTTACTGATGATATCACTCGAGCTGCTTTCCAATAGACGACACACCTCCTCGCTCTTCATCAATCGGAAGTCCGATACATATGCGCCGTTGGGATGCTCAATACGCACACTTTCCGATTCGCGCAGCTGCAATAACCGCGCTTCAAATCTCGTGTTCTCACTCGGCGTTTGCCATTCAATCACGACAAAAGAGGGAACATAAAACTTTCCATGCTGCTGGTACTCCATGACCCTGATTCGATGGCGCACCTGTCCTTTGTAAATCATTTGATACTCCTTCAACTTACCCGGCAGATGATACCCCAGCCTGTATGCTACCTCTTTCCCCTGCCAGCCTTGAGATCTCAGCCAGACGGTATCTGCTTGTACCTTCTCAACCTGCCATTTCAGGCGCGGTTCACAACAAAAAGCTTCTTCAAATGGATTAGAAGCCGCAAAGAAAGAAGGATGCATCTGGTACAAGAAACCTGTCAGTTCATATGGATGAAATAGAACAGAGCCTGTTTCAGGAATCGGCATAATCTGCACCAGAGGGATTTTTTGACGCCCTTCACCATCGCGCGCCTCTCCTACCTCCATAGACAGCCAATCGCTTCCCCTGTAAGTGCGATACGCTTTCGCGGTATCAGGCGGCCAGAATCCCCCAATGTGTTCCAATATCACGGCGTTCAGCCGGGGCGTGCGTTTTATCTCTAAACGGAAAACACTTTGCATATCGGAAGGGGTTCTGGAAATCGCCTCGCGAAGTTTTTCATCACGCAAGTTTTGCATGAGTCTCGTTTTGTTCAGCGACGACTGGTAATCTATCTCCCAGATAAAAGTACGCTGGGACGCCCAGCGATTATACGCCTGATGATACTGCTGCAAGCGCCCCAGCATATTCCCTGGTTGTGAAAATGCACCAATCAGGGTGCATAGCCAAAACACTTGGATCAAACCGGGTTGCTTTAGCATGACTTTGTCCTACAGATGCGTTCGACTACGTCGATGTGAATAGGAAACCGTGTGTCTTCAATCCAGGTGCATCCGCAGCTCGAACTGCGCTTATAGTGACGTAACCGACGGGGTGAACGCCCAGTAGTGTCTACTGCAATCTCTATCGGCATGCCATCGACAGGTAGCAGTGCCGACTTCTGGAGATCAGCAACAGTGCAGCCACAGCTGGCTTCAGCCCGGACTTCAACCGTCCGCCCTGTGAGATTGAACACCCACACTCGAGCGGTCTGCCGGCTGTTGGGCGGCAACACTCCCATGTCCACCTCGCCTCGGCTAAGCAGCAGGCGCTCGCCCCCAAAGTGGCGGCTTGCCCACCCGATTAACCCGATCCAGAGGCATCCCGCGCCAATCAGCATCAGCACGAAGCGAGCTTGTCTCGAACGCCACACTGTCCGTCTACCTCCTCTGCGAAACTACCTGTTTCCTCATCCACGGGCATCGTCACAAGAGCCTGACCCTGTTGCTTCAGGCGCTTCCACTCCTTGACAATCGCCCGAACCGCGCATAGCGTCGCAAACCGCTCCAGCGGAATGCCCCGTTCGGGCTGATGGCGCAAATAAGCCTGCCACACCGCAAGGTTCGCAATCGCAACCCGTTCCTCGCGCCAGTAGGAGCCGTCGTAGCCAGCAGGGGGCGCGAGGCGGCTGGTGAGTGCAACCGCAACCCGCACGGCGTTCTGAAGCTCGGAAGGGAGCCTTTCGGGGGGTTCTTCGTATAAAGTCATGCTGCCCCCCCCCCGCGCCAGCGTGCCCAATGGAGCGGAGCCTGCCCTTGTTCGTCAGGACGCGCTTTGCCGAACACGACCACCCTCTCGAACAGCGTGAACATTCGAACTCCTCCTGTTTTGAATACTCAATTCGTACAGGTCTGAAAAATTCCTGCTTTTCGAGGGCAGGAAAAATGGGTTGGCAGGAAGTCGTCTCTCCAACACGAAGTAAACCCCCGCTATGAGCGCACCCAGAACGACACGGCGAGAGTTTCTCAAGCAGACGCTGGGCGTCGGAGCAGGATTGCTATTTCTGAAATCGGGCTGGACGAAAGGCACTTCGCCCAACGATAAGCTGAATATCGCGGTGATTGGCGTGGGCGGACGCGGCTGGGATAACCTGATGGGCGTCGCCCGCACCGAAAATATCGTTGCCCTGTGTGATGTGGATTTGAACAACCTCGCGCGCGCGGCGAAAGTGTTCCCGCAGGCGATGCTGTTCGCCGACTATCGCGCGCTGTTTGACCGCTATCACCGGCTGTTTGACGCGGTGGTGATTAGCACACCCGACCACCACCACGCCCTGCCGACGATGCGCGCTCTGCAACTGGGCAAGCATGTCTACTGCGAAAAGCCGCTGATGCACTCGGTGTGGGAGTGCCGCGCCGTTCGCGAACAGGCACGCAAGGCGAAAGTCGCCACGCAGATGGGCAATCAGGCGCACTCCAGCGACGCCCTGCGCACGGCAGTGGAAGTGATTCGTTCGGGCGTGATTGGTCCTATTCGCGAAGTGCATGCCTGGAGCGACCGCCCCATCTGGCCGCAGGGGATGGAGCGCCCCGCAGGCGAGAAACCTGTGCCCCCCACGCTGATGTGGGATATCTGGCTGGGACCTGCCCCCGCGCGCCCCTACAACGACGGTTATCACCCCTTTGCATGGCGCGGCTGGTGGGATTTCGGCACGGGCGCCTTGGGCGATATGGGCTGCCACATCATCGACACCGCCTACTGGGCGCTGGAGCTGGGACTGCCCATTAGCGTGGAAGCCGAAGGCGAACCCCATATGCCCGAAACGGGACCCAGGTGGAGCATCGTGCGCTATGAGTTCCCCGCGCGCAAGGGCATGCCGCCCGTCAAGCTCACATGGTACGATGGGGGACGCAAGCCGCCCGCCGAGCTGATTGAAAACAACCCGATGGCGCCGAACGGGGTCATCTGCGTCGGGGAGAAGGGAGTGATTTACTTCCCACACGCGGTGCAGGTGCAACTTTTCCCCAAGGAGCGCTTCGCCGACTTCCAGCCGCCTGCGCCAACGCTCCCACGCTCGCCAGGGCACTACGAAGAGTGGATTCAGGCGTGCAAAACGGGCAGCCCCACCTACAGCAACTTCGAATATGCCACCACGCTCACCGAAGCGGTGCTGCTGGGCAATGTGGCGTTCCGTGCCAAGCAAAAAATCTACTGGGACGCCCAGGCAGGGCGCGTAACGAACACCCGCGCTGCCGACGAGTTCGTCCAGCGCCCCTACCGCCGCGGCTGGGAGTGGTGGTAAGATTCGCGTGGCATGGTATACTGTTGCCATGCCACGCAATCGGGTGATGTATCTGGGCGTGCTGGTGGTCGCGGCTTCGGCGCTGCTCTACCTGGGCGGAATGCTGATCAAGCTCATCGAGTGGTTCCTGCCGTGGGCGGCAGGTGCGGGGGTAGCGCTTATTTTGATCGGGCTGTGGATGGAACTGCAGAAAAACAAGAAGCCCAAACCTGTGAACGATAAAGCCGCCACCGAGGCGCAGACCACCCAGACAGGAGAACCGCGATGAACCAGTGGGTTCGGCTTGGGTTGGCGGTGCTGATTGTGGTGCTGCTGCTCAGCGTGGGGCTGCGCATCCTCTCAGTGGCGATTGCGCTGGTGCGTTTCTTTTTCCCCTTGCTGGTGCTGGTGGGCGCGGGACTCATTCTTTACGGCTTGATTCGCCACTTTCGTGCCCGCGCCCTCCGCAGCCGTAACGGCTATCCCCCGCTGGAGGATTGAGGCGTTTTAGCCTTCCTTCACGCAGGGTTCCTCTGAAGGCTCCAGATAGAGCTCTATAGCTTCGCGGATATTTTGCAGGGCTTCCTCTATAGTATCACCCTCGCTGATACAACCCGGTAGAGCAGGAACATAGACCGTATAGCCCCCGTCTTCACTCGGCTCCAGCACGACTTTGAAAGTCATTTGCTCACCTCCTGTTTCATTCTTGATCCTCGGCAAACGGGTAGGTGGGCAGGTTCACCCGAAGAGGCTTATCCACGCGATACCCCAGCGCGTAGTCTGCCTGCAGGAGCGTGTGAATCTCCGAAGTGCCCTCGTAGATGGTCGCGCCCTTGCTGTTGCGGTAGAAGCGCTCTACGGGGTATTCGTCGGAGAAGCCGTAGGAGCCGAAAATCTGCACGGCGGCGTTTGCGGCGCGGTTCGCCGCCTCGGTGGCGTACCATTTCGCCAGCGAGGTCTCCCGCGTGTTGCGGAGTCCCATATTCTTCATCCAGCCCACCTTCTGATAGAGTAGCACGCTGATCTGGTAGTCGGCTTCCATCTGGGCAATCTTCTGCTTGATGAGCTGGTGTTCTGCCAGCGGCTTGCCGAAAGTTTTGCGCTCTTTGGCGTAGCGCACGGACTCCTCAAGGCATGCGCGGATCAGCCCTGCGGAGCCTGCGGCGACGGTGTAGCGCCCCTGATCCAGCGCAAACATCGCGATTTTGAACCCTTCACCCTCTTCGCCCAGTCGGTTCTCTATGGGCACGGCGACATTCTCAAACACCACGCCGCCTGTGTTGCCCGCGCGCACGCCCAGCTTGCCTTTGATGGTGTAGGGTTTGACGCCCGGGCGCTCGCGCTCCACGATAAACGCGCTCATGCCCGAATGGTCGCGTCGCGCCTTCTTCTCCATATCGGTCCACGCGACCACCAGATACTGGTCTGCCACTTCCGCCAGCGAAATCCAGATTTTCTCGCCGTTGAGGATGTAGTGATCCCCCTCGCGGCGGGCGGTGCTTTGCATGCCGACCACATCACTCCCGGCGTTCGGCTCGGTGAGGCAGAACGCGCCCAATCGCTGTCCGGTTGCTTGCGGGCGTAGGAAACGCTCCTTCTGCGCCTCGGTGCCCCAGCTGAGAATCGTCAGCGCGGTCAGCCCGACATGCACCGACATAATCACGCGCAGGAAGGTGTCGCCATATTCCAGCTCCTCACACGCAATACCGAGACTGATGTAGTCCAGCCCGGAGCCGCCCCACTTGCGCGGGATACAAATCCCCAGCAAGCCCAGTTCGGCGAGGCGCGCATAGATTTTCGGGTCGGCGCCATGACGATCCCACTCACGGATGTAAGGCTTCACTTCGTTCTCCACAAACTTGCGTACCGTATCCCGCACCATCAGGTGCTCTTCACTGAGCGAGAAATTCATCCTAACAACCTCCTTACTGGGCATGAGTATACCCATCGGCGCACTTCCTAAACAGGTACAATTAGGGCTTAAGGAGGCGTTTTATGCTGACCGAAGCCCTGAGCTTTGACGATGTGTTGCTCGTGCCCAACTACTCGGCGGTTCTCCCCGACCAGGTAGACACTTCCACCACGCTGGTGCGCCACATTCGCCTGCGCATCCCGATTGTGAGCTCGCCGATGGACACCGTGACCGAATCGCGCATGGCGATTGCGCTGGCTCGCGAAGGCGGCGTCGGCGTCATCCATCGCAATATGCCCATCGAACGCCAGGCGATGGAAGTGGATCGCGTCAAACGCAGCGAACACGGGGTCATCTGGGACCCGATTTACCTCTCGCCTGACCACACGGTGCGCGACGCGCTGGCGCTGATGGAACGCTACCACATCTCCGGCGTGCCTATCACCGACTCGGAAGGCAATCTCGTCGGCATTCTCACCAATCGCGACATTCGGTTCGAAACGAACTACGATCGCCCCATTCGCGAAGTGATGACCAGCGAGAATCTGATTACGGCGCCCGTCGGCACTACGCTCGAAGAAGCGGAACAAATCCTGCAAAAATACAAAATCGAGAAGCTCCCGATTGTCGATTCAGAGGGCAAGCTGCGCGGGCTGATTACGATTAAAGACCTGCTCAAGATTCGCCAGCATCCACACGCCACCAAAGACGAGAAAGGACGCCTTGTGGTGGGCGCGGCGGTGGGTCCCTTGCGGGAGCCTGTGGAGCGGGCGAAGGCGCTCGCCGACGCAGGCGTGGACTTTATCGTGGTGGACTCCGCACACGGGCATTCGGAGGGCGTGCTTCAGGCAGTGCGGGCGATTCGGCGCGCTTTGCCCGATGTGCCCGTGATTGGGGGGAATGTCGCCACGCGCGAGGGCGTGCGCGCGCTGGTAGAGGCGGGCGCAGAAGCCATCCGTGTGGGGCTGGGCGCAGGCTCCATCTGTACCACGCGCGTGGTGGCGGGCGTCGGCGTGCCCCAGCTCACCGCCATTATGGAATGCGCGGAAGAGGCGGACAAACTCGGCGTGCCGATTATTGCCGACGGCGGCATCCGCTATTCGGGCGATATTGTGAAAGCGCTCGCGGCGGGCGCCAGCGCCGTGATGCTCGGCAACCTGCTGGCAGGGTGCGAGGAATCGCCCGGTGAGATTGAAATCTATCGCAACCGCGCCTACAAGGTCTACCGCGGCATGGGTTCCGTGAGCGCGATGCGTGAAGGCTCCAGCGACCGCTACTATCAGACCGACCCGCGCAAGATTGTGCCCGAAGGCGTGGAAGGGCGCGTGCCCTACCGCGGTCCGCTTTCGGAAACGATTCACCAGCTGGTGGGCGGGTTGCGTTCTGGAATGGGTTATCTGGGCGCCGCGAACCTGAAAGAGCTGCGTGAAAAGGCACGCTTCATCCGAATCACCAACTCCGCCCTGCGGGAGAGCCACCCACACAGCGTTTCCATCACGCGCGAACCGCCCAACTACTGGACGGGCGGCGAAGAGTAAGGAAGCCCCATGCGTCGGGTTGCCATCGGGATTGGGGTTCTGCTACTCGTCTTGAGCGGCGCGCTGCTGGGCGTCCTTGGATGGCTCTGGCATGTGTGGTTCCCTACATACCGCCCGCCCGTGATGTCCACGCTGGAGGCGAAAGCGCGCCGCTTTTGCGAGCAGAAGGGCGCGCCCTTCCCGTTGCGCCAGCCGTCGGTAGAAATTTACAAGGCACGGCGCGTGTTGCGCCTCTACGACGGGATGCGCCTCCTCGCAGAGTTCCCGATTGCGCTCGGCTCCCGCCCAGAGGGCGACAAAGAGCGCGAAGGCGACCGCAAAACGCCCGAAGGCAGCTTTTATGTCTGCGAGAAGCACTACAGCCCCCGCTTCTACCTCTTTCTCGGCTTGAGCTACCCTGCGCCCGACGACGCTGAACGAGGCAAACTCAGGGGGCTGATTGACGAATCTCAGTATCGCGCGATTCTGCAGGCGCATCAGGAAGGCAGATGCCCCCCGTGGGACACGCCGCTGGGGGGCGCGATTGGCATTCACGGCGGCGGCACCCACCGCGACTGGACACTGGGCTGTATCGCCCTCGATAACGCGCACATCGAACTGCTCTATGTGCTGCTGCCTGTTGGCACGAAAGTACAAATCTACCCGTGATGACTCCACTGGCGCGTTCCTCTAACCGTAACAATAGCACGCAGCATCCGGAGCCATTCTGGGCTTTACCGTGGACACGGCTCGCTGAAGAACTGTCTACAAGCCCTGAAGGGCTAACTGAAGCGGAGGCATCTCGCCGCCTGGCGCTCTACGGTGCCAACACTATCTCTGCTACGCGCGGCACGAATAAACTGATGATGCTCTGGCGCCAGTATACAAATCCCATTGTACTGATTTTAATCGGCGCGGCGCTCATCTCTGGTATGCTGGGCGACTGGAGTGACACAGTGATTATCTGGGTCATCGTAATCGGGAGCGGTCTTCTGGGGTTCTGGCAAGAGTCCAGCGCTTCGGACGCCTTAAAAAGGCTTCTGGCGCGTGTTCAGGTTCAGGCGAATGTGCTGCGGGATGGGCAGCTCCGCCGGATTCCGATTGCGCAACTGGTCCCCGGCGACATCGTTCATCTGACAACAGGAGACCTGATTCCTGCTGACGGTGTGGTTGTCTCGGCGCAACACCTGATGGTGAATGAAGCAATGCTGACAGGTGAAAGTTTTCCTGTGGAGAAAACCTCCGAACCCTCTGCTCCGGAAGCGTCGCTTGCAGAGCGGGGCAACGCGCTCTGGATGGGCAGCTATGTTGCCAGTGGTGAAGCGACGATGCTGGTCGTGCATACAGGCTCACGCACCCAGTTTGGGCAGATCGCATTGAGGCTCCGGCTGCGCCCCGAAGAAACCGACTTCGAGCGGGGTATACGACGATTCGGCAACTTGCTGCTGGAAGTTACGCTGATTTTGGTGCTGCTGATTTTCGCGTTCAATGTGTACCTGAAGCGCCCCGTGGTCGATTCGTTTTTGTTTGCGGTCGCGCTGGCGGTCGGGTTAACGCCTCAGCTCCTCCCCGCGATTATCACGGTCAATCTCGCGCGGGGAGCATCCGAGATGGCGCGCGTGCGCACACTGGTCAAGCGGTTATCGGCTATCCAAAACCTCGGCAGCATGAATGTTCTTTGCTCCGATAAGACAGGCACGCTCACCCTGGGGGTCATGCAGGTGCACGCCGCGCTTGATGTGCAAGGGCGCGAAGACCCGCGTGTTCTTTCTTACGCGGTGGTCAACGCCCGCCTTCAGCAGGGTTTTTCCAACCCGATTGATGAGGTTCTTCAGCGGCAGGAAGGTGATTTTGAGGCAGGGTGGGAGCGTCTCGGCGAAATTCCCTACGACTTCACACGCAAGCGTCTGAGCGTGCTGGCTCGTAATACCGCAGGCAGTTTGCCAGAGTTCGCCCCATCGCGTGTCGTCTTAATCACAAAAGGCGCGTTCCAACAGGTTCTGGCGGTCTGTGATACGGCACTTCTCGGAGAGAAAATAGTCCCCCTCTCGCAGGTGCAGAGCGAGCTGGTTTCATGGGTTCATCAACAGATGGAGGCAGGCTACCGGGTGCTGGGAGTCGCGGTCCGATTCCTGCCCACAGCCGAAATCAAACTGGATGCGTCGTTAGAGAGCCAGATGACTTTTATAGGGTGTGTCTTGTTCAGCGACACTTTGAAGCCGACCGCTCCCGAAGCGCTGGCTCAGCTGCGTCGTCTCGGCGTTACGCTGAAAGTCATCACAGGCGACCACGCTGCCGTGGCACGCCATCTGATGCGCCAACTGGGCTATTCGGAACCCCGGATTATGACCGCTCAGGCACTTAACCAGCTCTCCGAAGAAGCTCTGATCCGCCGGGTGGAAACGATCGATGTCTTCGCGGAAGTGGAACCGCATCACAAAGAGCGTATCATACGCGCCATGCGCAAAGCGGGCTATACGGTGGGCTACCTGGGCGACGGGATTAACGACGCCCCTGCGCTCTACGCCGCGGATGTGGGGATTTCAGTGGACACAGCCGCCGATGTCGCCAAAGAGGCGGCGGACATTGTGCTACTGGATAAAGACCTCTCGGTTCTGGCGGAGGGAATTCACGAAGGGCGGCGCGTCTTTGTGAACACCCTCAAATATATCTTTATGGCGACCAGCGCCAACTTCGGGAACATGTTCAGCATGGCGGGTGCCTCCCTCTTTCTCCCCTTCTTACCTCTATTACCCAAACAGATTCTACTCGTGAACCTGCTTACCGATCTACCCGAAATGGCTATTGCCACCGATCGTGTGGACGAGGAACAGGTGGCGCAACCTGCACGGTGGGATGTCCGCCTCCTCCGGAATTTTATGCTCGTGTTCGGTCCACTCAGTTCCATCTTCGATTACCTGACCTTCGGGGTCTTGCTGGGGCCGCTCCATGCACAAGCCCCTGAATTCCGCACAGGCTGGTTTGTGGAATCGGTTATCTCCGCCTCGATGGTCGTGCTTGTCGTGCGCACGCGACGCCCCTTCCTCCGGTCTCTACCCAGCCGATGGTTGCTGGGGCTTTCCGTGCTGGTATGGATTATCACCCTCTGGCTACCCTACTCCCCCCTTGGAACACTCCTTGGCTTTGTCCCCTTGCCGCCTCTCTTTCTGATTGCTCTGTGCGGTATCTTGCTCGCCTATGTTGGCGGTGCCGAGATAACAAAGCGCCTCTTCTGGGCTTACGAACATTTGCACGCCCCACCCCCTGCAGGGAAAACAACTTTTACGGCAAATTCTTAAGACCCCGGAGGACAACGCATGACGCCTGCGAACACGACACACATCATTCGCGCTCCCGTTGAGGTGCGCTGTCAGCAGGAGCTGGAAAAGCTCAAGGCGTGGGATCGGTGGAGCAAGCCGCCCGGATGGCACCTCTCGCCCCGCGCGGTGGAGGTGTTTGTGCTGGGGGATTCGTCGCTGGGGATTCGCCCCAAGTATGTGGGCGACCGCGAGCGCGTGCAGGTCGCGATTGCTACCCTCGCCAGCGACCGCGCCCTGCTGCTGGTGGGCGAACCGGGCACCGCCAAATCGTGGCTCTCGGAACACCTCAGCGCCGCCATCTGCGGCAACTCCCAGCTCACCGTGCAGGGCACAGCGGGCACCACCGAAGACCAGATTAAATACTCGTGGAACTACGCCCTGCTGATCGCCGAGGGTCCCAGCGAGCGGGCGCTTGTGCCCAGCCCCATCCTGACCGCGATGCGCAAAGGGCAGATTGCCCGATTCGAAGAAGTTACCCGCTGCGCCAGCGAGGTGCAGGACGCGCTTATCTCCATCCTTTCCGAGAAGGCGATGGCAATTCCGGAGCTGGAGCGCATCGAGTACGCCCAGCGCGGGTTCAATATTATCGCGACCGCCAACACGCGCGACCGCGGCGTCAACGAGATGTCCTCCGCGCTCAAACGCCGATTCAACTTCGTGGAGCTGCCCGTGCTATCCGACCTGCAGCAGGAGGTTCAGATAGTGCGCCAGCGGGCACAGGAGATGCTCAGCGAGCAGGGACTGCCCACCGACCTGCCCGACGATGTGGTGGAAACGCTCGTTACGGTGTTTCAGGAGCTGCGTCAGGGGCAAACCCTCGATGGCGCCCAGAAAATCAAGCGCCCCTCCACCGTGATGAGTACCGCCGAGGCGGTGAGCGTGCTGTTTGGAGGCTGCCTGCTCGCCCACTACTTCGGCGAAGGGAAGGTGGACGGCACGCATGTGATGAACCTGCTGGTGGGCGCGATTGCCAAAGAGGACAAGAGCGACCTGGACGCGCTGGGCGAGTATCTTGAGACGGTGGTTCGCAAACGCGAGGGGAGAGTATGGCGTCAGATCGCGTCGGCGCGGCGACTGCTGAAAGAGTAGAGTCGCTGGCGGTTCGCATTCGGGGGGTGCATGTGGTGCCGGTGCGCCACCATTCGCCGGCGCTGGCGCGGGCGGTGGCGGAGGTGATTCGCGCCGTGCGCCCCCAGCGCGTGCTGATTGAGGGTCCCTGCGACGCCAACGAGTGGATTCCCGCGCTGGCGCACCCGGAGGCGGAAGCGCCCCTCGCGCTGCTGGCATACCGCCAGCCCGACACGCGCGGGCAAACCGCCAGCGCGAACCTCACCCCCCAGTTCTGCTTCTACCCGATGTGCGACTACTCGCCCGAGCTGGTCGCCCTGCGCACGGCGGCTGAACTGGGTATCCCTACCGCATTTTGCGATATTCCAGCACGCGCCGCGCTCCGCGAACCCGACGCTGACCCTGAAGAAAGCGCCCCCGCCACAAGCGACACCCCCTCCGTGTGGACGCGCGTCGCCCAGCGCATGGGCTTCCGCAACCACGAGGAATGGTGGGAAAGCGTTTTCGAATCGCATGCCATGCCCACCCCCATCCTGCTGCGCATGCTCCACGAGTGGGGCAAACTGGTGATAGCAGAATCGCCCCCCAGTGAGAGGGATCAGTTGCGCAACGCCCACATGTGGCGCTGGGTGGAGAACACAATCGCGGAGGGCGTCCCCCCAGAGGCGATTGTGCTGGTGGTGGGCGCCGCCCACAGCGCCGCCTTTGACCAGCCCGACTTCAAAGCAGATTACGACCCCAATCACCCGTTGCTGAACGCGCCGCCTGCCCAGTTTGTGCTGATTCCCTACTCGTTTCCGCGCCTGTCGGAGCAGTCGGGCTACGGCGCGGGCAACCGGGCGCCGCAGTTTTATCAGGACCTCTGGCAGTTCGGCTCGCTGGAGATGGCGACCTGTGTCGCGCTGACGCGCATGGTGAACCAGATGAAACTGCAGGGCGACAGCGCCTCGCACGCCGACGCGATTGAAGCGTTCCGTGTGGCGAAAGCGCTGGCGGCGCTACGGGGCAAGCGCCAGCCCGGCTTCGATGAGGTGATCGACGCGGGCGTCGCCGCGTTTGGGCGCGGGAGCGAGGAGCGCGTGCGCCATGCGCTCCAGCGCGTGCTGATTGGCGAGCGCGTCGGGCGCGTGCCACCCGACTGCGGCGTGCCCCCGCTCAATCAGGAGTTTCACCTGCTCGCGAAACAGCTCGGTATCCCCGTCAAAGACAACCCCACCGACCTGCGCCTGAACCTCGCCGAGCCGCACGCCGTGCAACAATCCATCTTTCTGCACCGCGTGAATGTGGCGGGCATCCCCTTCGCCGAGTTCCGACGGGGCGAAACAGCGACCCTGCAACAGATTGGACGCCTGCGTGAACACTGGCGCGTGCAGTGGACACCCCTGACCGACACCGCTTTAGCCGAAGCCGTTATTTATGGCAACACGCTCCGCGAGGTGGCGCGCAACCGCATCCGCCCACGACTGGAAGAGCGCGAGAACCTCGAAACAGTCAGCAAGGCGGCGCTGGAGGCGGTGCTGTGCGACCTGCCCGAACTGTATGGAACCGCGCTGGAGGCGCTTGAGGAAGCCTCGGTGCGCGACGGCGACTTTCTGCATCTCTCGGCGGCGACCTATCGCCTGGCGGCGCTGGTGGAATATGGCGGGGCGCGCGCCGCCCAGCGTGAGGTGTTCCAGCCCCTGATGGAGCGCATGTACGCCCGCGCCTGCCTCCACCTGCCCGCCAGCACCGACTGCGGCGACGAGACGGCTTACGAGATTGGTAAAGCCATCCGCCTGATGCACGACCTCGCCGCGCGAGTCCCCGCGCTGGATCAGACGCTCTGGCTCGCCCAGTTGCACGAGACGACCCTGCTGGAGCGCACCCATCCCTACCTCAAGGGGCTGGGCGTCGGGCTGCTGGGCTGGGAGCAGGACGCCGAATCGCCCCTGTTTGCGCTCGCTCAGCGGATGCTCTCGCCGGGCAACGACATCGTGCATACCGCACAGTTTATTGAAGGGCTTCTGAACGCAAATCCCGGCGTGGTGGCGCGCTCGCGCCAGATGGTGGCGCGGCTGGACAGCTTCGTTCAGGCAATCCCCAAAGACCACTTCCTGCGCGCCCTGCCCGCGCTCCGACGCGCCTTCAGTAACCTCAGCCGAAACGATATTCACTACCTCACGGAGAGCCTGACTGCCCTCTACGGGCTGGACGAGACAGGCGACCCGAACCGTCCCAAATGGGTCTACACCGAGCTGACCCCCACCGAAGTGGAGGCGCTCTACCGTCAATTGGAGTGGCTATGCGCGCGCTGATAGAAGATTTGCAAGTGGCTTTGCGTGAGACGCTCGCGATGGGGCTGGACACCCCCAGCGCGTTAGACCGCCTCGCCGCGCTTGCGGAACCCCTGCGCTCGGTGGGGCTGGAAGTGCTGGCGCAGAGCGTTGAAGCCATCACAAACGCCACGCCCAGCGACGAACCCGAATACGCCGCGGTGATCAACGAGCTGGTGCGCCTCTGGGAAGTGTGTGAGCAGGTGCTGCTCCGCACACACCCCGTGATGACCCTGACAAAACTGCCCGAATCGCGGGGCTGGCTGAGTTTGGACTCCGCACCCGATGAGCCGCTGATTGCCCTGCTGACAGGCGCGGCGCCGCTTACGGCGCTTCTGCCCGCGCTGGAAGAGCAGATTAACCGCTGGCAGTGGGGCGACTCGCTGACGCCCATGCGCCTGATGCTGGGGCACTCCGTCCTGACTCAGCAGGCGGGCGCACGCCTGCGCGAACACGGCACGCAGTTTCTGCAGAGCCTGCGCCTGCTGGCATCTAACACCACACCCCTGCAGCGCATTCGTCTCGCCGAACTCGTGATGGACCTCTACGAAGAGGGGCAGATTCGCACGCTCCAGCCCTACCTCAAGCGCCTGCCCGAATCGATGCCGCTACGACGCCGCGCTATGCAACTGGGGGTCGCCCTGCCCGACTCCAGAGAGCGCGCACACGAAACACTGGAAGATTCCGAACTGCTCCACTCGCTCCAGCATTCGGGGCTGACGCGCCAGGGCTTCAGCGAGTTAATGCGCCGCCATGCGCATGAGGTGATGTGCTTGCCCGACGACTCACCCGTTCTCACATGGTTGTTGGAATCGCTGGAAGCGCTGGCGCGCTCGGTTCGCGACCGACTGGAGCTGGTTGCCCGCGTGCCCCATCCACGCGCGACGGAGATGCTGCTGAACTCGCCCCACCTGACGCCCCGCGCGCTGGAGCTCCATATTGAAGCCACGCGCGACTACCGCCTCGCGCCCCTGCTGTTCCACTTCGGCAATCGCAGCCCGCTGTTGCCGTGGGGGGTGGTGAACAGCCTCGGCGATGCACTCTTCTTCCCGATTGTGCTGAACCTGCACCCCGAAGCGCTGCCCCGCTACGCCGAGTATGCGCACTATCTCATTCAACACTGGCGCAACAGCCCCGACCCCGCCCTGCAGCAGCAGGCAGAGCAAATTCGCGCCCGATTGGGAGGGCACGCCCATGCATGACCGCGACGAATCGCTCACCCGATGGAGGCTGATTCTGGGGCGCACCGCCGAACAGCAGTCGCCCCACTTCCGCCTGCGCCCTGACGCCTTTCAGGAAATGCTTCCCACGGGTGTCGGACCCCAGGACTTAGACCACGCGCTGGAGTTCGTGTACGACAGCGCCCGCACAGGCGGCACGGGAGATCCAACCCCCTACATCCCCCAGTGGCTCGAACAGATTCGCACGCTCTTTGACGCCGACACGCTCGTGATGATTCAGAAAGATGCCTTCGAGCGGCGCGGGCTGACCCAGATGTTGCTCCAGCCCGAACTGCTCCAGCGACTGGAGCCGAACATCCATCTGGTCTCCACCCTGCTTGCCCTGCGCGACCAGATGCCCGACGAAGTGAAACAAACCGCCCGCGAGATTATCCGCTCCGTTGTGGAAGAGTTCCGCAAAAAACTCGAAAATCAGGTGCGCCAGTCGGTGATTGGGGCGCTCCAGCGCAACCGCCATAGCCCCCTGCGCACCGCCCGCAACATCGACTGGCGCACCACTGTGCGCAAAAATCTCAAACACTACCTGCCCGAACACAAAACCATCGTGCCTGAACGGGTCTACTTCTGGGCGAACGAGAAACGCTTCCGCGACTGGCAGGTGATTGTGCTGGTAGACCAGAGCGGCAGCATGGCGAACTCCGCCGTGCATGCCAGCCTGATGGCGGCGCTTTTTGCCTCACTGAAGGTGCTGGACACCCGCCTCGTGCTGTTCAGCACCGAAGTCGTCGATGTGAGCGATTACCTCAACGAGGACCCTGTGGAGTTGCTTTTCAACCTGCAGCTGGGCGGCGGCACCGATATTGCGCAGGCAGTCGCCTACGGAACTACGCTCATTCGCCAGCCCGAAAAGTGCCTGTTTATTCTGATTACCGACCTCTACGAAGGGGGCAATCCTGAAGCGTTGCTCCAGCGGCTGCGGTTCCTCAAAGAGAGCAAGGTGCATGTGCTGTGCCTGCTCGCGCTGGAAGAGGGCAAGCCCGCCTATGACCGCACGCTCGCCCGTCAGGTGGCGGCGCTGGATATCCCCACCTTCGCCTCGACGCCCCGCAAACTGTTGCAGGTGATGGAGACCATCCTGAAGGGGGCAAACCCATGACGCTGGACGAGGTGAAAGCACTCTGCGACGCACCCACTTATCGCAACGCCGAGCAGATTGTGGGCAGTAATGCGATTACCCAGATGGCGCGTTCGGGCAACACCCTCTTCGCGCAGGTCGTCGGCTCCAGTACCTACACCGTGCAGATTGAGTTACATGACTCCAATCCTCCCAAAGCACGCTGTAGCTGCCCCGCCGCACGCCGTATCCCCTACTGCAAACATGCGATTGCTGTGCTGATAGCATGGGTGCAAACGCCCGAACGCTTTCAGGAGAGCCTTTTTGTAGAAACGCCCCAGCCTGCCCAAGCCGCCCGCGGTCGTGCGAGGCGCGAGACCGTCGAGCGCACGGATCTCCAGCAGCAGAGCGTCCAGCACACTCTGAAGATTGCAATTGAGCAGGCGCGCGGCGGCTTGTTGAGCGCCAGCCACGAAAGGATTGAACTGCTTCGCGCCCTCAGCCAGAATCTGGAGTCGCTCAAGGCACGGCGGCTGGCGCAGGCGGTGAGCGAACTCGCCGACCTGCTGGAAGCACGCCTGCACCGCGCCGAACCCCAGATTGAACACCGCTACGCCCAGCGGCTGGCGAACCTCTGGCTGACCCTGCGCGCCCTGCAGGAACACTACGCCGACCGACGCCCGCTCCCGCTACACCAGTACGAGGAGATGCTCGGACGCACATGGCGCGAGAAAGACCTCGAACCGCGCGAAAACCTCCGCCTCGCCGAACTCGCCTATGAGAATCTCATCACCCCCACAGGCTTTCGGCTGGACATTAGCCACCTGATGGATTTAGATTCGGGCACGCTCTACCGCGAGATGAAGATTGTGCCCCTGAATTTGCGCTTCGGCGACCCCGCGCAGCTGGAGTTCAAGCCCGCGCGTTCCCAGCCTTTACTGGCGAAGCGCGTCGGGCTTTATCCTGGCTACGCCCCCCAGCGCCTCAAGATTCTGGAAGAGGCGCCGCTGGGGCAGAATTTCGCAGACCTGTTCCCCCAGATCAGGCGATACACCCTCACTTCGGCACACGAGGCGCGGATGCAACTGATTGCCCATGCCAGCGACTCCTTCGCCCCGCCCCAGCACACCGCGCTGATTGCGCCTGCCCAGCTGGTGTGGGCGGAGGGGCGCGCATGGTGGGCAGACGAGAACGGCGAGATGATGCCCCTCGCCCTGCTCACGCTCCCGACGCTCATTGAGCATCAGCAGGCTTTGCTTGCAGAACTGCCTGAAGGCGCTCTCATTTTCAACACCGCCAGCGACCCACGCCCGCTGGATGTCGCCCTGCGCCAGTGGAGAGGGCAACCCCTTTTCGGCTGGCTCGCGCTGATGGAGGGCGATGTCGTCTTCCTGCCCCTCAGTATGATTTCGCCAGAGGGCGTTCGCTTGCTCCGTTATGGCGAAGCAGCGACGCTTTGATAAACATAGCACGGAAAGTATGCAAAATCTACCTTCGCTCGTCAGAAGCGAGGTTCGTCCCTCTGACATCTAATACTTGAAATACGTCAGCGCACGATATCTTTTCCAGACCGTTTCGAGCATCTGGCTCTAAGCGTACCATCCAGGGCGCTTGCGCATATCGTTCCTTCCAGCCTGTGATAGGGACTACTACGCGCAGAGGCAGCACACCAACTGCATCCACACTAACAACCACTGCAGGGCGTGTTTTTTGAATCTCCGCACCTACCGTCGGATCCAAATTGATGAGCCAGACCTCACCCCGTTTCATCCCATGCCTCGCTGTCCAGGCTTGTGAAAGCGGTTAGTTCGGGATCGTTCAGGTAGTCCTCGCGAAGGGCTTGCGCAGCTTGTTGAAGAGCCTTCTCGCTTGGAGAAGCCATAAGCAGTTCTTGCCGTAGTTGATGAAGGGCTTCTTCAATCACCGCCAGACGCTCGGCGGGGCTGAGCTGGGTCAGCGCCTGAAGAATATGTGCTTTACCCATTCAATCTCACCCATACGATTATACCCTTACAGAGCGCTTTGCGGAGGAAAACAGCAACCTTCCCCCAGATGTCCCCTTCCTGAATAAGAGAAACCATACTCAAGTACTATTCAGCCCGCAGCCCCTGTAGCGGAGCCGCGGGCATGCAGCACTCAGTACGCCATCAGAATGGGGTTTTCCAGCACACGCTTGAGCTCCTGCAGGAAGCGCGCCCCTGTCGCCCCATCAAACACCCGATGGTCGCAGGAGAGCGTCACGCGCATGCGCGAGCGCGCCACGATACTCCCGTCGTCGGCGACGACGGGCACCTTCTTCACCGCGCCCACCGCCAGAATCGCACTCGCAGGCGGGTTGATAATCGCGCTGAACTCGTCAATCCCGAACATGCCGAGATTCGAGACGGTGAAGGTGTTGCCCGTCATCTCGTCGGGCATCAGCTTGCCGTCGCGCGCTTTCTGCACCAGCGTCTGCGCCTCCTGCGCAATGCGTCGGAGCGATTTCTGCTCACAGTGGCGCACCACGCCCACCAGCAAGCCCTCGTCCACCGCAATCGCAATCCCGATATGAATCCCATCGGGATACACCAGCTGATTGTTCTGGAACGAGGCGTTCACCATCGGGAACTTCTCCAGAGCGACGGCGCAGGCTTTGACTATCATGTCGTTGACACTCACTCTGAGGCTCTCGTCTGCTTCGTTGAGCTTGGCTCGAAGCGCCAGCGCCTCTTCCATATCGATCTCCATCGTGAGGTAGAAGTGGGGAATGGTCTGTTTGGCTTCGGTGGTGCGCTGGGCGGTAATCTGGCGCAGGCGGCTGAGCGGTTCTGTGCGTCCCGCAACGGCAGGGGCAGGAACTGGGGTCGGCACCGGCGCGGGAGCAGGCGCAGGCGGCGGTGTGGGCGCAGCCTTTTGCGCCTCAAGATATGCCAGCACATCGCGCTCCACGATGCGCCCCTGCGGTCCCGTGCCCTGAATCAGTCGCAGGTCAATCCCGTGTTCGCGGGCAATCTTGCGTGCCAGCGGCGAGGCTTTGACTCGGTCGCCATCAGTGGACACGGGCTGGCTCACGGCGGCAGGCGGCGTTGCGGGGGCAGGCGCTTCTTTTGCGGCGGCAGGAGGCGTCGCGGGCGTCGTGCCCTCTGTGGGCACGCTTTCGCCCTCTGCCACAATATACGCCAGCGGCGTGTTGATGGGCACAACGGCGCCCTCTGGCACGCGAATCCCTTTCAGAATCCCGGAGCCGGGCGCTTCAATCTCTATCGTGGCTTTATCGGTGGCAATTTCGGCGATCGGCTCGCCCTCTTTGACCGCATCGCCCTCTTGCTTGAGCCAGCGAACGAGCGTGCCCTCTTCCATCGCGTCGCCCATTTTCGGCATGATAATCGTATGCATCGTCCAACCTCCTCAAAGAACCTGCTTGACCGCCGCGACGATATCTTCCACCTGCGGCACAGCATGACGCTCCAGATGCTTGTTATACGGCATCGGCACATCGGCGCCCGCCACCCGCAGAATCGGTGCATCCAGATAATCAAAAGCGTGTTCCTGAATCTGCGCCACAATCTCCGCGCCGAAGCCTGCGTAGCGCCAGTCGTCATGCACGGCAATCGCGCGGTGGGTTTTGCGAATCGAGCGGAACACCGTCTCCCAGTCGCAGGGCACCAGCGTGCGCAGGTCAATAATTTCCACCTCAATCCCTTCCTCTTTGAGGCGTTCGGCAGCCTGCTGCGCCAGCAGCACCCCGCGCGAATAGGTGATAATTGTGGCGTCGCGCCCCTCGCGCTTCACATCTGCCACCCCAAACGGCAAAGTGTATTCGCCTTCGGGCACTTCGCCCTTCGTCAAATAAAGCTGGGGGTGTTCAATAAACATCACGGGGTTTTCATCACGAATGGCAGTCTTCAGCAAGCCTTTCGCATCAGCAGGGGTAGAGGGAATGACCACCTTCAGCCCCGGCGTGTGCGCCAGCCATAACTCAATGCTGTGGGAGTGCTGGGACGCAAGCTGCTTGCCCGGTCCTGCAGGTCCGCGAATCACCATCGGCACGCGGCACGCACCGCCCGATTTGTAAAGAATCTTCGCCGCATGGTTCACAATCTGATCCATCGCCAGGAAGGCGAAGCTCCATGTCATCACTTCCACGACGGGGCGCAGTCCGTCGATCGCCGCGCCAATCGCAATCGCGATAAAGCCCGGCTCGGAAATCGGGGTGTCCCACACGCGGTGCGGTCCATACTTCTGGAACAAGCCTTCGGTCACGCGGAAAGTGCCCTGATAGCGCCCGATATCCTCGCCCATCAGGAACACGCGCTCGTCCCGATCCATCTCCTCAATCAGGGCTTCGCGGATTGCCTCACGAAAGGTTTTGACAGCCATCTTCCTATTTGCCTCCATATGAGTTAGAGTTTCGAGCGTCCCTGCTCTGAGCGCCCCATCGCCAGCACAGCATGATACCCGATATGCTTGGGCGTTCAGTAGCGAATCGCCATTTCCAGCCCGCGGGCGTCGTGAGCGGGTTCGCCGATGCAGGCTTCGGATTGCCCCTGCATGTGCCGCCACGCGCTCCATGCCAGGGCGCAGGCGTCCAGCAGGTCGTCTATCCGGGCAAGTTTGCGTGGCTGGCTGACCCCAAACGCCTGAACCGCTTCCCACCAGTCGGGACACAGGAGCGGGAGCGCTTGCTGGAGCAGGGCGTAGCGTGCTTGCTGACCCGCTTCGGTGCGCTTGGGGAGCGCCACAGGCGCGCCGTTCATCGCCATAAAGCTCAGCTCGGGGTGCGACTCCCACACACGGCGCTGGAGTTGGGGCGTGATGAGCGCGTCTATTTCACGAATGCGTGGAATCAGGTGGTATGCCTGCACGCTCAGCCCCATCGGGCGCAGGTCGGCATAAGGCTGACCTTTCAGCATGGCGCGAGTTGGGGGGATGAATACTGTGCAGGCGCGTTTGCCCAGTCGCTTGCGGGCAACCATATCGCATGGGCGCGGTCGGGCGCGCCCTGCCTCGTACAAGCCGATGGGCATGTCCACCGCTACCGCTTCTGCGCTCCCAAGCGCCTCCAGCAGCGCGGCGAAACAGGGGTAGACCCGTAGCGTGAGCGACGCCCTGCCCCCCACAAGCGTCAGAGCCGCCGCCACCCAGCCGCCCCGACACCCGTCTACCCCTGCCACTCCCATACCGCTATAGCGGGCGCCAGTAGATGTCGCGCGTCTCAATGATGGTGAACGGGTCGTGGCACTGAATGGCGATATGCCCCGACTTAAAATCGCCGTTGCGGGTATCCACCACCTTTTGCCCGTTCACGAAAATCTGAATGTGGTCGCCTTTAGCGCGGATGCGCATCGCGAACCAGTCGCCGTCGCGCGTCAGCAGGCGATTGGCGCGCACGCGATTGTAAAGCGACCCCGTGATGTAATCAGGTCCCTCGTGATTGAACACCTGCGCCTCGAAGCCAACGGGCCAGTTGTTGCGGTTTTCGGGGTTCGGCTGCGCACGGAAGTAGATACCGTTATTCGGCTTGAAAGGCGAATCTTCCTTGAAAGGGCGGATGCGAATCATCATGCGCACCTCAAAGTCGGTGAAGGTCTGCTCCGTGAACAGGTGTCCCATGCCGCCTTCGCCCACAATCGCGCCGTCTTTGACCGACCAGCGGGCAAGCCCCGTGGGGAACCAGCCCGTCAGGTCTTTGCCGTTAAACAGGGGTTTCCAGCCTTCGTCGCACTCGGCAGGGGAAAGCGTTTTGATACGCAGGTTGCGGAACTTCACCGTAACCCCCGGATGATGCTGCTGGAAGCCAATCACGCCCCTGCGATGCTCGTGGAGCGTGGCTTCCTGCACCACCTCGTCATTAATGCGCACGGTAATAAACGGTCCGCAGGCGCGAATCTCGAAGCGGTTCCACTGTTTTTCGGGCGCGATTTCGCGCATGCGCTCCAGATTCGTGGGCACACGCCCATAGATACTGCCCGTGGGATTTTTGGGGTCTTGCAGGCTAATCTGGATTTCGTAGCCGTCTACCCATGGGGTGGGAGTGCGCTGGGCGCGGATGAAAATCCCGCTATTAGACTCGTGGGTGTCGCCTTTGTCAATCCAGTATTCGCCGCGCAGGATAAAGTTCTCATACTCGGCGGTCGTACCGATCCAGCCTGCGCTATGGACGGGTCCTGTGAGTTCGCCGCGCTCGAACCGCCACTCCGCGCCAGCATAGACCTTCATGCTGTTGCGCCCTGTGAAAAGCGGTCGGAACCCCTCGCGCCGTTCTGCAGGGCTGATTTGAGCGCAGAGCATGCCCGCAATCCACCACGCTATCCAAAACGACACAGTTCGCATGGATTTATGATTTTCAGTCACCCCCCCAATTTCCTGTCGGCTGAGGTATAATTTTAGTTTGAAAGGCGGGTGAGTTTGCATGCCTCAAAAGATGGGGGCAGCGAAGTGGGTGGTCTGCTTTTTGCTCTTCGCGTGGAGCGTAAGCGCCGTCGCCCAGAAGAGTGTGGATTGGTCGCGCCTTTATCAACAGGCACGCCCTGCGGTGGTGGCGGTTTTCTCGTTGAAAAACTCCCAGCGCCACAGGGGTACGGGTTTCTTTATTGGCAACGACGGTAAGCTGGTCGCTGCCGCTTCGCTCCCACGCGATATGCCCCTTTTTGTGAGGCGCGACGACGGTGCTTTTCTCAAGGTAGAGAGCGTGCTGCGAGTCGATTCGCTACAGCAGTGGTCTTTATTGAAAGTGGGAGTTCAGCGTTCGCCTGCCCTGCGGATAGCGAAACGCCCCATGTTGAAAGTCGGAGATGCTATCTGCATTATCAGCACCCGTCCTGACGGGGGCGGCAAGCTGCTTGCAGGGAATGTCAGCACCATGCTCACTCTGCCGAATAAACGAGTTGCATGGATGGTCTCAATGACTCTGAGCGAAGCAGACTACGGGGCGCCCGTTTTCAATCAGGCGGGGGAGGTGGTGGGAATTGTTGTGGACGATGGCACCCAGAATGCCTGCGTGATTTCCGTTCAGGCAATCTATCAGCGAGGTTCCCCGCCTCCTGCCCCTGCCCCGCCCTCTGTCGCGCGCCCCAACCCACCTGCCTCCTCTTCAAAGTCGCCTTCTTCTGCTGCCAGTCCCTTTGTGCCCTTGATTCGGCTGGCTCGCACGATAGAAGATTTGCCCACTCGCGCTCAGGCGTTGCTCGACATCGCCCGTTATATGCCCGCTGATGAGCCGCTGCGCTTGCAAACCGTTCGCGAAGCGGAAAGCGTCGCCGCAAAAAGCCAGCTCGCTGAAGAGCGCGAGTATATTCTTGGTCAGGTGGCTCAGGCGTGGGCGGAAATCGGTCAGCCCAAGCCCGCCATGAGCGCCCTGAACGCGCTTCGCGACCCCCTCTTCCGCTCGCAAACCGCCTGCCAACTGCTCGCCCATGCCTCGATGGCAGGCGAACAGGAAACCCTGCTCAAACAGATTAGCCATCCCTACTGGCGCGGGCGTGCGCTGATCGCTCTTGCGGCAACCGCCCATCGTGCAGGCAAGGTGGAGCAAGCGCTCCAATGGGTGCAGGAGGCGCATCAGCTGAGCCGCTCGATTGAAGACGGGCGCTGGCGCGCGTCGCTTCTGGGCGAGATTGCATGCCTGATGTTGCACATCGCGGAGTCTGGCGCGGCATCCACAAACGGCGAGACCGCGAATGAGACTGCTTCCGAAACGCCCAGCCTCAGCGAATATCTCACTCAAGGAGAAGCCCTGCTGGAAGAGACCTTACGCCAGATTCGCGCAGCCCCACAATTACAGTCTGCAGTGTTCCCAGAGCTAATCGGGTTTCTGGTGCAGTATGGCTTTTTATCCAGAGCGCATCGTCTGCTGCCCGAGCTGAGTGCCGATCAGGCGGGCGAGGCGCAGCGCTTGCTCGCACTGGGTGAAGCGAGAGCGGGCAACATGGAAGCGGCGACCAAACTCCTCCAACAGATTGTTGAGAAGGAACAGCGCGCTCTGGCGTATGCCGAGCTGGTGCAGGTGCTTTGTGAACAGGGGCACTGGCAAACCGCCGTCGAGCTGGCTTCGAATGCGCCTGCGGGGCGCGCGCGTGTGCGTGCCCACGCTTACCTGGCGGTCTCTCTGGCAGCGGCTGGCAAAGGGAACCCGCCCTCTCAAGATGCGGAACCGCCTCCTGCAGAACCGCCACTGCCCGACCGAGACGCCTTGCTGGCGCGTGCGGAAGAGTCGGCGACTGCCCTCAGTGACTCTCGCTGGCGCCCCGAAGCGTTTGCGATAGTCGGCTGGGCACACCTGCGCACGGGCAACCATCAGAAAGCCGACGAATGGTTCCTTCAGGCAGTGGAAGCCGCCAAAGAGAGCGGCGAGCCGTACACCTCGATGAGCATGGAGCGCGTCCTGTTCTGGTGGGCGCGCGCCGTTGCCGAAACGCGCCCACCCCTCGCATCCAAACCGTGAGCCTACGCCTTATGAATACAGTGCCCTGCCGCGTCGTGGAACGCTTCCATCAGCGACTCCACCAGCGTCGGGTGCGGGTGAATCGTGTCCACCATCTCATCCAGCGTGGCTTCCAGCTTGATTGCCAGCACCGCTTCCTGAATCAGGTCGCTGGCGTGCGGCACACACATGTGAACGCCCAGCACCTGCCCGTACTTCGCTTCGGCAACAACCTTCACGATGCCCTCTTTGATGCCCGCTGCCATCGCGCGCCCCAGAATGCGCGGCGGAAACTTGCCGATTTTGACTTCGTAGCCCTGCTCGCGCGCCTGCTTCTCGGTCAGCCCGACACTGGCGACCTCAGGCACAGTGTAGACCACATTCGGCACAGCGCGATAGTCCATGCGCCGATTCGCGCCGAAGCAGTTTTCCGCTGCCACAATCCCCTGCGTGCTGGCAACATGGGCTAACGGTGCAATCCCCGTAATGTCGCCGATGGCGTAGATATGCGGGATGTTGGTGCGCATCATCTCGTCCACGGCGACCCAGCGCTTGTTCATCTGGATGCCGACGGTTTCCAGCCCAATCCCTTCCACATTCGGCTTGCGCCCCACGCCGATCAGCACCACCTGCACCTCGATGCTTTGCACGCCTTTGGGGGTCTCCACATGGCAGACCCAGTTTTTGCCCACTCGTTCCGCCGATTTGAGCGTACTCTGGGTGATGAACTGAATTCCCTGTCGGCTCAGGGCGCGCTCCGCCTCTTTCGCGACTTCCTCATCAAAGGCGGGCAGAATCTGGGGCATCATCTCCACGACGGTTACTTTGCTCCCCAGCGCGTTGAACACATAGCCAAACTCCACCCCCACGGCGCCCGCACCCAGGATAAGAAGCGATTCGGGCACAAACGGCGCATTCACGGCGTCATCGCTCGTCCACACATTCTCGCCCCGCAAACCGGGGATGTTGAGGTTCATCACGCTGGAACCCGTGGCGAGAATGATATTCTTGCCCCGTATCTGCTGGCGCGAGCCGTCGGCTTTCGTGACCTCAATCGTGTAAGGGTCTATCAGCTTCCCCGTGCCCTCCACCGACTGCACGCCGTTCTTTTTGAAGAGGGTGGCAATCCCGTTGCGCAGGGTCTGTACGATTTTATCTTTGCGTGCCTGCATTTTGGCGAAGTCGTAGGAGATTTTGCCCTCGATATGGATGCCCATCTCATCGGCGTGGAGCACATGCTGATACGCTTCCGCATGGGCAATCATGGCTTTGCTGGGGATACAGCCCCAGTTCAAGCAGGTTCCGCCCAAAAATTCGCGCTCAATACAGATAACGGTTCCGCCATGCTCTTTTGCTAACTGCCCGGCGCGGATTGCAGCCACATATCCGCCCGGTCCAGCACCCAGCACAATCACATCGGCATCGTAGTTCATATTTCCCTCCGTACCTCTTTATGATACCTGAAGGGGCGCGACTCTGAGGTATACTTGCGGGGGCAGGAAAGCGCCAACCAGAGCCTGCAGATTGCAGACCCCTCGCAGTTGCAGAAATCCATCTTCACTCGTTGTAGGCGTCCCCTGTCTCGCCCCTCTTGCTAAGTAACCTCTAACTCCCTGTAAACAGTTAGAACCTTCTGCGCCACTCGTTCCCAACTATAGTTTTCTGTCAGGTGCCGCCTTTGACTCTCTATATCGGCTTCACTCTCCCAAGCGCTCATTATTGCTCGACGAATGCTCTCGATAGAGCGAGGTTCCACATAGTGCGCGAATTCACCGAAATACTCCTGAGGTCCACCGTACCTGGTAATGACGATTCGTGCGCCTGCCACTCCCGCTTCCAAAGCCGCGATACCGGGGGTTTCCAGAAGCGATGGCAAAGCGAAGACACGACAAGCCGCGTAGGCGCTTGCCAAAAGCGGGTCGTCATGGGGAATAGAGGGTACAAAGGCGACCTTATCATCTGCGAGTGAGCGGCACCGCTCGTAGTATTCTTTCGATGCCGGGTCGCCTATAAGGATTAACCTCAGCCCTGTGCCTTTTAGCGCACGGATCAGGCGCTCCTGATTTTTTCGAGGCTCGATCCGCCCTACGCATAACACGAAAGGCTCTTTGATACCTACATACTCTTTGAAGAGGCGTGGATCAGCATCGGCAAACCGCAGGTCTACGCCATTGGGGACTACCCGTATCTTAGAATTGGGCACTCGAAAAAGCTCCTGGATCTGCTGCGCCTCGGCGTGGGTGTTTGGTAGCACTCTGTTCGCTTTGCGGATCAGGGTCGCAATTTTTCGCAGGGAGCGCGAGCGCAGAGGGGTTTTTAGATAGAGCAGATAGCGCAGGCGTTTCCAGAAACTGGAGATATCCCTGTAAAAGATCGGGGAAAGCACTATTGGCACCTCATGGATGCCAGCATACTTGAATATCAGGTGGTAATGCGGATAGCATCCGAAGGCGTGCAGTATTTGACCCAGCTGACGAGTGAAGGGCAGCAACCACTCGACTTGAACGCCCATCTTTTGGAGCCACTCTGCCGTTCTGAGCGCCTGCACCTCGGCTCCGCCGAAGTAGAGTCCCCCGTGATGGGGGACCAGAAAGGTTACACGCATCCCGCACCTCGCCTTTCCTCACGCCTACGGCTCTTCCGACTCGCCCTGAGCCTCGCGCAACGCCTCAATAATCGCAGGACCTGCCTTGGAGTTGGGCAGGGTCTTGTGTGTACCGTCACAGAAGGGGAAATTTTTGGACTGGAGACACCGGCAGAGCGCCACGCGCTCGCCGGGTTCCAGCTTTATTGTCGTGCGCAGTTTGCCGTCGCGCTCTTCCGTGTGATGGGTTGCCATCGCTATGCGACCTCCGTGGGATAGTTGAGCGCCTGCAGCTCGGGCAGCACGAACTGCCCATCCTTGCGCACAAGGCGCCCGTCAAAGTAGATTTCGCCGCCACCATATTCAGGGCGCTGTATCACCACCAGATCCCAGTGAATCTGGGAGCGGTTGCCGTTATCCGCCTCCTGATAGGCGTTGCCCGGCGTGAAATGGAACGAGCCTGCGATTTTCTCATCGAACAGGGTGTCGTTCATCGGGTGCAGAATGTACGGGTTGAACCCCAGCGACCATTCGCCGATGTAGCGGGCGCCCTCGTCCGAGTCCAGAATCGCGTTCAGTTTGCGGGGGTTGCCTGCGCCGGGGCGGTCGCCATCATCTGCACAGGTGGCTTCCACAATCTTGCCCTGTTTCAGGCGGAAGCGAATATTCCGATAGAGGTTGCCCTCGTACACACTGTTGGTGTTGATAGTGATTTCGCCCTCCACCGAGTCGCGCACGGGACAGGTGAAGCACTCGCCGTCGGGAATGTTGCGCAAGCCGTAGCAGGGCACGACCCCGATCCCCTCGATGGAAAAGCGCAGGTCGGTGCCCGGTCCTTTGATATGCACTTCGCGGGTGCGCTCCATCAGTTCCACGAGGGGTTGCACATCGCGCTCCATTTTGGCGTAGTCCAGCGTACACACGCGGAAGTAGAAATCCTCGAAGGCTTCGGTACTCATGCCAGCGGCTTGCGCCATCCCGACGGTGGGCCAGCGTAGCACCACCCAGCGCGTGCGCGGTACCCGCACCTCCTGATGCACGGGCACCCACCAGAGCTGGCGGATGAGGCGCATCTTCTCTTGCGGCACATCGGACATCTCGGCGAAGTTGGGCGTGCCGCGCAGCCCGATATAACCCTGCACGCCCTCCATCCGCTGGCGCTCCAATCCTGCGATAAACCGAATCTGTTCTTCGGTCGCGTTCTGATAGAGGGCGCGCAACACGGGCGTGGTCTTGGTCTCGGCAATCGGGATACCGCCCGCGTCGCTGATGGTGCGCATCAGCAGCGCCACGAAATCGGGCGGCATGTCAAACGCCTCAATCAGCACCTTATCGCCGGGCTGAACCCGAACCGAGTGATGCACCAGCACATCCGCCAGTTTCTGCCAGCGTGCGTCTATCATAGCGTGTACTCCGACACAATCTGTGTGAGCGTGGTGAATCGAGCGTTGTGCTTCTTGAGCAACAAAACCGCTTCGCGCAGAACCTCCACGCTGTCATGGTAGTCATACCCGCCTATGCAAATCACGGGCGTGCCCTGCTCCAGATGATGCGTCAGAATCGCCTGAACCGTGTCCCAGCCCTGATCCAGATAGGCGAACTTGCCGTTGTGGGTGGCGATGGGCACCATCAGGATTCGCGCCTCGCCGGGCTTGCGTAAATCGTCGTAGGAAGGGTGATAGGGACGCTGGGGCGCGCCATCCCAATCTACAAACGGGCGATGCTCAGCGTTCGGAATCGCGCTGCTGTCTACCAGAAAGCCCATGTCCTCCAGATACTTCAAATCGGGGGGAATCAGCGCGTAGCTGCCTGCGCGGAAGGCGGTGGGTTTGATGTGAACCTGCTTGAGCATGTCTTTGCCCGTCTGAATCAGCTCGCCGCGCTCGCGAGGGTCTTCCACATAGCGCCCATACCCATCTTCAAAATGCAGGTGCAAGCCAAACTCGTGCCATGAGGGAATTCGGTGCAGGTATTCACGGTAATAAAGTTGGGCGTTTGCCATCGGGTCTTTGCCCGACACCTGAATCATCCAGGTGAAGGGAATGGTGAACTCTTCGGCGACCTTGATATACTCCTGCGTATAGCATCGCGGGTAATCTGCCGCTTCGCAATCCAGCGTAATCGCCACGGTCGGCATGGTTATCAATCCTCCTTACCCATCGGTCTCGTTGCATGTGGGTAGCATTTGGGATTCGACACTGGCGATTCGATTCCTGCCATTTGGAAACAGGAAAACGGCGAACCCTCTCGAATCGCAGGGGGGTGGAGGCATCAGCGATGGCGATACGGATTGGGTTTGTGGGCACAGGCGGAATTGCACAGGCGCATTTTGACGCGCTCAGCCAGATAGAGGGCGTGGAACTGGTCGCATTTTGCGATGTAGACCTCGCTCGCGCCGAGCGCGCCGCCGCACGCTTCGGCGGAAAAGCCTACACCGATTACAAAGTAATGCTCAACGAGACCGCTCTTGACGCGCTTTATGTCTGCGTGCCGCCCCATGCGCACGAGGGCGCTGAAGAGATGGCAGCGGAGAAAGGCATCCACCTGTTTGTGGAAAAGCCCGTGGCGCGCACACTGGAACGCGCCCGCGCGATTGAGGCAGCCATCAAAAAAGCGGGGGTTCTCAGCATGGTGGGCTACCATTTTCGTTATTACGGCGCGACCGAGCGCGCCCGCGAGCGACTGCAGGGGCTACCAACCGTGCTGGTCAAAGGCGCATGGGAAGGGGGCATGCCCGGCGTCGAGTGGTGGCGCCAGCACGCGCTCTCCGGAGGGCAGATCATTGAGCAGACGACGCACATTTTTGATTTAGCGCGCTATCTGGCTGGCGAGATTGTGCAGGTGCATGCCTATTTCCAGCACGCGCCCGAGCTGATGCCGTTTTCGGGGGGCGATGTGAGCGCGTCAGGCGCGGTCGTGCTTCAGTTCGCCAGCGGCGCGGTCGGCGTCATCACCAACACCTGCGTGCTGAACGCGCCCGGCGAAACAGGCATCAAGGTTTACACCCCCAATCGCGTGATAGAGGTTAGCTGGGGACGCATGACCGAATGGGAACCGAACCGTAAGGAGGAGTTTTATTCGCGGGATAACGCCTATCATAACGAGGCACGCGCCTTTATTCAAGCGATACGGGAGAAGAACCCTGCCCTCATCAAAGCCGACTACAGCGAGGGCGTGCGCACGCTCGCCGTGACTCTGGCAGCCGACGAATCGGCACGCACGGGCAAGCCCGTCGCGGTCTCTGTTTAAACAACGGGTATAATTTTGCCCGTGCAAGAGAGCCAGCTCGAGATTGCAGGGGTTCCCATTCAGCCTGACGCGGAAATCCTCTTTTCGGAGCATTTCGCCTGCCCCGACTGTGGCGTGAGCGTCGGCGAGCTGGAGCCGCGCAACTTCTCATTCAACAGCCCCTCTGGCGCGTGTCCCGAATGCAGTGGGCTGGGCACCAAAACCGAGTTTGACCCCGAACTGATTGCGCCCGACCTGTCCAAGTCGATTCGGCAGGGGGCGTTGCGCCCGTTTGTCAAGCGCGACGGGGAACTGACCGACTGGCGGCTCGCGATGCTGGAAGGCGTCGCCCGCAAACTCGGCTTCACAGTGGATACCCCCTTAGCCAACCTCTCGCCGGAACAGTTTCACGCACTGATGTATGGCACGGAAGGGAATGTCTCGGTTGCCGTGCGCAACAAGTGGGGGCGCGTGCGTTATATTGATACCGAGTTCGAGGGCGTGATTAACATCCTCAAGCGCAAGTACGAGGAGACCGAGAGCGAATATGTGCGTCAGGAGCTGGAGCAGTATATGTCCACGCGCCCGTGCCCAGCGTGTGAGGGCAAGCGCCTCAAGCCTGAAAGCCTCGCTGTGCGTGTGGCAGGCAAAAATATCGCTGAAGTGACCCGCATGAGCATCGAGGAAGCCTACGCGTGGTTCAGCGAGCTGGAGTCGCACCTCTCCGAGCGCGAGCGCACGATTGCCGAGCGCATCCTGCGCGAGGTACGCACACGCCTCAAGTTCCTGCTCGATGTGGGGCTGGGCTACCTGACTTTAGACCGCGCGGCGAACACGCTCGCAGGCGGCGAAGCCCAGCGCATCCGGCTTGCCACCCAGATCGGCAGCGGGCTGATGGGCGTGCTGTATGTGCTGGACGAACCCAGTATTGGACTCCACCAGCGCGATAATCAGAAACTGATTCAGACCCTGTTGCGCCTGCGCGATCTGGGCAACACGGTGGTCGTGGTGGAGCATGACGAGGAGACCATCCGCGCCGCCGATTACATTATTGACCTCGGTCCGGGCGCAGGCGAGCATGGGGGACAGGTGGTGGTCGCAGGCACGCTGGACGATGTGCTGAACTGTCCGGAGAGCCTCACAGGGCAGTATCTGTCGGGGAAGAAGCGAATTGAGGTCCCTGCCTCGCGCCGTCCGCCCCATCCCGATAAGTGGCTCGTGATTCACGGCGCGCGCGCCAACAACCTCAAAAACATCACCGTGCGCATCCCGCTGGGGTTGTTCGTGTGCATCACGGGGGTCTCTGGCTCTGGCAAAAGCACGCTGATTCAGGAGACGCTCTACCCGCGCCTGATGTACCATGTGTACGGCACACGCCGCGTGTGGGGCGAACATGATAGCATCGAGGGGCTGGAGTGGGTAGACAAGGTGGTGGATATTGACCAGTCGCCCATCGGGCGCACACCCCGCAGCAACCCTGCCACCTATACGGGCGTGTTCGATATGATTCGCGAGCTGTTCGCCAGCACGCCTGAGGCTCGCGCGCGGGGGTATCAGCCGGGACGCTTCAGCTTCAATGTCAAAGGGGGGCGTTGTGAGGCGTGCCGCGGCGACGGAATGATCAAGATAGAGATGCAGTTCCTGCCCGATGTCTATGTGCCCTGTGAGGTGTGCAAGGGCAAACGCTACAACCGCGAGACACTGGAAGTCAAATTCAAGGGCAAAACGATTGCCGATGTGCTGGACATGACGGTGGAAGAGGCACTGGAGTTCTTCAGCCCCTTCCCCGCGATTGCTCGCAAGCTCCAGACCCTCTACGATGTGGGGTTAGACTACATCAAGCTGGGTCAGCCCGCGCCCACGCTGTCTGGGGGCGAAGCCCAGCGTGTCAAACTCGCCACCGAACTCAGCAAACGCGCCACGGGCAACACCGTCTACATCCTCGACGAACCCACCACAGGCTTGCACTTTGACGATGTGAACAAACTCCTGAAAGTGCTTCATCGCCTCGTGGACGCAGGCAACACCGTGATTGTGATTGAGCATAATCTGGATGTGATTAAGACCGCCGACTGGATTATTGATCTGGGACCCGAAGGCGGCAACGGCGGCGGCTGGGTCGTGGCGGAAGGTCCGCCCGAAGCCGTGGCGCAGGTTCCCGAAAGCCATACAGGGCGATTCTTGCGTTCGATGTTAGCCTCCAAGTAGGCGTGCCTTTGGTGGAACGGGTAAAATACAGGCGATGCCTAAGGTGTATGAAGAACTAATAGAGTTTATTGCGCGGCTCAGTCCGCAAGAGGTTATCAATTTTCAGCCGTCAGCGGCTTCGCGAAAACGGCTGGAGACTCTGCTGTACCGCCGCCGAGAAGCCCAGCTCACTCCTGAAGAGGAGGAGGAGTTAGAAAACTATCTCGTGCTGGAACACCTGTTCCGCATGGCAAAAGCGAAAGCGCATGAGCTGATTAGTCTTTAGAGATTGTCTTGGAATTTCGTGCTTGAACCCGGACGGGTGAATCTGCTCTGTCGCAAAGATACCTTCTGGAACCCACGATGCCCCCGAAAGAGCGACGGCTAAAGCCGTTCCTACTAAACAAAGCCAGCCTCCGCTGGCTTCATCAGCCGACGCAGGTCGGCTTCGTCTCATAGGAACGGCTTCAGCCGTCAGGGCACAGGTTCAAAGACGGCACGCCTGTCAAAAAGCCTCCCCCAAGACCTGAAAGAAAGGGGCTCGGAACGCTTACGCCCCTATCCTTGCGACAGAACGGCTTCAGCCGTCTGGCAGAAAAGTCCTCAATTGCCTCTTAACCCCACCGCTTCCCTGAGTCGCCCAGTGCCTCGTAGGTGCATTCGGCGTATTGAGGCACGAGGCTGGCGATTTCGCACATCACCTCGCGCGGGTTGAAGGGCGGGGTCTGGCGCACCTGACGGAGCCACAACTCGGCGAAAATCAGCCAGTCGGGCTTGCTCTCCCCGGGCGGCTCCAGCGCGCGCCAGAAGCGTTGCACACGGCGCTCCCAGTTCGTGTAAGTGCCTTCGCTCTCAGCGACTGTGCAGGCGGGCAGCAGCAGGTCGGCGTATTCTGCGCTCTCGGTCATATGCGAGTCCTGCACCACCACGAACTCGCATGCCCGCAGGGCACGCTCGGCAAGCGTCGGGTCGTAATGCTCCCGAACGGGGTTCGCCCCTGCCAGATAGAGCGCTTGAATCTCGCCGGTCAGGCACGCCTGCAGAATGCCGTCGGTCGTCAAGCCTGGCGTGCTGGGCACAGGTGCGCCCCAGGCTTGTGTGAAGCGCTCGCGTGCCGCTTCGTCTTCCACCAGCGCGTAGCCGGGCAAGCGGTTGGGGAGGACGCCCATATCGCTTGCGCCCTGCTCGTTCGCGCCCAGCGGCAGCAGGTTCAGCCCGCCCGACTCCTGATGGCAATTCCCTGTCAGGCGCGTGAGCCACATCAGGTGCTTCACCAGCTCCTCGCTTTCGGGGTGGTTCCACACCTTCTCGCCCGTCAGAATCAGCATGCTGGGCACGCTCGCAATCGTGTCGGCGAACGCCAGCAGCTGTTCCGCCGCAATCCCCGTGTGGTCTTGCGTCCACGCAGGGGTGCAATTCTGCAGGAGCGCCTGCAGCCACTCGTGGTCGGGCAGGTTCGCGGCGACGGTTTCTGCTGGCAGTTTATCCAGCAGGATATACAGCAAGCCTTTGACCAGCGCCAGCTCGCTACCCGCGCGGTATCGCAGGCGCGTTTCGGCGAACTCCTCCACCGCGTTCGCAACGGGGTAGGCGACAGCCACCTTCACGCCGTAGTGGCGCCACGCCTTGCGCGTGCGCAGGAACACCATCGGCTGCTCGTCAATCAGGTCTGCGCCGAACACGAAAATCAGGTGCGTCGCCTCCAGGTCGCGATACTCGTTCGCTACAGGAAGCTTGTTCAGCAGGCTCTGGGCGTGCGCCCACAGGTCGCCCTGATAGCGCGTCATGCGGTGGTCAATATGATTGCTCTGGAAGCCTGCCCGCATCAGTTTCTGGAACAGATAGAGCGCCTCGTTGCTCAAGCGCGTGCCTGCCAGCCCCCCAACCGCGCCGCGCGCACGGGCGAAACGCTCCAGCATCAGCTCATAGGCTTGCGCCCACGAGATGGGTTCCCACGCCGTGCCGTTGCGGCGCATTGGCTGGGTCAGCCGATTGGGGGCGTTCAGAAACTCCACCTGCTCGAACTTGCCCTTGTCGCATGTCCATGTCTCATTCACTTCGGGGTTCTCGCGGGCATTAATCCGCACCACCTTCCCCGCGCGGCTGTCAAAGTAGAGGTTGCAGCCGTTGGAACACATGGTGCAGATGCTTTTTTGCGTTACGATGTCCCACGGTCGGGCGCGGAAGCGGTAGGTACGGCTGGTCAGCGCGCCCACCGGGCAGATTTCGATCACATTCCCGCTGAAACGGCTGGTGAACTCGGTCAGCTGGAAGGTGTGGGGCTGTGTCTGCGCTCCGCGAAAGAGTAACGCCAGCTGCGCATCGCCCGAAATCTCTTCGGTGAAGCGCACACACCGCCCGCACTGAATACAGCGCTCCAGGTCCAGCATCACATACTTTGAGAGCGGGAACGCTTTCGGCAGGTGGCGCTTAATCTCAATATAGCGGCTGATGGGCGGTCCGTAAAACTGCGTGTTGTTCTGCAGGGGGCACTCGCCACCGCGGTCGCAAATCGGGCAGTCCAGCGGGTGGTTAATCAGCAGGAACTCCAGCACGGCGCGGCGGTCTTTGATAATCTGCTCGCTTTGCGTCCACGCAACCAAGCCCTCTGTGCAGGGGAGCGTGCAGGACGCCTGTGGCTTGGGCATTTTGCGCACGGAGCCGTCGGGCTGCTTGTAGCCGACCTCCACCAGACACATCCGGCACATCCCGACGGGTTTCATATACTTGTGGTAACAAAAGATGGGAATATCTTCTCCGATACGCTTGGCGGCTTCCACCAGTAGCTCGCCTTCGGGCACTTGCAGGGGGATGCCGTTGATCTCGATATTCACCAGTTTCGGTTGCGCGTTTTTTGCTCTGGGCATGGCTTGTGAATTTTATCACATTCCCGCCCCTGAATGCAAGGGGCTGGAGGGTGTTCGAAAATCGCATTTCCCGTAGACGGCTGAAGCTGCGCTGTTGCAGAGCTTTAGAAAATTATAAAGGAACCCGAATCTCGGGCTACTTATTATCAGGGGTATAATCCCGGAGCAGGCGACAGAAATCGTAGGTGTAGCAGTACGGACATGCGACGAGGAGAGGGCTGTGTGGTTATGCGTTGTAAGGACCGACCCCGTGAGAGGCGTGGGCGTAATCAGTGCTGCCGCGGGGTGACTAACCCTGCTGGGATTGACTTAAGTCGCAGGGTGGCGCAAGAACTAGGTTTGGGACCTCGTGAAAATGCTTGGGTGATTGTTATCACAGAGCGATTGCCGTAGGAGGTGGCAGAATGGCACGCTGGAAGCATATAACAAGCCGTGCTTTCCTGAGAACAGCAAGAGAAACCACCCTTGTGGGGCTGCTGATGGACATCTCTTATAGCGCTTGGACACTTCGGGTGTTTCCCGTGAAGCCGACCGCCCGTCAGTTAGGGCTTCCCCCCAATGCGGTTGTCTTGATGTGCTGGGCGCCTGACGAGACACGCTTCCTGTCTCCAGAAGGCAAGCCGATTAAGCCGCATGATCTGGAGTTGGGTATGCGGCTAATCTTGCGAGGAGAACTGACTGTAAGCGACTCAGAAGCCTCCATAGACAGTCCAGAAGTGCGCCTTGTCAGCTGGAAACTATACCTGCCACCTGCTCGACTGAAAGGACAACTGGTAGAGGTAGATGAAGACACTGGCGGGTGCGAAGGTAAACTGAAATCGGCTGACCGGGTTGTGAGGGTGAAGCTGCGTCGGAAGGTTCGGTTGATAGGGACTCCGCGATGGCAGAGAAGCTTTCAGCAACATCGCTTGCTGGGGCTGAAATTAGGGATGGAGCTGGAAGTGCGGGGCTACTGGTGCCCATGGGCAGGACCGCTGGATGCTCAGGGCAGAACGATACCAGACCTGGTCTTTGTAGAGCAGATACGAATCCTCAAAGAATGAGTAGCCCTGTGAGGAGGAGCGATGAAGGTGGTGCATAGCGACGCAAGTTAGTGGGACGCCGTTATTGCTGAGCGCTTGTCATGAGAAGTCCAGACATGAGAGTGCAGACGATTGCCGGGATAGCACTTGCCCTGCTTGTCTGCGGCTATAGCCCGCACTCGCAGGACCCAACCACCCCCTCTCCGCAGGTTCGTAGACAAGTTGACCTTACCGCGGTGCTGGTGAGTTTCTCACCGAGTGCTAAACAGCTGGGATTGAAAGAATATCATTGATCTTCCGAACCTGAATATCCGCCTGGTAAAAACGGGAGCGCACCGGGCATTTTCGTTCGGTATAATTTCCCCCCGGTGGAGATGAGCATGCACGAGTATAACCCGAAAGCGATTGAGCCGAAGTGGCAACAACGCTGGCAGGAGGCGAAGCTGTTTCGCACCGAGGAAACACCTGACAAGCCGAAATGCTATGTGCTGGAGTTTTTCCCGTACCCATCGGGCGATGGGCTATCGGTAGGGCACTGCCGGAACTACATCCCCTGCGACGCGCTGGCACGCTTTATGCGCATGCGCGGCTACAATGTGCTACACCCGATGGGCTGGGACGCTTTCGGGCTACCTGCCGAAAACGAAGCCATCAACAAAGGCTCGCACCCCAAAATCACTGTGCCGCGCTATGTGGCGAACTACAAGCGCCAGATGAACATGATCGGGCTATCCTACGACTGGGAGCGCGAAATCAACTCCAGTCAGCCCGATTATTATAAGTGGACGCAGTGGTGGTTCCTGTTGCTGTATAAGCGGGGGCTGGCATATCGCGCAAACGCGCCCGTGAACTGGTGTCCCTCATGCCGCACGGTGCTGGCAAATGAGGAGGTAGAAGGGGGCAAGTGCTGGCGCTGTGGGAGCCTTGTGGAAAAACGCGACCTGCCCCAGTGGTTTTTCCGAATCACCGCTTACGCCGACCGCCTGCTGGAAGACCTGGACGAGCTGGACTGGCCCGAAGGCATCAAGCAGATGCAACGCACATGGATCGGGCGCAGTGAGGGCGTGGAGTTCGAAATGCAGGTTCAGGGGCGCCCCGACCTGAAGTTTCGGGTCTTCACCACGCGCATCGACACGGTGTTCGGCATGACTTTCGCGGTGCTGGCGCCCGAACATCCTCTGGTGGACGCCATCACCACGCCCGACCGCCGTGCAGAGGTCGAGGCGTATCGCGAATCGGCACGGCGGCTGGATGAGATGACCCGCCTCTCCACCGAGCGCGAGCGCACGGGCGTCTTCACAGGCGCCTACGCCATCAACCCCGTGAATGGCGAGCCTGTGCCCATCTTCATCGCGGACTATGTGTTGATGACCTACGGCACGGGCGCAATTATGGCAGTGCCCGCCCACGATGAGCGCGATTACGACTTCGCCAAACGCTACGGCTTGCCCATCAAAGTGGTGATTGTGCCCGACCTCAGTCAGCCAGTCCCCGACAACCCCGAATGCTACACGGGCAACGGCATTATGGTCAACAGTGGCGAGTTTTCAGGGCTGCCGAACCGCGAGGGGATGCAGCGGCTGGCGGAGTGGTTTGAAGCGCGCGGCATCGGCGAGCGCAAGGTCAACTACCGCCTGCGCGACTGGCTCATCAGCCGCCAGCGCTACTGGGGCGCGCCCATCCCGATTGTTCACTGCCCGCAGTGCGGCGAAGTACCCGTGCCTGAAGACCAGCTGCCTGTGCTGTTGCCCGATGTGGAGGCGTATCAGCCGTCGGGCACAGGCGAATCGCCGCTGGCGACCATTCCAGAGTTTGTGAACACCACTTGCCCGCAGTGCGGTCAGCCTGCCAGACGCGAGACCGACACGATGGGCGGTTTCGCCTGCAGCAGCTGGTATTTCCTGCGCTTCTGCGACCCCCACAACGACCAGAAGCCGTTTGACTACGAAAAAGTTGCCTACTGGATGCCTGTGGACTACTATGTGGGCGGCGCGGAGCATGCCGTGATGCACCTGCTGTATGCCCGATTCTGGACCAAAGTGGGCTACGACGCAGGAATCGTGCCCGTCAAGGAGCCGTTCTACCGCCTGCGCAATCAGGGCATGGTGCTGGCGCTGACGCCCTACCGCCCGCCCAAGCCCGATGAGCATCTCCGCCCTGGCGAGGTGGGCATTCTGGTGCGCCGCGACGAGCTGGAGAAGATGTCCGAAGAGGAGAAGGCGCAGCTCATCTGGGTGTGGGAGAAGATGTCCAAGTCGCGCTACAATGTGATTACGCCCGATGAGATTGTGGAGCAATACAGCGCCGACACCCTGCGCCTGTATGAGCTGTTCGTGGCGCCCTTCGATGTCGCCATTCAGTGGGACGATAAGGGCGTCAAGGGAATGCATCGGTTTCTGAACCGCATCTGGCGGCTGTTTATGGAGATTCGTCCCTGCTTTGTGCCCCACTGGCGCGAGTCGCTCCAGATGAGCCAGCCGAATCTGGACAAGGAAGCGCGGGCGATGCGCCAGCGCACCCACTCCGCCCTGAAAAAGATTAGCGCCGACATCCCTGATTTTAAGTTCAACACGGCGGTTGCCACACTGATGGAGTGGTTCAACGCCTTAGAAGACTACTGGCGCGAGGTCAACACGCCGAACTCACCCTGCTGTGCGGATGCGATGGCGGTGGTGAGCGAGGCGGTGGAGTGCTTCATTCTGGCGCTCTCACCCTTCGCGCCGCATATCGCCGACGAGCTGTGGGAGCAGTATGGGTTTGAGGGCTTCACGCTCCAGCAGCCGTTCCCGCAGCACGATGAAGCGCTGGCGCAAGCGGAGGAAATTGAGATGGTGGTGCAGGTGAACGGCAAAGTGCGCGATAAGATTCGCGTGCCCGCCACCCTCAGCGAGGAGGAGATGCGCCAGATTGCGCTCGCCAGCCCGCGCGTCCAGCAGTTCCTGAACGGTGGTCAGCCCCGCAAGGTGATCGTGGTGCCGGGCAAGCTGGTCAATATCGTGGTGTAGCCCCCACTATTTGCGGGGCGCGTAGCCGAAGGTGTATTCGTAGCGCATCGGGTTATAGCGCTGATACCCCTTCGGCGGGAACATCTTCTGCGATTCGGGGTTATCGGCGTACATGCTCCGCCCGTGCTGAATGTAATACTCAAACTCGTGGCGGAAGTTTTTGATGAACGCCCGCACGGGCCATGCCGCCGCGTCCCCTAACGCGCAGAAACTGCGCCCGTCAATCTGGTCGCAAATCTCCAGCAGCAGGTCAATATCTTCCATGCGTCCCTTGCCCTGCAGGATGCGCTCCAGAATCTGCACCATCCAGCGCGTACCCTCGCGGCAGGGGGTGCATTTGCCGCACGACTCGTGGGCGTAAAACTCCGCCGTGCGCCACGCGAAATGCACAATACAGGTATGCTCGTTCAGCACCATGCAGCCGCCAGAGCCGACCATGCTACCGACTTCCATCAGCTCTTCGTAGCCAATAATCGCGTTCTCACACTTTTCAGCAGGCAGAATGGGCATCGAAGAGCCGCCCGGAATAATCCCCTTGAGTTTGCCGCCCGCCACGCCTCCTGCCATCTCAATCAGTTCCATCAGCGGCGTGCCGAACTCCACTTCATAGTTGCCGGGGCGGTTCACATGCCCGCTGACGGAGAAGATTTTCGTGCCCCGCGAGTTTTTGGTGCTGGCGCCAAGCTGGGCGTACCACTCGCCCCCATTCCGAATGATGTGGGGCACGCAGCTGAGCGATTCGCAGTTGTTGATCAGCGTGGGGCAGTCCCACACGCCTGCAATCGTGGGCAGGGGCGCGTGAGGGAACTTCAGGCGCGGCATGCCGCGCTCGCCCATCAGGCTGGACATCAGCGCCGACTCCTCACCACACTCATAGGAGCCTGCGCCCATGTGGATGTAGATATCGTAGTCAAAGCCGCTGCCGAGAATGTTTTTGCCGAGATAGCCCGCTTTATACGCCTCGTCAATCGCGCGGCGCACCTTGCGGGCGCATTCCACATACTCGCCACGGATGTAAATATAGCCACACTTCGCCCGCACCGCATAGCCTGCGATAATCATCCCCTCAATTAGCTGGTGGGGCGCTTTATACATCAGCTCAAAATCTTTGAAAGTGCCTGGCTCGCCCTCGTCAGAGTTGCAAATCACATAGTGGGGCTTGTCGTCGTCTTTGGGAATACCGTTCCATTTTATCCATGCGGGGAATCCTGCGCCGCCGCGCCCGCGCAAGCCCGATTTTTTCACCTCGTCTATAACAGCCTGACGCTCCATCTGGAGCGCCTTCTCTAACGCCTGATAACCACCGTATTGACGATAGACTTCCAGCGTATCATAGCCCGGTACATCCACATGCTTGAGCAACAAGCGGTATTCGCCCATAGCGTCCTCCGCATGGATTATACCTTTCGTGGTATACTCTGAGTATGGCGAAAGTGCTATCGCGGGTTGTGCCTGCGTATCGGGCAGGGTATCGGCGCAAGTTCACTCGCGCCGAACTGGAACGGATGTACGACGCGGGCATCCTCCAGCCCGATGAGAAGATTGAACTGATTGGCGGCGAACTCATCGCAAAGGAGCTCCCCATGAAAAGCGCCCACGCGACGGCTATCAGCCTGTGTGAAGAGGCGTTGCGTCAGGCATTCGGTCAAGGCTATGTCGTTCGGGTTCAACTCCCTCTCACCTTGAGCGAGCGAGACGAACCCCTGCCTGATGTGGCGGTGGTGGAAGGGGCGATACGCGATTTCGCCCACGCCCATCCCTCCCGTGCCTTGCTTGTGGTGGAAGTCAGCGAAACAACCCTGCGCTTGGACCGCCACACCAAAGCCAGCCTCTATGCGTGGGCGGGCATCCCCGAATACTGGATTGTCAACCTGCAGGAATGGGTGCTGGAAGTGTTTCGCGAGCCAGCGCCGATGACGGGGCGTCCCTATGGCTACGGCTACCGTCAGCAGGCGATTTACCGCGCGGGCGACCAGATTAGCCCCGTCGCCAAACCCGAAAGCGTGATTCCCGTAGACGAGCTGTTGCCACCAAAAGCGGATTAGTCCGCCATTATCTGCTCCACAGGGATTCCCGTCCACTCGTGAAGTTGCTGTGCAACCTCGGCAGGGGTGAGCGCCAGTACCGCATTTCCTGCCGAAAGGCGCTCAATAAGTTGGATTAGATACTGCCGCTGCTCCTGAAGCATCTGTTGCTCAAGGGACGATGCGGGTTGCAATTCGCGGAGTCGTTCCAGCAGCCGTCGCAGGTAGTCAAAGAGGCTTTCCTGCGCCCCGCGCTCTGGCAAGTTGCCTGCGGCAATCTGCTGGCAGAAAGTGGGCGGCAGCAGGCTCGTGCCGAGGCTGGCTCGCGTCGCCGCCGAGACCAGCAGGTCTATCGCTTTCTCTGGCAGGCGACGATCTGGCAGGTAGCGAACCGACCAGGCAACCGCCCTCTCAATCGCCTCGTCCGAAACCGCAACGCCCAGCTGACGAGAGATTTCAGGGCGCTTCCGATAGAGAACCCGCACGGTGGCTTCGGGCGTCATCTCCCCAACCGTCATAACTGTGAAAAGCGTCTTCAGATGCGACAGGCGTTCACTATCTTGCGGGTTGCCCGTGTTATAAACGCCAACGAAGCGCACACCCTTCAGGCTCAGAATCTGTTTCAGCCAGAGCAGGGGGTCAGAGTCGCCCTGCGAGAGCTCAAACAGCGTTTCCATGTCGTCAAGGTAAAGAATCCACTCACTGCTCCGAAGTGTGAGCTCGTCGAGGAGTTGAGTGGCTCGCTCAGGCGTGCGGGCGTGGAGCATTAGAGTGTAGGGGGTAAGCGCCATCACCTGCGCCCCACTCAGAGGAGGCAGCGGCTCGCCGTATACCAGCAGGTTCACCAGCCCATGCACAATTGTGGTCTTGCCGACGCCGCGCTCGCCAACGAGCAGCGCGTGGGCGCGGTCGGGTTTCGCCAGAATCTGCAGGAGCGCGTGAATTTCCGAATCGCGTTCGTAGGCGGGTTCCAGCTGGCGTTCCTGCGCTAGCCAGTTCAGGTTCAGCCCGAACTCGGTGCGTTTGGGGGCGCGGGCGCGACTGGGAGGGGGTGCTGACTCCTCGCGAAGCGACTTTGCCGCCTCGCGGGCGCGTTCCAGATCAGCACCGAGCTTCTGTAGTATGCGGGCTGCCAGTCCCTCGCCCTCGCGAATCAGCCCCAGAAGCAGGTGTTCCGTCCCGATGTAGTTGTTATTGAATTGCCGCGCTTCGTCATAAGCGAGATCAATCACGCGCTTCGCACGCTGGGCAAGCGACATTTCCCCCGATGAGCGCGCCCCGCCACGAATTGCATAGCGCTCAATCTCGTTGCGGATGCGCTGCGGGCTTACCCCCAGACGCTCCAGAATACGCACAGCAATACTGTCCGACTCACGCACCAGCCCCAGCAGGAGATGCTCAGTGTTGACCTCAGACTCCCCCAGCTGCTGCGCTTCCTTGTACGCATAGAAGATAACCCTGCGCGCACGCTCCGTAAACCGTAGCCACAACATAACACCATCCCCTTGGCTGTATGATACCTTAGACGGTTCTCGTATTCTTTCCCTCTTGCAAGGAAAGTTTTGGGGTAAACTTTCCTTCTGGGAAGGAAAGATGTTGCAGGGGATACTCACTCAGAAGATTGTGGAGAGCCTGACAATGCCCGTTCCCGCGTTCACGCGGCGGGATGTGTTTGTGCCACAAATCAGGGCGCGCAAGGCATATGCGGTAATCGGGATGCGACGCTCTGGTAAGACCACCTACCTCTGGCAGGTGATTGCCGACGCGCTGGCAAGCGGCGCCCCGCGCGAGTCGCTTGTGTATATTGACTTTGAGGACGACCGCTTACTCCCGATGGACGCCTCAGGCTTGGACGCGCTTGTGGAGGCGTACTACCGTCTCTATCCGCAGTATCGGGCAAGCCAGCGCGTGCTATTCTGCTTCGACGAGATTCAGGCAGTCAGCGGCTGGGAGCGCTTTGTCCGACGCCTCATGGACACGGAACTGGTGGACATCTATCTTTCTGGCTCCTCTGCGCGACTGCTCTCACGCGAGATAGCGACCCCGATGCGGGGGCGCGTGCTGGAAATACGGCTCTTCCCGTTCAGCTTTCGCGAGTTTCTGCGCCATCTTGGCACGGAGCCATCGCAGGAGTGGGAACGGCTTACCCCCGCAGAACGCAGTCAGATAGAGCATTGGCTGCTCCGTTACCTGTCGGAAGGAGGCTTTCCAGAAGCCATCGGCGCCGACCAGCGTTCACGACGCGAACTGTTGCGCACCTATGTGGACACAGCCATCCTGCGCGATGTGATTGAGCGCCATCAGGTTTCACATCCGCAGGCGCTGCGCTGGCTGGTGCGCCAGCTGCTGGGCAATCCTGCCAGCCCCTTCAGCGCCCACAAATTCTACAACGACCTGCGTACTCAAGGGTTCAGCATCGGTAAGGAGCGCGTGTACGAGTATATCACCTATCTGGAAGACGCTTTCCTGATTCGGACGCTCGCTTTGGCAACCTTTTCGGAGCGCAAGCGCATGACGAATCCCCGCAAAGTCTACCCGATTGACATGGGGCTAATCCCGTTTTATGCTCGCACCGCTCAACCTTCTGTAGGACCAGCTTTAGAGACAGCCATCTATCTGGAGCTGGAGCGACGCGGCGCAGAGGTTGGCTATGTGCGCACCCCCTCAGGCTATGAGGTGGACTTTCTCGCCGTGTTCCCAGATGGTTCCACTGAACTTATTCAGGTATGCGCCGACCTCGGCGACGACTCGGTACGCCAGCGCGAGCTGCGAGCCTTGCTCGAAGCGGGTCAGGAGTTTCCGCACGCCCGCAAGCGAGTCATCACGCTCGCGCTCCCGCAAGAATCTGTGGAGGGCATCGAGTGGACACTCGCCAGCGAGTGGCTCCTCGCTACTCCACCTCCAGCGTAAACCGATCTGGGGGGTTGACTACACGGATTATCAAGCCCCCATGAGGGCGCTGCCAGCCTGAGGCGGGTTCGCCCAGCTCCCAGAGGTACTTGTCTATGTCGTTCACCTGGGGGAGCGGCTGCCCGTTCAGCCGAACTGCGTTCACGCTCTCCAAGCCTGCCACATACACATGGAGCGCGGGCAAGCCGCTCACGGGGGTTGAAATCTCCATCACCATGCGCTCCCCCTCCCATTCAGCAGACTGTAAGCCCGGCGCAGTGCAGGCGACAAGTCGCGCGCCCCGACGCGCGATTACTGTTTTCGGCTCGATGGCGAAGCGCAGCCGCTGGGCAAGACAGGGCGCCACCAGACGCGGGTTCAGGTCCCAGTGATACTCCTCTGCCCCCTTGACGATGCTGAACGCATCGGGATACATTCCCTCGTGGGCGGGATAGCGCTCGGAGGTCCACTCCTGCTGTTGCACGGCGTTGAGCGTAATGGTGTCGGCAAGGCGTCGCCAGTCAAAGGGCGATTCGGGGTTTTGCTCCGCAAGCCGATAGAGCGCCCGCGCGTAGACCAGCCCGTTCCACTGTACCGCCACACCGAACCACGGCTGCTGGCTGAGCCATGTAACGCCGAACACGGGGATGGTCGCGCCGCGCATAATGGGACGGTCAGGCGCGCTCCAGAGGTAAACAAACGGCACGCCGCGTAGCGCCCACCGCTCCGCCCACTCACGATAGCGCGACTCGCCCGTGAGCTGGTAGGCGTCCAGAAAGGCGTTGATGGCATACGGCACTGCCAGCAGGTCGGGCACATGCAGGGGCAGTTCCCATGTTTGAGCGCCTTCGGGGCGTCGCTGGCGCATCAGGAAGTTCAGCGCCCGCATCAGCGACTCGCGCGACGCAGGGTTCAGCGTGATTCGGGCGTGCTGCCCTATCCGAGCCGCATGCTGCCCTGTCCAGCCGCTGGCGGTGTCGCCCGCCTTGCCGAAGATTGCGTGGCGCGGCGTCTCAGGGTTCCAGCCCCACGAGCCGTCGGCACGCTGGGTTTTGCGCACCGACTCCATCGTCCCGTCCCACTGTTGCAACACGCTGGGCAGCCCGCCGATGTAAAATGCCAGTTCCAGCCCGATGTTCCCACGCGGCTGGGCGCTCACCGCCTCACGAACCTGCTGGAGCGCCGCGCGCCGCCGCGAATCTTCGGGATAGAGCCGATGCCCCAGCACCCACAACGGCAGCGCCACCTGCGGATCGTAGAAGGTCGGTCCCGTGTTTGTGTGGCGCCACGCTTTGAGGTTCGCATCATAGTTGCCGAGAAGCCCCTGAACTGTGAGAGTCAGCGCCTGCAGGTCGGTACGCTGGGGCGCGGGGGGTTGCGGCATGCCCGTCTCCCGCAAATAGTCAGCGATTGCCTGAATCACATCCTCCGCATCGTTGCGCACCACCAGTGTCGCCGAGAGCAGAACCGAGTCGTTTTTCAGCAAACGGAACGGTTCGCGCGCCTGTTCTGCGTTTTCGTCCGCCCATTTAGGAATGGCAGGCACCCATAGCGCGAAGCGGTGATGCGCGCCCCACTCAAAATGATTCGGCGAGGCAAACATCGGGTTGGGCACACGCAGCACGCCCGACCAGCCCGCTTCGGGGTTCCATGTCATACTCACCAGCCAGTTGCGCCAGCGAACCGCCATCACGGGCACGGTTACCTTATAGGGGTGCGGGCTGAGCCGCAGGTGATAGGGTGGCGCGGCGAAGCGCGTATCGGACGACGGTTCCTCGTCCAGCAGGTACTCCAGCCCGGGGAAGAGCGCTTCGTCTTTGCGCTCACCGAAAGAGCCGTCTCCCACGCGCCAGTCGGGGAAGCGGAACCGATACAGATGGGCATCCAGCGTGCTGGTCAGCCGCGCCGTACACTCCAGCCGACTGCCCTCCAGCCGATAGCCGAGGGTAGCACGCCCCACCAGCCCGACCGTGCCCTGCAGCACCAGACTGAGCCGTGAGCCGTTGGGCGTGATGCTCTCTGGCAGAAACACGGCAGGTTTAGGGGGCGCGTTTTCGGCGTTCAGCACCGCCTCGGCGAGGGTGGGCGTTGTTGCCAGCAGGGTCCAGCCACCCGCGTGCTTACCGTAAAGCCGCGCGGCATAGCCTTTGGGGAAAGCAGGCGTCAGCACCAGACGCAAAAACTCATTCTGCAACACCCACGCCATGCCAAACTGCCGCACGAAACTGCCCTCGTCGGGGATGCCGCTGGGCAACGCCGAAACGGTCGGGCTGAAAATCACGCCGTCGTTGCCCGCCGCGGAGCGTAGCATCACGCTCAGGCGTGGCTGAGCGCCCAAGCCGACACGGAACCGTACTGCATGCCTTGCGCCAGGGGGCAGCAACACTTCAGCCAGTTGGGCATCATCCAGAAGGCGAGCCTCCTGTAAGGCTTGAACACGCACGAGCAGGCGCCCTTCCCATGTGCCCTGACCCGCATTCTCTATCACGGCGACGCCCTCTGCGGTCTCGTTGGGTGCATAAAGCGCGCGTCGAGCATACACACCTGCAAAGCGCAAACGGGGTTGAAGCCGATAGACCCGCGCCATCGATTCGCGTTGCAGCTCGGTGAGAGTCGCATGTCGTGCCCCGTGAAATGCATAAGCAATCCAGAGAACGCCGCTATCGGGGATGGTGGCTCGAATCGGCTTCTGCTGGGGCGCGTCCAGCTCGAACCGATCGCCGGGTGTGCCGCGCACCTCCAGCACCCCTTCAGGAGGCAGGGGCGAACGGGCAGGGGTGGCGAAGCGCTCCCGCAGGCGCAGTATCCGCGCATCCGCGATGTATGCCCAGTCGTAGTTGGTGTTGCCCAGCCCGTCTACCTCAAACGCTACTTTGACTGTGCGCCCGCCAAAAGGCGTCAGGTCGGCGGAAAGGGGTTGCCAGCCCGGCTCCCGACATTCCACGCTGACGAGGCTTTTATCCTCCACCTTCAGGCTCACGCGCACGCCGTCGTGGGGATTCTGGGGGTCATCGCGGCGGGCGTTATCGTCCACACCTGCCCATGCCGTCAGCACGAGTCGGTCGCCTGCATCCACACGCGGCAGTTCCAGTGTGAACACAGCCCGTGCAGGGCGTCGCGTGGGGTGCAACAGCGCGCCCTGTCGCACCACCCCGCCCGATTGGATTGTGCGCACCACAGAGGGCGAGAGCGCATCCGACACCGCGCCCGTATGCCAGCGCGTCATCAGGTCGGTCAACACGAAAACACCATCCGAAAGGGGCTGTGTCCAGAGAGGCGATATGAGCCAAGCCCAGCCGAGAATCCACACGAGGCGATACATCACGCTCCCCTTTCGCGCCCGGCGCTTCTTTTCCTGCTCCAGAGGCGGGAAAACATCTCCGAAGGGCGAAATTGCACCTCCGCATGAAAGGAAGGCTGATTGCGGGCGTGGATGAGGCGGGGCGCGGTCCGATTGCGGGTCCCGTGGTGGCAGGTTGCGTGCTGCTGCGGGAGCCGCTGATGCTGGAAGGGGTGCGCGACAGCAAAACGCTTTCCGAGTCGGCGCGCGAACACCTTTTCAGGCAGATTCAGCAGGTGGCGGTGGCGTGGTCGGTGGGGGTGGCGTCGCCGCGCGAGATTGAGCGGCTCAACATCCTGCAGGCGAGCCTGCTGGCAATGCGACGCGCCCTGCTCGCCTTGCCCGTTAATCCGCACAAAGTGTTCGTGGACGGTAAGTTCCCTGTGCCCGACTACCCCATCTCGCAGGAGGCGATTGTGGACGGCGATGCGCTTCACCCTGCCATCAGCGCCGCCTCCATCGTGGCGAAAGTGGTGCGCGACCGCCTGATGCGCGACATAGACCCCCTCTACCCTGCTTACGGCTTCGCCCAGCACAAAGGCTACCCAACACCTGCCCATCTGCAATCGCTGGCGGTGTACGGGGCTTGCTCCCAACACCGGCGCACCTACACGCCTGTCCTGCAACTCTGCTTTGAGTGGGGGAAAGAAGGTTAGACAATCCCGATTCGCAGGAGGTCTTTGAGTGCAATCATGCCAATCGGGCGTCCTGTGTCGTCCAGCACGGGCATATCGCCAATCTTGACGGGCAGGCTCTGGAACTTTTCCAGCACCTCAATTGCAAGGGGGTTGCCCTGCAGGCGGTAGAAGTGGCGGTTCATCGCCTCATGCACGGGTTGCGAGAGGGCGCGTTCGTCTTGAAGCAGGCGTCGGCGGATGTCGCCATCGGTTACCAGCCCCACCATGACGCCGTTTTCGTCCACCACGCAGGCGGCGCCTGCGCCCGCGCGGGTAATCGCGAACAGCGCGTCGCGCAGGGGGGCGTCTTGTGGCACAATCGCGAGCGCCTCGCCCGTGCGCATCACATCGTGCGCCCGCAGCAGCAGGCGTCGCCCCAGCGCACCCGCAGGATGATTGAGCGCAAAATCGTCGGGGGTAAAGCCGCGCGCCACCATCGTGGCTAACGCCAGCGCGTCGCCCATCGCCAGCATCGCCGTGGTGCTGGCAGTCGGCGCGAGATTATGCGGGCACGCCTCGCGCTCCACCGCTACATCCAGCACCAGGTCCGCCATACGCCCCAGCGTTGAATCGGGGCGCCCTGTCATCGCAATCGTGAACACCTGCAGACGCTTAAGGGCGGGGCAGAGCGCGACAAGCTCATCGCTTTCCCCGCTGTAAGAAAGCAGTAGCGCCACATCCTGAGCCGTTACCGTGCCCAGATCGCCATGCGCCGCTTCCGTGGGGTGCAAAAAGAGAGCGGGCGTGCCTGTGCTGCTGAAAGTACCTGCCAGTTTGCGCGCGATCGCGCCCGACTTGCCCACCCCGCTGACCACCAACCGTCCCGAACACGCCAGCAACACCTGCACCGCGCGCTCGAACGACTCATCGATGCGCTCTGCCAGCGCTTCAACCGCCTGCGCTTCGATGCGCAGCACCTCCTGCGCCACCGCACGCACCGACCTTTCACCCAGAATCTGGCTCATAGCAGGTTATCGTCCAGCTCCGGGGCAATTCGCAGGCGTTTCCGACGGCGCACCGCTGTGTTTTCTTCTCCGTAGTACTCCTGATACACCTGCACAATCTTCTTCTTGACCCGCTGGAGTGCGTTATCAATGCACTTTGTGTGGCGGTTGAGTTTTTCCGACATCTCCCGATAGGACAGCCCATCCAGATAGCACTCCAGTACCTGCAGCTCCAGCGGACTCATCCGCTCCTGCGCCAGCCGCAGCACCGCCATCGGGATTCGCTGATAAAGAATCACCTCTTCAGGGGTCAGGGCGTTGGGGTCGGGAAGCATTTCGCCCAGCGTCGTGTCGGCGTCGGCGCTGGCGGGGTCCTGAATCGGGCGATCGATGGAGATGGAATCGTTGAGAGGGATATGCTTCTGGCGTGTCGCCGCTTTGACAGCGGAGATAATCTGGCGTGTAACGCACAGCTCCGCGAACGGGCGAAACTTATGGAAACGGTCATATCGGAAGTCGCGGATTGCCTTATAAAGCCCCAACAGCCCTTCCTGCACGACATCTTCATGCTCTGCGCCGATTAAAAAGTAAGAGCGCGCCTTCATCTCCACGAGCGAACGATAGCGTTTGAGAAGAATCTCTGCGGCGCGCTGGCTCCCCTGTTTCGCATAATAGACTAATTCTTCATCTTGCATATAGGTGAAACACAGATTGGAGTCGTCGAAGAAGGGTTCCTCCATCATGCCGTGTTCCCTCATGTATGTGCCCTCCGTCGGATAATGGTGCCCGCTGACGGGGATTTCGCCGCGCCCACAGCACTGACCACCGCGTCAGCTTGCCCTTCTCGCCACCAGAGACCTCGTTCCATGCGTACTCCCCTTGCGGACATGAGTAGTTTAGACGATTAACCCCCCTTAAAGTCAAGGGTTTTGGGCAAATTGGCGCCGAATTTCGCCCGAAATTGGCAGGAATTGCCTGCGAAGGGGGGTACATGGTGGGTTGCTGTATCATCTAATGCAGGAGCAACTTTGAATAAGGAGGTTTATATGCGAGCTCGACAGTGGATTAGCGTGCTGGCGCTGGCAGGTTTATCGATGGTTGCCCCATCCCAGGACGCCGCGCCTGTGAAAGTGTTTCGGGGCAGTGCCAATCAGGTGGTGTTGCAGTTCGAGCGGGTGCGTCCCGCCTATGTGGAGATTCTGGTGAATGGGCAGGTGATTGCCACACGCACCGTGCAGGGCGCCCAGATAACGCTTGGCTTGACCAGCATGGGGTTAGCCCCCGGCACCCACGAGGCGGCTATCCGTCTGTACGATCGTCAGGGACGCCTGATAGGGGAAACCCGTGCGCCCGTAGAGCTTCAGCCTGACCCCTACGCGCCCGTGAACCTGATTATCCCGCGCAATGGAACCCGTGTGAGCGGCACAATCCCCGTAGAGGCGCGGCTCAACCTGCAGGGCAACATGTATGTAACCTTTTTTGTGGACGGTCAGGCGCGCGCCCTGCGCAACTTCGCGCCCTACATTTACCAGTGGGACACCACCCAGGAAACCAACGGCTGGCACACTTTAGAGGTGTGGGTGTTCGACGGTAAGCAGACCTTCAAAACGCCGCCCACCCGCGTGTTTGTGAACAACCCTGGCGGGCGCACCGAGCGCCAGATGGAGCCAGAGCTTTCTGGCGAAATGGTGGAACCCGCGGTGGTCGCTGTCGAGTCGTCGCCCAGCGCGGAACTTTCGGGGCTTCGAACAGGCGAGATGGCAGGAAGCGCCGCCCCCCTGGAGTTGCGCCTCAGCACGCCTGCGAATGAGGCGATTCCCTCCGTGCCTGCGGAGCCTGCTTTGAGTGTCGCGCTCGCGCCTGCGGAAACCAATCCCGCCGCATGGCGCACGGCTCCGGGCACGGGGCAGCCCCAGTTTGAAGCACGCTTCACCGCGCCTGAGGTGCCTCCCAGCACCCGCTTCACGCCCACGCCGGTCTACCAGTGGCAACCGGGCTGGCGCATGGCGAAGGCGGAGCCTCAGATGCGCGGGCAAAAACTCACCGTTCCGCCCGTGCTTGCGAGCGCACCCAAATCGGCTGCCCCAACCGCCTACGAGAGCGCGGTTCTCCTGTTCCGACACGGCACACGCCTGCCCAGCACCATCCGCACCTTTGAACTGGTGTGGAACGGGAGGGTCATTGTGCCCGATGTGGCTCCACGCGTTGAGGAGGGCATCCCCCTGGTGACGGTGCGCCACGCACTGGAGAGCGCAGGGGCAACCATTCGCTGGGATAATCAGCACAAGCAAGCCACAATCCTGCTGGGCGAGAAGACGCTGGTACTGGATGTTCGGGCGAACCGCGCCACTCTCAACGAGATACCCCTCACCCTGGAGGCGCCGCTCCAGATTGTCAACGGGCGCGTGATCGTGCCCGCCGCCCTGCTCGGCGAGGTGCTGAACGCAGACATCCTGTTTGACCTCACCACGCACCAGCTGATTCTCACGCCGAGAACCTGAAGCCTCTTTCTGGTCTCTTGCCTTCCCGACGGAGGGCAAGAGACCTCCAATCCCGTGAACATTTCCCCCTGAATTTCTCCAGTTTCAGAGTCCTTCTGGCAGGAATTGCAACGCAAATCGGTGTATAATTAGCACAGGTTGCGAAAACGCTTACGCAGAGGCAGCTGGCGATGAAGCGCACGCAGGAGATTACGATTCGGGAGCTGGCAGAGTCGCTGGGGGTGTCGGTCGCGACGGTCTCGCGAGCGATTCACGGGCGCGGACGCATCAGCCCCGAAACACGGGCGCGCGTGCTGGAACAGATGGAGCGCATGGGCTATGTGCCGAACCTGCACGCCCAGAGCCTTGCCCGGCGCCACAGCACGCTGATTGCTCTGGAGTATCTGGGGCAGATGGAGGTGCTGTCCGATGTGTTTCTGATTGAGCTGGGGCGTGCTATTCAGGCGGCGCTGGTCAAGCACGGCTACCGCCTGCTGATGAATCTGGTGGGAGATAGCCACTATCGCCAGAGTACCCTGCGCCAGTGGATTAACTCGCGCCTGATTTCGGGCGTGATTTTGATAGGCAATCCCGATGTGAGCGCGGAATGGCTCAAGCCGTTGGTGAAGGCGCATATCCCGACGGTGCTGATTGCCTACCACCCTCCTGCCGAAATGCCCGACACGATGCGCTGTGTGGTGCTGGATGTCAAAACAGGCTGGCAGGAAGCAATTGCCCACCTCACAGCGGAGGGGCATCGGCAATTCGCCTATATCGGCAGCCATCCCGAAGACCCCGCGCTGGACTACATCTGTGAAGCGCTTCGCCAGCATCGCGGAGTCCTCGTGCCAGAAGGGGTTCTCTACGCGAACGAAACCCCGCTGGGAGGCTACGAAGCCACCAGGCGATTGCTCCAGCACGCGCAGCGCCCGACCGCCATTCTGGCGCGCACCGATCTGCTGGCGATGGGCGTCCTGCTCGCCCTGCAGGAAGCCGGGTTGAGCGTGCCACACCACATCTCAGTCGTAGGGCACGACGACATCCCGATGGCACAGTGGCTCATTCCGCCACTCAGCACCATCCGAATTGATTATGCAATTCTGGGGGAGAAGGCTGTGGAAAGTCTGGTTCATCTGCTACAGAAAGAAAAAAGCGACACAGAACCTGTTCAGACGGTCGCAACGCGCTTTGTGGTGCGTCAGAGCACCACAAAAATCACGCAACAGGAGGCATAAGCGATGAAAGGCTACCTGAATCGATGGGGATTAGTCATGCTGTTGTGCTTGGGCGTAAACGCTTACGCACAGGTGAATGTACGCGACGAGTTCTCGGGTGGGCTTGACCCAGGTCTGCCATGGTCATGGACTGTGATTGCTCCCAATCCTGACGCATGCGATTACTGGAACTCGGAAGACCCGTCCCGCTACAGGTTTCAGGACGACCTGCTGGTTATCGATTTCCACCCATGGAACTCTACTTATGACCAGTGGAACTACGCGAACAACTTCCTGAACCTGCCTGTGCGCGGATTCGGCGACGGCTGGGCGATTGAGACCACCGTGACTCTCAATCTGAACGGCAACATTCCGGGCGCCTACACTCAGACCGGGCTTATTCTAATGAAGGATATGGACAACTACTACACCGTCATGTTGCTGGTGGACCCGAATGCCTCGCCGATTCGGTTCTGGGTCAGCACGGCGCAGGAAATCAATCGGAGCTATGCCTATGGCGGCGCCTCCGCAGGCTTCTGGGATGATGGGCAGAACAGCTCCACCTGCGGTCTACGAATCGAGGACGCAGGTCTCGTCGACGGGGTGCGCAAAGTGAACATCAAAATTAAGCGCCAGGGTATCGACGACGACTGGGTTGCCATCTGGCCCTCGCCGATGGATGTGCCGCAGATTGTGAGCGACATTGTGCAGAACGGCGGCTATGTCGGCTTTTTCAATGTCGCTGGTTTTACGGCAGATCCGATGCCCAGCGCCGACTTCGACTACATCCAGCTGGAGCAGGTGTTTCTCAAAACCGCTGGCGATGTGAACAACGACGGTTGTGTGGACGACGCTGACCTGCTGCAGGTGCTGTTTGACTTCGGCAACGGCGGCGACGGGCTGAGCAGCGATGTCAATCAGGATTGCGTTGTGGACGACGCCGACCTGCTGCAGGTGCTGTTCAGCTTCGGCAGCGGATGCTAAAAAGCGCTTTGCAGGGAGCCGTGGCTGGCTCCCTGCAAAACATCACACAGTGAGGTGAGAGTATGCGATACTATCGCAGAGGGTTCACACTGATTGAACTGCTGGTCGTCATTGCGATTATCGCCATTCTGGCAGCGATCCTGTTCCCTGTGTTCGCGCAGGCGCGTGAGAGCGCCCGCAAGACCCAGTGCCTCAGCAACATGCGCCAGATCGGGATTGCCGTGGTGGCTTATGTAACCGATTACGACGAGAAATTCTTCATCCAGCCATGGCCTGGCGGCTGTCCCACCAGCGAAACGGGCTACTTCATGCACGACGCACGCCATCCGCGTCAACACTGGGCGTACCTGCTATACCCCTACATCAAAAACGCAGGCATCTTCGACTGCCCCAGCTACGAAGGGGAGTGGTACTACGCTTCCTATGCCCTGTGGGAGTGCGGTCGCGGGAGACCGCCTCAGAACCAGTGGCTCGTGCCCAAGGTGGAGTATGGGCTGAACCAGGTGATTATCAACCGCACCCAGAGCCTGAGTCCAGTCTCACTGGCGCAGATTGAGCGCGTGTCAGAAGTGGCGTTAGTGATGGACAACAACTATATCTACAGCGAATACACCTGTTTGCGCGGTCCTGCCAACCCGAACGCATTTATGAAATATGTGCCCTATGACCGTGAATGGCCGTGGGTGCAGGGCGTGGTGCGCCATCAGGAGGGGCTGGTGTTTACCTTCGTGGATGGTCACGCGAAGTGGGCGCGGCGTTCGGCGCGGGGAGCGCCTTACTTCGAGTGGCGCGGCGCGAACTTCTCGCACTTCTACCCCGTGCTGCTGGGCGACCGCGAGTTCGCCACAGGAACCGAGTGCGCCAGCACCTACGACTACGGTCAGTAAGGGGAGGCGGATATGCAACGCGAAATTCCGACCCCGGTGGCTGTAGGGATTATTGTGGCGCTCTTGCTGGTCGTGGGCGTGCTGCTCTACCGCTTCTTCGTGACGGGCGGCGTCCAGAGTTATGGCGAGAGCGTCGCTAAACCTGCCCCGGGCGCGCCGGGCACACCGATGCCGGGCGCCCCCGGTGGTGGCGCCCCTATGGCACCACGGTGAACCCCATGGCTCTTGTGCAGCATCGCGAGCAGACCTCCTTCGTCGGGTCAAGCACGGGCGTGTTGGCGGAGCAGGCGGTGCGCCCCCGCCGACGCGCCCTGCTTGTCGGCACGCTCCTGATGATTCCCAACGCGGCGTGGATCGTCCAGATTGAGCGTGTGCGCGAGGGTCCCTACCCCACCACGATTTCGCTGTTTTTGAACGCCATTTTCTGGCTGATTCTGCTGCTGGTTGCCAATCGGCTGCTGAGGGGGTTCCGCCCTGCGCTGGCGTTTCGCCCCGCAGAACTGCTCTTGATTTACTCGATGCTCTGTATCGGCTCGGCGTTTGTGGGGCTGGACGGCGTGCCCGCGCTTATTCAGATGATGGCGCACCCGTACTATCACGGGGCGCAACAGGCGGGCTTTGAGCGAGTGCTGGAGGTGTTGCCCCCTGCGCTGGTGGTGCAGGACTCAGAAGCGCTTCGGGGCTACTTCATCGGCAACGACACCCTCTATCGCTGGGATTACCTGAAAGCATGGCTCTCGCCCCTGCTGCTCTGGCTGGTCTTCATCGGGCTGCTCTGGTGGACGATGCTCTGCCTGAGCTCGCTGGTGCGCTATCAGTGGACGGTGCAGGAGAAACTGGCGTTTCCGCTGGTGGCGCTTCCTTTGCAGATGGTGCAACCTGAGGGAGGTCTGTGGTGTGCGCGACTCTTCTGGGCAGGTGCTCTTGTGGCGGGCGGGATCAACCTGCTCAACGGCTTGCATTTCTGGTTTCCTTCCGTGCCCGAAATCCCTGTCAAGCATCAGGACCTCGCCCAATATATGACCAACAAGCCGTGGGATGCGGTGGGCTGGTTCCCTGTTTCGTTTTATCCCTTCGCGATTGGGATCGGCTATTTGCTCCCGCTGGATTTGCTGTTTTCCTGCTGGTTTTTTTATCTGTTCTGGAAGGCGCAGCTGGTGGTGAGCCGCGCGTGGGGGCTGGACATCACGCCTGAGTTCCCATACATTCGGGAGCAGGGGATTGGCGCGTATCTGGCGATTGGGCTGTTCCTGTTGCTGGGCGGGCGCGGGCTGGTCAAGCAAATCGTGACCCATCTTCGCACTCCTTCCCGAAGCGATTTGCGGGACGACACCGAGGCTTTGCCCTATCGTCATGCGGTATGGGGTCTTTTTGGCGGGCTGGCAGGGCTGACCCTTTTTCTGGGCGCGTTCGGCATGCGGTGGCACTACGCGCTGCTGGCGGTCGCGCTCTATTTGCTGTTCGCGCTGGTGATCACCCGCATTCGCGCCGAGCTGGGTCCGCCCGTGCATGACCAGCACTTTTCTGGACCTGACCATGTGCTGACAACGACACTGGGCACGCATCAGTGGTCAAGGCGCGAGTTGACGATGCTGAACTTTTTCTACTGGTTCAACCGCGCCTATCGCTCCCATCCGATGCCGTTTATTCTGGAAGGCTTCAAGATGGCGCACGACCAGCGTGCGGCGCTCACGCCGTTTTTCAAAGCCTTTCTGTGGGCAGGGCTGTGGGGCGCGGTTTTGAGCTTCTGGGCGTTTCTGCACTATGCGTATCGGTACGGCACGGGCGCGGAGTTTTTTGCAGGACAGCAGTTCGGCTTTGAGGCGTATAATCGCCTGCAGAACTGGGTTCAGCTGGGTCAGGAGCCGCATCAGGGCAAGGTGGCGGCGATGGGCGTGGGGTTCGTGGTCGCCAGCGGGCTGATGATGCTCCGCACCCACTGGCTTGGCTTCCCGCTTCATCCGATCGGTTTTGCCATTTCGGGCAGCTGGGCGATGAATCTGGTCTGGGCGCCCCTGATGCTCGCATGGCTCATCAAGTGGCTGATTGTGCGGTTTGGCGGGCTACAACTTTACAGGCAGTGGCTCCCCTTCTTTCTGGGACTGATTGTCGGCGAGGCAGTGGTTGGGATGGGCTGGAGTCTGGTCGGTGTGTTGTTCAACACTCCTGCTTATAGTTTCTGGGGTCAATAATTCATAAGGAGGTCAGCGACGATGCAGAAGATTCAGCGTCCGAAAACGGTGGTCTTCCCGGCGGCGCCCGGTCCGCTGGACAATCCGCTCAAGGGCTGGGCGCCCTACTGGTTCTCGTGGCTCACGCAATACTACTTGCCTGTGAGCATGAACTTCTGGTATGTCTCGTGGCGCGAGCTGGAACCGAACCCGAACGACTATCGCTTCGAGCAGTGGGAACAACGCTGGGACACGAACCTCACACGCAACAACCATGTGGTGTTTCGCGTGTATCTGGACTATCCGGGTCAGCCAACAGGCGTGCCTCAGTGGCTGATAGACATGGGCGTGGAAATGCGCCCCTACACGGAATATGGGGGTGGTCTCTCGCCGGATTACGACGACCCGCGTCTGGTGCAGGCGCTGGTGCGATTGATTCGCGCGCTGGGGCAACGGTATAACAATCATCCGCGCGTGGCTTTTGTGCAACTGGGATTTCTTGGTTTCTGGGGTGAGTGGCACACTTACCCTCGTACCGAACTTTTCGCCAGCGAGGCAACGCAACGCACGGTGGTGGACGAAATGCGCGCCGCCTTCCCCAATAAAATCCTGCAGGCGCGCACGGCGAACGGCTATCTGGGGCAACACCCATGGCTGGGCTACCACGATGATATGTTCCCCGAAGACACCGACGGCGGTGAGGCGTGGCACTTCCTGCCCACCCTGCGCCGCGCAGGACGCGACCAGAACTGGAAAGTCGCCTGCATCGGCGGCGAGATGGTGCCCAATCAAGCGCTCCGCCTGATGACCACCGACTGGGACCTGACCCGCACCATGACCGAACGCGCTCACATTACCTATCTGGGACCCTACTGCCCGCCTCTGGAAGACCATCGGAGCAACAGCACTTTTATGAACAACAGTCGCACGATGGTGCGCATGATGGGCTATGAGTATTGCCTGAAGGAGTTGCGGTATACACCTGAAGTGCGTCGCGGCTCCCGAATCGAGCTCGCGCTGTTTGGGGTCAATCAGGGCGTCGCGCCCTTCTACTACCCCTGGGAGGTGCGAATGGGGCTGATGAACGCGGCGAATCAGGTCATCTGGAGCTGGCGTGTGGCAGTGGATATTCGCCGCTGGCTGCCGGGCGAGTTCATTATGCGCACGGTGTCGCCCATCGTGAGCCTGCCGAAGGGCGAATATCGTCTGGTGCTGGGAATTATCGACCCGTGGCGCAATCAGCCGCGTGTGCGGTTTGCGAATAACTTCGCCGTCATCAACGGCTGGAATGTGCTGGCACCACTGCGCATCCCCTGAACTATCGGGTATCCTAATAAAGGAGGGAGAAGCGCCATGGCAACCACCATCAAATGGTTCGGGCACTCGACTTTTCTGATTGAGTCGCCGCAAGGCAAGCGCATTCTGATTGACCCATGGGTCTACGGCAACCCTGCCTGCCCCGAAAGCGAGAAAAAACTGCCCAAACTGGACTACATGCTCATCTCGCACGGACACTCGGATCACTTTGGCGACGCAGTGAAGATTGCCCGCGAGTTCCAGCCCCAGATTCTCGCGATTTTTGAGATTTATCTCCACCTCGCCCAGCACGGCATCCATAATGTGCAACCGATGAACAAGGGCGGCTCGCTGATGATGGACGGCATCACCTTCACGATGGTGAACGCCTTCCACAGCAACGGCATCGATGAGGGCGGGCAAGTGCATTACGGGGGCGAGCCTGCAGGCTGGGTCATCCGCCTTGAGGATGGGCTGACCCTGTATCACGCGGGCGATACCTGCGTGTTCGGCGATATGAAAATTATCGGCGAACTGTATCGCCCCACAATTGCGATGCTCCCGATTGGCGACCGCTTCACGATGGGACCGCGCGAGGCGGCTTACGCGATTAAACTGCTCGGCGTGAAGAAGGTCATCCCGATGCACTGGGGCACTTTCCCCTTGCTCACAGGCACGCCCGAACAGTTGCGTGAGGAAACCCGCGACATCGAGGGACTGGAAATCATCGTGATGCGCCCTGGTGAGACCATCCCCATCGGGTAAGGCAGGTACAATTCTCTTGACCGTGATAGACCACGACACCCCGCGCGAGGCTTGCGGACTCTTCGGCGTCTATGCCGAAGGCGAAGATGTGGCGCGACTGACCTACTTCGGACTGTTCGCGCTGCAGCACCGGGGACAGGAGAGCGCGGGGATTGCTGTATCTGACGGCGAAAGTGTACGCGCCTATCGCGATCTGGGGCTGGTAACGCGCGTCTTCACGGAACCCATTTTGCAAAGCCTTCGGGGACATATTGCGGTGGGGCATACGCGCTACTCCACGACAGGCTCCTCTACCCTGCGCAATGTGCAGCCGATTACCTGCTCCACGCTTCAGGGCAATATCGCGGTGGCGCACAACGGCAATCTGGTGAATGCTCACACCCTGCGTGCGGAGCTGGAAGCCGCTGGCGAGCAGTTTGAAACCACTAACGACTCGGAGGTGATTGTGCGCCTGATTGCCCGCGCCTACGAGGGTGATATTGTGGAGGCGATTCGGGTAATGATGGCGCGTGTGCAGGGCGCCTACTCGCTGGCGATTCTGACCCCCACCCAGCTGATAGGCGTGCGCGATCCGTTTGGGGTGCGCCCGCTCTGTCTGGGCAGGCTCGGCTCGGCGTGGGTGCTGGCATCCGAAGATTGTGCGTTTCCCCCGATTGGTGCAGAGTATGTGCGCGATGTCGCCCCCGGCGAGATTGTGGTAATTGACGCTGAGGGATTGCGCTCCTACGAGGGAGCAAAACCCGCTCGCGAAGCGCTGTGCATGTTTGAACTGATTTACTTCGCGCGCCCTGACAGCCACCTCTATGGGCGCCTGCTCTACGAGGTGCGCCGTCGCATGGGCATGGAGCTGGCGCGTGAGCATCCCGCCGAAGCCGACCTTGTGATCCCCGTGCCCGATTCGGGTATTCCCGCCGCGGTGGGCTATGCCCATGCGTCGGGCATTCCCTATGGCGATGGGCTGATTAAGAACCGCTATGCGCCGCGCACCTTCATTCAGCCCGACCAGCGCATGCGCGAGTTGAGCGTGCGCCTCAAACTCACGCCGCTTACGGAAGTCATCGCAGGCAAGCGGCTCGTAGTGGTGGACGACTCCATCGTGCGCGGCACGACCACACGCCAGATTGTACGCCTGCTGTTTGAGGCGGGGGCGCGCGAGGTGCATATGCGTATCACTGCGCCACCTATCCGATTCCCGTGCCACTACGGAATTGATATGGCGACCCAGCGCGAGCTGGTAGCCGCGCACCACACGGTGGAAGATGTTCGCCAGCAGATTGGGGCGACCAGCCTCGGCTACCTCAGTATTGAAGGACTTTTGCGGGCGTGCGGTCAGCCCCAGGGGCGCTTCTGCTTAGCCTGCTTCAACGGCGACTACCCCATCCCCATCCCCGACGATGTGGAGCTCACGCGCGACATCTTTGAGCCTGCGCTGGCAGGTCAGGAGTGAGCAACTCGTTCCAAATGCTGTTTGAATCCCGCTCTACGCGGAGTCAGTAGCTCCCCAGTATACAACCACAACCCACACCAGCGGCGCCAGAAGGTAGGTCGCCTCCGCCAGACCGCCCACCAGCCGATAGAGCGCCCACTCGTCTTGCGCAACGCCCCGAAGCAAAAACCACATATAACCAAGCCAGAAGAGGTTCAAGATAAATAACAGCACAACCGCGAATCCCGCAACAATCGTCAGAGTGGACTGTAGCACCCTGTTAGCGTACACCATTTCTATACCCGCAATCAGCCCCAGAAAGCAGAACACCAGCAAGACCAGCGCCAACACGGGACCTAATGGATAGGAGTTATACTGCTCCAGCAAGAGACCACCGCAAAGAATCGCCCAACCTTTTAGATAAACCCCGACGGGCTTGCTCCACAACACAAGCGCTTCAGAACGACTTGAGTGTCGCCACCAGAGCCAGCCCAGCAACGGATACCATGCGGTCAAAAGAACATTGCGCACCCAGTGGAATGTGGAAGCCTCCCTTAGCTGCAGGTATATTCCCTCTGCGAAAACCGCTATGCAGGTCGCCCCTGCAAGCGCATACAAAAAATTGGCACGGCTCCACGAAGCGCCCCGCAGAATACCCAAGCCCCATATGGCTACTGTAAGCGGAAGGAGTGCCCACAGCAGGTACGCGACTGCCCACTCAGTCTCAACTCCTGCCCACATCAGTGTCAACCCCCACCCCAGATGGGCAGCCGCCGTTATCGCGCCAAACGCGAGACAATAGCTCCCGAAGCGATTCACCAGCGCCGAAGGCAGTCGCATCTCTTGAGCCACGAACCGCTCACCCCGCCTCAATTATACTCCATTCGTTTGCAGGAATCTTCACAAAACGAATCGAATCCCCATGCAGGAGGTGGCGATGAGTTATTCGGCGCTTGCGGAGCAGCTGGCTCAACGGGGCGTGGATATAGAGCAGGTGAAGCAGCGGCTCAAAGCCCAGCGGATTGAGACCCCCTCGTGGGGCTATGGCAACTCTGGCACGCGGTTCAAGGTCTTCCCCTGGCGGGGTGCGGCGCGGAATGTGTATGAGAAACTCCAGGACGCCAGCGTGGTGCATCGTTTCACCGGCGTTTGCCCCACCGTCGCCCTGCATATCCCCTGGGATAAGGTGGACGACTGGCACGCGCTCAGCCAGTACGCCGAGTCGCTGGGCATCCGAATCGGCGCGATTAACCCGAACCTGTTTCAGGACGATTCGTACAAACTGGGCAGCCTGTGCCATCCCGACCCCGCCGTGCGTCAGCAAGCGATTGCCCATATTGAGGAGTGTATTCAGATTGCCCACGCCGTCGGCTCTACGGTTATCAGCCTGTGGCTGGCGGACGGCACGAACTATCCCGGTCAGGACGATTTTCGGGCACGCAAGCATCGCCTGCTGGAAAGCCTGCAAGCCCTCTACCCCAAACTGGGCGGATGTCGCTTGCTGATAGAGTATAAGTTCTTTGAGCCTGCGTTTTATCATACCGACATCCCCGATTGGGGCGTCGCCTACAGCCTTGCGCTGAAACTGGGCGAGAAAGCGCAGGTGCTGGTGGACACGGGGCATCACCCGCAGGGCACGAATATTGAGCATATCGTGGCGTTCCTGCTGGACGAGGGTAAACTCGGCGGCTTCCACTTCAACAACCGCAAGTACGCCGACGATGACCTGATTGTCGGCTCCATCAATCCGTTTGAGCTGTTCCTGATTTTTTGCGAGCTGGCAAGCGCCGAGGAAGACCCTCACACGCAAGCCTGTGCCCAGCAGGTCGCCTATATGATAGACCAGTCGCATAACATCGAGCCGAAGATTGAGGCGATGATTCTGTCGGTGATGAACATCCAGACCGCCTACGCGAAGGCGTTGCTGGTGGATCGGGCGCGTTTACGCGCGGCGCAGGAAGCAGGAGAGGTGCTGGAAGCGCATCGGATACTGCAGGAAGCTTACGAAACCGATGTACGCCCGCTGCTGGCGCAGGTGCGCCTCGAGATGGGGCTGGAGCCTGACCCCTTAGAGGCGTTTCGGCGTTCGGGTTATGCGGAGCGCGTCGCGCAGGAGCGGGGTAGCGTCTCGCCGGGCGGCGCGGGCTATCCGGGTTAGACCTGCGCCATGCGCTCGCGCCGCGCCCGGTGTTGCTGATACATCTCGCGGAACAGCTCAAACTTCACCGCGTGGTAGCGTGCGGTTGCAGGATTCGGCTCAATCACCTGCTCGGGCTGGCTCATCGCCTTCATCGCGCTGGGAATGTCGGGATAAGCGCCGCTGGCGACCGCGCCCAGAATCGCGCTCCCCAGCAGCACCGCCTCTGGCTCGCGGTTGATCACAATCCGGCAGCCCGTGATGTCGGCATGCTCGCGCAGCCACACGCGGTTTTTCACGCTCCCGCCCGTGACAAAAATGGTGTCGATGGTGTAGCCCGATTCCTGCAGGGCGCGTAGCACATCGCGAATGTTGTACGCCAGCGCCTGCACCGTGGCGTAATAGAGCAACGCCAGCGCCTCGACGCTTTTATCCAGCGTCAAGCCGTCCACCACGCCGCGCGAGTGCGGGTCGGCATAGGGCGCACGGTTGCCGTAATGGTCGGGGTACACATGCAGGTTGCGGGTCAACAGCGCAGGGTAAGGCAGCCCTTCAGCAAGGCGGTCTATGATGCGGTTTGCCACTTCGTAGGGAGTGATGCCTTCCGCTTCTGCTTGCTGGCGCAACACGGGGTACTGAATGTGATGCTCCAGTGTGTAGTCAATCAGCGCGCCTGCCGCTGATTGACCGCCTTCGTTCATCCACATGCCGGGCAGCACCGCGCCATAGTAGGGTCCCCACACGCCTGGCACAAACCGCGCCTCGCGTGAAAGCGCCATCAGGCATGAGGAAGTGCCCCCAATCAGCGCCAGCGCACGCTCCACAGCCGTCAGCTCGGGCGATTCCTGATCGTACCACACGGCGCCCAGCAGACCAATCGTGCCCGCGTGCGCATCCACAATTCCGATTGCGACCTGTGTGCGGGGGGTCAGCCCCAGATGGCGCGCCGCTTCTGGGGTCAGCGTGCCTGCCGACTCGCCAAGCGGACGAATCGCCTCGCCTGCACGCCCGCGCTCCAGAATTGATTCGATGCCTATCGCCTTCAGAAACCGCCCATCCCAGCGCGACTCGGCAGGCAGGTAAGTCCACTTGCACCCCATCGTGCATTCACTGCGCAGGTTGCGCCCTGTGCTGCGGTACACCAGAAAGTCGGCTAAATCCAGAAACTTGCCCGCGCTGTGGAACACCTCTGGCATGTGGCGCTTGAGCCAGAGTAGTTTGGGGGGTTCCATTTCAGGCGAGAGCGCGCCGCCTGAATAGCGCAACACCTCGTAGTCGCCCGCGTTAATCTCTTCTGCTTCGGCGACGGCGCGGTGGTCCATCCACATAATGATGTTCCACTGGGGGTCGCGCGTGGGCGAGATGCTCAGGGGCTGGTCGTGCGCATCCAGCACCACCAGCGAGCAGGTGGCGTCGTAGCCGATGCCCAGCACCTGTTCCGGGGGAACCTGCGCTTCCTGTACCACCCGCCGCACCACTTCCCCCACCGCCCGCCAGATGTCTTCGGACGATTGCTCTGCGTATTCGGCTTGCGGGCGATGGATTTGAATTGGCTCCACCGCAATAGCAAGGCGGTTGCCCTGCAGGTCAAACAAGCCCGCCCGGGCGCTGGCAGTACCCACATCCACGCCGATGACATAGCCTTGCATAACCTATGTTGTGTTGGTCATGCGGTTGCAGACTCCTGCTGGACGGAAGGAAGTTTATACTCCGCAACAGTCGAGCCTAACTGGGGTGTTCGCAAAACCGCCTTTGAGCAGGACGGGTGAACCTGCTCTGTTGCAAGGATGCCCATTCCACCTTATGGCACACAGGATTTCGCCGCGTGGGGCGCGGCGACCGCGCCCCTACGCATGCGGGTAGGGACGCGGTTCCCGCGTCCTGTTCTCCAAACCTCACCATCTTTGCAACAGAGCAGGTGAACCTGTTCCTAATAAACGAAGCCAGCCTTCGCTGGCTATTTCAGCCGACGAAGGTCGGCTTCATCTCATAGGAACGGCTTCAGCCGTCAGGGCACAGGCTCAAAGATGGCACGCCTATCAAAAAGCCTACCCCTCAAGGAACCTCGCGGAGGCGGGCGCAAAATACCTATGTCCCCATCCTTGCAACAGAGCAGCTTCAGCCGTCAGGCATAAGGTGGGATTTTTCGAACGCCCTCAGCCTAACTGGGGTATACTCTTTGCCAGGAATAGCGATGGCTCGTCTGGTCAAAGTAAAGTATCGGAGTGGCGTGCTGGAACCGCTGGAGCCGCTGTCTCTGGAAGAAGGTACAGAGCTAACCGTGGTCATCCCAGACGCAGGCGAAAGCTCAGAATCTGCTGACACCATAGCATCAACCGCAGGGGCGTGGGCAGACCTGCTGGACTGTGAGCAGTTCGAGCAAGAGGTCTATGCCCATCGGCTTGTGGACACCCGTGCGGAGACTCGCCTATGAATCCAACCTATTTGCTGGACACGGGCTGGATTGTGCGGCACTTGCGCGGCTCGAAGGCGTATACAGAGACTTTGCAGAAGATAGGCTCCAGCCAGATAGCTATCAGTATTCTCTCGCTGGCAGAGCTGTATGAAGGGGTCTTTCGCGCTCGCGACCCCCAAAGAGCAGAACAAGCAGTGCTGACATTTATCGCGGACAAACAACTCCTGCCGATAACGGAGCCGATAGCGCGCTGGTTCGGTCAAGAGCGAGCGCGTCTGCGGCAGCAAAACCTGCTGATAGGAGATATAGACCTACGAATCGCCGCCACTTGCGTGCATCACAATCTTGTCCTGTTGACGACGAATCCACGCCATTTTGAACGCATAGCAGGCTTGCAAATAATCTCGGAACCCTGGTAAAAACTTCAGAAGGCATCCTATCGATGGTGATGTCTCCCAACCGGGCGCTTTCCTTCGGGGTACAATTGGCACACATAGGGAGGTACTACGATGCCAATCCGAATCGGAATCAACGGCTTTGGACGAATCGGGCGGATGACCCTGCGAGCCATTCGCAAGCACTACCCCAACGACTTCGATGTGGTCGCCATCAACGACCTCACCGACGCCTACAGTAATGCCCACCTGTTCAAGTACGACACCACCTACGGCACTTACCCCGGCGAGGTCAAAGCGGAGGAGAACGCGATTATTATCGACGGCGACCGCATCCGCGTGTTTGCGGAGAAAGACCCCGCCGCGATTCCGTGGGGCGATGTCGGAGCGGATATTGTGATTGAATCGACGGGCGTGTTCACCGACGCCCAGAAGGCGAGCGCCCACCTCAAAGGCGGCGCGAAAAAGGTGATTATCACCGCTCCCGCCACCAACGAGGACATCACGATTGTGATGGGCGTGAACCACGAGGCATACGACCCCAGCAAGCACCATGTGATTTCCAACGCCTCATGCACCACCAACTGCCTTGCGCCTGTGGCGAAGGTGCTTCACGAGACTTTCGGGATTGAGCATGGCATCATGACCACCGTGCATGCCTACACGAACGACCAGCGCATTCAGGACCAGATTCACAAGGACCTGCGTCGGGCGCGGGCTGCGGCAGCGAACATCATCCCGACTTCCACAGGCGCGGCGAAAGCGATTCATCTGGTGCTACCCGAACTCAAAGGGCGCATGCACGGGATTGCGTTGCGCGTGCCAACGCTGACCGTTTCGATTGTAGACCTGACCGTAACGCTTTCGCGCGAGGCGACCGAGAGCGCGATTAACGAGGCGTACCGTGCCGCAGCGGAGGGCGCGCTGAAGGGGATTCTGGGCGTGAGCGACGAGCCACTGGTGTCTTCGGACTTCCGCGGCGACGAGCGGAGCGCGATTGTGGACCTGCCCTCCACGCTGGTGATGGGCGGGCGCCTTGCCAAAGTGATGGCGTGGTACGATAACGAGTGGGGCTACTCGTGTCGCGTCGCCGACCTCGCGAAATACATCGCCAGCAAGGGCTTCTGACGCCCGCATGGCTGCGCTATGCGCCCCTGCTGATGGTGGGGGCGCATGTTTTGCTGGCGCTTGCCTACAACGCAGCCACCCCGTTCGGCAACAACGGCTACGCCAACACGCCCGACGAGGGGGCGCATTTCCAATATGTGGCATATGTAGCGCGGGAATGGCGCCTGCCCGTGTTTGAGGGCTACGAGGGCGTGGGCTACGAAGCGCATCAGCCGCCTCTCTACTACTTTCTGGCGGGGGTGGTCTATCATCTGGTGGGGGGCGCGGGCAAGGGGGTGCGCCTGCTCTCCACGCTCTGCTCGGCGGGTGTGGTGTGGCTTACATGGCTGATTGCACGGCGGCTGTTCCCCCAAAACATGCCGCTGGTGCTTTCGGCGATGGCGTTCGTGGCGTTTTTGCCGATGCATCTCGCGATTGGCGCCTCCGTCAACAACGACGCGCTGACCAACCTGCTGTTTGCGGGCGTGCTGTATGCCTTTGCGCTCCCACCGGCGGCTGCGCCGTGGCGCGACGGGGTTCGGTGCGGCGTGCTGCTGGGGCTGGCGCTGCTGACCAAAGCGACGGCGCTGATTCTCGTGCCCACAGTTGTGATTGGGCTGGCACTGCGCTATGGGCGGGCGTGGCGTGCGACCCTGATTGCGCTCGCGCTCACACTCGCGATTGCGGGGGTTCTCAGCGGCTGGTGGTTCGTGCGGAACGCCATGCTCTACGAAGACCCCCTGCTCCAGAAGACTTTTATGCGCGTGTTCGCAGGCACGGCAAAAGCGGAAGATTTTTACGCACAGGGCATGAGCGTTGGGGAGTATGCGCGCCTCGTCGCCGACTGGACTTTTCGGAGTTTCTGGTTCGCCTACGGCACGCCGCAAACCGCGCGCACGGGGCTGCCCAACTTCCTGCCCGATAGTGTTTACTGGGGGCTGCTGGCATGGTGCGGTCTGGCGCTGGTGGGGCTGGGCATGCGTGCCCTTCAGAGCCTGAAAAACCGCTCGCCTGCAGAACCGACTCGGCGTGTGTGGTGGATTGTCGCGGGGGTTCTGACGGGGCTGGTGCTGGCAAGCTTTGTGCTGTTTGTGCGCGTGTTTTTCCAGACGCAGGGGCGCTACTTTTACCCCGCCCTGGTGCCGATTGCGCTCACGCTCACTCTGGGCTGGGAGGGTCTGTTTCCTGCGGAGCGTCGGGCGCTTGCTAATGGAGCGCTGGGCGCCCTCTGGCTCTTGCTTGCGCTGGGGTGCTGGCGGTATCTGTAAAATCAGAGTTGCAATTCCGATACTTCATCGGGTATACTCTGGCGTCCAACCCGGGCACACTTCGCGGAACCGATGCGGTTTCGCAAAGGGAGGAAAACAATGCAGAAGCGAAGGAACGCCTTACGGGGTGGATCGTGGCGAGGTTTTGTGCTGGCTGTGCTGGCTTGTGCAGGCATCTGGGTTTTCGCGCAAAACACACGCAACGATCAAAAAACGGAAATTGTTTACCGAGAGGAGACGGTCGCCATTCCGTTTCCGACCGTGTTTGAGGTGAACCGTCGTTTACCCCCGCGCCATCGAGTGCTGGTGCAGCGTGGGCAGGCAGGCGAGAAATGGGTGCGGTGGCGTGTGGTGCTCAAAAACGGCAAAGAGGTTCAGCGCACTGCCATCGCCAGCGAGGTGCTGACCCCGCCTCAGCCCCAGATTTATCAGATTGGGGTGCATGGGCATATCGCCTCGCGTGGCGCCGTCGGACGCAACACCAACTTCTACACCGTCAAAACGCTCACGATGCATGCGACCGCGTACACCCCGCATCGGAGCGGCGGGGGCACAGGCAGTGGGCGCACAGCCACAGGCTTGCCCGCAGGCTACGGGCTGGTGGCGGTAGACCCGCGCGTAATCCCGTTCGGCACGGTGCTGTATGTGGAAGGCTACGGGATGGCAATCGCCGCCGACCGGGGGCGCGCCATTCGGGGCAACAAAATAGACCTCTGCTATGCCACGCGCCAGCAGGCGATTCAGTTCGGCAGGCGCAAAGTGCGCGTGCATGTGCTAAGACCGATGCGGTAAGGTTTTCTCGTCTTGCCCCCTCCCCTCATCTGTGGAGAGGGGGCGCTTCAGAGGATCAGCATCCTGTTCCGAAGTTGAACAGCACCTCCAGCAGGTCCGCGTCGTCCACCACGCCGTCCCCGTTCACATCTTCGGGGAGGCAGCCCGACGCGCCGAAGCTGAACAGTACCGCGAGCAGATCTGCGTCGTCGATGCACCCGTCGGCGTTGATGTCGCCTGCGGGCGCAGGCGCAAACGCATAAAGGGTCTGGGCGTCCGCACTATCGCGCGACGGGGCAATATAGAGCGTGCCATCGGGTCCGACAGAAGGAGAGTTGTTCCCGAAGTAGTTATAAGGAAGCTGGAACCGCCACAGGAACCTCGCGTTATTGCCCTCATCGCGCACGGCGTACAGATAGGTGGTCGCGAAGTCCACCTGGTCGCAGGCGTACAGCACCCTGCCACAGGTGACCACGGGCCAGCCACTGAACTCGCCGCTCCCTTCGGGCTTGAACTGCCAGCGAATCGTGCCGTCGGGGCGAATCGCCGTAATCCCGCCGCCGATAGTGCCCAGCTGGTTGAAGTCCACATTCACCCGTTTCCCCGCCAGACTTCCCGTTAGCCCAACCAGCTGCAACCCGTTGACCACCGCGTACTGGTTGAACAGGTCAATTTCAACGGTGATGTTGATTTCGCCGTTTGTTGGGGAAATGTTGCGATAGACGACATAGTTCACATCCTCCTGGTAGCCAGTGAAGGGGATACTGGGGGTTACGGTCTTCGTAATCCCGTTGACCGTGAACACGGCATTCTGGTCGGTGGCGATGGGCGTGAAGCTGTAGAGATACAGGTCGTAGGTTCCGTCGGGCACCTGCGAGAGGCGGATGGTGGCAGGACCGTTGTAGCCCAGCGCGCCGATGTAGTGGTAATCGCGCATCAGATCATCCCCATCTGAGGGGGGATAGGTGGACGATTCTGCGAAGTCGATGTTGGCAATATCGATGGGGGTCGCGGAGTCGTCATGCGCGCGCAGGTTTTCCAGGGTCCAGGGTCGCGGCACCTGGTCGCTCGCCGCCAGCGAGTTCCAGAAGTCGCCCGGTTGTCCGGTGGCGGCAGGTCCGCTCATGATAGGAGGCGGTATCGTAACGCGCCCGCCGCTATAGATCGTGCCGTCGCCCCCGATCACGGGGTTCTGATACTGGTTCATCCCGTTAAAGACGGAGTAGAAGATTTGCCAGAGGATTTGCCCTGTGGCAGCGTCCAGCGCGGTGAAAACGGGGTTGCCCGAATCCCAGAACGAGTTGGCGTAGAGGGTGCGGAAATCGAGGCTGGCAACCACATTGCCCCACCAGCGGTACTGAAGTCCCAGCGCCACATTCGCGCTCCACACGAGATTGGCGGAAGTGCCCGCATCCTCAATCACCACGATGGAGCCGATGGTTGCATTATTGCAGAACGCGATGCGGGGGCGTCCTGAAACGGGGTCTCTCCAGACGGGTCCGAGGGTCTGGAAGGGCGGCGCCCCGCTGAAAGGGGAGGTGTAGACCCAGATCAGGTTGCCGTTCGCCGCGTTCAGGCACACAATCCGGGAGGGGTCTGCGTTATCACGGGCGTAGAGGCGTGTGCGGTCGGGGCTGAGCAAGATATTACCGCGCCCAAAGTCGGCGCCTGCCAGCCCCAGGTCGCTTGCGGTCTTGAGCCAGACCACCGCGCCTGTGTTGATATCGAGCGCCGCGATAAACGACTGTCCAGTCGGCTGCGCCGAAGCGCGGGCGCTGGTGTAGACACGCCCTGCCGCTTCGTCGACCGTAACGCCAGAATAGGAGAAGTTGCCAAAACCCAGCGTTGCAGGATTGGTTGCCCAGACGGTGCTGCCATCCGCCGCGCTGACTTTGAACACCTGTCCTTGCGCGGCGCCGAAGGTCTTGAAATACAGGTACTGCCCCCCGTGGCTGAAAGTGATACTGCCGTGCGCAATCCCCAGGGGAAGCGTCTTTTGCCAGCGGAGGGTGGGAGTAGCGGGTCGTGTGGCGGGGGCAAGACCGCGCATTCCCTCGCCGTGCGGGGTGGTATGGAGCGTCTGGCTCCATGCGAGACACGCGAATGCCGAAAGCCCAAATGCCGTCAGCATGCTCCTCATGACCTTTCACCTCACTGTAGCGTGTGCGCGTCCTTGCGCCCTTGCCCTTCCTGAAATCGGTTAGCGACAGAAGTTGGCGACTGCCTGACGGATAGCGACGGAGCAATCGTTCGCGCCGCAGCGCCCCAGCGTCGGCTCCCCCCACTGCCACATGTTGCCGATAGGCGTGGTGCCCTGACAACGGCGTGGCATGTAGGTCTGATCGGGGCGCATCCATTTCGAGTGTCCGTCGGCAAAAGTATAGTTCGCGCCATTGTTGTGGGTCAGCAGGCTGGTCCAGAAGTTTTCGTCGAGGTCGGGGTCGCGCGCCGATTCGGCGCACACCCAGCATTCATCCGAGATGGCCCACCACCAGTGCATATTGTTGGGCACCAGCACTCCGTTGCGATCCCGATGCAGCACCGTGCCCACCCCCACACACTCGTTGAAGATAATCGTGTTTGCCGGTTCTTCTACCTCAGCCTCGTGGCGCACGACGCCCGGACCCGCGCGAGGGTAGGGCGGATTAATCCATGCCAGCACATAGGCGTTTGCCGAGAAGTTGCGCACGCCGTAGCGCTGGTAGATGGCTTCCGCTTGCGCGCGCCCCAGATTGTACCAGCGTCGCACAATATCGTAGGAGATGCCCTGCGTTGGGCAGGTGAACACTTCGAGGCTGCGCACATAGGGGTAGATTCGCTCTGCCCAGTTCGGGATGGGACCTGTGCCCTCGCCCGATGGCGGGAATACATGGTCGTAATCGGGCAGGTACAGCATCACACCCTGCCCCATCTGCCTCTGATGGGTCATACAGGCGGTCTGCTCCGCTTTGAGACGCGCCTGCGCCAATACAGGGAACAGAATCGCCGCCAAAAGGGCGATAATCGCAATGACGACCAGCAGCTCAATCAGGGTAAATCCGAAGCGCCTCATGGTCTCCCTCCTTACGGGCACCCCGTGCGCTCGCCAAGATGAACCGCCCACTTGAGTTTGAGGGGATTGCAATCGAACAGGGTCTCATCGTTCGCCTGGAGGATGGGTGTTCCATTCGACTGGCGGGCGTAGAGCTGGTCGCCTTTGAACCACTTCGCATGTCCGTCCGCGAAGGCGACCACAACCCCATCGGAATGGCGGGTTGCATAGCCGCTCGGCTTGTTCATCGGGAGAACGCGCGTGCGGTTTTCAAAGCCGAAGGGAGTGACCATGTAGCCACCAAACGGGTCGGGGGAAGGCGTGAGCGGCACGCTATCCAGCACCAGTATCGCCGCAGCAGGGCGCGTGACCTTGCTGAGCGACACGATATAGTCCATCGACGGCTGGTAGGGAAAGCCCCAGAACCAGTTCAGCCCATAGGACAGGCGTGCGCGTTGCGCCCATGTTTCCCCATACTCGCTTTCAGGCGCGCTTGGGCAGCGAAAAATATCTTTATTGCGTGCATACGGTGCAATCATCGCTGTCCACAGGCGTGCGTCATCAGGCGTTGGACGAAACACCCACCCGACCGTCGGCATCATCTGGTTGTAGTCGTTGGCGTACATCAGGCACGCTTTGGCAATCTGACCGAGGTTGGACATACAGGCGCCCTGACGCGCCTTCGCCCGTGCCTGCGCCAACACAGGAAACAGGATCGCTGCCAGTACCGCGATAATCGCAATCACCACCAGCAGCTCCACGAGGGTGAAGCCGTATTGCTTCTTCATAAGAAACCCTCCTGTCCTTAGAAGCGATCTAGGAATTCCGCCTTGCAATCCGACGCACCAGCCACCGCACACACGCAATCACAATCCAACCCGCCT
>OGCH01000045.1_pt1 | contig 83377 bp, 74 predicted proteins | sample 1570111 | NCBI WGS metagenome assembly OGCH01 (sample SAMN03436243, study PRJEB24508) | hot springs metagenome | biome: Desert Springs; feature: Hot Springs; material: Water | place: USA: Great Boiling Spring, Nevada | collected 2008-12-01 | depth 0 m m | reverse complement strand
GAGCCAGCCGCCGTCGATGACGACGATGCTACCGGTCACTGCGGCGGCCTCGTCCGAAGCGAGATAGAGCGCCGCGGCCGCGACCTCCTCCGGCTTCACCAGGCGACCCATCGGTTGGCGCGCTTCCAGTGCTCGGCGTGCGGCAACCGGGTCCGGTTCTTGCGCGACCAGTCGCTCCACCCACGGGGAGTCGACAGTTCCTGGGCAGATACAGTTGCAGCGGATCCCCTCGCGGACATAAGCGATGGCGATCTGTTTGGTCAAGGTGACCACGGCCCCCTTACTCGCGCAATAGGCAGCTCGCTTGGGGATCCCGATGAGGCCGGCGACCGACCCGATATTGATGATCACTCCGGAGCGGCGGGCGAGCATACTGGGAAGCGCATACTTGCAGCACAAAAAGACGCCACGCACATTGACCGCGAAAACGTTCTCCCACTCGGCCAGATCAGTCTCGACGAGATCCTTTGTCGTGCCGATCCCAGCGTTGTTGACCAAGATGTCGAGGCGACCGAAGCGGTCGAGTGTCCGCTCCATGAGCGTCCGCACGCTCGCTTCGTCGCGCACGTCGACCTGGTCGGGAACGATGCGTTCCGGCACCCGCCGGGCCGTTTCCTCGGCCGCAGCCGCGTCCAGGTCCGCTGCGATGACGAGCGCACCGGCGGAGGCGAACCGCTCGGCGATCGCACGACCGATCCCGGAACCAGCACCGGTCACGAGGGCGATACGGTCGCGGAGTTGCATCGGTCTGCCGTCCTTCTCTTCATCCGCGCACGGCACCGAGCAGGAGGCCGCGCGCGATGTACCGCTCGAGCACGATGGCGAGCGCGATGACCGGCGCGATCATGAGCAGAATGAGGACCGACATGTACCACCACTGTGGGCCGCGGGTCGCGTTCTGCGCCGCCACGAGCAAGGGCATCGTTTGCGCCTTGGCGCTGCTCAGGAAGAGGGCGAGCAGGTACTCGTTCCATGCCAAGACGAAGATGAACAAGAATGTCGCGACGAGACCGGGCAGGGCGAGTGGCAGAACGATCCGCCAGAGAATCTGGTAGCGGTTGGCCCCGTCGATCGCTGCACTCTCTTCCAGTTCGATCGGAATCGTGTGGAAGTAGTCGCGCAGCAGCCAGACGGCGATCGGAAGGTTCGCCGCGACGTACGACACGACGAGTGCTGTCCGCGTATCCAACATGCCGAGCCGCTGGAAGAGAATATAAATCGGAATCACGATCGCAACCGGTGGAAGCATCCGCTGCGAGATCATCCAGAAGGCGATGTCGGCGTTGCTGAGCTTTGGGCCGGTTACGCGCCGCAAGGCGGTCGCTCGGGCGAGGACGAACGCTCCCAGCGCACTGGCCACCGCCAATGGCCACGGGAGTCCCAGTTGGATACCGATGCCAGCGAGAATCGCGCCAGCGAGAAAGAAGAGGACGCTAGCCAATCGGACGCGATAGGTGAAGCGACTCAGCCCGTAGGTGGCCGCGGCACCCAGGAGCAGGGTGAGGACGGAGCTCGTTCCGCCGACGATCACCGTATTGAGATACGGTCGAAGCGTGTCGTTGCCGAGATCGACGAGGATATAGCGCCACGCATGCAGCGAAGGTTGGAAGTCAACGAACGGCAGATAGGTCGGCCCTTCGTTGACATGGACCGGAAGTTTGAAGGCGGTGATGGCCAACCAGTAGAGCGGAAAGAGAACGATCGCTGCCCAGAGAGACAGAATGGCGTAGGAAACGAGAGCGGCGAGGGGCCCGGGACGAGTCGGACTGGTCTGCCAGCGGAGTGCCATGACGATCCCCCTAAAGCGCTTCGCTCACCCGGCGGTGAAGCAGCCGCACGTAAGCGATGCCGACGAAGGTGACGACGAAGAGGAGCGTGTAGGCGACCGCTGCGGACGTGCCGTAGTCGAGCGATCGCCAGAGCACGTAGGCGTGCAGCGTGAGCGATTCCGTGGCGGTGCCTGGTCCCCCACCAGTCAGGACGTTGGGCATATCGAAGATCTTGAAGGCTTCGATGAGTCGGATCAGGATCACGGTGCTCGCCACTGGAGCGATTTGGGGCAGCGTGATATGCCAGAAGATCTGCCAGCGGTTCGCGCCATCGACGATCGCGGCTTCGATCGGCTCGGGTGATTGGCTTTCCAGTGCTGCCAAGAGGACGATGAACATGAACGGCGTCCACTGCCAGAGATCACCGATCATGACGGCGATGCGTGCGCCCCATGGATCGTTGACCCAGCTGACGTTGGCGTAGCCGAGCCAGTTGGCGATCGGTGCGAACGGTCCCTTGCCGGTGTCGGTCAACATGCGGAAGGTATAGGCGACTCCGACCGGCGTGATCATCATCGGTAGGAGAAAGACGACGCGGAAGAAGCGTCGTCCTGGTAACTGCTGGGCACAGAGCGAAGCGAGCAGCAGTCCGAGCAGGAATTGCAACGCGACACCACCGAAGACGTAGACCCAGGTCACGACCAGCGTGCCGGGTCGTCCGCCGCTGACCACGGTCCGAGCGATGAGCCACAGTGCGAGCAGCAAGCCCAGCGTCACCATCCCATGGCCGAGGAGACGCGGGAAAGCCAGTGGGCCGCTGCGCAGCGAGCGTCCGAGCAGGAAGACGGCCAGGGCGCTCGTGGCCAGAAAGAACAACCAACCGGCCGTATCGAGCTGGGCGAGCTGACCGAGGAAGTGCTGCTGCTCGGAGCCGACGACGAGCTTTCGGTAGTTGGCGAGTCCCCGGAAGTGGATTTCGAAGCCGCCCGAAACGGGTTGGAAACGCGACAGTGAGAGATAGAGCGAGAACAGGAGCGGAAAGATGGATAGGAGAAGAATGACCAGCACGGCGGGAAGCACGAGGACTGCTCCTGCTTGCTGGTCGGCCCAGCTCACCAGCCGCTCGCGGCTCAAGGGGATGCGGCGGGTCGGTGCCGCGACCGCATCCCCCGTTCGTGGTGGCAGGACACTCGGTCGAGTCTGCCGCACGATGCGCGCGATCCTTCCGGATTCAGCGGATGCTCAAGCTGGCGCGATAGGCCTGCTTCTGCTTCTCGCGTCCGAGCTCGTCGGTGATCTCGTTCCAGCCCTTGGTCAGTTCCTCCATGGCTTGCTTCGTCGTGAGCTCGCCGGCGAGATAGCGGGAGAGTACCGTATCGAGCACCACGCCTTGATACCGCTGCGCGCCGGGAATACGGAGATCGAGCACCATGTTGGGGCTGTTGAGACTCGCCTTGATGGCTCCCAGATAGTTCTTGGCAGCCGCCTCGCTCATGCCGGCCTCGACCCAGAGATCGATGTTCTCGAACTGGGAGATGCGATACGGGTTGAAACCAGTCTTTCCGATCGTCACGTCGACGTTGGCTTGCGCCGGCTGACTCATGTAGGAGAGGAAAGCATAACCCGCGTCCTTCACCTTGGCCGGTGCGTTCTTGTTGATCGCACCTGACCAGCCACCGAAGGCAGCGTAAGGCGCATGATTCACCCCGTTGATCGCGTGCGGGCAGGTTGTCTGGTCGCAGGCGACTAGCTTACCTGCCTTGCGATCGAGCACTTCCTTGGTGCCGGGCAGAATGACCGCACCGACCTTGTCCTTGACTTTGGACTGCTCGGGATCGATGGCGAGCGTGCCGATGTCGCCCCAGTCGAGCGTGAGCGCGCAGCGCCCGGTGACGAAGGCAGCACGGCTGTCACCGACGTCCCAGTTCAGTTCGTCCGGTGGCCCATACTTGCCGGTCTCCTTGTAAATCTCCAGCGCACGCTCGAACGCTTCGTTCATGGTCAGTGGTTCCATGGTGTCGACATCGAAGAAGGCGCCCTGTTGCGTTCCCTGGCTCTGGAGGAACGAAGCGGCGATCGACCAGAACATCCAGTAGCTCTGGGCTCCGCGGCGCTTCGCGATCCCCGAGCCGAAGTCGGGCACACCGTCGCCGTTCAGGTCCTTGCCGTGGAACTTCTGGGCGATCGCGAGATAGTCCTCCCAGGTCTCCGGTGGCTTGAGCCCTTCGGCCTCGAGCAAGTCGGTCCGGTAATAGACCATTTGGAAGTCGCCGTCCAAGGGGATCGTGTAAATGCGCCCACCGTAGGTGGCGCTGAAGTTGCGGAAGAAGGGCGCGATATCGTCCCACTGCAGCGCGGGATCAGCTTCGATGCGCGGGGTGAGGTCCTCGAGATAACCGGGCTCGACGTAGTCAGCCATCCATTGCGGGGCGAAGACGATGACGTGATAACTGTTGGTGCCAGTCGTGAAGTCGGTCAAGATCTTCTGGTAGAGGTCCGCGAAGGGAACCGTGATCACGTTGATCTTGGCGCCGGTGAGCTTTTGGAACTCGGGCGCGCGACGCTGCAGCGGCTCGGCGATCTGTGGCCCGGTGAAGGTGATCACGTTAACCTCGACACCTTCGAACTGCAGGCCAGCAGCTGGCGTTCCGGCCGATGGAGCGGGGGTGGGTGTCGCCTCTCCGCGGCGACAGGCAGCGAGCAGTGCGCTCCCGCCTGCCACCAGCGTGGTACCGAGAAAGTGTCGACGCGAAAGTTTCCTCGTCATGGTGCAACCCTCCTCCTCGAACTGTGAACCGTCATCCGCTCGATCGCTCGATCATCGACCCGGCTGAAGCCGAGTTGTCGGGAAAGCTCGTCGGCCGCCGCTCGGGCTGCTCGGACGAGTTCCTCGACGCGCTCGCCGCTGATCCGGGTCACCGGTACCGAGATACTGAGGGCGGCCACGACGACACCGTGTGCGTCGCGGACCGGCGCACCGAAGCACCAAACGTCGGGAAGCGTCTCGCCGCGATCGATGGCGAATCCCTGTGCGCGAACCTGAGCCAGTTCGGCTCGGAGCGCTTCCGGATCGGTGATGGTGCGCGGGGTGAGGGCGACCAACGGTCCTTCGGCCAAAAGGCGCTCGAGTTCGTTCTCGGGCAGCCAGGCCAGAAGGCACTTCCCGAGGGACGTCGCGTGCGCTGGTAGGCGCGTGCCGACCTCCGAAGCCAAACGAACCCATTGGGTGCCTTCCTGCTTGCCGATGTACAGGACCTCGCGCCCCTGGAGGATGGCGAGCTGGATCGTTTCGCCGAGTTCGCGAGCGAGCGGACGCGCGACCTCCGTGAAGGCGCGGATCACGTCGCTCTGGCGCGCATAGGCGCCGGCGAGCGCCAGGATATGGGGACCCAGCCGATACCGCTTGTTGGTCTCCTCCCGGACCAGGAGACCGCCCTCGACCAAGGTCGCGAGGACGGCATGCAGCGTGCTCTTCGGTTCGCCGATCGCCCGGGCCAGTTCGCTGAGCGTCAACCCATCGGCGGCTCGTGCCAGGGCGTGCAGACTCGCCACTGCTCGCCAGACGGCTGGAGACTGTACCGGCATCGTCACCACCTTCGTTCAGTATTTCGAAATCTGTTCCATACTCCGAACCATCTCCATCCTAGGAGGGACAGTGGTGGTTGTCAAGAGGGGAATGAATGGGCGTAGCGGTGATTCTCCTCACGGAAGATCGCCCGTCGCCTGAGCGAGTGCGCCCGCGTGGCGAAGCTGCGCAGCACCGGAGCGCTCCCTGGGGGCACGGTAGGCGTCAGCGTGCCAGAATCGTGCTGGCGGCCGGCGAGATCGGCAGGCGCCGTCCCGGTCCGTGTGACCGCAGGGAGTCCCGGAAGAGCGGCTCGCATCGTGTACCCCCGCTGGGGCGCAGCCGTGAGCCCGACGGGAACGGTGGAGCGATCGCGGGCAGGCATCGAGCGGGCCGGGCTCAGCGGCTCGAGCTTCGCCGCTCCCGGTTCTCGAGTCCGGTTGGAGCGAGCTGGTCTTGTGGCACGACGTGTCGAACTGGGTAGCGCTTCCCGGAGCCTGTCGGAACGGGTGGGAAGGGCCTGTCACGCGGGACACGACCGCTCGGCCAGGGCAGGCGCGCCTCTCGACCGGAACGCGCGACCGCCGGTCACCGAACCGGATTCTCATCGGACCATGCTCCTCTGCGACCGAACGCTGCACGAATGCCGACTTGTTCCGAGTTACCGTCGGATCAACGTACTGCAGCGACCGCGTGCGCGAACAGTGCGATCAGGAACATCCCTGCAACGATGAAACTCGTGATCGCCCCGGCCAGGACGCGGTTGATCCGCCGACGGAGGCTGGTCGCGAGCTCTTCCTCGGAGCAGGCGCTGATCAGGAATTCACGCAACTGACTGCCCTCCGGGGGACGACCGATGGTGCCGTCGTCCTGCAGGACGCCGAGAACAGACACCGGATACCCGACGAGCACCGCCTCGTCGACCTTGCGATATCCCAGTGTCCGCCTCTCGGCCAGGTGGACTCGAAACGGCGTCCCAGCGATGCGCAGCGTCGCTCCCTCCCCACTCTGTACCGGCTCGAATCGGTCGAGGAGCTGGCAGCCGTCGATCCCCGCACCGACGGGATCGACGGCGACGCGACCGGTGCTGTCATCGCCATGGAAAGCGATAGGCTGCCCGTTTTGGGGCGATGATCCCCACAAGCCGGCCACCCTTCTCCCTCCGGTTGTGCCGTTGCACGACTCGATCGGTCACCGAGCGGTAGGACACGCAGGGGTGGCTGGTGTACTCGCTTCGCAGCGGTGTTGCGCAGTGTACGGTCCCAGTGATCTCGACCATCTCGCCGGAGATCGGCTCGTGCAACGTGGCGATCAGGGAGGTGGGCACGAGGCGCAGGAGCCACAACTGCGGTGCATCCGGCGATACCGGATGAGCCAGGCCAGGTCGACACCAGCCGCGTGGGGGAACACAGCGTGGCGAAGCTCGGGGACTTTCCTGTCGGCCTCTGGGTCTACGCGACCACACTGTCTCTGTTCTCTGGACAGTCGTGGACTGGCAGCATGCTTCTCGAGACGCGCACAGTGCAAGAAGCCGCTGGGCTGCTCGCTGTGTCGAGTCGGCGAGCAGCACCGCAAGGACCTGTCGACGAGCGAGCCGGAGTGACGCGCCGGTCCGCGCTTACCGGTCAGCTGAGGGTGCGTGCCAGGGGGAGACCGGTTGTAAAGACGCGCGGACTCTCCGCGATCGAGCGACCAAAGCCGCCAGTCGGCTGTCTGCAGCTGATCAGGAGGGGGTGAGTGGGGGTGGAGCCTATCCAGGAACAGCGAGCCTGGTACCGGGCGCCGAACAGGAGGTGACTCGCGCGCGGCGAGTCTCCCACTCGCTGACAGGTTGACCAGAGGAATGCCCGCAGAGGGGCCTGCGCTGAGCGCGCGGCCGAGGACGCGTGGGGTCGCCGGATGGAGCTGTGCCCCACCGACCTCGGGCGCGGCAGCAGGTCAAAAAAAGATCAGCAGGTCGCTTGGGCTCCCGTGAGAGAGCACACGGGAGCACCTGCACCGCGTGGGAGCGGAGAACTGCTCTTCCGTCTCTCGACGAGTACTCAGGTCGGCTGGCCGGTCAGCCGTTCACGAGCGCGTGCCACGCACGCTTCGACTCGGCCCATCGCCCACCGGAGCATGCGGCGACGCAACTCTCGCCCACTCGCGGGAGCGAACAGCAGGCCGAGCGCGAGACCCCAGGTGAAGAATTTGACGGCGGTGCGCAACCGGTCCAACATCGCTCGCTAACTCTCCGTGTTGACGGCTACATCACTCGCCGCTGAACGCACTGCGCTGGCCGACTGCTCCCCTGCGGAGAACCGTGTCTCGAGCAACTCCCGCGCTGATGCGAGCCGCTCGCGCGCCAGCGCGGCGATCTGCTCGCCCTGGCTTCGGGTTCGCTGAGCCAACTGGCTGGCTCGCTCCCGCCAGGCCACCGACCTGGCTCGACGCTCTGGGCTGGACAACCAGATAGCGAGCGCGCCGATCGCGGTACCGATGAGGAAACCGCTGAGGAAGCTGCGGATGAATCCTCGTCTCATGGCCAACCTCCCTCCCGGTCTCTCCTCTGCTGCCGACCGCACCGTGCAACAGCAGTGTAATCGGTAAACTGCAAGGGGACAAGGGGAAAGCGGCGTGATGGAGCCTCGGAGGCGCTGCGTCGATGATCCGGTGCAGTGAGCTGTGATCATGCTGGTCTCTTTTAAGGTCGGGAACGGGGTTGAGGTCGATCTGCTCGAGCGTTCGACCCCGATCGATCGGAACGAGGCGCTCGGTTCGATTCCCGATGCGGCTCCAGGACGAGAGCGAGTGTTTTCGGGAAATCCGACAGTGTGGACGAAACCAGCATGCTCGCCGGCTATTCCTCCAGCAGACTGGGCGATGGACTGGCGGAGCTTCCGGGATATACTTTAGTGATAAATTCCTTATCGTTCTCGGCTCGACGATGAAGCGCGGCGATGAGAGTCGAACGGAGGTCGAAAGGCATGCGGGGCCAAGGATGACGCGGCGCACGTTACTTAGCCTGGGATGTGCCGTGGCGAGCGGGCTTCTGACTGCGTGTGCGGAGGAGACGACGGGATCGAATCCGGGTTCGCCCACAGGGCCCACAGGGACGGAGACGGAAGGATCTCCCCAGTCGCTGGCGACGGCTACGCCGGCCGTGTCAGTGAGGGGCGAGCCGGTCCGGATCGGCATGCTGGTCGCTTTGTCCGGTCCTTTTGCTTCCCTCGGCGAGAATTTGGTGCGCGGGCTCCAGCTCGCGCTCGAGGAAGTCGACGAGCGAGTCGGTGACCGAGCGATCGTCGTGCAGGTCGAGGACACTGCGGGAAATCCGGATCAGGCACTGACCAAGGCGCGTCAACTCGTGGAGCGCGCACGTGTCCCCATCCTCGCTGGTCTGACACTGAGCAGCGAGGCCGGGGCACTCCGCGATTACGTTGTCGCCGCTGGTATTCCGCTCATCGTGAGTAATGCCGGGCTACCAGGCTTGACGCGTGATCCCAAACTGCGCAGCCCGCTCATCTTCCGTGTCTCCTTTGCCAATGGGCAACACGAGGCTCCCTTCGGTCGCTACGCCTACGAGAGGCTCGGCAACCATCGCGTTGTCCTGACTGGCTTGGACTACTCGGCCGGGCACGACAAGGTCGGGGCGTTCGGTCGCCATTTCGAGGCAGCAGGAGGGAGGATCGTCGGCGAGGTGTTTGCACCGGTCGACACGGCCGATTATGGGCCCTACCTGCAGCGGATCCGGCAATACGATGCCGATGCAGTTTTTGCTTTCTACTCCGGGGTCGATGCCGTACGCTTCATCCAGCAATATGCCGAGTTTGGCTTGCTGGAACGGTTACCCCTCTTCGGTTCCGGTGATACGGTGGACGAGAGCATCCTGGCGGAACAGGGAGAGGCAGCGCTGGGATTCGTCAGTTCCTCGCACTACGCGGTACTGTACGACTCGCCGGAAAACCGCCAGCTCGTCCAACGGTGCCACGAGCGCTTCGGTGTCGGGGCGAACCAGTTCGTCTATCAGGGTTACCTGACCGGCCGCGTGATCACCGAGGCGCTCCGTGCGGTCGATGGGGCAGCAGAAGACCGGGCGCGGTTCCTCGCTGCGCTCCGAGCAGTCGAGTTCACTGGTCCGACCGGTCGGTTTCGTTTTCACCCGGAATCCCAAGGCGCCGTGATCACCGTCTTCGTGCGTCGTGTCGAGCGACTCCCAAACGGTGAGTTAGGGAACGTGGTGCTCGACCGAGTCCGCGACGTCGACGATGTCTGGTTCTGACGCGGGTGCGAGCGGTTCGTGGGGCACCGATTCAGTTGCGGTGGCACCGGTGCTCCGGCTGTGCAGCGGCATCGTGACTTCCCGTGTTGGTCCGCACCCGTCCACCTCTGCTCTGTGGCAGCAGGTTACTCCCCCTGCGATTCGATCGGGGCGAGCTTTCCGAAGGGGCAGGCGACGAGCGTGCGCTGGCGATCCGGCACATGCGGGTGTCTCCAGCGGTCGACCGGATCTGCCTACCACGTAGAGTTGGCACCGATTGCGGGCCTAGGGATTCTGTCGCATACTTGAGGCGAATCGGCGCGCCGGTTCGATCGGTTTCGCTGTGCCGGTGCGTGATCGAGAGAGGATTGCCCCCATGGACCGTGCGACGATCCGCAGCCGTCTCGTGGAGATCGTCGGCTCGGATGGAGTACTCGACGATCCCGAGGAACTCCTCGTTTACGAATACGATGCATCTGACGAAGTCTTTGCCGGGCATCATCGCCCGGATTTCGCAGTACTCCCGCGCACGGCGGAGCAGGTGAGTGCGGTCGTGCGCCTGGCGAACGAGTTCGGGATTCCGGTGGTCCCGCGCGGCGCTGGCACCGGGCTCGCTGGTGGAGCGCTGGCTCTACGGGGTGGGATCGTCGTGGTCGTCACGCGGATGAATCGGATCCTGGAAGTCAACGAGCAGGACGGCTATGCCATCGTCGAGCCAGGTGTCATCAATCTCGAGCTGACGCAGGTATTGCAGCCGCGCGGTTATTTCTTCGCTCCTGACCCTGCTTCCCAGCGTGCCTGCACGATCGGTGGGAACGTCGGGAACAACTCCGGCGGGCCGCATTGTCTCAAGTACGGCGTGACGACCAATCACATCCTCGGGTTGGAGGTCGTCCTGCCGGACGGTGAGCGGATCTGGACCGGTGGACCGGTTCCCGAGACGCCGGGCGTCGATCTGACCGGGGTGCTGGTCGGTTCCGAGGGAACCCTCGGCATCGTCACCAAGGTGATGGTGCGACTGACGCGACTTCCCGAGGCGGTGAGCGTGCTTTTGGCGGCCTTCCCGGACATCGAGTCGGCCTCGCATGCCACCTCGGCGATCATCGCGGCTGGTATGCTCCCCGCGGCCCTGGAAATGATGGATCAACTGACGATCAAGGCGGTCGAGGATGCCTTCCATGCCGGCTACCCGCGCGAGGCAGGGGCGGTGTTGCTCGTCGAACTCGATGGCCTGCAGGAAATCGTCGCGGAGAACACCAGCCGGGTCGCCGAGCTCTGTCGCCAGCATGGAGCATGGGAGGTCCGCGTTGCCCGCACGAAGGAGGAGCGCGATCTCCTCTGGCTCGGACGCAAGTCGGCTTTCGGCGCGATGGGACGACTGGCACCCAACTATTATCTTGTCGATACGACCGTGCCGCGGACGAAATTGCCCGCGACCATGCGGCGAGTAGAGGAACTGAGCCGAGAATACCGGCTGTCGATCGCCAACGTCTTCCACGCGGGCGACGGGAATCTCCATCCGCTGGTGCTGTTCGATCGGCAACGACCAGGCGAAGTGGAACGCGTCCTGGAGTGCACGACCGAAATCCTGCGCTACTGTGTGGATGCCGGTGGGACGTTGTCCGGCGAGCACGGGATCGGATTCGAAAAGCGCGATTACATGACGCTGGTCTTCACCACCGAAGACTTGTGCGCGATGGCTGGCTTGAAGCGGAGCTTCGATCCCCGCGAGCTCTTCAACCCGGAGAAAGTGTTGCCCACCGGTTTCCGCTGTGGTGAGGTGGCTGCGTTGCGGCAGCAGGCGATCGCCCAGCGTCTCGGCTTGGAGTACGTGTGAGGGAGCGGGATGACCGGGACGACGCGACTGGCGCCAGGAGTAGCCATGGAGCGTCTCGCTGAATTGGGCGCTCCCCGCGAACCGCGTGACTATCGTGTGGATGGCCTCGAGCCAATGGTTGCCCTCGCCCCAGAGACTCCGGAAGCGGTCGCTCAGGCACTGGCCGTTTGTGCTGCGGCAGGACTGGTCGTTATTCCCTGGGGCGGCGGTCGACAGATGGGTTTGGGGAACCTTCCTGAGCGGTACGATGTGGCCCTCGATCTGCGGTCGCTGGCCACGATCACGCATTACGAGCCAGACGACCTGACGATCGCTGTCCAAGCGGGGCGGAGCATCGCCAGCCTGAGCGACGAACTGGCGGCTCATGGCCAGATGCTGCCGATCGAGGCGGCTGATCCGGAGCGTGTCACCATCGGGGGCCTGGTCGCCACCGGAATCGGTTGCCCGCGGCGCTTTGGGCACGGGAGCTTGCGCGATCTGATCATCGGCATCACCGTGGCGTTGCCGGACGGGACGCTGGCTCGCGCTGGCGGTATCGTCGTCAAGAACGTCTCGGGTTATGACATGATGCGGCTCCACTTCGGCGCGCTCGGTTCGCTCGGGGTGATCATCCAGGCGAACTTCAAGGTACTTCCGGCGCCGGAAGCGCAGCGGACACTGCTTCTCTCCTTCCGGGAATCGGCGCAGGCAGCAGCGGCTGCCCTCACCCTGCGCACGTCGCAGCTCGCGCCGACTGCGCTCGTCGTTCTCGCGCCGCTAGTAGCCCGGCGGCTCACCGATCTCGAGGGCTGGGTGTTGGCTGCACGCTGCGAGGGACCGGAGGGAGCAGTCGAGCGCCAAGTCGAGCGCCTGCGTGCGAGCGTGGGAATGGCGAGCAGCGAGTCGGCCGTGCTCGATGACCGAAAGACGCCGGCCTTCTGGTCGTCGTTGCAGGGGGAACTGGAGGCGGCACCGTTCGATCGCGATCTTCGGGTGCGGATCGGTGAGTTGCCGTCCCGGCTCGGCGAACTGGCAGTGTACCTCCAGCGTCGTTGCGGCAGTGCGCTGCACAGCCTCGTCCTCGACAGTGGGAGCGGCTTGGCGTACGCGACGGTCAGTGGAGAGCCCAGCGAGTTGCGAGCTTTCTGGGCTCAATTGCGCGAGTTGGGCCGACACGCGACGCTCCTGGGTGCGCCGATCGAGGTCAAGGCCGGAGAGGACGTCTTCGGGCGACATCCGGCGGGAATCTCGGTGATGCGTCGACTCAAAGAGGCGTTCGACCCCGATCGCATCCTCAACCGCGGGCGGTTCATCGCCCATCTCTGAGCATGGAGCGAGGAGGCATCGATGACAACGGCATCGGCACCGACTCGGCTGCGTGGTTTCACGGGTCGGGATGCACCATCGTACGACGCGATCCGGAAGTGTGTCCACTGTGGTTTCTGCCTGCCGGCTTGCCCGACCTACCGGATCACCTGGCGGGAGCGCTCCTCACCGCGCGGCCGGATCTGGCTCATGAAGTCGGTGGCCGAAGGACGACTGGATCTTCTCGATCCGGTGTTCGCTGAGGAAATGCAGCTTTGTCTCAATTGTCGAGCCTGCGAGGCCGTCTGCCCGAGCGGCGTGCATTACGGCGAGATCCTGGAAGCATCGCGTGCCCAACTGGTGCAGCATCGCCAGCAGTCGTGGCGCGAGCGACTCTTCCGGGTAGTCGGTTTCCGCATTCTCCTGGGTGACATGCGTCGCTTCCGGGCGGCGAACGCACTCCTCCGCTGGTATCAGCGCAGTCCTCTCCGGCCATTGGTTCGTCGGAGCGGTGTCCTGCGGCTGCTCGGTTTGGAGCACGCCGAGGCATTGCTGCCGACGATCGCGGATCGCTTCGTGGTAGCTGATGGGCGTTTCGTACCGGCCCAAGGAGAGCGGCGTGGTCGGGTGGCGCTCTTCACCGGTTGCGTGATGAGCACGGCGTATGCGCACGTGCACGAGGCGACGATCCGCGTCTTGACCCGCAACGGGTTCGATGTCGTGCTCGTCTCTGGACAGCAATGTTGTGGTGCGCTGCACGTGCACAGCGGCGAGCCGGAGTTGGGTCGGCGGCTGGCGCGACAGAACATCGAGGTGCTGGAGTCACCGTACCTCGATGCGATCATCGTCAATGCCGCTGGTTGCGGGGCGATGCTGAAAGAGTACCCGGCGTTGTTGCGGCAGGATCATGACTATGCCGAGCGGGCTCGGCAGCTGGCAGGAAAGGTCCGCGACGTGCTCGAGTTTCTCGTCGAGCGCGGCCTCACGGCACAACCGGGTCCCTTGCCGTGGACCGTGACCTACCAGGAGCCATGCCATTTGGCGCACGCGCAGCGGATCACTCAACAGCCGCGTGTCCTGCTGCGCGCCATTCCCCAACTGCGACTCGTCGAGATGGCCGAATCAGCACTCTGCTGCGGTTCGGCCGGTATCTATAACCTCTTGCAACCGGACATGGCGTCGGCGCTCTTGGCGCGCAAGCTGGACAACGCGTTGGCCACCGGCGCGGACGTCATCGTCTCGGCCAATCCCGGGTGTATGCTCCAGCTGGAGGCCGGGCTCCGGGCGCGCGGTGTGCGCCTTCCCGTCCTCCATCTGGTGGAAGTGCTGGATAGGGCCTACGCGGCGGCGGAAGGCAGGCCGGCGGAGATTCTGGCAGCGGTCGCCGACTGATCGCGCGCGCAGCTCTCGTGCCATCGTAAGGAGCGCTCGATGGTGCGTCGCGGACTCGGACGCTGGTTCCTCTTCGTGTGGCTCGCTGTCACGTTCTCTGTGCTGCCGGCTCACGCCCAAGAAGGGAGCGGGGTCATCAGTGGTCAGGTGCAGAACGGGACGGCCGGTGGTGGACCGGTCAGTAGTCTCACGGTGACGCTGCGCCACTTCGCTGGGCTGCAATTGGCCGAGGAGCGGCAAACGCAGACTGGCCCCGACGGATCGTTCCGCTTCGATGGCTTACCGACCAGCCCGCAGGACGCCTACCTCGTGGTCGTCCGCTATGCGGGTGTGGACTACGTCAGCGGTATGGTGCAACTCGACCAGCAACCGGAGCAGACGGTCGAGCTCACGGTCTACGAGACGACCACGGATCCCAGCGCGGTGCGGATCGCCTCGCGTTCGCTCGTTATCGCTGGTGCCTCACCCGAGCTGCGGACAGTCGACATCATGGACATCCTCATCGTCGAGAACGGTGGTGACCGGACGTATCTCGGGGATCGATCCGGTGTCGTCCTTCGCATACCGTTGCCCCGAGGGGCGCAGGAGATCAGTCCGCAACCAGGATTCGATTATGGCCAGCCACGACTCGAGGACGGTGTGCTCCTGACGACCGGTCCTCTTCCACCTGGCTCGCAGACGGTCGTCTTGAGCTATACCGTCCCCTACGAAGGGACGCGGGCGACGCTCTCCATCGGAACCGCGATGCCGACCGGCACGCTCCGTGTCTTGGTGCGCGACGGGACGTACCGCCTCAGTTCGCGCAGCTTGATCGACACGGGCACGGTCGAAGTGAGTGGCGTGACCTATCGCGTCTTAGCGGTCGATGCGCCGGTCGTCGGCGATCTGCACGTCGTCCAAGTGAGTGGGCTGCCGCGGACCGGCTTGCTCTTCGATCTGCCCACCGGACCGCTCATTGCGTTGGTGGTCGGCGTCGCTGGATTGATTGCAGCCGGGGTGTTGACGGTGACCGTTCTGCGCCGACGGCGCGTCGCGGCGGAGACGAGTCAACTGATCAGCGACGAGCGGCTGCAACTAGCCGCTGAACTCAATCGGTTGGACGAAGCGCGGGCAGCGGGCGAACTCGACGAGACGGCGTACCAGGAGCAGCGGTCAGCGGTCCTCGCGCGCTTGCGGCAGCTCGTCGCCCGCGAGCAGGAAGTCGAGGGGAGCAGCTGACTGTGAAACGATCGATCCGTGCGGAGGATCTCGCACTACTCCAGCTGGTGAGTGATGCGCAGATCGCACCAGATGCGAGCGCTGTCGCCTACGTCGTGACGACGATGGATCTGGAAGCGGATCGCTACCGCTCGGCGATCTGGCTCGCGCCGGCTGATGGCTCACCACCGCGCCGGTTCACGAGCGGAACGCATCGTGACACGATGCCGCGCTGGTCACCGAGCGGTGAGGACCTGGCTTTCCTGTCCGATCGCACCGGTAGTGACCAGTTGTGGGTGATTCCGCGGAATGGTGGTGAGGCGCGGCAACTGACGAACTTCGCGGAGCCGGTGACCGGCTTTGCCTGGTCCCCGGATGGGCAGCGCATCGCTGTCGTGACGCGTGCGCAACAGGCAGAGGGTAAGGTCGACCCGGAAACCGACGTCGTCCGCTTGACGCGACTCCGCTACCGCTTCGATGGCCAGCGGGGTTTTCTCCACGAGCGACGGAGCCATATCTGGGTCGTGGACGTGCGAACAGGGACGGTGGAACGCGCGACCGATGGTGACTGGGACGACGACTGGCCAGCCTGGTCACCGGATGGCTCGCAGCTCGTCTTCACGTCCAATCGCACGGAGGAGCGCGAGTGGAACGCAGCGAGCGAACTCTGGCTCCTGCGCTTCGATGCGGCGGGCCGACCGGCCGAGCTCTCCTGTGTCACCGGTGGCCCGTCAGCAGCGCTCGGGCGACCGAGTTGGTCGCCGGATGGGCGACTCATCGCTGCTGTCGGTCACTTCGAAGCCTGGGCAGGCTCGGCGCGGCACAAGCGACTGTGGGTGATGACGCCAGACGGGAACGAGCGCCGCAACCTCTCCGCTGATTTCGACGCGACCCTCGAGGATAGCTTGCTCACCGACGCGTTCGGCGCCTCGAAGCCGGGACTTGTCTGGTCACCGGATGGTCGATGGATCTTCGCCCAGGTGAGCGAGCAGGGGGCGGTTCGACTCTACCGGTTTCCGGTCAGCGGCGGTACCCCGGAGTGCATCATCGGTGGGGCGCGGCGCGTGCTCGACTTCAGCCTGAGCGCTGACGGGCGCTGGATCGCAGCGGTCATCGCGGACCCGATCGATCCAGGCTCGGTGTGGCTGTTGGCAGCCGACGGGAGCTCGAGCCGGTGCTTGGCCGATCCCAATGCGGACTGGAAAGAGCAGGTCGAGATCCTGCGCCCGGAGGAGATTTGGGTCTCGAGCCCGGTCGATGGGCATCCCATCCATGCGTGGGTGATCCGGCCTCGGAACGCTGGCCGCGAGCGGGTGCCACTCGTCTTGTCGATCCATGGCGGGCCGCACGGAATGTACGGGTGGGCCTATTGTCACGAGTTCCAGGTTCTCGCGGCGGAAGGGTACGGAGTCGTCTACGCGAACCCGCGTGGGAGTCAGGGGTACGGAGAGACGTTTCTGGCGTGCACGCGCGGAGCCTGGGGCGAGGCCGATATGCCTGACCTCATGGCAGTCGTCGACGCGGTCCTTGCCCAAGGGTGGGCGGACCCGCAGCGTCTCGGCGTCTGCGGCGGCTCGTATGGCGGGTACATGACGAACTGGATCATCGGCCATACCGACCGTTTCCGCGCAGCGGTCTCCATGCGATGCGTTTCGGAACTCGTGAGTATGTATGGGACGAGCGATATCGGCGTCTACTTCAGCGAATGGGAAATCGGTGCGACCCCGTGGGACGATCCGGAGCGCTACCGCCGTCTCTCTCCGCTCACGTACGCGCCGAATATCTGGACGCCGCTTCTGCTCCTGCACGCGGAGGAAGACTGGCGCTGCCCGATCGCACAGGCCGAGCAGCTCTTCACCTGGCTGCGCCGCTTGGGGCGCACGGTCGAACTCGTCCGCTTCCCGGGTGAAGGTCACAACCTGACCCGGAGCGGCCGACCACGTCACCGACTCGAGCACCTCGAACACGAGTTGCGCTGGTTCCGGACGTATCTCTAGAGCGTTTCAGCGCGGCTCCGAACTGCGACTCTCGACGCGCTCGATGATCTCCCGGCCGCGCTCGATGACGGCTTTGGCGAGTTGGTCCGAAAGACGTTGCAGGTTGACCCAGCGCTCCAAGAGGCTCACCGGGTCGTGACGGGAGGATCGTCCGAGTTCGACGCGGGGACGCGCGACGCGTTCCGTCTGCAACGTGATACCGGCGACGTGTGCGGCGCCCAAGTCGCTGAGCCAGCGCCGCACCTCGAGGGGGCGAATAGCTGCCGCGCGCTCTGGAGTCGTGGTGATGGTGAGGCGGACGATCGCTTCCGGGATCAGCGTCGCCTGCCGCTCGAGTGTGCGGCGGATCTCGTCCATCGGAGCGTCGGTCAGGATGTCGAGACGGAACGTGCGCATCGGGCGGGTACGGAGCGGCCGGAACTCCCAGCTGACGTCGCGCGGGTATGGTCCAGCGGCGATCCTGACCGCGACGTAGCCTTTGTCCTCGCGCTCCTCTCCGAAATCGATCCGCTCCACGCTGCCGGCATACACCACAGGTGGCCGCTCGTGGAGCACTTGATGCGAATGGAGATGACCGAGCGCGACGTAATCGATGGGAGCGCTGGTCAGGCCGAGCTCGTCGAGTCCGAAGAGCGGGTCGTTGCCGAGGATCACGCTGCGTTCGCTCCCGAAGCGTCCGCCTTCCAGCGAGAGATGGCCGAGGAAAACGGCCGGGGTCGCTGGGTCGAGCGCAGCGAGCAGGGGAGCCAGCGCAGACGCGATGATTTCCTTGTAGCGCCGCTCCAGTTCCGGACCGCCGGCCTCGCGCAGCGCATCATCGGCCAGCAGGAGGCGGGGTGGTATCCAGGGGAGCGCGACGACCTGGAGCGGGCCGCTCGGAGTCGCGATGGTGAACCGCTCGGGCCGGTTGGCGACGATGACGCCGGGTAGACGCAATGCGGCGTAGATATCGATCGGTGTCGAACGCACCACGCTGCGTGGCCGGTCATGGTTGCCGACGAGGAGCACGATCGGGATTCCCGCAGCGAGGAGACGCTGGATGCGCTCCGCGAAGCGGCGCTGAAGGGTCGGGCTCGGCTCGGCGTGCTTGAACGCATCGCCGGCGAAAAGGACAGCATCGAACCGCTCCTCGATCGCCGCAGCGATGATCTGATCGAAGGCGTCGAGAAAGTCCTGGATGCGGGAGCTATAGCCGAGATCCGGACGGAACTGCCCGTGCGTCTCGACGCCCAGATGCAGGTCAGCGAAGTGGATCAGGCGAAGCATCGTTTCTGCCTTCGCGTCACTGGCCGAGGAGCAGCCGCAGATGGCGCTCGTCGTCCATCGTCTTTCCTCGCCCGCGTACCAGCGCGAGGATCTCCTCACGTCGATACTGTCGGGTGCGGATGGCGACCGGCATGCGCACCGCGTGTCCGACGATGACGCATTCCTGGCGTGGGCTGAGATTGGCGAGGAGGCTGCGAAGGCCAGAACGGTCGGCGACACCGGTCAAGACAGCCTCGATATCGTGCTGGTCGCTGAGTGGCCCGATCACCTTGGTACCCAGCTGGGAGAGGATCTCGCGATCGATGCTGGAGGGACGCTGATCGACGATGAGCAAGGTGACACGATATTTGCGCATCTCCCGCGCGATAGTACCGAAGATCGACTGCCGAGCGGCTTCGGGAGTGAGGAACTTGTGCGCTTCTTCGAGGACGATGACCAGTGGTCGCAGGGTACTCTGCCCACCCGCTTGCTGTGCCTGGAGGACATCTTCGGTATAGCGATCGTGAATCCGGCGGGTGAGCAAGTTGGCGACCAGCATGTAGTCGAGGAACGAGTCCCAGCGACCGAACTGCACGATGATATGGGTGCCGCGCTGCAGCTTGCCGATGATCTCGTCGATCACGGACGTGTCGAGCGTCTCGCGGATATAGGGCCGATTGGCCAAGCGTCCCAGTTTGGCCCGCAAGGCATTGACCGAGGCTTCGGCGACACCAGTGCTCGCGCAGAACTCTTTGACCGCTTCGGTATCGAATTCCAGTGTCTGGCGGATCCACCGCGGCCCGTAGCGTGCCCGCAGGTGATGTGCCACCGTGGCGAAGGTCGGGTTGAGATTGAGCTCCTCCGCCAAGAGTTCGATGTCTTCCGGTTCGATCTGGTCGAGGCCGATCTGGATAGTGCGGGCGCTCGCACTCCGTTCCGTCCGATCGTCGAGCGTATAGACCTGGACCCGCGAGGGCCCGAAGAGTTCGAGCAAGCCGATCAGTTCAGGCTGATCAGTGGGGGCGTGCGCATATTCGTTGTGCATGTCGAAGAGCAAGACCGAGACTTGGTCAGCCAGGACGAGACCGACGAGGAGCAGGCGAGTCAGCACGCTCTTGCCGCTCCCGCTCTGCCCGAAGACGCCATTGGAGCGCTTGACGAGCTCGGCTAAGTCCAACGGGACCGGGATGTCCATCGCTGGAGGTGTGCCGAGCGCGAAATGCGTGCTGTCCTCGTGGCCGAACACGAGCGCGAAGTCGTCCACCGTGGCCTGACGCAAGCGTGCGAAGTGGGTTGGAATGCTCCGTGCGGGTTGTGGCTGGTCGCTTTCTGGCTCGAGAACGAGCGAGGGACGAATCTCAGCAGTGGCATAGGCGTGTGTCCCGCGCACGATGCGACTGAGGAAGGGGGAGCGGATCGGTGGATCGGCCAGCAAGGCGGCGTCGGTGGTGTCGAGCGCGAGATCGGTGATCATGCCGAAGTAGCGGCGCTCGTCTCCTTCGAGGACGACGAAACTCCCTACGCGCAAACGCTCGACGGCAGCCGGGTCGAGGAGCCGAACGCGGAGCCCTTGGCTGAACCGTCCGTCGGTCACGACACCGAGAAACGCGTTGTCGTTGACTCGGTCGGTGACGTGGGCGTTGTGCTGGCCGTCGAGGCTCATGATCCTCGTCCGTTCGCGTTCTGACGCGCTCGCGCCCCGGATTGTACCATGGAAAAGAACTCGATCGGTGGAGACGAGCAGGATGCTGGATAACGAATGGGAAACGTTAGCTGAACTTCTCAAAGCGCCAGTCGATCCGAGTCGACGCGTCCTGGCTGGACCCGTCGGTCGCTTGCAGGCACTGCATTGGATCACCCGTGCGGCGACGAGCAGTCTCGACCTCGACGAGATGCTCTCGACCGTTACACGGGTTTTGCGTGAGACGATGCGCGTCGATTCCTGTGGTGTTTTCCTCTATGACGAGTCCTCTGGCACCTTGACCTTGCGCGCGGTCGATGGTGTGGCACCGGACCGTCCTGGCGGGTTCACGCTGCCACTCGGGGTCGGCATCACCGGCCAAGCAGCGCTCACGCGCCGGCTGCAGATCGCCTTCGATGCGCCGCGTCATCCGGCCTATGTCGATTATCCGCACGTGGACGATCGACCGTTCGCCAGTCAGGTTTCCGTCCCACTCATCGCCCGCCAGCCAGGACGTTTGCTCGGCGTTCTCAACGTGCTGACGTTGGAACCGCGCGAGTTCTGGCCCGAGGAGATCGATTTCCTGGAAACAGCCGCTGGGGAAATCGCCATCGCGATCGAGAACGCGCTCCTGTATCAGGAGACGGATGCCGAACTGCGCCGTCGGATCGCGCAACTCGAGCTTTTGCAGCAGCTCTGGCGCACAGTCGCTTCCACCCTCGATCTCGATGAGCTTTTGGGGACGATCGCGGATCGCGCGCTCGAGTTGTCGGGCGCTCGCGGGGTGGCGATCTTCCGACAATCGCGTGCCTCGGGTGGCGAACTGGAACTCTTGCGGGCTGCGCCGGTGGAACTGGCGGTCCGGCTCACCGAGGGCTTGGAAACGGCCTTTCGTCAGGTCGTCGAGGAGGTGTTGGAGAGCGGCGCAGCGGTCTGGCGCGACCCGCTCGCTGAGCATCTCGCCATCTATGCGCTGCCCATGATCACTGGGCGGCGGGCGGTCGGCGCACTCTGCCTGGTCTACTCCGCGGGAAGGCCGATGCCGACTCAAACCGGACTGCTCCATGCCTTCACCGATACGGCGGCGATCGCGATCGAGAATGCGGAGCTCTACGAGGAAGCGCGGCGTGGGCTGACGCGCGCGTCGGCGCTTCTGCGTGAGCTGCATCATCGCGTGCGCAACAACCTGCAGACGGTCGCGGCGCTGCTCTCGCTCCAAGCACGTCGTGCCGGGCCCGAGGCGCGTGCCGTGCTCCAGGATGCGGTGAGCCGGATCCGGAGCTTGACAGTCGTGCACGATCTCCTGAGTGGCCGCGAGCTACCGGAAGTTTCGCTCACCGAACTCGCCCGTATCGTCGTGACCCAAGCCATCCACTCCCTGTATGGGGACGAAGTAGCTGTCGAGTGGAGCGTCGTGGGGGAGGAGGTCACGGTCTCCTCGCGCCAGACCACCGTGTTAGCGTTACTGCTGAACGAGTTCGTGACGAATGCGGTCCGCCACGGCTTCGTGGATGGGCCGGGGCATCTCGTCGTCCGCGTTCGGCGCGAGGGTGATCGCGCGCTCCTCGAGGTCGAGGACGATGGACGTGGCCTGCCAGCCGATTTCGATCCACTCCGGGGACGAGGGCTCGGGTTGCAAATCGCCCGGACGCTGGTGGAGGTGGATCTCCGCGGTGATTTGGAGATCGGATCCGGTGCACGCGGTGGGACCGTGGTGCGCGTGCGCTTCGTCCCGGAAGGGCGGGTTGCAGCAACGCAACCGGTGAGTTGACGGCATGGCTTCGGCTGCGGATACTCCAGCCGAGTCGAGCGACGCCGTGGGAATGGGAAGGGCACGATGGGGAACGAGGGGTTTACGGGATACTGGGCAGTGATCCTGGGCGCATCCAGTGGATTCGGTGCAGCGACTGCCCGAGAGCTCGCCCGGGCGGGGATGCACATCTGCGGCGTGCATCTGGATCGCCGGGCGACTTTGCCGATGGCAGAGGCAGTCAAGGCCGACGTCGAGGCTGCCGGAGTCGAGGCTCTGTTCGTCAATGCCAATGCAGCCGATGCGGAAACCCGGCAACAGGTCGCTTCGGCGCTTCGGGAGCGCGGCGCGCGCGTGCGCGTGCTGATGCATTCGCTCGCCTTCGGTACGCTGCGGCCGTACATCGACGAGGATCCTGCTCAAGAGGTGACACAGAAGCAACTGGAAATGACGCTCGATGTGATGGCGAACAGCTTGGTGTACTGGACTCAGGATCTGTTCCATGCCGGTCTCTTCGCGCCGGATGCCCGGATCTATGCCATGACCAGCGAGGGGTCGACGCGCGTCTGGCGTGGGTACGGTCCGGTCTCCGCTGCCAAGGCGGCGCTCGAGGCCCATGTCCGCCAGCTCGCCGTCGAACTTGCCCGATACGGGATCGCGGTGAACGCCATACAGGCTGGCGTGACGCCTACCCCGGCACAGGCCAAGATTCCCGGTGCGGAGGAGATGTTGCGCGAAGCCGAGCGGCGCAACCCGAGCGGACGGCTGACGAGCCCGGAGGATGTCGCGCGAGCGATTCGCACGCTCAGCGCACCGGGGCTCGGGTGGATCACCGGCAACGTGATCCGGGTGGATGGCGGCGAGGCGCTCGTGCCCTAGCCCCTGAGGAGTTCACTGGTCGGTGGGCCCTTCGTAGACGAAATGCTCGAGCAAGTGGAGCGTCGCTTCGACGTCAGCGAGATCGACCGCCTCGAAGGGAGCATGCGTGTGGCGAGCGCCGACCGCGACCAGCGCGGTGGGGATTCCCTGGCGGATGAGGGCGGCGCCGTCGCTCCCGTAACGATCGAAGACGACGTGCTGGACCGGTAGCCCATTGCGATCGGCAAGGTCAGCGAGCCGCCACAGCAAACGCTGGTCGTAATGGGTGGCCGTATCCTTGTGCACGAGTTGTGGCCCGCCACCGAGTGTCGCTGGCATCCACTGCTCGCCGATCGTCGGCAGGTCGCCGACGAGCCCGACATCGAGCGCGAGAGCCCAATCGACGTCCAGGTCCGCTCGGAGCGAGCTGGCTCCGAGGAGCCCGTTTTCTTCTTGCACGGTCGCGGCGAGGTAGAGGGCGCACTCGAGCTGCTGCGCGTCGATCTGGCGAACGAGCAGGGTCAAAAGGGCGAGGCCCACCCGGTCATCGATCGCTTTCCCATAGAGGCGCGATCCGAGCCGACGAGTGGGCGGGTTCCAGATGACGCTCGAACCGACCGTGATCCCGCGCTCCAGTACCTCCTGCTTCGAGTTGGCACCGATGTCGACCAGCAAGTCAGCGAAGGTCACTGGCTTGTGCCGCCGTTCTTCGGGCACGACATGGCCAGTGGCCGTGACGAACATCCCCTCGACCGCTCCATCGCGGCCGAGAACGAGCGCTGGTTGACCGACTGGGAACCGTTCCTGTGGCTCCCCACGCACTTGCCCAGTCGTCAGCCACAACAAGCCGGACGAATCGATCGACCGAACCACGAAGCTCAACTCGTCGGCATGCGCGGTGAGCAGGAGCCGAGGGCCAGCGCCACCGACGTAGGCGAGCAGGTTGCCGATCCGACTGCGCCAGAGTCGCTTGACATGTGGAGCCCAAGCACGTTCCAGCCACGCCAGAACTGGTTCCTCCCGTCCAGTCGGCCCGGGAAGTGCCATCAGTTCCGTCAGTAGCTCAGCGATCCGCTCGCGCATCCTTCTACCCCTCGCTCACTCGATCGATCCTCCGGCGCCAGGATACCGTAGAGTCGAGGCGGAGCGGAAATCTCGCCAGGTAGCATTCGTGGCGCTGGCGAGGTGCCAGCAACCACGAGAGACGGACGACGGCAGTCGGTTTCCGGTCAGGAACTTGCCTGAACAGCCGTCTGGCGTAACACTCGGACGGGGAAAGTGGTCGCTGGTGGTGGACACATGGGACGGGAACGGACCCGATCTGACCGATCGCTGATCGTGCGCCGCAGTCGGCTCCGCAGCTTGCTCATCGCGATGATCGCTCTTGGCTTCTTCGTGGCAGCGATCTGGTTCGCTTGGCAGACCGAATCCTGGCTGGAACGCCTCTTCGCGGTCTCGATGGCGGTCTTTCTCGGTCTCGTGGCAGTCGTTTCGACGTTGATCGCGCTGGATCGGACTCCTGTCCTGGAAATCGATGAGGAGGGGTTCACCGATCGGGGATCGCCGGTTCGCGCCGGACGGGTACCGTGGCAGAGCGTGCGCCGAGTCGAAGCGAAGGCCGTGGGCAAACGGCGCTATCTCGTGGTCCAGGTCTATCGGCCACAGCGCTTCCTCGCGGATCTGGATCCCGAACGCCGGCAAGCAGCGGAGGAACTCATCCAGCGGCATGGCACTCCGATCGTGATTCCCTGGGAAGCGTTCGATCGATCGCTCGATGCTGTCGTCGAGCGGGCCGAGGCGCTTCGACAGTCCGCTGCCACCTGACGAGAAGCATGACTTACAGTCGGCCCGTCTGGGGTCGTCCGCTCTTTACCGCGAGCGACCAGCACATCGCGGCAGGTGACCCTCTTGGCGCATGACCTGATCCGCTCGTTTACCGTCTGTTTACGTTGTCTATATACGATCGAGACTGGCCGTGGTCGCGGTTGCCTCCGCTGGGCCCTCAGGGGATGGTTGCAGTCGAGTGTGGCCGGATCGGCGGATTTCCAGCCGCCCGTGGTACCATCGATCCGTTCCGGGAGAGGCGATCCCGGCGAAAGGAAGCAGGTCATGGAGACGGTCTCGAGAACCATTAGCACGACGAAAGAACAGGAGCGAACTCCGATCGTCGAGGCGACGAACGTCGTGAAGGTCTACGACACGGGACGTGTGAAGGTGCCGGCGTTGCGCGGCGTCTCGCTGACCGTGTACCGGGGCGAGATGGTCGCGATCATGGGGCCGTCCGGAAGCGGGAAGACGACCCTCCTCAACTGTCTTTCAGGACTGGACACGATCGATGAGGGGACGATCCTCATCGCGGGCCGGGAACTCGCTCGGCTACCGGACGATGTCCGGTCGGAGTTCCGGGCTCGTCATATGGGCTTCGTTTTCCAACTTTTCAATCTCATTCCGGTCTTGAGTGCCTTGGAGAACGTCGAACTGCCGGCGCTTTTGGCGGGGATGCGGCCGAGCGAGGCGCGACGGCGCGCCTGGGCAGTGCTCGAGCAAGTGGGCTTGGCTGACCGGGCCGGGCACAAGCCGGCTGAACTCTCCGGTGGCCAGCAGCAGCGGGTCGCGATCGCTCGTGCCCTCGTCAATCAACCGGACATCATCTGGGCCGACGAGCCAACCGGAAACCTGGACACGGAAACGGCTGACGAGGTCATGGCGCTGCTGCGCCAGTTGAATCGGGAGAATGGCCAAACCTTCGTCATCGTGACCCACGATCCGCGGATCGGTTCGATGTGTGACCGCGTGATCCGGATGCGCGATGGGTTGATCGTCGACGATGGACTCGCTGCATTCCGCGCAGCTGCTGGCGGAGAGTGAGCAGCAATGAACGAGATTTTCGGAGTGTCCCTTGCACTCGTCCTGCGCATCCTTCTCGCTGCTTTCGGCGTGATCCTGGCACTCACATTCGGCGTCTGGATCTGGCGCCCCGTTCTAGGCCGGATGGCGCTGCGCAACATCCCGCGTCGGCCGGTCCAGACCGTGTTGATCGTCATCGGTTTGATGCTCAGCACGCTCATCTTTTCCGCATCGCTGACCACTGGTACGACCTTGCAGAACAGCATCACTGCGCAAGTCCTGCGGCTGTCGGGCCCAGTAGACGAGCTCGTGGTGCAGGCGAGCGGTGATGCCCGCTTCGCTGGACCGCAGCCTGGGGTGTACCTGCCGAGCGAATTGGTCGACCGGTTGGACGCGTTGCAAGCGAGCGAGCCGCGGCTGCGGGCAGTGATCCCTGCGCTTTGGCAGCCGGTGGCGGTGATCGATCTGCGAACCAAGCAGAGCGAGCCGGCGTTGAACCTGATCGGCGTACCACCGGATCGACTGGCCCAAGTCGGTGGATTGACCGATCGAGACGGTCGCGCGATCGACCTCGGGAGCCTGAGCGACGACGAGGTCGTCCTCGGGCAGGAGGCGGCCAAGCGCTTGGACGCCGCGGTTGGGGATCGCTTGCAGGTCTTCATCCAAGGACGCCCCGTCGAGCTGCGCGTCGCCGCGATCGCGCCTGACAGCTTCTTCACTGGGACGCTCAATGTGGGTGACGCTGGGGGACTCACGGTCTCGCTCGCCCGGGCTCAGGAGCTACTCGGACTGGCCGATCGCGTCAGTTTCGTTGCGTTGAACAACCGTGGTGGTCTCGCCGAGAGCCAGGCGGTGACCGATGCCGTCAATGCGGCGCTGGAGGGGACACCGTACCGTGCCGTCGCCGTCAAGCAGCGAGCGGTCGAGCAAGCGGAGCAAGCAGGCGAGACCTTCACCAATCTATTCCTGTTGTCGGGCCTCTTCTCAGTGGCGGCGGGTATCTTGCTGATTTTTCTGATTTTCGCGCTGCTCGCGGCCGAGCGGAAGACCGAGATGGGTACGATGCGGGCGCTGGGAATGAAGCGCTGGCATTTGGTCGCTCTCTTCGCGCTCGAAGGCATGGGATACAACCTCGTCGCCGCAGCGGTGGGTGCGGTTGCCGGCGTTGCCGTCGCGTTCACGATCGCTGGCTTCATGGGTCGGCTGGTCGGCGAGTTTTTCACCATCGAGCCTTCCTGGCGACCGCGTGATCTGGTGCTCGCGTATCTCTTGGGCGTCGTGGTGACGTTCGTGACGGTGGTCATCGCTGCCTGGCGAGTGAGCCGTCTCAATATCGTGACCGCGATCCGCGACTTGCCCGAACCACAACTGCCGCGGGCCAGCCGGCGCTGGCTCGTCGCTGGTCTGGCTGGCCTGCTCGTTGGTGGGGGGCTCACCTGGCTCGGGTTGCGGGACGAGAGTCTGGCGTGGTTCGGGCTCGGTGTCTCGCTCCTGCCGCTCAGCGCGGCAGCGGTCTTGCGCCGGTTCGGAGTGCCCGCCCGGCCACTCTACAGTGTGGCCTCACTCGTCGTCCTGGGTTACTGGCTGTTGCCGGATCAATGGCACGAGCGCCTGTTCGGTCCCATGAACAGCGGCTTCGAAATGTTCGTCCTCTCCGGTCTCATGATGGTCGCGGCGCTCACCATGTTTCTCGTGTGGAACATCGAGGTCGCGGTCGGTCTCGTCGGCCGGCTCGGGCGAGCCTTCCGCCGCTGGTTGCCGGCTGTCCGCATCGCCATCGCTTATCCGATGGCTTCGCGCGGGCGGACCGGCCTGACCGTCGCCATGTTCAGCCTCATCCTCTTCGCACTCGTGGTAATGTCGACGATGTACGCCAACATCGTTGCCCTCTTCGCCGGTCCGCTGGCGAGCGCCGGTTGGGACGTGGAGGTCACGGTCGTCGGAGGTCGACCGATACAGGATCTCGCGGGAGTGCTCAAGGAAGGCGGGGTGGATGTTTCGGCGATCGTGACCTCGGGGAGCGCCACGAGTGTGCCCTGGACGAGAGCCAGCGTGCGCGTCGCCGGCGCCGAGAACGAGTGGGCACGGTACCCAGTTCGTGGGATCGATGGCGATTTCGCCCGTTCGGTCGAGGCGCCGCTGCAACTGCGCAGCCCCGACTATGCGACGGATCGGGAGGCGTGGGAGGCCGTCGCGCGTGACCCATCTCTCGCGATCGTCGATGCGAACGTGCTCCAGCAGCGCGGTGGTGATCCAGCGAACCTTTATCTCCCGGAGTTGCGGGACGGTTTCCGTCCGCTCGGCCTGGAGATTCGCGACAATACGAGTGGACAGACCGGGACGGTGCGTGTAATCGGCGTGATCGACGGCCGTGTTTCCTCGTTGCAGGGAGTCTTCGTCGCTGAGCAAGTGGTCGGCTCGATCTTTGGGAACCCGACGTCCGTCGAGCATTACATCCGCCTGGCTGATGCCACGGACGCGCGGGCGTTCGCGCGCGCAGTGGAAGCAGCCTTGCTTCCATACGGGGCTCAGGCAGAAGTGACCGCTGACCGGATCGGTCGGGCGACAGGCATCATTCGCGGATTCATCCGCATCATCCAGGGCTTCATGGCGCTCGGGCTGGTCGTTGGGATCGCCGCGCTGGGTGTCGTCTCGTATCGAGCCGTGATCGAGCGACGCCACCAGATCGGTGCCTTGCGGGCGATCGGTTACCGGCGTGCGATGGTCGCGCTCGGCTTCCTACTCGAGTCGGCACTGGTGACCAGCGCGGGAATCGTCGGTGGAACCGCTTTGGGTGTCCTCTTGGCGCGCAACGTAGTGACGGGAGAGGAGGATCTGGCGGGTCGGTTCGAACAGTTCTCGCTGGTCATACCGTGGGGGCAGCTCGCGCTCTTCGCTGGTCTCGCACTCGGTATCGCTTTGCTCATGGCGTACGCCCCGGCCCGTCAGGCCTCGCGCGTGTCGATCGTCGAAGCGCTACGGTACGAGTAGGGCAATCGGGTGCTCGTTCGGCTCGTTCTGCTTTTCGTGGCACTCCTGGTGCTGGCCACCGGTGCGCAGACCGTCGCTGCACAAGATTCGGTGCGCCAAGCGCCGACCGAAACGGTCAGCGCACGGGTGGTACGCGTCCTCGAGGAAGGTGTTACCCAGGTCGGGCCGGTGACCCAGCCTTACCAGCGCCTGCTGGTGGAGCTGACGAGTGGATCAGACAAAGGACAGGCAGTCGAGGTCTCCATCGGTGTGCGTGACCTCAATACAGCGGGCCAGCGCTTCGAACCGGGTGACCGAATTTTCCTCTCGGTGTCGACTGGGCCGGACGGTAGGCAGGCCTATACGTTGCTCGATCGCGATCGGACGACGCCGCTCGCTGTGCTCGCTGTTCTCTTCGCGGGAGCGATCGTCGCGCTCGGACGTTGGAAGGGCCTGCGAGCACTCGTCGGTCTCGGCTTCACGTTCGTGATGCTGGTCTGGGTACTGATTCCGCTCATCCTGCGCGGCTATCCGCCGGTCGCTGTCGCGATCGTCGTCTCCTTTGTCGTCTTCGCCGTGACACTGGTGGTGACGCACGGCCTCGGCCGCATGGCACTGGCCGCCTTGGCCGGGACCAGTCTGAGCCTGATCCTCACTGGCGTACTGGCGTCGCTCTTCATCGCGGCAGCTGGGTTGAGCGGCTTGGCCGATGAAGAGGCCAGTTTTCTTCAGGTGGTGCTCGGGGACCGCGCGATGAATCCGCGTGGCCTGCTGCTGGCTGGCATGCTGGTGGGTGCTCTCGGGGTGCTCGACGATATCACGGTTTCGCAGAGTTCACTCGTCTTCGAGCTGCGGCGAGCGAATCCCTTGTCGAGCGGTTGGGAACTGTTCGCTGCCGGGGTGCGGGTCGGGCGCGATCACATCGCTGCAACGGTCAATACCCTTGTGCTGGCTTACGCTGGCGCTGCTCTACCACTTCTCCTCCTGTTCAGCCAACTCGACGAACCGCTCCTCTGGGTTCTCAACCGGGAGATCATCGCCCAGGAAGTGGTGCAAACGCTGGTCGGCAGTCTCGGGCTCATCGCAGCAGTCCCGCTCACGACCGGTTTCGCTGCCTGGCTCGCGGTGCGGACGCCGGTCGGGGCGCTCGCCGAGCTGGATCACGGGCATTCCCACCATCACTGAGAGAGAAGGGATGCGCGAGCGAGAAGGTGCGATCGTCGTCACCACCCAACTCCTCACGCCAATCGGGTACCTCGACGTGTACGGTTGGGAACATGGATTGTTGGCGGTGGTGCTGCCAGGTCAGGACCGTGCGCGAGTCCGGGCGTGGCTCGCCGCACGCCTGTCACAAAACCGCGCGCAAGCTATCCGATTCGTTGTGGATGCAGCGGCCCTGAAACCGGCGTGCGAGCAACTCGAGGAGTACTTCGCTGGGACGAGGCAGGACTTCGCACTCGAGCTGGATCCGCTCGGCACGCCTTTCCAGCGCCATGTCTGGCGACTCGTGGCTGCGATCCCGTACGGGACGACCGTGAGCTACTCCGGGCTCGCTCAGCGACTGGGGTGCCCGCGTGCTGGGCGGGCAGTGGGTGCAGCGGTGGCGGCGAATCCCTTGCCGATCGTGATTCCCTGTCACCGCGTCGTCGGGCGGGACGGCAGGCTGACCGGTTATGCCGGTGGCCTGCGCTGCAAGGCCTGGCTTCTCGGACACGAGCGCATGCACGCCTGAGCAAATGTCACCAGCCACGCTCCAGGCGCTGCCAGGCGCGGTGCGCCCGACGGGCGAGGCGCTGGCGCTCGACCCGCTCTGGATTCCGGAAGAACCAGACCAAGACCAGCCCGGCGACGAACCCGCCGATGTGTGCCCAGTAGGCGACGCCACCGGTCGGTGCGGTCGGGACACCGAGCGAGGCGATGCCGGCAAAAAACTGGAAAACGAACCAGAGACCGATGAGGATGAGCGCGGGAAGGTAAAAGAAGATAGGAATGAAGCCGAAAAAGGCGACGGTGCGGATGAGTCCGCCGGGATAGAGGACGAGATAGGCCCCCATGACGGCAGAGATGGCACCAGACGCACCGATCATCGGAATCCGCGAGGCTGGGTCCAGCAACGTTTGGGCCCAGGCGGCTGCGATGCCGCCGAGGAGATAGAAGATCAGGTACCGGAAATGCCCCATCGAGTCCTCGACGTTGTCGCCAAAGATGTAGAGGTACCACATGTTCCCGATCAGGTGAGCGAACCCTCCGTGCAAGAACATCGAGGTGAAAATCGTGAGGTAGATGGGAAGGCCAACAGTCGGCGGAAGATCCACCCCATGTGTGAGTTCGTAAGGGATCGCGCCGTACTTGAAGACGAAGTTCTCCAGTGCGCGGGGCGATCGGGCCAGCAAGAGGAGCTGATAGAGAAAGACGAGAACGTTGAGCGCGATCAGGATGGTGTTGACGATCGGGAAGCTCTGCCTTCCGCTGTTGTCGTCACCGATCGGAAACACGGTCTCCTGGCCTCCATTCGCAACATCGAAGTGGGGGAGACCGGGTGATCTGTCTCCCCGGCTCGCTGGTCACTCCCCTTGGCGGGTTTCCTCTTGGGCTTGCTCGGCCAACAGACGCCGGAACTCGTGAACTTCGCGCTCGTACCCCTGGTACTGGAACGTCACGCGCGACTGGTTGTTGGCATCGCCGCGGATGTCGACCTCGACGAACCCGTGGACATCCTCGAAACGCATGTACCCAGCCATGTCTCGCACCAAGGGAATGCCGAGCTGTTCGGTGAAATACTCGCGGGCGCGACGAGCGACTTCGTCGGGGTGCAATCGAAACGGGTGAGTTTCCGCCATCTCGCTCCCTCCCTCCAATCGAGTCTCATGCACGACGATACCCGTTCGGGTCTCGGGCTGGCAAGCATCAGCGAAACTCGGATGCTGGAGGGCGGGAAGGACGACGACGCGAGAGTCGTGAGCGATGAGGCACTGTCCTCACCGTTCTTTGGTGCGGTGCGGGACATGGCGTGACCGTCTCGGGATGACGGTGACGCGTCGGGCGGCGAGGAGAGAGCTGCTGGAGCGAGCCCGCTGAACAGCCGTCGCTCGATGTCGGCCGCGCGGTGAGCCCGGCGTGGAGAGACGAACTCGCCTCACCGTATATGCGTGTCGGCGAGTGCCTCCAGGGTTCGAAGCACCGCCGCCGTGTCAGCGAGATCAGGCAGCACTGCATCGGCCTGGAAGGCGGCCAGTTCCGCTACGCCGAAGCGGCCGGTCGCAACAGCGAGAATCCGCACCCCGCTCACCTGGGCCGCAGCGATGTCGCGTGGCGTATCGCCGACGAGGATCGTCTGCTCGGGTGGGATGACCAGCCCATACCGCTCGCGAACCGTCGCTCGCGCAAGTTGGACGAGCTGATGCCGCTCGTCTGCCTGATCGCCATAGGCACCGAAAGGGAGATGCTCAGCCAATCCGGCAGCAGCCAGTTTGGCACGAGCCACCAGTTCGACGTTGCCGGTGAGGACGCCAGTGAGATGCCCCCGAGCAGCGAGTTGGAGAAGAAGCGGTCGCACGCCGGGCAGCACCCAGTCCCGGCGTTCGCCAGGACGGAGACGGGTGGCGTAGAGCGCACCGGTCCGTTCCATGATCCGTGGGAGAAGTTCGGAAATGGTCGTTTCGTCCAAACCGTGCCGGAGCAAGGCCAAGCGAGCGATCTGCCGGTCCAACATACCGGCCAGCGGGATGCCGTCGAGCGGGACGGGTTCACCGACGATCTCGTGCAGCGCTTCGCGCATGGCTTGGGCGTGGAGCGGATCTCCGGCGCGCAACAGCGTGCCGTCGATATCGAAAAGGACGAGCAGCAGCATCACCGGCTCCTGACTCGGGGTGCGCAGAAACGTGTGACGATTTCGAAGAGCGCACGAGTGGCAAAGCCGAGCGTGGAAACGGAAATGCGCTCGTCGTGGGCATGCGCCAGCTCGAACTCCTCTGGATGATCCCGCATCGGCATGAAGCCGTAGACGGTGATCCCAGGCAGGCACTTGGCATCGGTTCCCCCGGGGATCAAGTAGGGAACCACCCGCGCACCTGGGTCGAGCTCGGCCATCGTCTCAGCGATCATGCGGAAGAGTGGGGAATCAGGATCTGCCTCCAGTCCTCGACCGCGGGTCGTCAATTCGACCTCGACGTGTGGTCCCACGAGTCGCTGGACTTCGGCGGCGAACGCTTCGGGTTCTTGGCCAGGGAGGATCCGTCCATCGACTTCGACCACGACCTCGGAGGGAATCACATTGATGCGGTGACCACCCCGCACGATGGTCGGGACAGCGGTATTGCGGGTCATCGCGTAGAGGAGACGGCGCTCGCCCGGGCCGAGCGGCAAGGCTGCCAGCCGTTCCCACGTCGGATCGGCGAGTGCTGACTCGATCTGCTGACGGACCGAGCCGCCCAAGGCGCGACCGATCTCGTGCAGAAAGCGGGTGACGGTTGGCGTGAGGACAGTCGGGAAGGTATGCGTCGAGAGGGTCAGGATCGCTCGGGCGGCATGCTGCATCGCGGTGTCGGGGATCGGCATGGAGGCGTGTCCCGGCTGACCGCGTGCCGTCAGGCGCAAGCGTGCTGCGCCCTTCTCGCCGGTCTGGCAGAGATAGAAGCGCTGGCCACCGAGGGTCAGCGCCATACCACCTCCTTCGTTGATCGCAAACTCGGCGTCGATGAGGTCGCGGCGATGCTCCCACATCCAGCAGGCCCCGTATCGACCACCGGCTTCCTCGTCGGCGAAGACAGCAAAAATGAGGTCACGCTCCAGCGGGAGCCCCAGGCGCTGAATCGTCAGCATCACGCCCAGTTCGCAGGCTACCAGTCCCTTGGTGTCGACGGCACCTCGTCCCCAGATCCTCCCGTCGACCAGTTCCCCACCGAACGGGTCGCGTGTCCACTTGTCGCGCTCCACGCTCACGACATCGCTGTGGGCCATGAGCAGGAGCGGGCGACCGTGCCCCCGACCGCGGAGACGGGCGACTAGGTTGCCCCGACCGGGTGCACTTTCGATGACCTCGGCGGCTATCCCCTCACGCCTGAGGACCCCCGCGAGATACTCGGCGAGCGGGGTCTCGTTCCCGGGCGGATTGACCGTCTCGAAGCGGATCAATGCCTGCAAGTGGCGAGTGACTTCGTCCCGAACCGCATTCCAATCGATTCCCCAGTCGGTCACGGTTTCCCTCCTTGTCCACTGATCACTGCAGCCGCAGTCAGCACCAGCAGCCCACCAACGAGCTGTACCAGCGTCAGCTGCTCGTCGAGTACCATCATCGCGACCAAGACCGAGGCGACCGGTTCCAACGTCCCGAGAATCGCTGCTGGGGTTGGTCCCAAGCGCAGGGTGCCGATCAAGAAAAGCTGAACGGGGAGCACGGTGGCGAGCAGCACGATGCCGAGCACCGGAGGTAGTGCCGAACGGTCGATGAGGAGCGGAGCGCGCTCAACGGAGAGGAGCGCCAACGCGACGACCGCTGTCGCCGAAAAGGTGCAGGCAGTCGCCAAGACCGGTGATGCGTCACGGAAACCACGGTGACCAAAGACGATGTACGCGGCATAGAGTGATGCCGAGGCGAGCATGAGAAGCGAACCGGTCAGGTCGATGGCGTGCCAGCGCCAGCCGAGCGTGAGCGCGACGCCGCTGAAGCCAGCCAGAAGCGCGACGAGCTGACGCCGCGTGGGCACCTCTCGCCAACCGACGAGCCGTAGAGCGAGGACCACCAGCGGATAGACGTAGAACAGGATCGCTGCCGTGGCGACCGAGACACGTTCCAGTGCGATGAGGTACAGGGTCGTGTTTCCGACGAAACAAGCGACGGCCGCTGCCGTGGCCAAGCGCCGACGGTCAGTCCACGGCTGGCGCCCGAAGAGTTGTCCCCGGCGCCATTGCTCGAGCGGGAGCGCCACGATCACGAGGAGCGCAGCGATGCCGAATCGCCAGGCGATCAGAGTCGGGACGGGAACGCCAGCACTGTAGGCCACCTTGGTGAAGGTGGCCAGCGTACCGAAACCGAGAGCGGAGAGCACGACGGCGCCAGCACCGATCGGGTCGATGCCAACGAGCCATCTTCGCTCGACACGGGCGCGCCAACCGGCCGTCACCGCCACACCCCGTGGGTCATTGTCTCCCAGCTTCCACCTCGACACAACCTGAACACGGTTCCGGTCCGTAGGCTGGACGGTTGTCCCGTATCGCTGTCTCGCTCGCGCAGGGTGACCGGAGGGACGACAAAGGAACCTGTTTCGCATGCGAAGAGGGAGGAGGTGATATGCGAGCGGGCTGCAGGCGAGGAGCGCTAGAATTGGAGAGTCGCCCAGCCGAGCGGGGCGAGAAACGATGACTGGGGTGCGCGATTTCGATCCGACCATGGACTACTACCAGATTCTCGGGGTCCCCGTCACGGCGACGAGCGACGAGATCAGGCGTGCCTATCGGCAGCTCATGCGTCACTGTCACCCTGATCGAATACGGGACCCTGATAAACGTCGCGTCGCCGAGGAGCGGGCCAAGCTCTTGAACGCTGCCTACGCGGTGCTGAGCGATCCAGCTCGGCGACGAGCCTATGACGAGCAGTTGCGCCAGCGGGCAGTTGCAGACCTCTTGTTCCAGCGCTATATCGCTCCAGCACCGACTCCATTTCGACCAGCGCCGACTCGCCGAGCACGAGCCTGGTTCGCTGCCGATGTAGCAGCTTTTGTCCAGCTTTTGGCCGTGACGATCATCTTCGTCGCCGTGCTCGTTCTGCTCCTCGTCGCGAGCAGCGCGCTGACGACCCTCCTGCAGGGTTGGTCTTAATCGCTGATCGGCTCCCAGCAGAACGAACCGTTCTCCTGCCGGATCCGACCGGGGATCGTCGGAAAGTGACTCGCGAACACGAGTGCGTCCTCTTCATGGGCTCGACCGAGCACCTCGAGACGTGTTGCGATCGCTTGCGAACGATCCATATCGAACGCGGAACACCAGGTCGGCTCGGTCACTTGAGCCGGATGCGTGAACGTATCAGCCACGAGCCAAAGTGAGTCTGGCGTTCCGCTGAGGACGACGCGCATCATCCCGGGTGTGTGGCCGCGCGAAATGGTCACGTGGAGTCCGGGCGCGATTTCGGTGTCATCGTCCACCGTTGCCAGGATTCCTGCCTGCTCGAGCGGATCGAGACAACGGTCGAGATACCCGGGTGCGATCTGGTGCATGGCCGCGCGCACGTCTTCACGCTGGAACGTCTCGAGTTCTCGAGCGTGCACCAGGTACCGGGCGCGCGGGAAGGTCGGCTGGCCGCTCTGCGCTGCCCAGCCGATATGGTCCGGATGCAAATGCGTCAGGATGACCGTATCGATATCGCCGGGCGCGAGCCCTCGCTGAGCCAATTCCTGGAGCAAGCGCCCGCGCTGATGGCCGAAGAGCGGATCGGGGCCGGGGCCGATTCCCGCGTCGACGAGCACGGTGCGACCATGGCCGCGGATCAGGTAGCAGGCGACGCGCGTGTAGAGCATGGTCTCGTGGACGAAGGTGTCCGGGAAGCGATCACGGTACGGTTCCCAGGCCTCGAAGGGAACATCCGGGAAAACGACCGCGAGCGGGAAGAATGCTCCCTCGACGTCGACGAGCGGTTCCACCGTGTAGCCAGCGACGGTTACCGGCATCGTGTTGCTCCTTTCGCTCACCATGCAAGTCTAGCGGGTCGCGAAAGCGGCAACCCTTCGGGAACCTGTCTGCCTTGCCGATCGTCTCATTGACGAGAGCATGAGAGGAGGTTGCGATGCGACGACCCAACGAGAGACGGAGGATCAGCGCGAGCTCGTTCTTGACCCTCGCCGTGCTGTGCGCTGGCCTCGCACTGGCCGCATGCGGCACCGCGACGAACGCGAGCGATCGAGGAGTGATTGGCGGTACGCCTGCCGCGGGCGCACCGGCCGTGATCGAGCCGACGGCTGATCCGGGACCGACGATGGAGCGGCGTGGGATCTTCTTCCAACGCGTGGCGTTGCGCGAGTCCCCATACTCGAACCAGACGGAACTCGTGATCGATCTCACGCTCCCTGATGCGTGTACGGAGCTGCATCATGCGGTCACGATCGACGGGAACCGTATCCGAGTCGAAGTGTGGGGAGAGGCGCCGAGCGACCAGCTGTGTGCGCAGGTACTCCGCGAGGAGACACTGGTCATCCCGCTCGGCGTCGTGGTGAACCAGGACTGGGTCGTCGAGCTGAACGGAGAAGAGATCGACGTGAGCTCGGTGGCGCGTGAGGAACCCGGGAGCGGTAGTCACGAGTACGGCTATGCCATGATCGAACAGGTCGAGGTGCGTGTTGGTGACGGGCGGCCGCGGCAGGTCGTCGTCGATATCCAGGGAGCCTTGCCTGATGCCTGTGCTGAACTGGTGAACCCACCTGAGCTTACCGTCGACGGCGCGACGGTGACGGTCACACTGGAGTGGCAGCGACCGCGCGGTCTCATGTGTGCCCAAGTGCTGCGACCGTTCACGACCACCGTCGATCTCGGCGAGTTGGAGCCAGGAACCTACACTCTGGTCGTCAATGATCTCGAGACGACGTTCACGGTCGAAGCGAGTTAACCGGTCACCCAACTCGGTGGGCGTCGTTCGGCGAAGGCCCGGAGTCCTTCCTCGTACTCCGGGCTTTCGTCGAGTGCGCGACGGAGAGACCGGATATCGGCGAGCGTGACGGCGTCGGTGGTGAGTGCCCGTTGCAGGGCAGCCTTGACCGCGCGCACTGCGCCGGGAGCCGCTTGCCGGAGTTCCGTGCTCCAATGGTCGAGCATGGTGTCGAGGTGACCCGGCTCGCAGAGCTGGTCGATGAGCCCGATGCGGAACGCTTCCTGCGCATCGAGTGTTCGGCCGGAAAAGAGGAGATCGGCTGCTCGCCCGCGGCCGACGAGTTGGGGTAGGCGCAGCACACCACCTGCCCCGGGAAAGATGCCGCGGCGTACTTCCGGGAAGCCGATGCGGGCGGTGGTATCGGCGAAGCGGAGGTCACAGGCGAGGGCGAGTTCTGCACCGCCTGCCAAGCAGGCGCCGCTGATCGCAGCGATCGTCGGCACCGGTAGCTCGGCGATCGCCTCGACCGCGGCGGCGATGGCATCGGTGTGAGCGGTCCGCTCGCGTGGGGACAGCTTCGAACGTTCGGTCAGGTCGGCCCCGGCACAGAAAGCGGGTGGGGTACCGCGCAAGACGACGAGGCGCAGGTTCGCGTCCTGGGCGAGCTCCCGTGCAGTCGTCGCGATCGCTCGCGCGAGAGCGAGATCGAGCGCGTTGCGGACAGCCGGCCGGTTCAGCGTGAGCGTCACGATCCCAGCAGAGTGGGTGACGAGCAGGACCGGTTGCTCCATCGTGTCTGCCCTTTCCGGTCGATCGGGCGAGGACCCGTTCATAACTGGTGGCGGCTTACTCCCGCACGACCGAGTATGGCACACGCCGCTCACTGCGAGTGTTGACCGGGGTCGGCCGCTGGTCTCTGGGTACCAGAGCCGCGACGAGCGGACGATCGGTTGGATGCGCGGGGACGAGTCGAGAAGCGGGAACCCCTGTGTTCCCGCTCGCCTCCCAAACTGGGAACTGGGTGGTTCGTCGCTGCGGTAAGGGAGGAAGTGTCATGATCGATTTCGGCAAGCTCGTCATGGCCGGGCAAGCTGCACCGATGGCGATCTGGCTTCGCGATCGCGGAACGGAGCGACCGACGATGCTCGCCGCGCTCTTCGCAGCAGCCGAGGAATGGCGGCAGAGCGGGAAACGGCTCGATCTCGGCCGCGCGCTCGCGCAGGTCGATCCCTCGCTCGTCGATCCGCGGACCGGCTTACCGAGGGGAAACCTTTTCGGATTGTATCGAGAACTCTTGGGTATTCACTTCTTGCAAGACGTCATCGACCAGCTGAGCCCACTCTCGGAGACGCAAGGTGCGATCGCCCTGGCGAGCATGCTCGGTCTCGAGCCGTGGTACGTCTTCGCCACAGTCTACCGGCGCCGCGTGTGCCGCGAGAAGCAGGATCCGACCGATCTGGATGTTCCGGAGGAGGTCATCCAATGGGTCGGGAACTGGGCGCTCGGTCTCCAGATGATCGACGTCGCCGGACAGGCTGTTTTGCCCGAGTACATCGGACGCGCGGTCACCGCGGAGCCGATGGTCTGGCCAGCCTTGTTGGCGCTCCGCGAGCGCATCCCACACCCGTTGCTCATCGATGAGCCGGATCGCACCGACTTCATCGCGGCGGTGGAACAGTGGGATCGCCGCATCGACGAGCGGGTGTTCGTCATCGAACGGGTGTCGTTCGCATGGGTCGAGCGCTACGGCGAACCGCCACGCTCGTTCGCACGCATCCGCTCGGGTCGGCCGTGGCGGCCGTGGCATTACCCGGACACGTTCGACCCGGCTGACGGTGTCCTCCCGCAGCTCTTGCGTGCAGCAGTCGGTCTCGTGAACGAGTGGGACGACCGACCGCCTGCATTGTTCGACGCGGCCAAGGCGCTCGAGATCTGGGAGGGCAGCCGCACGGCACTCGGGCCGCTCGTGGAGAGCGCCTATGCGCACACGGTCGCGCGGGTGCTCGGCATCGAGTGGGTGCTACGCCCGTCGCGAACGAGCCAGTCCGTCCCCGATGACCTCGTGTGGCGGCTGGTCTTGCTCGAGGCGATCCTGCGCGAGTCTGCCGGGGCGGTCCGTGCGCTCGTCACGGAGCCGCTCGAGTGGATCGCCGAATACCAGGATGTGATGAATCAGTTCGACGAGTGGACAGCGAGGTTCCTCCGGATCGCCTCGCAAGGCGGTTGAGGCTTCATTTGTGGGTGCTGGACAGGAAGCGAGAGGATCGACGGCGTGAGCGAGAGCGAGCGGACGTTTCAGATCGCACGCCAGGTGCATCGCGCGTTCGTGGAGAGTACGATGGCGGATGCTCGCCGCGATCGGCTGATCGGTGAATACGCGATAGCTGCTCGGGCCTGGCAGGCAGGTGGCCAGTCGTTGGGACTGGAGGTTGCCATGCAGCGCTCGGGTCTCGATGGGCGGATCGGTGAGCCATGGCTGGACGCGGTCGCATTCGACTTCTTGCGGATCGTGGTGACCGAACTGCAGCCGTTACTGGAGACGCAACTCGCCCTGCGCCTAGCTGGTCTCATCGGGATCGAGCCGTGGGTCGTGGTCGCGCTCCGGGAACGCGAGGCGGGTGTGTTGCCCGGCACCCGGCGGTCGCGTGTTCCCTGGGAAGTGGTGCGCCGCTTTACGCGCTGGAGTCTGGGATCGATCTCGGTCGCTCTCGCCGTCCTGGAGTTGGAAGACCACGTGCGTGGCCGATACGATCCGGACCGATTTTCGTTGGACTGGCCGCTGCTCTGGAACCTGCGCGATCGGATCCCGCATCCATTGGCGCTCGACGACCAGGCAGCGGCCGAGTTTGCCAGCGCCTGTGCGCGGAGTCGCGGAGAGCTCGCGATCTCGGACTGTTTCTTGGAGCGACTCTGGCGGGATACCGCGGCGTCCTGGAGAGCGATGACGGTACTCGAGGTGGACGAGCGATCGCTCGCTGGCCGGCCAATGGCGACGCGAGAGTCGACCGGTCAGCTGCACGACTATCCGCGCGACGAAGTGGCGTCTGCCGTCCTGACGGCCGCGGCTCTCGCTGCCTGGTTCGACTCGGACGTGGTCGCCGCCGAGTTGGCGGATCGCGTCACGACGATGTTCGCCAAGCAGGCTGACGAGCCGCTCCCGCCCGTGTTTCACCTCCTGGGCATCGGCACACCGGAGCGCTGGAAACAGGCAGCCGGTCCGCTGACGGCATTGCTCCCCACAACCTATGCCCGGACGTGTGCAGTGGGGCTCGGACTTCCGGGGGTCCCGGAACGAAATGCTGGATGGCTCGATGGGTCACTGGCGGTGGGAGGCAAGCTCCTGCTCCTAGAGGGAATCCTGCGCGAGGCCTGCGGTGCGCTTTACGCTCTGGCCGTCGATCCGCTTGACCATCTGGAGCGGACGCGCCACCGCGCGCACGCGCTTCTGGGGCCGCTCGATCCGGTGTGATGAGCGAACCTCGTCCGAATTGCACGAGTGGTTTTGCTCCTTTCGGCTCGCCGCGGGGAGGGGCGCGTCGTCAGGCGTGGTGATCGGGCCGCGACCGACCCCTCCCGGCGGACAGGGTCGGCTGGCAGCGAGGAGATGTCGCGGAATGCAGGAACGCGGCTCGCGACGATCGCGCCCTTCCCGGCTCGTCAGCGTTGGAGCGACGAGTGATCCGGCAGGAGGCGGGTTTCCCGCGAGAAACCTCGTGTCGCTGTGGTACTGGAACAGAGCCACGAGCAGGGTGGTCGAGTTCGGGCGAGTCATGCCCAGTTGGTGGGAGACGACGAGGTGAAGCGGTACTGCAGGAATGGAGCGGCGGAGACCATCGCTACACGAAGCGGACGATCGTGTGATCGCCCGCACACTTGGAGCGGGAGACGGGATTCGAACCCGCGACAACCGGCTTGGGAAGCCGGCACTCTACCAGCTGAGTTACTCCCGCGCTCGTTTGTCGTTACTAGTATAGCCTGACCCGCTCGCGTTGTCCAGGGGGAATCGATCGGAACGCAGTGGAGCGGTTGCGCGGAAGTGCTTGGCCCGTAGACGGTCGGTATTCGTCTCTTCTGCTTCGTTCGGCTCGCATCGGCGACTGCCGGTGCACGACCCGGGTCGAGCGTTTCGCGGACAACGCGTCGTGTCCCGGACGCTTCGGTGCTCGCATCTGGCGCTTCTTCTCTTCGGGGTATCGCGTTCGCGTCAGTTGCGAGCGAGTTCGCTCTCGGCTCGACGCGGTCGGTGACTGGTCATCGTGACGTCGATGGGATAGAAGGAGCAAAGTTGACGCGACGCTGCGTGGTTGTGGGGCGCCGGTCGAGAGCGTGTTACTCGCCGGGGCGTCGACTCAGCGGTACCTGCAAGGCGCTGTGAAGCTCCGAGCGGGAGCAGCAACCTTGCTTGACAACGAGGTTTCCGGATCGGTACACTTTCCGACGGCGAACGTGGGGGCATAGCTCAGCTGGGAGAGCGCGACAATCGCACTGTCGAGGTCGGGGGTTCGAGTCCCCCTGCCTCCACCATCGTTCAGTATCGATTCGACGACCTGCTGCCGTTTCCCGTGCGGAGTCAGTGCAGCGCTCTCGCTGCTCGTCGGAGAGGGGGCACCGATGCAGACGCGGGCATTCCAGCTGATCGGCCGACGCAGCAGCCAACCGGATGTCCTGCTCGTCCGTGACCAGGAGGGTCGTTATTATCTCCGGCCGGGTTGCAACGGGTGCCTTGTCCGGGTGACCGCACGCGATGCCGAGCGGCTCCTCCGCAACTACGCATACCGACCCATCCTCAGTGCGACGTGGCTCTCGTACGAGGAACTCATCCGAACCGATTGCCCGCTTCCTGCCGAGTCGACGCCCTCGCTCTCCGGCCACGAGCGCTCGTGACGCAGGCCACAGCAGAGGGGGCTCAGTACAAGCTCCCTCCGCGAGCTGAATCGTTGCCCGAGACGATCACGATGCAGGTTGTGGCTTGATCTGTGGCACTGGTGCTGCCGGCCGTGCTTCGGACGCCGAGTCAGGACGGGCTGTCTCCGGCGTCGCGATGAGAGCAGCTGGCCGGGTGAGCGGTGGGCCGACGAGCTCCGGGCGCGGACGCGGCTCGTCGAACAGTGCCTCGATCTCGTGACCGTCCAAGGTCTCCTTCTCGACCAACAGGGTCGCGATCTTCTCCAGCTTGTCCATGTGGTCCAGCAAGATCTGTTTGGCCGTCCGATATGCCTGGTCGATCAGACGGCGCACCTCCTGGTCGATCTCGTACGCCACCTGGTCGCTGTAATTCCGCTGTTCAGCGATCTCGCGACCGAGGAAGACCAGCTCCTCCTTGCGGCCGAAGGCGAGTGGTCCGAGCCGCTCGCTCATCCCGAACTCGGTCACCATCCGACGAGCCAGCGTGGTGGCACGCTCGATGTCGTTCGCTGCGCCCGTCGAGACCTCCTGGAAGACCAGTTCTTCCGCTACCAGTCCAGCCATGAAGACAGCGAGCTGTGCCTCGAATTGCTTCTTGGTCCAGAAGAAGCGATCCTCTTCTGGCAGGACGCGGGTGTAGCCGCCCATCATGCCGCGAGCGACGATCGATACCTTGTGGACCGGGTCGGCATGCGGTAGCATGCGAGCGACGAGCGCATGCCCAGCTTCGTGGTAGGCCGTCATCAGCTTCTCGCGCTCGCTGATACGCCGACTCTTGCGCTCGGGACCAGCGACCACGCGATCGATGGCCTCGTAGAGCTCTCGTCGGCCGATCGTCTTCTTGTTGCGACGTGCAGCCAGAATGGCTGCTTCGTTGACGAGATTCTCGAGATCGGCACCAGAGAACCCCGGGGTTTGGCGGGCTAGGTCCTCCAGATCGACGTCGCTCTCGAGCGGCTTCCCGCGGGTGTGGACTTTCAGGATCGCTAGGCGACCGTGCAAATCTGGCCGGTCGATCACGACCTGACGGTCGAAGCGCCCCGGGCGGAGCAGAGCCGGGTCCAGCACATCCGGGCGGTTGGTCGCGGCGATGACGATCACGTTGGTACTGGAATCGAAGCCGTCCATCTCGACCAGGATCTGGTTGAGCGTCTGCTCACGCTCGTCGTGACTCCCGCCGAGCCCAGCACCGCGCTGGCGCCCCACCGCGTCGATCTCGTCGATGAAGACGATGCAGGGAGCGTTCCGCTTCGCTTGGTCGAAGAGGTCACGCACCCGGCTGGCGCCGACACCGACGAACATTTCGACGAACTCGGATCCGCTGATACTGAAGAAGGGCACACCTGCCTCACCGGCAACGGCGCGCGAGAGGAGCGTCTTCCCTGTTCCGGGCGGTCCGACGAGGAGAACCCCGCGCGGGATACGGGCACCGAGTGCCGCGAACTTCTCCGGATACTTCAAGAACTCGACGATCTCCTGCAGCTCTTCCTTCGCCTCGTCGACACCTGCCACGTCATCGAAGGTCACGGTCGGCCGATTACTGGTGAACACCCGCGCGCGACTCTTGCCGAAAGAGAGCGCCTGATTGTTCGTTCCTTGAGCCTGCCGCATCATGAAGATGATCACGCCGATGAGGAAAAGGGTGGGCAGCAGGAACGTCAGCGTGCCCAGCACATTGCCCCACTGGCTCGCACGATGCGTTTGGATATCGACCTGCTGTGGGTCGATTCCGAAGGTCTTCAGCAGCTCGAAGATGTCGACGTTGGGTGGCAAGCGGAGTGTGCGAACCTCGTTGGTTCCGATGTACTGGACTTGTATCTCGTCGGATCCACTCGTCATGACGAGTCGCTCGACTTTGCCGGCCTTGATGTCGGCGGCCATTTCCTGAGTCGTGATCGTTGCGCCGCCGCGACCTCCTTGTACGAAGGTGACCCAGACGGCGATCGCGGCGATGATCAGAATCATCCACACGAAGCCGTTGCGAAGCCACTTGTTGTCGGACATCGGGATGCCTCCACTCTCATTCGACCCGCTCGCTGGTGTGGTGTAGCGGGCGTCCCCGATTATAGCAAGCTGCCGTCACCGAGCGATTCGGGGCGCGTGTCATCTGCTTTCCCAGTCCGGTGCGTCGACATGCCAATCGGAAAATCGCCACCAGGCGAGCGAGACGAGAGGGAAAATCGTCCTCGCCTCGCCGGTGATCTCGCTCGCCAAGCTGGATGCTCGCGTCAACCGGTTCGGATGCGCTCGGTTCAGTCGCTCGGCTGCTTTGCAGGAACGAGTATCCTCAGCGCGAAGCTCACCTGCTGCCGTTCGCAATCAGGTAAGCGACGGGAGATCACCCGCGCGCTGCGTCCCGATAGACGGCGATGAAGGGGAGATTGCGGAACCTCCCCGCTGCATCGAGGCCGTAGCCGACCACGAACTCGTCTGGAATGTCGAAGCCGACCCAGTCTGCTCGAACACTGACGGCACCTGGCTTCTGCTTGCGCAGGAGGACAACGACGCGGAGGCTGCGGGGGTTGCGGCGCTGGAGAACGTCCAGGAGGTATTGCAGGGTTAGACCGCTATCGATGATGTCTTCGACGAGGAGGACGTCTCGTCCCTCGATCGGGCGATCGAGATCCTTGATGATGCGGACGACACCGGATGTGACGGTAGCCTGTCCGTAGCTGGAGACAGCCATGAAGTCGATGTCGAGGTCGATGGGCAGGTGCCGAACCAAATCGGCCATGAAGACGAATGCTCCCGTCAAAACGCCGATGAGTACAGGGCGTTTTCCCTGGTAAGCGCGGGTGATTTCCTCACCGAGTTCGGCCACTCGCCGCTGCAGCGTCGCTTCATCGATGAGGACCCGCTCGAGTTCTCCGCCGGGAGCCTGTGCTGTTTGGCTCACGCCTCGTACTCCTCCCTTGCGAACGAGTTCGAGCACGACAGTACCATCTGGAGAGCAGTAGCGCTCGCCTTGCAGGCCAGGAATCCAGTGCACGATTCCGTCGCTGGCTACCAGCGGTAACCAGCCGCGAAGATAGCTCGGAACCTTCTCGTTGACCAACCAGTCCTGAAGGCGAACCGGAACCGACTGGCCCGGACGGACCAGGCGGTCACCAGGACGCCGGGTGCGCACGACCCATCCCTCGGCGGGCGCGCGCAGGATCACGAGCTCCCACTCGTTCTCCAGTGCGATCGTGGTACCGCCGCGGAGCGGCAGGACACGACCAGGCTGGATGAGCGGAAGCCCGGAGCGGTTCCGCAGGTACTGCTCGATCCGGTTGCCCGGACCGAGAACGGCTTCAGTGTAGCTGATCACAGCGACGAGACCACGGCCGAGTTCGATCGCTCGCCCCGTCTGCCCCTCGACGAGTGCTTTCCTGAGGGCTACCAGCCGCTCACGACTCAAGCTCCAGGTCGGGTCCCAGTGCTCGCGCAGCGCTATTTGCAGAATCCGCCGCTGCAGAGCCGGGTCCAGCGAACGAAATGCCGCCCGATCGAGCACCAAAAACTCGGCTTCGGGTCGGAAGACGCGTGCCGAGGCTTCCCGGGCCACCCGCTGGAGAAATTCCGCATCTTCGCGCAACTGCTCTGCGACCTGCGCGAGCGTGTCCGTCGTGCCGGGGCGGAGTTGCTCCAGTATCGGAAGGACTCGTTGGCGAATCGCATTACGCTCGTACGAGAGGAGCAGATTCGTTGGGTCTTCCAGCGGTTGGAGACCGAGCAATTCGACAGCTGCTCGGACGACCGATCGTCGAATCCTGAGCAGCGGACGGATCAGGCGGATGGGTGCGAACTCGCGGTGCAGTGGGTCGAGCGGAGTACGAAGTTCGGTGACCGGTCGCATGGCAGCGAGGCCGTCGAGCCCAGCACCACGGAGCAGGCGCAGCAGTACCGTTTCTGCTTGATCGTCACGCGTATGGCCAACTGCGACCCAAGATGTTCCTTCCGCTTGTGCGGCTTGGGCGAGTGCGGCGTAGCGAGCGGCTCGTGCTCCTGCCTCCAACCCGCCCTCCTTGTACTCAGGCCAGAGAGAAACATCGACCCGCACGACGTGTACCACCAGGCCGAGTTCGCTGCCCAAGGCGACGGCGTGCTCGGCCATTGTCCTGGAGCTCGATTGCAGGCCGTGATCGATATGGACAGGGATCGGGGTCGGAGCCCACCCTCTTTGGGCCAGGTGCTGGAGGCTCCAGAGCAGGCCGAGGGAATCCGGTCCACCCGAGAACCCCACGATGATCCGATCGTGCCCCGACAGGCCTGCCTCTTCCAAGGCCGTGCGGACGACGCGCAGGACTGCACTGATGGCCGAATTGGAGCGTGTCACGAGCGTGCGCCTCCGCTATCGGCGAGTGCCTCGAGCGATTTTCGCCCAAAAGCGAAAGCGGCGCAAGCTGCGCCGCTCCACTCGGTGCCGGTGGGCGGATTCGAACCACCAACCAAGGGCTTATGAGTCCCCTGCTCTACCGTTGAGCTACACCGGCCCACTTCCCGCGTCGAAGTCTAGCATCCCCGCTTGGCAGCCGTCAAGCTTCCTACTGCTCGCGTCGCATACCTGACCTGGCAGAATCGGAGCGGCCTCGCGAACCCTCGCGACGCCACGAAGGGTCTATTGGACTTCGATCACCAGGCTTTGCCGGATCGACTGAGCCGAACCGGCCTCTGCAAAGCCGGTGAGTTCGTGACTAATGGTGAGGATGCCTGTGTGCCTGACTGTCTCGAAGGGCAGGACGGCCACAGAGGAGAGGCGCGCCCCGTAGCCGGGAGTCTACTCACCGATATCCTTGCCCATCTGGCGAGCCATCGCACGATACTGAGAGAAGTCACCTAGGCCGGTGGCGTTGACGCCTGGAACGACGATGACGCTCGCCGAGATGAGGTGCGCTTCTGGACTCGCCAGGTAGGCGCAGATCTGTCCGATATCATCTGGTAACGCCCAACGGCGCGTTGCGACGAGCGCTTCGGCGCGTTCTCCCATCTCAGCGCGCAGGCGACCGCTCAAGATGCCAGCAGGCAGCACCGCGTTGACGGTGATGTTGTACGGATAGAACTCGGCAGCGAGCTGCCGGGTCAGACCGAGCAATCCTCGCTTGGATGAGGTGTACCCTGCTCCCCCGTTGAGACTCGCCCGGAGGGCAGCGAGCGAGCCGATATTGATGATTCGGCCATATTCGCGCTGCATCATGTGGGGGAGGGCTGCTCGGCTCATGTAGAAGGGGCCCGAGAGGTTGACCGCGATGTCGCTATGCCACTCCTCGTCCGACATCCGCTCGACTGCCGGAGTCCGCCCCAAGCGCGCGGCGTTGTTGACGAGGATGTCCAGTCGCCCACAGCGTGCGATGACCGACGAGACCATCTCGTTCGCTTGGCGTGGATCGGAAACGTCGCCAGCGAGCACGAAGGATTGTCCACCACTGCGGGTGATCTGATCCGCGGTCGCTCGCGCGTAGTCCTCATGAAGATCATTGACGGCGACGATCGCTCCCTCGCGAGCGAGAACGCGTGCGATCCCTGCGCCGCCACCCCCCATCTCTCCGCCCCCAGCTCCGGTCACGAGGGCGACGAGTCCCGTGAGTCGTCCCATCGCACCTGCTCCTCTCTTCACGCGAAGGCAGACGCTGGATCGGTACGGCCACCTGGCACGACGGAAACCGCACCATCGATCGGGATCGCCGCACCAGTGATAGAGCTCGCTTCCTGACTCGCCAGGAACACGACGAGTGCGGCCACTTCCTCCGGCGTCACGGCTCGTCGGATCGGGATGGTCTCCGCGAGGCGTTGAACGCGTTCCTCCCCCCATTCGTGGAGCAGCTTCGAGGTCACGACGAAGCCGGGGAGGATCGCGTTGACCGTGATCCCATGTTGCGCGACTTCGATCGACAGGTGGCGTATCAATCCGTGCAGCGCTTCTTTGGCTGCGACATACGCGACGCCGTTCAACACACTGGTACGGCTGGCTGTGATGTGTGACACATGAATGATGCGACCGAACCTGCGCTGTCGCATATGCCGCACCGCCGCTCGACTGAGATAGAAGGGAGCATGCGTGTTCACTGCGAGGAGGGACTCCCACTCGTCATCGGATACCTCGTCCGAGCGGCGACCGCTCCCGTGTGCCTCTGCCTTGTTGACCAGAATATCCAGTTGGCCGAAACGCTCGACGACCTGTGCGATCAAACGATCAACCTGAGCCGAGTTCGTCACATCAGCCGGAAATGCCTCCACGGCATCGAAGCCGGCAGCTCGCAGCTCGGCGACTGTCTGTTGTGCCCGTTCCGGAGTTCGATCGTTGATTGCGATCCTCGCACCCGACTCGGCCAGTGCCCGCGCGATGAGCGGGCCGAGCCCACCACGCGAGCCACCGCCAGCGCCGGTCACCAGTGCGACCATGCCGTTCAGATCGAAACGCCGCTGTCGCTGCATCCGTTCCTCCTGCTCCATCGTCGGCGGGCAGAGACCGCTGATTTGCCAGGAGGGCATCGAGGCGATTTGCTGGTCGTGCTCGTCCATGCTGTTCGCCTGTCCGGAGTTCTCATCGGGCTCGCTTGCCGGATCGGCATCCGCAGCAGGATCGCCTTGGTTCCGTCGCTTGTCCCAGCACGACCGTTGGTCGCGCAAGCAGGGGCCCGCGCTGGCACAGCGGGTGAGCGCAGCACGATCCAGAGGACAAACCTGGATTGCATCGGCGGCCACTGCACTCAGTAGCAGGCAGGCGACTTTGGTCATGGCTCATGCACCCGTGCTGGGCAGGGCAGTCTCCAACTCTTCACAAAAGAACGATCCCTTGCTGATGTCCAGTTCTCCAGTCGCGTCAAGATGATTTGGTGCGGATCGGTACGGTGACCTGCTGGCCGATGAAGGTCGGGCAAACAGTCGAGATACCAGCGTTGCGAGCTCCGGCGACGACGATCAGGATGGCTTCCGGTGAATGAGCGAAGCGCACGAAGGCATCGTCCGGCAGAGAGGCATCCAGCAAGGCGTCCTTCGCCAGACGTCGCAATACTCCTGCTGGTCGACCGAAGCGTTCCCACAAGTATTGTCGCACGTGGGTTTTGCTCCAGCCGGCGGCCGCGATGAGTTGGGCGTGCTCCGGCCCCATCACGACGATACCAGCGTGTCCGCGCGGCGTCGGGAAATACGTTCCCGCGTACGACATCGAATCAGCGATCGTTTCCAGGATCACCTCGGGACGCTGAGAGTCGCGTTGCTCGACCTGCATCGTGCCCCGTACGAGGCCAACTGTTACCGTGCTTTCGTCTTGCGCAAAACCTCGCTCGACGTGCAATGGCTCCCACGGATTCTCCTCTTCGTTCTCCGCGATGCAGAGACTGAACTTGCCGGGTTGACCCTGGGTGCTTTGGTCGAACTCGTGTGGACGGATGCCGAGCGCATTCATGATCACGAGTCGGATCGCCCGCCCGATCGTCGCGTTCGGGCGGTCTCCTGGGCTGAAAACGTTGTCTCTCGCGTTGAAACCGAGGCGATGCCGGATCGGCCCATTGACGACGACAAAAACCGCTTGGCCAGTCGTGCTCTGCAAGAGGCCGCGACTACCGGGCACTCGATCGAGGGCTTCCAGGGCCGCGAGAACGACAGGGAAATAGTCTGGTTTGCAGCCAGCCATGACCGCATTTGCGGCAGCGAGACGTACCGTGCACTTGCGACCGAGATGCTCTTGCTCGATCACGACGTCTTCAGGATCACGATCGATCTGTGCGAGGAACTGGGCGACGAATTCCTCTGCCGGTGGAACGACAGGTAGCCCATCGGTCCAACCGCGCTCGTAGCAGTACTCGATCGCCTCCCGGGCGTGCCGGACGGCCTCCAGAGTCGGCTCAGCCATCTGCTGCACGCTCATGTCGTCCCTCCTCGGCAGCGTCCTCGACTCCCAGCAGCCGAAGCAATTCGGGGAGTACCTGTTCAGCCCGTTGTCGGACTTCCTGCGGGCTGAGACTACTGATCGGATGCGGGATGACCGCATACGGATAACCAGGCATCCCTTGCGTTTGCGCCATGGCATCCGCTGTGGACCGGAAGGCCTCGGTGATGATAGCAGCTGAGGGGATCCCCTGCTCTTCGAAACGGATCGCATCGGCCACACTGGCCGCGCTGCATGACCCTCAGTCGCCGACCGCAGCGATCGCAAAGTCGCATCGCTTCTTGAGTTCGGAGATCGCTGCTGAATCGACCGGTACCGAGATACTCTGCTTCCGGTATGTGATCAGTTCAGCGACACCATACTGTTCCTGGAGAATTTCGCCGATATTCCGGAGCAAGAGATCGGCGTTCTTCTTTCCGTTATCGATCAGGCAGACGCGCGCGCCGCGTAGCGAGCGTCGAACGCGTGGGGCCTTCGTCTTGGTAACGAGCCCGGTTTGCCCCGTCGGATCCACGAGAACCGGCATCATCGACCCTCCTCTGATAGACGCTTCTCCAAACGGACCTCGCGTAATGCTGGATAGACTGGGGCGATCGCCTGTCGCAGCATCGCATCCAGCAGCTGGTCAGGAACGAGGCAATCCAGGCACGCATCGGGTAATGCCTGGAGCACTAATTCGACGACACCGTCGTCCGTGACACGCTCGACACGCAGCTCGAACCCGTCCGGTGCCAATCCCTCCCGGACACGGTCGAGTGCGCGATCGATTTCTCGAATCACCGTAGGTGACGTGCTCATCGTTCTTCCAAGGCCTCCTTTCGCCTCGTCGACTTCTCTCGTTCTGCACGCGCGATCAGACTGTCACCAGTTGGGTACCGGCGAAATCGGCTGGGATCTCCATCGTCGGCACGTGAGACGGAATGGTCAGCGATGCACCTGTGCGCGCGATCACGTCCTGGACCGTGACGCCTGGTGCGACTTCCTCGAGGAGGAGTTCGTCGCCCACGACGGAAAGAACGGCAAGATCCGTGTAGATTCGCTGGACACAATGCGGTGCGGTCAGCGGAAAGGTGCACTCTTCAACGATCTTCGGCTCGCCGTGATCGGTCGTATGGGTCATCGCTACCCAAACACGTTGTGCTCCGATGGCGATGTCCATGGCGCCGCCTACTCCTGGAACACGGGCACCAGGGATGCGCCAGTTCGCGAGATCGCCCCGGCGCGAGACTTGGAGAGCACCGAGCACGGCATGCGTCAAGTGACCTCCTCGGACAATCGTGAACGACAGTGCATGGTCGAAGAGACTCGCACCCGGAACGAGCGTGACGTAGTCGCCGTTGGCGTTGACGAGATCAGGATCTTCCTGGCCTGGGGGCACCTTGGGGCCGGCACCGAGAATGCCGTTCTCGCTATGAATGAGCACGGTTTTCCCGAGTGGCAAAAAGTGCGTGACGAGTGACGGCATACCGAAGCCGAGGTTGACGAAGCTCCCGTCGGGGAGATCGTGGGCGATACGGTAGGCGATTCCCTGGCGTGTCAGCGGCATCGAGTACCACCTCACCGTCGTTCAGCGGATGTTGCGTGTCGGATCCTGTCACGCGGCACCTCAACGACTCGGTCGACGAAAAGACACGGCGTTTCGATTTCCTCGGGTGAGAGGGCGCCGACCGGAACCACTTCGTCGACTTCAGCGATGACCGTCCGGGCGGCTGTGGCCATGATCGGATTGAAGTTCCGCATGGTGCGCCGGTAGATCAGGTTCCCCCACCGGTCAGCCCGAAAAGCCTTGATGAGGGCGTAATCGGCTGAGAGCGGAAGTTCCAAGACGAAGGGACGCCCGTCGATCAGGCGCACTTCTTTCCCAGCGGCCAACTCGGTTCCGACGCCAGTCGGGGTATAGAATCCACCGAGGCCGGCTCCCGCTGCACGGATACGCTCGACGAATGTCCCCTGGGGAACGACCTCTAGCTCGATCTCACCCTTGAGATAGCGCTCGCGAACCGCGTGTGCGCCAGGGTGAACTGGAAACGAGGTGATCAGCTTGCGGACCGCACCGTCAGCGATCAGTCCGCCGATGCCATCCTCCTCCGTACCGCCACCGCAGTAGATGAGGACGAGGTCGCGCAGCCCTCGTCGCCGAAGCGCCCGAACCAGGTTGACAGGAATTCCGGGCGGCCCAAAGCCTCCGATCATGATCGATGCGCCGTTCGGGATATCGGCGACCGCTTCTTCACAACTCGCGACAATTCTGTCCATCGGTCCGATCATTTCCTTTAAGGATTAACTCGGCGACCATGTCGATGATACGGTGTCCTCCGACAAGCTGTCAAGGCATAACCGACCGGAGCGGGCGGGGAAACAACCGGCTTGCGTCGCGGAATCGAAGGCTACGCAGGGGGGGAGCCGTTCTCGGGATCACCACCTGTTCGGGCACCAGCACTATCTCGTTTTCATCGGTATCCTGATGGGGAACGCCGGATCACCCGGCAAGCCAGGAGGATCGACCGTACCCGGAGGAGCGGGCATGCTCGAGGAGTGGGGGAATGCGCGTGAGGAACCGGAAATCGAGGGCCATTCTGTGATCGGTGAGCCTGAGCGCAGCGGGCAATTCCCGATGGCTGGCGATCGGCTTTTGCCGTTCTCAGAAACGGAACGGATCCTCGCTGGTTTGGATGCGGATCAGCGCGTGGCGGTCACGACGACCGAGGGTCCGGTGCTGGTGGTAGCTGGACCGGGGAGCGGCAAGACACGCGTGCTGACGCATCGCGTCGCGTATCTCATCGGCAGTGGCCGGGCTCGGCCATGGCAGATCGTCGCCGTGACCTTCACCAACAAAGCAGCACGGGAGATCAGGGAGCGCCTCGGGGGCCTACTCGGAACCGAACCAGCACAACTCGTGCAGGCGGGCACCTTTCACAGTCTGTGCGTCCGCATTCTCCGACGTGATGGCTATCGGATCGGGCTCGAACCAGCGTTCACTATCTATGACGAGGAGGACCAACTGGCGCTCGTCAAGCAGGCGTTGCGCGATCTCGGCCTCGATCCGCAGCGGTTCTCCCCACGCATGCTGCTCGGGCGACTTTCGCGGGCCAAGAACGACCAGCTCAGTCCGAGCGACCTCCAATCGATGGCCCAGAGCTATTGGGACGAAGTCGCTGCGCGCGTCTACGAGCGCTATGCCCAGTACCTCCAACGTGCCCAGGCTGTCGATTTCGACGACCTGCTCCTCCGCACTGTCGAACTGTTCACCGAGTATCCGGACGTGCTCGCCCACTACCAGGAGCGCTGGCGCTACCTGCAGGTCGATGAGTACCAGGACACGAACCGATTGCAGTACCAACTGGTGCGCCAACTCGCCAGCGGGCATCGGAACCTCTGTGTCGTGGGTGATCCCGATCAATCGATCTACAGCTGGCGGCAGGCAGATATCCGCAACATTCTGGAGTTTCAGCGCGATTTCCCTGACGCGACCGTCATTCGTCTCGGACGCAATTACCGCTCGACACCTCAGATCGTCGCGGCTGCCGATGCCGTGATTCGCGTCAATCGCCAGCGGATCGAGCGCCCACTGTGGACCGAGAATCCTCCCGGTCCGCCGATTCGCTTGCTGGCTTGCTGGGACGAGCAGCAGGAAGCCGAGACGGTGGTGAGCGAGATCGAGCGCTTGGTGCTGACAGGAAACGCACGGTATCGCGATGTCGCAGTCCTGTACCGCATCAACGCCCAGAGCCGCTCGGTCGAGGAAGCGCTGGTGCGACGTCAGATCCCCTACCAGGTCATCGGCGGGGTCCGCTTCTACGAGCGGAAAGAGATCAAAGACGCGTTGGCAGTGCTGCGCGTGCTGGTCAATCCGCGCGATTGGCTCAGCCTGCGGCGAGTCCTGAGCGAGACAGCGTTGGGACGGGGGATCGGGGAGAAGACGCTGCTGCAGCTAGAGCAATGGGCGCAACGTCAGCAGCGCTCGCCCGCAGAAGCGCTGCTGCTCCTGGTCGAGGAAGAGGAGGAAACACCAGCGCTGGCAGCCGCGACGGTTCGACGACTCCGGGAACTCGGGGGCGAGCTCGTCCGGTTGCGGGCAGCAATGGTCGAGCATCCGGCTAGCCAACTCTTCGATATCGCTTTGGAACGGAGTGGATTAGCTGCCCGTTACCGGGACGCGAGTGACCCCACCGAGCGGGAACGATGGGAAAACCTGGTCCAGCTGCGGAGCGTGCTCGAGCGTTACGATTCGGTACCCGCGGCAGAGGGGCTACCGCTGTTCCTCGAGGAAGCGGCGCTGGTCGCCGCCATCGACGAAGCGGAGCTGGGTGGCGATCAGGTGACTCTGCTCACGTTGCATGCGGCCAAGGGACTGGAGTTTCCCGTTGTCTTTCTGATCGGCGTCGAAGAAGGTCTGTTGCCGCATGCCCGAGCGTTGGAGAGCGAGGCTGAGCTGGAAGAAGAGCGTCGGTTGTTTTACGTGGGCATCACCCGGGCGAAAGAGCGCTTGTACCTGAGCTATTGCACTTCGCGCAGCCGTTTCGGTCTACGCGAGCGTTGTTTGCCTTCACATTTTCTCGATGACTTACCACCCCACGTGGTGGAAGCTGGTAATCGAGCGAGCGAACGAGCGTCTAGGGCAGGACCGTCAGTGGCCGGTCGCGCGGGATCAGCGGACAGCGTCGCTCCAGAGCGACCGCGGTTGCGAGCTGGGCAACGCGTTTTCCACCCTGCATTCGGCGATGGGTTGGTCGTGGCAGTGCGCGAACAGGCTGGCGATCAGGAAGTGACAGTGCAGTTCAAACGACACGGAACCAAGACGCTGCTCGCGAGCCTTGCCAAGCTGGTCGTCGAGGAGTAAACAGGGGAAAGCAGGGCGTTCGGACTTCCGGACAGTGTGAGAACGCAGGAGAAGGGAGGGAGCGCCATGGTATCCGTCGCGACGGGTCGGCGCTGGGTATTTCTCTTCCGGGAAGGTAATGCGCAGCTGCGCGATTTACTCGGTGGCAAGGGTGCGAACTTGGCCGAAATGACGCGTATCGGCCTTCCGGTGCCCCCTGGCTTTACCGTCAGTACCCGAGCGTGCGTTGCCTACCTGCAGGGTGGCCGTCGGATGCCGGAAGGGCTCTGGGAGGAGGTCCTGGAGGGGCTGCGGGATATCGAGCAGCAGATCGGGCGTCGATTCGGTGATCCGGCGCAGCCACTCCTCGTCTCCGTGCGTTCCGGAGCCAAGTTCTCCATGCCGGGCATGATGGATACGATCCTCAATGTTGGCCTCACCGATGAGACAGTGCTCGGCTTGGCGGCTATGACCGCGAACGAGCGGTTCGCCTACGATTGCTACCGTCGGCTGATTCAGATGTTCGGCAAAGTCGTGCTGGACATCCCCTCCGAACGCTTCGAGGATGCGCTCGACGAGCTGAAGCGCGAACTCGGAGTCATCCACGATTACGAAATTCCAGCGGAACATCTGCAGCGATTGGTCCAGGCGTACAAGGAGATCGTCGAGCAAGCGACGGGGACTCCTTTCCCCCAGGATCCGTTCGAGCAACTGCGACGAGCGATCCTCGCTGTATTCGAGTCATGGAACAATCGGCGGGCGATCGATTATCGCAATGCACACGGGATCCCACATGATCTCGGCACGGCGGCGAACGTCCAGGCGATGGTCTTCGGCAACCTGGGGCCGGATTCCGCTACCGGTGTCGCCTTCACGCGCAACCCGAGCACCGGTGAAAAGGGAATCTTCGGTGAGTATTTGACGAATGCGCAGGGGGAAGATGTCGTTGCCGGCATCCGCACCCCGCAACCGATCCAGGAGATGGCCAAGGACCCGCTGCTTCGTGGGGCTTACGAGCAATTGCTCGACGTCGCTGATCGCCTAGAGCGTCACTACCGTGACATGCAGGATCTCGAGTTCACCGTCGAGCGCGGCAAGTTGTGGATGCTCCAGACACGCACCGGCAAGCGGACAGGCCGAGCAGCTGTCAAGATCGCTGTCGACATGGTCCACGAAGGGTTGATCGATCCTCGGGAAGCAGTGTTGCGCGTCTCACCGGAACACCTCGACCAACTGCTTCACCCGATGCTGGACCCGTCGTGGAAGGGCGAGCCCCTCGCTAAGGGGCTCCCAGCGAGTCCCGGAGCGGCTAGTGGGAAAGTGGTGTTCGACGCTGACGAGGCCAAGGTACTCGGTGATCGCGGTGAGGCGGTGATCCTGGTCCGGTTAGAGACCTCACCAGATGACTTTCACGGCATGCTGGCAGCCCGCGGCATCTTGACGGCACGTGGGGGCATGACCAGTCATGCTGCGGTGGTAGCACGCGGGATCGGGAAGCCGGCGGTGGTCGGTTGCTCTGCTCTCGTCGTGGACTACGAACGGCAAGAGTTTCGGGTCGGTGATGTCATCGTCCGTCGCGGCGACGTGATCACGATCGATGGCTCGACCGGTGCCGTCCTGCTCGGCGAAGTGCCGACCATCCCGCCGAGTGTCGGTGGCGACCTAGCGGAACTGCTCGATTGGGCTGATCAGTTTCGCCGGTTGCGGGTCAGGGCGAATGCCGATACGCCGGAAGATGCCGCGAAGGCACGCGAGTTGGGAGCCGAAGGCATCGGACTGTGCCGAACCGAGCACATGTTCTTCCAGGGTGATCGCATCTGGGCCATGCGCGAGATGATCATGGCGACAACACCGGAAGAGCGGCGCGCGGCGCTTGCTAAGCTGGAGCCGATGCAGCGTGCGGACTTCGTGGGGATCTTCAAAGCGATGGCGGGCTTCCCAGTCACGATTCGCACGCTGGATCCACCGTTGCACGAGTTCCTGCCGAAGCACGAGGAGGAAATCCAGGCCATGGCGGAACGGCTGGGGGTCTCACCGGAGGCGATCCGGGCGAAAGTCCAGGCGCTCACCGAGGCGAATCCCATGCTCGGACATCGCGGTTGTCGCCTGGGGATCACTGCGCCGGAGATCACCGAAATGCAAGCACGCGCGATCTTTACTGCCGCGCTCGAGTGCGCAGCTGAGGGCATCGAGGTCCATCCGGAAATCATGGTGCCCCTGGTCTCGGACGTCCGTGAACTCATGATGCAGCGCGAGATCATCGATCGAGTGGCGCGACAGCTTTTCGCAGAGGCAGGAAGAGAGATTCCGTATTCGATCGGAACGATGATCGAGGTTCCGCGTGCCGCGCTCACCGCGGGTGAGATCGCTCAGGAAGCGGAGTTCTTCAGTTTCGGTACCAACGACCTCACGCAGATGACGTACGGGATCTCGCGCGATGATGCCGGCCGCTTCCTTCCTTACTATCTGGAGCACGGCATCTATCCGGCTGATCCGTTCCAGACGCTCGATCGTGCTGGGGTCGGTCGCCTCATCGAGATCGCGCGTGACGGTGGCCGAGCGACCCGGCCAGCGATCAAGCTCGGCATCTGTGGTGAACACGGTGGGGATCCCGCCAGCATTCGCTTCTGCCACGAGGTTGGACTCGATTACGTCTCGGCTTCTCCCTATCGCGTACCGATCGCGCGACTCGCTGCCGCGCAAGCGGCGCTCGGGTTGCGCGAAGGGGACGTCTAAAAACAGCGCCGTCTCCGTCTCGTCCGTTGGGCCGGCGTCAGCGCGTCGGCCCACTTCGGTTCTTGCGATCGTCTTTCGATGGTGACCCCGGACGACAGACCAACTTGACTTCCACAGTGGTGCCTCGTGATCGATCGTTTGCCTTCACTCTGTGGGATGCCTTGGTATGCTGGAACAGATCCCTTGTACCGGCGTTCGGTACACTCGTCATCGCGCGTCGTCGCGGAGGGAGTCGTGCCATGCGTGAACGCGAGGTACTGGGGATTCATCACGTCACAGCGGTCACGGGACGTGCCACAGAAAATGTGCGTTTCTATACGCGTGTACTCGGACTCCGCCTCGTCAAGAAGACGGTCAACCAAGACGATGTGTCAGCATATCATCTGTTCTATGCCGATGCTGTCGGGAGTCCAGGTACGGATGTCACCTTTTTCGACTGGCCCAACTTGCCGCCGCATCGCTCCGGCTCCGGGGAGATCGCGCGCATCGCGTTGCGGGTAGATAACGCAGCGGCGTTGGAGTGGTGGGTCGAGTGGTTGCAGCAGCATGGTGTACCGGGAGTGGAGTGGGGAAACTACGCTGGCCGGCAGGCCGTATTCTTCCGGGACTTCGAGGGGCAACGCTTGGCCCTCGTCGACGATGGTGGGACGGTTGGCGGCACGCCGTGGGATCGGTCGCCGGTACCCCGTGTTTACCAGATCAAGGGGATCTTTGCGGTTTCTCTCGTTGTGCGCGCGCTCGAGCCGACGGGACGCGTGTTGACAGAGTTGTTGGGGTTTCGCCTTCGGCATGAAGAACGCTCTGGCGCACGAACTGCCCTCTTCGAAGTTGGGCCGGGTGGTCCGGGAGCACTGCTCGTGGTCGAGGAACGACCGGATCAACCTCGGGCGAAGCTCGGAACCGGTGGTGTCCACCATGTCGCTTTTCGCGTGGCCGATGACGCTGCGCATCAGGCGTGGCGTGCCCGGATTGCCCGAGCCGGTATTCCGGTCACCCCGCAGATCGACCGATTCTACTTTCGCTCCCTGTATTTCCGCGAACCGGGAGGTATTCTCTTCGAGCTCGCCACGGATGGTCCCGGTTTTGCCATCGACGAGGATATCGCGCACTTGGGTGAACGCTTGTCGCTTCCGCCGTTCCTCGAGCCGCGGCGGGCAGAGATCGAAGCGAACCTACGACCGCTCGAGCCGATCGGGACCTGAGGGAGGGGTTCGGCTCAACGAACGAGCGCCAGGAGTCTCCCGGCCTTCGCTCGTTGAGCCGAATGCTCAGCCGCGATCAGCGCTTGAGACCCTCGCGATAGCGCTGGGCCACCGCGTCCCAGTTGACCACGTTCCACCAGTTCGCGATGTACTCGGGACGGCGGTTCTGGTACTTGAGGTAATAGGCATGCTCCCAGACGTCCAGCCCCATCACTGGATAGAGGTTGTCCATGTATGGGCTGTCTTGATTGGGCCTGGTAATGATTTGGAGCTTGCCGTTCTGATCGAGCACCAGCCACGCCCAGCCTGAACCGAAGACACCTGCGGCAGCTGCCGAGAACTGTTCCTTGAACTGCTGGAAGCTCCCGAACGTTTCAGCGATCGCCTGCGCGAGTTCTCCGGTCGGCTCACCACCAGCGTTGGGGCCCATGATCTGCCAGAAAATGGTGTGGTTAGCGTGGCCTCCACCGTTGTTGCGGACAGCGGTCCGGATATCCTCCGGCACTTCGTTGATGCGGCGCAGGAGTTCTTCGATCGGCATGCCCGGGATTTCCGGGTGCTTTTCGAGCGCCGCGTTCACGTTGCGCACGTAGGCTCCATGATGCCCGGTGTGATGGATCTCCATCGTGCGCGCGTCGATGTAGGGCTCGAGCGCGTCGTACGGATACGGCAGCGGTGGGAGTTCGTACGGCATCGTGACCCTCCCTTTCCCTCGTCGACCGACTCGCCAGCGGCACGGAGCTTACGACACCGAGGTCACTGCGAAACCGTACCGCCTGGTTGAAGTATGACGCAAATCTCTGCCGGTGGGAAGGGTCTCTCCCCGATCCAGCGCAGGCAGCTTCGATAGGGCAGCCGCCTGACGCTTTGCTGAACCATCGAGTGTTTGTCGAGCTGCGCGTCGTGGGTCGGTCATGACGATCTGACGAGTGCATGCCTCTCAGTTCGAGCCTCGGCTCGATCGAGTTGCGCGTTCGACCAACGCTCCTGCGGCGATGACGAGATCTTCCCGCCACGGACGGGCCACCAGTTGGAGACCGATCGGCAAGCCGTCATCGCCGAGGCCGGCCGGAATACTGAGAACTGGCCATCCGAGCAGGTTGAAGGGGGCGGTCAGCCAGCTCGCTCGCGCTGTCCACTGCCCGAGTGGCGGGGCCGTGGTCGGCGCTGTCGGGAGAGCCAGCAGGGAAATATCGTGCTCCTCGAGGAGACTCGTGAGCCGTGCACGAGCCCTCGTCGCCAGCCGTTGGGCGGCGACGTAACTCCAGCAGGGGTAGGCGAAGCAGCCGAGCAGGCGGAGTCGGAAGAACTCACCATAGTGTGTCCAGCGCTCGCGCGCGGTGGGTGCGTGCAGCGCAGCAGCCTCGAGTTGCGCGATCGCCGCACTCACGATACGCAATGCCTCGAGTTCCGGCAGGACGAGCGGGACGAGGTCGGCGCCAGCGTCCGCGAGCGTGGCTACTGCCCGTTCGCACGCAGCGACTGCGTCGGGTGCGGCCAATGGCTGGTCTCCACCCGTGGAGTGGACGACACCCACGCGGAGTTCGAGACGCTCGACTCGCGTGGCGCCGACCAGATCCGGGAGTGGAACGGCGCGGGTTCGTGGATCGTCCTCGTCCGGACCAGCCATCGCTTCGAGAGAAACCGCGGCGTCTGTCACGGTACGGGTGAGCGGTCCGATGTGGTCGAGTGACCAGGCGAGCGGATAGACACCACGCGCGCTCACCCGTCCGTAGGTCGGCTTGAGACCAACGATTCCGCAATAGGCCGCCGGAATGCGGATCGAGCCCCCAGTATCCGAGCCGACCGCCATGACGACCAGGCCGGCGGCGACTGCCGCGGCGGAACCACTCGAGGATCCCCCGCTGTCGCGACGACGGTCTCGCGGATTGGGGACCGGGCCGTAGTGCGGGTTGTTGGAGGCTCCCGAGTACGCGAACTCTGGTAGTCGTGTTTTCCCGACGATCACAGCTCCGGCGGCTCGGAGCCGCTGGACAACCGTCGCATCCCGTGATGCTACCGCGTCGGCGAGGATAGCTGATCCGGCGGTCGTCGGTGTTCCCGCGAGATCGATGAGGTCCTTCAATGCCACTGGGAGGCCGTGGAGCGGTCCGCGGTCGATACGCCTTGCGAGTTCAGCATCGCGCGCCTCAGCATCGGCGAGCGCCTGCTCGGGGAGCAGCAACTGAAAGGCGTTGAGTTCCGGATCGTGTCGAGCGATCTGTTCGAGCGCTCGCTCGACGAGCGCGCGACTGCTCGTCTCGCCGTTGCGCAGTGCGCGGGCGAGTTCGAGGATCTCCGGTGCCGTCGAGGGGGACTCCTGTCCAGTCGCGGCCCACGATACCGGCGTTGGTAGACGATCGGTCAGGAAATTTGGTAGGTCATCGACCTCGCCGCCTCGCTGCACCATTACCTGGAATGCCTGAGCGGTGCTGAAGAAACCAGCTTCGAGGGCTTTCTCGAGATCCTCGTCGCTCACCGGAATGCCCAACGCCGCGAGATTTTGCCTGGCGAGTGCGACCGATGCCGTATCGTCCATGAGTCTCTCCCTCCCCGCAGGGCGTGTCCCGAACGGTCATCGTAACCCGAAGGAAGCGGATCGGCCAGCGTGCGTCGAGCGAAAAGGTCAGGTATGATGCCCGGCGAGGGAAGGGAACGGACCGAGGAGGGACGAGCGATGCCGCAAGCTCCACTCGCACCTGAGGTACTGCGAGCGCTCCAGACGTTGACGACACCGACAGTCGCGAACGCGATCGAGACCTTCGATGTTCGGCCACGCAACGTCGGGTTCATGGACGCCTCGATCAAGTGCCTGTTCCCGCATCTGGGCACGATGGTCGGGTATGCCGTGACGGCTAAGATCCGTGCCGCACAGCCACCGCGACCAGGCGAGTCCGTGCCGCGTCGAGCCATGTGGGAGTACATCCTGACCATCCCCGAACCGCGGATCGTCGTGATCGAAGATCTGGATGACCCACCGATCGGGTCTTTTTGGGGCGAGGTGAATGCCAACATTCACCGAGCGCTCGGTTGCATCGGCACTGTGACCAACGGTGGCGTGCGAGATCTCGACGAGGTGGAGCGGCTCGGTTTCCACTTCTTCGCAAGTCAAGTGCAGGTCTCGCATGCCTATGTGCACGTCGTCGAGTTCGGCACACCGGTCACGGTGGGCGGCTTGACCGTGCACCCCGGCGACCTCCTGCATGGGGACAAGCACGGGATCATCCAGATCCCACTGGAGATCGCCCCGGAACTCTATCGTGCAGCCAAGGACGTGGAGGCCCGCGAACGGCGCATCATCGAGGCGTGTCAGGCCCCTGGTTTCACGATCGATCGACTGGCTGAGCTCTACGGCTGAGTGTTGTCGGTCGACCACTGCACGCCGAGTTCTGGCGGTTGACGGAGCGTCTGGAAGATGACACAGAACTGCTCCGTTTTCTCGCGGAGGTTCGCCAGTTGCTCGGGTGTCGCGTCCGGTGCCTCGATATCGATGAAGAGGCGGATCGTTCGGAATCCGATTGGGACCTCACGCGACACGCCGAGCGTCCCGCGGAGGTCCAGGATACCCTCGGCTGTCGCGCTCACTCGAGTGAGCGGGATGCCGAGCGCGGTCGCGACCATCTGGCACGTGATCTGCGCGCACGCGGCTAAGGCGGCCAAGAGCAGGTCACCAGAGCAACTGGCGGTGCCCGGCCCGCCCACGCCGGGATGAGCTTCGCTGACGATCGTTCCACCGGTCGTCTCGACCGTGCACCGCAGCGGACTGTCCTGCTGGTGGGCCACTGCCCGCAAGGTGATGAGCGCTTCCTCAGGCCGTTCGCGGTAACGCTGCTTGAGCGGCCGTTGCAGAGCACGCAGATCCAGCATGTTCCCTTCCTTTCGCTGCACTAGCGCGTCGTTCTGGCAGAACACTCCTCACTGGTCAACCGCAACGTGTACCGGATAGGGTGCCGAGCTGGCAGCGTCAAGCCCATCGAGGGCGACACGTGCCAGCGTCACGTCGAGGAGGGCTTCCAGCGCAATCGTGCGGAGCCGATCGACCACTGCATCGATCGCAGCCAGCGTGTGTTCCGGCACCATGAAGTCGGGCAGGACCTTGCTTCCGGGCAAAGTGAAACGGCGGATTGCTCGCTCGGCCTGGGCGAGCAACTCGCTGCGTCCTTGAGCGAGACGGTCGGCTTGGATGCTTCGTCGCAGAGCGAGGAGTTCGGCGAAGGCAGCAGGTTCGCTGATGGCGAGCGCGCGACTGAAGTCGTCCAAAGCCGGTGAGCCACGCAACGCGGCGAGATCGGCGAGCAGCACTCGCTCGCTTTCCAGCGCCGTGGAGAGGTCGGGTAGCGGTGCGATGCGTTCGTCCACCGTGCGTGGCAGTTCTGCTGGGCGCACAGCGAGCGGCTCCTGCGCGGGAAGAGTCGTGCCGAGCGGTGGTGCAGATTCGCTCGAGCGACCACGCAACCCGACGGCGAAGGCGGTGAGGATGAGCACGATCTTCGGTGCCAGCTCGTGCTCGCGCAAGATCAGCGCGCGAGCTGCGGCGAGACGGTCGCTTCGTGGCAGGGAACCGATCGATGTCGCCGCCCGTGCTCGCAGTGCGTCGGCAGCGGCCTCGAAGGCGAGCGAGCGGATGAAGGGACTGAATTGCCGGACCGCGAAGGCGAGGTAGGGCGGCCAGTGGGCCAGGAAACGAAACGGAAAAGGAATGTCTGGAACTCTCAGTGCGGTGCGCAGATCCTCGAAAACCGGTTGCACGCGCGCTGGTGCCGCGTTCGGCCAGATTTCACTGAGCTGCTCGAGGACGTCGTCGCCGGATCGCTCGCTCGGAACGCGCATCGGTTTCGGCCCTCCTCGGATGTTGCGTCGTCGAACCTCCTCTTCTCCGATACCATACACGGGTGTCGGGTTCTCGTGCACTGTCGAACGGGACGAGCGATGCAGCACAGAGGGCAGTCTGCGCATTCGCCAGTGTGGCCGCTCACGATCGGGTGCTTCGTCGTTGTCTCCTCGTTGGGGTTGTGCTGTGTCCTGACGCTCGCTCTCCTCGGGACATCTCCAACTGCGTTTGTCGTCGGCCTGGTGCTCGCGGGAATCTTAGCCCCTGTCTACGCGGCGTATCTCCTCTTCCTCGATCCCTTGGAACACGAGCCACCGTGGTTGCTCGGGCTGGCCCTGGCCTGGGGGGCCGGTGTGGCGACACTGGTTGGAGGCGCGGCGACGGCTCTCTTGCAGGTGGTGACGGGGACAGTGCTCGCTCTGCATTCGGACGCGAGCGACACGCTCGGAACAATCGTCTTCGCGCCACTGACCGAGGAAGCGGCGAAGGGAGCGTTCGTGTTCGCGCTCTTCTTCTTGGCCCGGCACGAGTTCGACGACGTCCTCGACGGGATCGTGTACGGTGGACTAGTCGGTCTCGGCTTCGCAGTGGTGGAAGACCTCTTCTATTATGCTGCTACCTTCCTGGAAGAGGGACTGACCGGTGTCGGTGCGCTCTTCGTGGTTCGTGGGGTTCTCACTGGCTTCGGGCATTCGCTCTACACTGCAGTGACCGGTCTCGGTCTCGGTCTCGCGGTGCAGGCACGCTCCGGCGCCCTGCGGTGGCTGGCGCCCTTTGCCGGTTTGGCCAGCGCGGTTCTGCTCCATGCCTTGTGGAACGGTGGGGTCACGCTCGCCCAGTACGATGAACGTGGTCTCTTGGCAGTCCTCGTGCTCCTCGGGTATCCGTCGCTCGTGCTGCTCCCTGGAGCCATCGGGCTCGCGGTGCTGGCGGTCGCCCAAGCTCGGCGCCGTACTCGCGACGTGCGGCGCTTTTTGGCGGAGGCGGTGCAACTCGGTTTGGCGGATGCCGACGATCTCGCTGCCCTGACTAGTCCTTGGCGCCGGCGCGTGCGCCAGCTTCGCTACCTCACCCGCTACGGTGGACGAGCCTTCTGGTTGCGGCGTCGCCTGGACATCGCGCTGGTCGACTGGGCGTACCGCCAGTGGCACCGCGAGCGAGGCGAGCGGTTGCCGCGCTATCTGGCGATCTTCGAGACAGAAGCGATCGCGGACCGGATCATACGTTGGCGCCGCGAGCTCTCTACTCTGCTGGCCGCAGGAACCGGTTGATACACTTGGCGAGATAGGTCATGAAGAGTGGTGGATCGATCACCATGATGATCGCGACCGAACGGACGGCACCTCGCCTGACTGCGCGAGGGCAACGGGAAACGGTACACGACTTCACGTTAGGTGAGCTCGAGGCCTGGATGGAGGAGCGTGGACTGCCACGCTACCGGGCGCGTCAGCTGTTCCACTGGGCATACCAGCAACTGGCGCTCGAGTACGAGAGCATGAGCGTGCTCCCCAAGGCGATGCGCAGCGAACTCGCGGAGCTGCTCCCGATCAGCGGGCTCCTCCCCGTGCGCCAGCGGGTGAGTGACGACGGGGAAACGATCAAGCTCTTGTTCCGCACGCGTGATGGCCATTTCGTCGAGACAGTCGTCATGTTCTATCCGGATCGGACAACCGTGTGTGTCTCCTGCCAGATCGGTTGCGCCATCGGGTGCGGCTTTTGCGCGACCGGTCTCTCTGGACTGATCCGCAACCTTTCGACTGGCGAGATGGTGAGCCAAGTCGTGCATGCGGCGCGATTGGCACGCGAGCGAGCGCGCCGGATCTCCAACATCGTCGTGATGGGCATGGGAGAGCCGTTCCACAACTACGATGCCGTCATGCGCTTCGTCGCGATCGTGAACGATCGTCGAGGCTTGGGAATCGGGGCGCGGCATATCACGCTCTCGACAGCTGGTGTCGTCCCCTTCATCGACCGACTCGCCGACGAACCGTATCAAGTCAAGCTGGCCGTCTCGCTCCACGCCCCGAACGATGCGCTGCGCTCGCAGCTCGTCCCGATCAACCGGCGTTGGCCGATCGATGAATTGCTGGCCGCCTGCCGTCGGTACGTCGCCCGAACCGGCCGGCGTATCACCTTCGAATATGTTCTGATCGAGGACGTCAACGATGACGAGCGAACGGCCGCGGAACTGGCTCGGCGCCTGCGTGGCCTGCTCTGTCATGTCAACCTCATTCCGTACAACCCGACGCCCGCTGCCCCGCTCTTCCGACGGCCAGGGCCGGAGCGGATCGAGCGCTTCCGCGCCGTCCTCGAGCGATACGGAATTCCTACAACTGTCCGCTACTCCCGGGGTGTCGACATTGCAGCAGCGTGCGGGCAGCTCAGGGCACAGGAAGAAGCGCGGAGCCGGCGTCGTCGTCAGGAAAGCACAGTGAGTTGAAGGAGACGATCCGTGCGTGTCGCGTACGTTGACCCCTTCTCGGGGGCCAGTGGTGACATGCTGCTCGGTGCGCTCGTCGATGCTGGCGTTCCCCTCGAGGAATTGGCTGAACGCTTGGCCAGCGCGCTCGATGTCGACGGCTATCGGTTGGTCGCGGAGCGAGTCGTCCGGCGTGGACTGACTGGCACGCAGGTTCGGGTCATCGTCGAGGCTGCGCAGCCATCGCGCGATTGGGCCGAGATCCGCGACCTCTTGAGCGCGTCGGCACTGCCACCGCGGGTGAGGGAGAGGGCGCTGGCCGTTTTTCGGCGACTGGCGGAGGCAGAAGCGAGCGTTCACGGTGTCCCAGTCGAGTCGGTGCACTTTCATGAGGTGGGTGCGGTCGATTCGATCGTCGATGTCGTCGGCGTCGTCTGGGGGTTCGAGCTGCTCGGTGTGGAGCAGATCACGTGTGGCCCCCTGCCGTTGAGTCGTGGATGGGTCGAAACTGCGCACGGACGTTTGCCTGTGCCAGCGCCAGCTACGGCGCTCTTGCTCGCACAGGCGACGGTGCCGCTCGTGCCGATGGACATCGAGGCCGAGTTGGTGACACCGACGGGTGCAGCCTTGCTGGTCGAACTGGCGCGCTTCGTCCGTCCGGCGTTCCGCCCGGATCGAGTCGGGTACGGGTTCGGTGCGCGCGAGTTACCCTGGCCGAATGCCTTGCGTCTCTGGATCGGGGAAGCGTTCGCCGTACCGAGTCAACCGGAAGAGGCGGAACTGCTCTTGGAGGCCAATCTCGACGATATGAATCCGCAGTTCATCGAGCCGCTCGTTGACTCGCTGTTCGCGGCTGGCGCCTTGGACGTGTATCTGACGCCGATCGTTATGAAGCGCTCGCGCCCCGCAGTGATCGTGAGCGCGATCTGCCGGGCCAAGGATCGGCCGGCGCTCGAGCGCGTGCTCTTCGAGCACTCGACGACCTTCGGCGTGCGAGTGATCCCGATCGAGCGGACGAAGCTGGCGCGCCGCAGTGTCGCAGTCGCCACCCGCTGGGGTGAGGTGGCAGTCAAGCTGAAGATCGTGCAGGATCGCATCGTCGATGCCGTGCCGGAATATCGCGACTGCCTGGCTCTTCACCAGCGAACCGGGTTGCCGATCCGGGAAATCTGGAACGAGGCAGCGCGACTGGCAGCGGTGTGGATCGGACAGCGGGTCGGCGAGCGAGACCAGGAAGCAAGGCTACCGGAATAGGGCTTCTTTGGCGAATTCTCACTTTCTTCGGTGTCACGGTCGTTCCTTCCCCGCGAAATCGGAAACCGAAAAACGATGGACTGTGGCTCGAGCTTTCAGCTCGGTGGTAAATTTAGACTAAGCTAAATCGGGGTGCTGCTCGAGCGATTCGTGGGGGGCAGAGGTGTTGGACTGGTTCTGGTCGCTCGATCCGATCGTGCAGGCGTTACTGGGAGGGCTGTTGACATGGGGTGCCACCGCGGCGGCGGCAGCGCTCGTGTTGTTGGGCCGGAGTATCCCCCGCTGGCTCTTGGACGCGATGCTCGGCTTCGCTGCCGGCGTGATGATCGCGGCGAGCGTGTGGTCGCTCCTGATTCCCGCGATGGAGGTCACTGAGCGGAATGGTGGGATCGCCTGGATCCCGGCCGCGACGGGTCTCGTCGCTGGCGCGCTCGCGCTGCGCATCGTCGATCGCTTCCTGCCGCATCTGCACCTGTTCCTACCGCGCGAGGCAGCGGAAGGAGTCTCCACGACCTGGCGCCGGACCACGCTCTTGATCCTGGCGATCACGCTGCACAATGTCCCGGAGGGTCTCGCGGTCGGGGTCGCTTTTGGGGCCGCAGCACGGGTAGTGGACCCGCTGCTCGCTGTTTCGCTCCTCAGTGGCGCGACGGCTCTGGCGGTCGGGATCGCGCTGCAGAACATCCCGGAGGGGCTCGCCATAGCGGTACCGTTGCGACGGGAGGGGTTCAGCCCATTCCGCGCCTTCTGGTACGGGCAGCTCTCGGCGATCGTCGAACCGCTGGCCGCGTTGCTCGGGGCAGCGGCCGTACTCCTCGTCGAACCGATCCTGCCGTATGCGCTCGCCTTCGCAGCTGGAGCGATGCTGTACGTCGTCGTCGAGGAGTTGATCCCGGAGTCGCAACGCGGCGATCACGGAGATCTGGCGACGAGCGGCACGATCGTTGGCTTCACAGTGATGATGGTGCTGGACGTGGCGCTCGGCTGACTGTCCGAGAGGATACGATGGCGAAACGCTACGAGGGAACACTCGGCTTGTCTCCTGAGTCGTTTTTCGGTGCAGCGTGCTCGGACGAGCGTCTCGAGGTCCCGATGCCTGACAGGGAAAGCGAAGACCTTGGCGGCACCGCGCGCGTTTCGCGGTCGGGACGTGTGTTCTTCCTCGTCGGAGAGGATGTGCTGGACCAGGCTTGCACGGCGATCGAGAGTCGGATGCGTCCTCTGCGGAGTAGAGCATCGGCTGCCTACTGAGAGTGGTCATCCTTTTCCAGGTGGTACAGGCACGGTACCCCGACGCGCGCTCAGCTGGACGAGGGGGCTGATCTTCCGGTCAGCAGCCGTTCCGTTCTGTTGCACCCTCTGGCTTTCCCCGCAACCCCTGTTCGGTCAGTCCGCTTCGTCTTCCAAGACTGTGTCGCTCACTCCTGCGCCTGTCCTAACGGGAGTTGGTGCCCAAAGGTCTTCGGGATCACTGGCACCCTCGCTTTCAGGACGCAGATTGCCCGGCAGAGTGGCTCCTCGCAGCCGGAAAGGTGCCGCTCGTCGTCGACGCACCGTGTTCGGTTAAGGGGAACGGTGTAGTTGAAGCACTGTACTCGTGTCGGCTAGGATCGGAAGGGGCCAGAGAACCGAGTTGTGCTCGCAAACATGTGGCGGAGGGATCTATGGGAGAGGCCCTGAGTGCGTCATCGGCTTCGACAGCGGAGCGCACTGTCGTGGTGAGAGTATCGGGCATCATCAAGCATTTCGCCCATGGCAAGCGACAACTCCGGGCACTGGATGGTGTGAGCTTCGAGCTTCAGGAGGGACGCTTTTTAGTTGTCGTCGGGCCGAGCGGATGCGGCAAGACGACGCTGCTTCGCATCCTGGCTGGTTTGGAGCAGCAGGACAGCGGCGAAGTCTGGATGCGTCCCAGTCGCGATGGGCATCCGCCCTTTGCCATGGTCTTCCAGGAACAGTCGGTCTTCCCATGGCTGACGGTTCGTGACAACGTTGCTTACGGCCTCAAGCTGCGCCGCCTACCAGGGCGGCAGATCGAGGAACGGGTATCGCTCTGGATCCGCAAGGTCGGGCTGAGCGGGTTCGAACGAGCCTATCCGCATCAGCTCTCGGGCGGCATGAAGCAGCGGGTCTCGATCGCGCGGGCTTTCGCGGTCGATCCTGATGTCCTTCTCATGGACGAGCCGTTCTCGGCGCTGGACGAGCAGATGCGGACGATTCTGCAGCAGGAGGTCTCGAGTCTGTGCGAAGAGCAGCAAAAGACCGTCATCTTCGTGACGCATTCGATCGACGAGGCCATCACACTCGGTGACGAGGTTTTAGTGATGACACATCGACCGGGGCGAGTCAAGCGGATGATTCCGGTTCCCTTTCCGCGCCCCCGCGATGTCGTCGAGGTACGAGCTGATCCCCGGTACGGTGAACTCTATGAAGAGATTTGGGGGTTGATCGCCGAAGAGGTACGGCGTGGACCACAGGAGCATTGATGATGGTCGAGGGTGGAGCGACGGTCGAGCGGACGACAATGCGGCGCGGGCGCTGGTTACCTCAGGCAGGGGTCAAGACCGAAGCGGCTGTTCAGTTGCTCTCGCCTGTCGCGCTGCTCGCGCTTTGGGAAGCGGCGGCTCGGGCGGGATGGGTCGATCAACGTTTCTTCCCCGCTCCCAGTGCGATCGTCGGTGCCTTCTGGGATGCGATCACGACAGGCGTGCTGCTGCATCATCTCAAGATCACGTTGTGGCGCGTGCTGCTCGGTACGGTGATCGGTGGTGTGCCCGCGGTACTGATCGGGCTCGCCATGGGCTTATGGCGCTGGCTGCGGTTGACGCTCGATCCGATCATCGCGGCGACGTATCCGTTGCCGAAGAGTGCACTTTTCCCGCTGTTGCTCCTGATCTTCGGCCTCGGGGAGGGTTCCAAGGTCTCGATGGTGGCGATCGGTGTGTTTTATCTCGCTGTGACGAATGCGATGGAGGGGGTTCTCGCCATCAATCCTGTCTACTTCGATGTTGCCAAGACGTTCGGCGCCAGGCGCTGGGACGTGATCCGGACCGTCGCCCTACCGGGGGCGATGCCGCTGGTCCTGGCCGGACTGCGCCTCGGAGTCGGTACGGGCCTCATTCTCGGGGTGCTCGCGGAGATGCTCGGGGCGCGCGATGGGCTCGGCTATCTTTTGTGGAGTGCCTGGCAGACGTTCTCCGTGTCATCGCTCTGGGCTACGCTCTTCGTGACAGCCATCTTGGGTTTTGCGAGCGTGCAACTCGTCGACTTCCTGCGACGGGTACTCGTTCCTTGGCAACGAGGAGCGGCTCGGCGTTGAGGAAGACATACGTGAGAGGGATGCGGGTCCTCAGCCCCGCTCTGGGCGGTCCTTGAGAGATCCCAACTCCTGCCGAGAGTGTTCCTGCTCTTCGACAACTGGTGCTCGATCCTGGCTGGGATGCCCGTGTCTAAGTTCTGAGCTCCCTCCGGCGTGAGCGCCGGTGATCGTTTTGGTCGCTGAGTGAAGTCGCACGGGCATCGTCACCAGTCCGAAGTGGTCGGAGCCCTGTTCTCGTCATCTTTTGGAGCGCGTGGCCGGTCGCGTTCGAGGCGTCGGAAGCACCCCGAGTAAGCGCGTGCCGGTACCGGCCCGGCTAGAGGGGTCGACAGTCATTCCGCCTCACGGACGCCAGGCGAGGCTGGTGAGTGACTGTGGTTGGATAAGTAGCGGGCTGGTGAACCTGGAGATGAGCGGTCGAACGGCGAATTTGGGCCGCCGCAGGGCTTCCGCTGGCTAGCCTGCTCCGTTTGGTGGCCGAACGTTGTCTGGAAATGCTGGTCGTGATCATTGGTGTGGTTGGCTGACCTGCCTGTAGGGTCGCGAGGTGCCTCCATGGTCACCTGAGTCGAGGCTGCAACTGCAGGCACGCTGGCCTGCTCCGGGTATCCCAGGGGCTCGGTAACCATCGACTTCTGGAGGTCATGTCGTACTCGGTGGTGATACGTGCGCCGCTGCTCTGAGCCGCGAGTGGTCGATCGGTCGCGTTCGTTCGGGTGTCTGGTCGGCACCGACCTGTGTAACGCTACCCTCGGCGGGCTCAGTGGGCTGCGGCCTCTGCCTGGTAAGATGCTGGGAATGGTTCAGCCTGGTTCGCTGCGGTCGGGGTGCACGAGTGCGAGACTCGGCCGCGCATCTCGCCTAGCCGTACGTCTCTCGCGACTGGTCCCGATGGTGTCGGTCGGCAACGCCTTGCGGCTGGGCAGTCGATCAGACGTGCCGACCGGTGCAGGAGTGGTAGGCTCGCTCCGCTGCGTGCGTGCGAGACGAGGGCGAGTGGGCCGATCTTGATCCACAGCGCTTACTCGTCGTCAGGAGGGTACTGCGCGGCAGCAGGGATCGGCCATAGGCCTCGGCTGCACGTCGCTGCCGGGTATGCCCATTGTCGGCCGCGCGCATCAACTCGCTGCGGACGATGGAGCGATGGAAGACTCGGTCGCTCGCGTGGCGTATGGTGTCGCCTCGAGCATGGTCGCGGTTGCCGATCAGCATGGGCCAAGGCTCGAGCTGTCGTGATTGCTGGCGATCGTGTCAGGCGATGGTGTCGTGATAGGGGCCGCATGCCCGTATGAGAGTGGAACGTTGGGCTCGCTCCTGAATGAAAAAGGAGCTGGCCGCGTACGATGTTCCGTCGCTACCGGGTGCGGTACAGCGGCCGGTGAAGCACGCAGCCGGTTCAATGCCGAATGGAATCCTCGGGGGACTCCGCAGTGAGGAGATCGAGGCTCTCTTCGGGCTGCAGCTCGTAGAAGGCCAAGCGGAGTCGACCGGGTGGCGTGCCCAACACAGTGTGGAAAATCTCCACTGCTTCGCGGGCGAAAGCGCGTTTCTGTTCGGTCGTCAAGGGATCCTTGCCGGCCACGACGATCTCGAGCATCGGCATCGCCCAACCCCTCTCGCGATCCGCTCCAAGCGTACCATGCCAGTGTACGGTCGGGAACCCTTGAGCGTTCTAAGACGAAACCCGCCCCGCTGGATGAGCGGGGCGGGTGGGCCTGTCGAGTCTCACCGGCGGCTCAGTCGTCGGCGCGAGCGGGTTCGGGGACTTCGACCTGTGGGGTGCCGTAGAGGAAGAACTCGGCAGGGAGCGGTGAGCCGAACCAGATGATGCCGGGGGCGAGGATATCCTCGGTCCAGGTGATCGGCTGCCAGGCGGGGTCGAAGATCAAGTAGCCGCAGTCGCCGAACAGCTCGACGCGGTTGCCGCCGGGTTCGTAGACGTACATGAACATCGCCTGGGAGATCCCGTGCTTGCCGGGGCCGGCCTCGATCTTGATCCCGACCTCGCTGAAGATGTCAGCGATGTCGGAGAGGTGCTGGGGATAGCCGTACCAGTAGCAGACATGGTGGAGCCGCCCCTTGGCACCGGTGCCGTCCCGCATGAAGGCGATCTCATGCACCAGCGGGCTGACCGAGAGCCAGGCGCCGGCCTCGGCGCCGTTGTTCAGGATGATGTTCTCGCGCAAGCGGAAGCCGAGGACGTCCATCAGGAACTGCTTGTTCGGGGTCACGTCGCTGGCCAGGAGATTGACGTGATCGATGCGGCGGACCGGAACACCGCGCAGCGGGCGGCGCTGCGGCCGGTTGATGAGCTTGGTCTTGGCTTCGGCTGGGGTCTTGTAGTAGTCGACCTCCCAGAGGAGCTCCATCGGGTGCCCATCTGGGGTGTGGAAGCGGTAGGCCCGGCCATGCCCGCGGTCTCCCTCGATCCAGCCGTCGCCGAGACCGGCGGCCTGGATGGCCTGGACGCGCCGCTCCAAGGCTTGCGGAGACGTGGTGCGCCAGGCCACGTGTCCGAGCCCTGGCTTTTCGCGCTTGGTGACCTTGAGCGTGTGGTGGTACCAGTCCTCGTAGGCGCGCAGATAGACCGAGTCACCGACCCGCTCGGTCTCCTCCAGGCCGAGCAGATCCTTGAAGAACCAGAGCGTCCCGTCGAGGTCCGGGGTATAGATCTCGACGTGCGCCAGTTGTGCGACCTCGAAGAGCGGTTCCGGATGGCCATTCGTGCTCATGGGACTCCCTCCCACCGTGCCACGTCACGAGACGACCTGCATCACCACTCGCATGGGTGCCGATCCCGTCGTGCGGCTGCACCCTCCTTCCCGGCGTCCGCTCCCGGGCTGGCGGGAGACCCGCCGGAACCGCCAGCCCGAGCGGGCGGAGCCGTACGCCTACCCTTGCGTCTCCCGGAAGCGCCGGAGGACGAAGGAGACGTCGTCGTTATTCACCAGATCGGGGGCCAGCCAGCCCTCCAGGTCGTATTCGGCCAAGCACTGCTCGGCAAACCCGCGCATCCGGTCGGCTGCGCCGATCGCCTCGGCGACCAGCAGCGTTTCGATGCGGATGTTCTCGTGGTTGCCGGCGTAGTTCCGCTCGTAGAGCTCGTGCCGCCCGGCGAATTCCGAGATCGTGGCGTCGTAGAGGAGCTTCATGAGCTTGACCCGGTCGTGGGCATCGACGCCGCCGCTGCCCCGCACGTACTTTTCGAGGTACGGCCGCTCGGCCGGATTGGCAAAGTCGAGCGCATGGCTGGGAATGTAGATGAGACCGCTTGCGACATTGTCGAGGATGATCTGCCGGACGCGCGACCAGGCGGTGGGGGCGAGCACGCGATAAGCGACGCCGTACTCGAGATTCGGGTGCACGTATCCGTCGGTCCAGGGGATCGGGTTGCGGCACATCGCGTCGGTGATCGCCCAGAACAGGTTGCGCCAAGCGATCACTTCTCCCACCCCTGCTTGGACAGCGCGGTAGTCCTTGGTACCGGTCACGGCTACTGCCTTGAGGAGCACCCCGGCGATGAAGTCGAGCTTGACGGCGAAGCGGGTGCAGCCGTGCAGCGTGAAGCGGGGGATGAAGCCGGAGGCGGGGAAGAAGTTGTTGACCTTGTCCACGTCACCGTAGACGAAGACGTTCTCCCAAGGGACGAAGACGTTGTCGAAGATGAAGACGGCGTCGTTCTCGTCGAGGCGACTGGAGAGCGGGTAGTCGAAGGGGCTGCCCATGACAGCAGCGGTGTACTCGTAGCTCGGCCGGCTGATCAGCTTGACGCCGGGGGCGTCCATCGGGACGGTGAAGATCAAGGCGAACTTCTTGTCCTTGATCGGCAAGGGGCCATAGTGGGCGATGAAGTTGTAGTGGGTCAAGACCGAGCCGGTAGCCACCACCTTGGCGCCCGAGACATAGATGCCGCCGTCGGTTTCGCGCTCGACGTGCATGTAGACATCGCCGACCTCGTCGGGTGGGCGGTTGCGGTCGACCGGCGGGTTGACGATGGCGTGGTTCCAGTAGAGGACCCGCTCCTGGCCGAACTGGTACCAGCGGCGGGCGTTGGCGCTGAACGGCTCGTAGAAGGCGGCGTTGGCCCCGAGCGTGCCGAGGAAGCTGGCCTTGTAGTCCGGGCTACGCCCGAGCCAGCCGTAGGTCATGCGGGCCCATTCGGCGATGGCGTCGCGGGCGCGGACGAGATCCTCAGCCGAGCGGGGGGCGCGGAAGAAGGGGTGGGTGAAGCCGCCGTTACCGGTATCGGTCTCGACCGTGAGCACGTCCTTCTTGGCCGGATCGTGCAGCGAGTCATAGAGCCGGGCCACCATGCGGGCGGCGTTGCGGAAGGCCGGGTGAGTGGTGATGTCCTTGACGCGCTCTCCGTAGACGTAGACTTCGCGGCCGTCCCGCAGGCTCTCCAGATACTCCTCCCCCGTAAAGGGCCGCGTGGCGACGACTTGGGCCATACCACACCTCCGTGGCTGAAAAGCCTCGGTTGCGATTCGATCGTGTGGCGGGTCCCGATGTCTAGTCTACAGGTCGTCATGCAACCTCAGCAACTGGAAAGTTCCGATATTCCGAACGCTGAGTGGTGCGATTTGCCGGATACAGGCCTTGCACGTTACAGGAGTGAAGAATTCGGTCTCTCCGAACTGCTTGCGAGCGAGGTCGGATCAGCGGATGACGGTATCGAGCGACACATGGAGTCAGTGGAAAACGAGCTCAGGAGAGATTGCGCTGCAATCGCTCCTGAAGGCGAGGGAGATCGATGTCCCGGAAGGACCAATGGGCAAAGGAGGCGAGATCAGCGGCGTGAGCTGCGGCTACCCCCATGGCGATGCACGGCCCCATCACGCGAGCGCTGGACAGCGCTGCTGGTTCGGCATCGATGCAGCGACCGATAGCGAGGAGATTGGTCAACTCTGGTGAGAGCAAGGCCCGATAGGGGATGGTATAAATATGACCGTCCGGGAATGGCTGCCAGCGGTAGCTCGCCGCCGAGTCATGGAGTTCGATCGGCCAAGCGACGCGCGCGATCGCGTCAGGGAACCTACGTCCGGCGAGCACGTCCTCAACCGTGAGCATGTACTCGCCGACAATGGTCCGCGTCTGCCGCATACCGGGGTAACCGAGTCGACGCAAGCGGGCTGGCCCGAAGACTGCGGGATAGTGATCACGCAAGAGTTGGGCAGCCTGAGCTGCCTCGCGACGAGCGGGCCAGGCTGCCTGCCAGAAGGCCACCGGATGCAGCGGCGTCGGCTGGTGGGTAGCGTTGAGGACAGCCAGCCCGCGCTGCGGGAGCAAGAAGACGCGCGACTCGAGCCGGCTGAGACCATAGTCGGCAGCGTGAGCGCGCAACAGTTCTTCCGCTCGCCGTGCAATGGAAACCACGTCCTCGCCGCTCGGCAGCGCGACGTTTTCCAGGACGGCCATCTGGGTTCCGTAGACCGGGTCGGCGCTCTCCCGACACGGTGCACCGGCCAGCCAGGTGAGCGCCGCGTCACCCGTGGCATCGACGTAGAGCGGTGCTCGGATACGCACGAGACCAAAGCGTGTCGCCAAGGTTACGCTGGTGATGCGATCCAACTGACGCTCGACAGAAATGGCTGTCGCGCCGGGTAGTGTCGTCACCCCTGCCTCACACAGGAGGCTCTCGAAGAGCCGCTCCAACTCGGCGTCGTCGTAGACAACGATGAGTGTCCGCGCGCGCTGGGAATACATTAGCCAAGCAGCCTGCCGCACCAGGAGGTGATCCAGTAGTTCTTCAGCGAAGAGTGGCGAGAGCAGCGTCTGGCGTTCCGCTGCACCACAACTGTAGAGGCCAGCGATGGTCCCGATGGGAACACCGACTGCCTGTCCACCGATCCACGGGACACTATCGGCGAGGATCACACGGCGGCCCAGCCGTGCTGCCGTGGCCGCGCAAGCGACTCCGCTGATACCGGCACCGACGACGCAGAGATCGGCTTCGAATACCTCAGCATCGTCACTGGTTCGTCGCACAGTGCGCGTTTGTGCCGTGTGATCCGTCATCGCGATCGTCACGCCTTCATGCTTGTTTTGCGGCCTCTTCCAGGTAGCTGAAGTCCACGAGATCGTCGACAGGAACGGTCTCCTTGATCTGTCCCAGGTCCATCCAGAGTGCCTGATAGTCATTGAGGAACCTCGGTTCGAAACGGCCGTCCGGGGCGATCGGTGGCCAGGTCATCGTCTGATACAGCTGATCGTCCTTGAGCGGCGTGTACTTCTTGAGGACCGCAGCGATCTCGGCTCGCTTGCTCGCTTCACCGATACGGTCAAAATACCAGGCTACGCCACGGAGATAGGCTGTGAGGAAGGCGACCGCTAAAGGCCGATCGTTCAGGAGCCGCGGGCCGAAGGAGAGGACATTGATCGGCAAGCCATCACCGACGATGGTGGCGATCTCGTTCCCGGATACGAGCGGAACTGCAGCGCCGAGTTGGCGCACAGCAATGGTCACGTAGGGTTCGATCAGGAATCCGGCAGCGACTGCTGCATTCTGAAGCGCTGCGGGGACATCGGGCGCGCGGAGGGTCTGGATTTGGACGTCCTTCAGCGTCAGCCCATGCTGTGCGAGTACCTTTTGCGTCTCGAGAACGTCTCCTCCCGAACTCGTTACGAGGGCGATCGTTTTGCCGCGCAGATCGGCGACCGACCTGACTTCGCCCGAGTCATGGATCGACTTGGCAACGCCGATGACGTGATAGTCGCCAAAGTCCTTCGTGATGACTGTCTCTGCGACAACGATCTTGAGGGAGATCCCCTGCTTGATGCCGTTGACGAGGGCAGCGCTGATGCCTCCGCCGACGAGGTCCAGTTGCCCCGCTCCCAGGAGAGAGAGCGCCTGCCCGGGGTCGAGGGTGGCGGTGATGAGTTCCACCGTGATACCCATTTCCTGGAACATTCCCTGGTCGAGGGCGATCAGGAAGGCTGCATCGCTGGCCGTCAGCGCGATGCGCGCTTTGACTGTAGCGGAAGTCAGGGGTGTTGGTGTTCCAGGTCGCGCTGTCGGTTCGACCGCGGTCGTAGGAGTGGAACCGACCGTCGGTGTTGTGGCGGCTGCTGCAGCCTGCGTCGGTGTGGGCGCAGCTGGAGTTGCGGTCGGTTGTGCGGTGCGGCAACTGGTCAAGAGTGCGCTGGCCGGTGCTGCGAGTCCTCCGGCGAGCAGCATCACGAGGCGGCGCCGTGTAACTGGCATCTTTCCGTTGTCCTCCTCCTCACACCTGTACCGACGAACTCGGCTCGTCGCCGAGTCAGAGCGAGTGTATGTGAACGACATTGCGCTTATCAAGCGTGTCTGATCGAGCAAGTAGGCGGAACTGAGCGAGGCTCATCTTCCGGGAGGGCTTTGCCGATAGCAAAAAAGGTGGCTCGTCAGGCACCCCCGCAGGGATCAGAGTGGAGGTGGAATCCGCTCGTTCCAGCGAGTGGATCGGACGAAGCGTGGAAGTGCTGGAGGCGTTGACAAATCGGCGGTTCCATGGTATCGTCATATCGCGATATCGAGGAGGCCGGGCCAGCGACGTATGGGTGAGTTGCTGATAGGCCGGCCGGCGCTCAAGCTCGAAGTCGCAATTTCGGTTCCGCTCGATTTGACCTCGGTCATATCGCTGGTCTTTCGAGCGACGGATGCGCGCCGATTCGAGCGTTGGCTGGTCGAAGCGCGAAAAGCGCTCGGGGCGGAGTGGGAGCACGATCTCGATACGCTGCTCGGATTCTCGGGCCGGCTCTTGTATTATGTCGAAGAGTTGTTGATGTCATTCGATCCGTTTCGGCCCGAGCATCGAGAGGCGGGTTTCGAGGACTATATCGCTCACCTGAAGCGGTTGCCGGCCTGGGCCTACCGTAGTATGGCGATTCAGGCCATCCTGCGGGTGGCACTCGATCGGGGGGTGCTCGAAGCGCCCCCGGAGTCGGAAGACCAAGCAGCGTGGCGAGCGTTCGTCGAGCCTGGTCTCACGCGGGCTGATGCGGATGAGGTCGTCCGGCTCCTTCTCGCACCTGAACAACTCAAGGAGCGAACCGTTCGTCTCCTGGAGCGGTTCTGGCGGGAGTTGTACGCGGCGGAGTTCGAGCGGGCGTTGCCAGCCATGCGACGAGCGCTCCGGCAGGCGAAAGCGACCACGTTTGCCAGCGTGGCAGCGGCTTTCGAGGAGCTGAGTGGTCATCGCTTGCCGGACGAGGTTCAGCTGGCGCTGCCGCGGGTCGAGCGGGTTACCTTTTGTCCTTCGTACTATCTCGGCAACTTCGTCCAGTTCATCCTGTATCCGCCGGAACTGATCCTGTACTTCAATTGCCAGCGGACCAGTGCAGCGACGCAGCCGGGGGTCGAGTCGGTCATTTCGCCTGACCTCTTGCCTGGTCTGCGTGCTCTGGGGGACGGCACCCGGTTGCGGATCATCGAGTTGCTCCGCAACGGTGAACGGTACGCTCAGGAGATCGTTGGCATGCTCGGCATCAGTCAGTCGGCCGTGTCGCGGCACCTGGCGATGCTGGAGGCCGCCGGAATCGTCACCGTGCGGCCAGCCAACGGGATGAAATACTATGCGATCAACTCCCAGCGCCTGCGGCAGATCGCCGAGGAGCTGGAGCGGATCGGTTCGGTCGAATCGCTGTCGACCGAGCAAGACAAATCAAACGGACTGCGCGCGGACTACGCGCGCATCGGGTCGATCGCTGCTGGCCGAGGATAAGCCACCTCACTCCACCGTCGGGTGAGGCCAGGCAACTCCTCTGAGTCACCTCCTCACGCGATCCCGTTCGGGGTCGCGTCCCCCTCGATGACCCGCACCCAGTTCGGCCGGACTCGGCCACGGTCGAACTGAGATCGCCCTCCTTCGGCGATCGACCCGCTCGACGACGGGGACGCAAGTCCCCTTCGTCTTTTACCGAGGGGCAGTGGGACACCACTGCCCCTCTTGCATTTGGCTCGCGTTCTCCACGGCGCTTCCCTTTGAGCCGCGACTTCGCGGAACACTGGCCTGTGTTGGATCGGCTCGAGTCGTCGCGAGCGCGGATCAGAGAACGGGGCCGTCAGTCGACGGCCCCGGGTACAGGGAGGGAGGGAGAAGTGGTCGAAAGTGGAAGAAACCGATGACGGCAGCCAAGGCGCGTTCGAACGCTGTACGTACGGATCCTGCAGGGTAGCATACATCGGAAGTCTCTCACTGTCAAGCCTCCGCCTCGTTCGCACTCATTCGCGTTGGCCGTGTGGAAGATCGAGCGTTCTGGCCGGCGAGCCAGCTGCAACACCGCCTCCTCCATGGGCGCTGCTGGCCTTGTAGCTGCTGGGAAAGCGTGTCGCTGCGGTATGACAGATCGAAGAGATGACGAAGCGCGCTCCTACCTGGGCAGGCTGCCAATGCTGGCAGTGTAGCGGACCGTTGGCATGATGCGAGCAGCTCGGTTATACTGGTCGGTGGACCGTGCTAGGCGGGGAGATAGCGGTGCCCTGTACCCGCAATCCGCTCTAGCGGGGCTGAATCCCCTCCCGAGGTCCAACCCTGTGGGACTGCTTGGGCCACGCGGTGAGGATGGTTGGGTCCCACGCGGCGAGGACCCGCGAACCTGGTCAGGGCCGGAAGGCAGCAGCCATAAGCGGTTTTCCTCGGGCGACGTGGGGGCGCCTGGCCGGAGCTAGCGAGTCCAGTGCAAGCCGGAGGGTTGTGATCGACGGAGGGTGCACGGTCCCTTTCATCGGGCCACAGCGGTCGGAACCGCTGTGGCCCGCGCCGTTTCCAGGAGATCGATCGAGGGCGTTTCAGCGAGACTTGCGCGGAGATGCTGCCGAGGTTGCACGGCGAGCTGCTCGCTTGGGGAGCATCGCGTACTGCTTGCGCCGGAGCTCTTCGGCGCGCTGCCGTGCGAGGGGTGGGTAGACGCGAATCAGCAGGTGCGCGGCATACGCAGTCCACGCGAGTACCAAAAGGGCGCTCAGATACAGCCAGATCCTCTTGTAGAGATCGAAGGCGCTGATGCGGCCGAGCCGGAAGAGAAAGAAGAAGAGTCCTACGCCGAAGACGACGAGGCCCCATCCAGCGATGCGCTGCAGGAAGTCGGCCAAGAGAGGATCGCGCTTGCGGATGAGCCGGCGCGGGTCGTTGTAGATCCAGAGACAGGTGAGGAAACCCAGTGAGAAAACGACCACGTACGTGATCGAGAGCGGTCCCCAAGTGGGCATTTGCCAGAGCGGAGCGGTCAAGTAGTCCCAGTCGAACGGATTGCGCATCGCTGGCTCCCGCTAGCTTTGCTCGAAGAGAATACGGCGCTTGACCTGCTCGATCGCGTTGGTGACCTGGATGCCACGCGGGCATGCTTCCGTGCAATTGAAGATCGTCCGGCAACGCCACACACCGAACCGCTGGTTGAGTATCGCGAGGCGCTCTTCGGTCGCACGATCGCGCGAGTCGAACAGAAAGCGATGCGCATTCACGATCGCGGCTGGGCCGAGCCATTCGGTCGTCCAGAAGATCGGGCAGGCAGAGGTGCAACAGGCGCAGAGAATGCACTTGGTCGTATCGTCGTAGAGGGCGCGCTCCTCGGGTGATTGCAGGCGCTCGCGGACCGGCGGTGGCTCCTCGTTGATGAGGTAGGGCATGACGGTGCGATATTGGGCGAAGAAGGGCTCCATGTCCACGACGAGGTCGCGGATGATGCGAAAGCCGAGCAACGGCTCGATCGTGATCTTCGGCCCGAGGTCTTTGATGAGCACCTTGCAAGCCAGTCGATTGCGACCATTGATGCGCATGGCGTCGGAACCACAGACGCCGTGCGCGCAGCTGCGGCGGAAGGTCAAGCTCCCATCCTGGTACCACTTGACGTAGTTGAGCGCATCGAGGACCCGATCGGTCGGTTCGACCTCGACCGTGTACTCGCGGTAGTACGGCTTGGTGTCGGTTTCGGGATTGAACCGTTGGATACGCAATGTCACCTGCATCTCAGTACACCCGTTCCTTCGGCTCGAACCGCGTGATGACGACCGGTTTGTAGAAGAGCTGGAGTCCACCTGATGTCCGAGCGATCAGGGTGTGCTTGAGCCAGTTGGCATCGTCCCGCGCTGGGAAGTCCTCGCGATAGTGCGCACCTCGGCTTTCCTCGCGAGCCAGCGCCGAGGCAGCGATCGCTTCGGCACAGTCGAGCAGGAAGCCGAGCTCGATCGCTTCCACCAGTTCCATGTTGAACGTGCGGCTCTTGTCGTCGATCCGAATCTGGGTGTAGCGATTGCGCAGTTCGCCGAGCTTCTGTTGTAAGCGCTTCAAGCCGTCGCCGGTGCGAAAGACTCCGGCGTCGGTCATCATCGCTTCCTGCAACTCGGCGCGGATTTGGGCGACACGCTCGGTCCCGTCGTTCTCTCGGATCCACTCGATTTCGGCACGAGCGCGATAGGCTGGGTCTTTCGGGAGTGGATGGAAGTCGTTCTCCTGGACGAAACGCGCCATGTGGCGCCCAGCGCGCCGACCGAAGACGACCAGATCGACGAGCGAGTTGGTTCCGAGCCGGTTCGCACCATGGACGCTCACGCAGGCACACTCGCCTGCCGCGTAGAGACCGGGTATGGGCGTGTTCTGCGCATCGATCGTCACGCGGCCGTCGACGTCGGTGGGGATACCCCCCATCGCATAGTGAGCCGTCGGCTGGATGGGGACGAGATCTCTCACGGGATCGAGCCCGAGGTACGTTCGGACGAAGTCGGTAATGTCGGGCAGTTTCGTCTCGATGACCTCGGCCGGGAGATGGGTCAGATCGAGCCAGACGTAATCCTTGCCATCCACACCGCGACCGGCGCGAATCTCCTGATAGATGGCACGGGAAACCATGTCGCGTGGTGCCAAGTCGAGGAGCGTCGGTGCGTAGCGCTCCATGAAGCGCTCCCCGAGGCCGTTGCGCAGGATACCGCCCTCCCCGCGGCAGGCTTCCGAGAGGAGGATCCCCATCTTGTAGATTCCCGTGGGATGGAACTGGTAGAACTCCATGTCTTCCAAGGGAATACCGCGGCGGAAGGCGATGGCTACTCCGTCACCGGTCGCAGCCAGGGCATTGCTCGTCACCTTGAAGACGCGCCCGAAGCCACCGGTCGCAAGGAGCACGGCTTTGGCGTGGAAGACATGGATTTCGCCAGTCTCGATATCCATGGCGACGATGCCGGTGCAGACACCGTCGTCAGTGAGCAAGAGATCGAGCATCATGAACTCGTCGAAGAAGGTGACCTGCCGCTTGAGTGCGGTCTGGTACAGCGTCTGGAGGATCATGTGGCCGGTACGATCAGCCGCATAGCAAGCCCGGCGAACGGGACCCTCACCGAAGTTGCGGGTGTGACCGCCGAAGCGCCGCTGATCGATCCGACCATCCGGTGTCCGGTTGAAGGGAAATCCCCAATGCTCCAGTTCGATGATGGCGTCGATCGCCTCGCGGGCTAAGACTTCGGCCGCATCCTGATCGACGAGATAGTCGCCGCCCTTGACGGTGTCGAACATGTGCCAGATCCAGTGGTCCTCTTCGACGTTCCCGAGGGCAGCGGCGATCCCACCCTGCGCAGCACCGGTGTGCGAGCGAACCGGATAGAGTTTGCTGACGACGGCCACATTGCATTTGCCGGCCAGCTGGGCAGCAGCCATCAGGCCGGCTCCACCCGCACCCACGATGACGGCATCGAAGCGATGGAACAGCATCGTTCATCCTCCTGCCTGAGCGACGACTTCGAACTTGGAGGGGTCGAAAGTCACGATCGCGATCGAGCCGATGACCAGAAAGAGGAGAGCCAAGGTCCAAAGCACCGAATGGGCGAACACGCGCCAGCCTTGCGGGCGGAC